>Ga0256832_1003072_pt1 | contig 11376 bp, 10 predicted proteins | sample 134614metaG_FD_190534 | JGI IMG/M metagenome (GOLD analysis project Ga0256832, IMG submission 190534) | Hydrothermal vent microbial communities from Lau Basin, Pacific Ocean - 134-614 | ecosystem: Environmental > Aquatic > Marine > Hydrothermal vents | place: Pacific Ocean: Lau Basin | collected...
TATAATCATTTTTTGGAACCAAAATAACGCCTTTATCTTCAAAAAGGAAAGAAACACATCCAGATGAACCTAAATTCCCACCGTGTTTAGTAAAAATATGTCTAACTTCTGCTGTTGTTCTGTTCCTATTATCTGTCAAAGCTTCGACTATTACTGCCACACCTTCTGGGCCATAACCTTCGTAGGTTACTTCTTCGTAAGTAACACCTTCTAATTCGCCAGTTCCTCTTTTTATAGCCCTTTCAATATTTTCAGCAGGCATATTTGCCTGTTTAGCTTTTTCGATTGCTATTCTTAATCTTGGATTAAATTCTGGATCACCGCCGCCTTGTCTTGCAGCAACAGTAATTTCTCTAATTAGTTTTGTAAAAATTTGACCTCTTTTTGCATCAACTTTAGCTTTTTTATTTCTTATGTTGTGCCATTTGCTGTGTCCTGCCATTTAAAACTCCTCCGATAGTTTAGTGAAAAGATTATTATAACATTCACCGTTAATTTAATAAAAAATCTTTAGTTTTCAAGCAGTAAAAAATTAGTGAAAAATTAAAATAAATACTAACTAATCCGATAAGAGAAAAAGTAACTAAAAATAGGGGGAATTTAAATGCTTTTATTTAAAAATAAAGAAAAAGAATCAGAGATTTTAAATCTCCAAGAAAAATTAAAAGAATATAAAACTAAATTTTATGAATATGCACCTGATATGGTTAAATCGGTTTATGTTTCTTCAATAATAAAAGGAAAAACATTTAAACCAAGGCAAAAAGTTAGATATTTTAAAGAAAATGTTATAAATATCCAGAAGAATGTAGATATTTCTATCGAAGCAACAAATTTTTTAAACGAAACTATAGAAAAAACATTAAAAATACAGGAAGATATAGAAAATTTAATTAAAAATGGTGAAAATTTTATTCAGGAATCAAATTCCAATCTAAAATTATCAAATGAATCAATCCAAAAAATGTATGAATCCACAGAAGAGTTAAAAGAAAGTATAAATAAAATAAACAGTGTCTTAAAAGTAATATTAGAAATTTCCGAACAGACAAACCTTTTAGCTTTAAATGCAGCAATTGAAGCAGCAAGGGCAGGAGAATTAGGAAAAGGATTTGCAGTCGTTGCTGAGGAAGTAAGAAATCTGGCAGAAAAGACATCACTTAGTGCAAACGACATTAAAGATATTATTAATATTATCTTTAGAAGAATGGATTCCACTGAACAGGAAGTTATCAGATCTAAAGAGCTTATGGATAATACGGTAAAAGGTTCTAAGAAAATCAATTATATTTTTGAAAGCATAAAAGAGTTATCTGGAACAACATATTCTTTAACTAAAGAAAGTAATGAACATCTAAAAAAACAAAAAGATTCAGCAGAAAAAATATTAAACAACTCAAAAGAACTTATAGAAGGATTAGAAGAAATAGATAATCTTCAAGAAACAGTTGAAAATTTATCTGAACTAAATATGAATCAACAAATAAATGTATGGAATTATTTGCAAAAAGATCATTCTGATTTAAAAAGTGAACTTTTACGCAGAGTTATAGATCACGCTGTCTGGATGGATAATGTGATCAAAGCCATCGAAGATAAAACAGACTGGCGTCCAACAGACCACACAAAATGTAAATTAGGTCAGTGGTATTATTCAAGTGGAATGGAAGAAGTTAAGAAATACGGCGAAAAAGCAGTTGAAATTTTTAATAAAATCGAGCCTGCACATGCAAAACTTCATTCATTGGGAATAGAAGCCATTGAGAGTTGTAAATTGAACGGAGATGTTGACTTAACCTGTAATATCGTTGAAGAGATGTTGGATTCTTCTAAAGAAATTATAGATTTACTGTTAGAACTTTATAACATTGTAGAGTGATTAATCTTCAAGCCATCTTTTTGTTAAATCAGAATAACTGTCGATTCTTCTATCCCTGAAGAACGGCCAGGTTATTCTGGTTTCATTAATTTCTTTTAAATCTATTTCTGCAATAACAACTTCTTCTTTGTCTATCGATCCTTGAGAGATAATTTCTCCATAAGTGTTTGAGACAAAACTTTGTCCCCAGAACTGTATTCCAGAGTTTCCATCTGGAGATTTTTCAAATCCAACTCTATTTACAGAAGCAATAAAACATCCATTCGCCACGGCGTGGCTTTTTTGTATAGTTTCCCATGCATTATACTGGCTGTTTCCAAATTCTTCTTTTTCTTCAGGAAGCCAGCCTATTGCAGTTGGATAAAAAATTATTTCTGCTCCTTTCATGGCAGTGAGTCTTGCAGCTTCTGGAAACCATTGATCCCAGCAGATCAACGTTCCGACATTTGCGTATTTCGTTTTAAAAACTTTATATCCTAAATCTCCTGGAGTGAAATAAAATTTTTCATAGAAATGTGGGTCGTCTGGAATATGCATTTTTCTATATTTTCCTAAATATTTACCATCAGCATCAATAACAACAGCTGTATTGTGGTATAAACCATCTGCTCTTTTTTCAAAAAGACTTGCCACAATCACAATATCTAAATCTCTGGCTAATTTGGAGAAAGTTTTTATTGTCTCTGAATCTTCATTTACCTGTTCTGCAAGTTTAAAGTAATTCCAATCTTCTACCTGACAAAAATATGGTGTTTTAAAAAGTTCCTGTGTGGATACAATATTTGCACCTTTTTTCTTAGCATCTTTTATCATTTCCACAGTTTTGTCCATATTTTCATCGGGATTTTCACTGCATTTCATCTGAATAAGCCCAATACTGACTTTATCTTTTCTCATCATCCTTCTCGCAATAAAATTTTATCATTAAATTACATAAAACTTGCAAATCCTTGTGTTTGAAGTTTATAAAGCATTTCTAAAAGTTTATGGGCAGTATGTAGATAAGGTGTTTTAACTTTTAAGTCTTTATCTCCTAAATATACCTTTAAAAAGTTTCCCTCAATAGTTGGAATTCCTTTTAAATTTTTTGAAATTTCCTCTATTAAATCTTTTTCTTTAGGATTTGATTGGTTATCTTCATTCTCCTTAGATTTTTCATCTTCAAGATTTAATTCCAATTCTTTCAAAAATTTAATAATTGGTTCTTCAAGTTTTTGTCTTGTTCCATGAAATTTTGGAAGAACTTTCATTTTTATAGCCAAATCAAAAGCTTCATTTAAATCATTAAAGTTATAGAATGAGTTTTGAGAGTTATAAAGAAACATCATAATTTCATCAAAAACACGATAGCCAAAATGAAGATTATATTTTCTTAAAACTTCGTTTATATCTTGGAGTTTTTGAGCAAGTTTTTCATTTTCTTTAGCAAATTCTTTTATTTTCTTTTTATCTATAACTGCAAACTTACCGTGATTTATAAAATCTTGTTTTAGTTGATCTTTAATTTCATCAGCTAAACTTGAATTCTCTGAATCTTTATTCAAAAATTCTAAATATTTATCAAAATCTCCTACATCAAACTCAATCGTAAATGCTCTATCTAAAACTTTCGGTGAGAACATATGTGTCGTTTCATCAATATTTACTGTCCCAACAAAATATAGATTTGGAGGAAGGAACAGTTCTTGCGGAATAATATTTCCTTGTTTATCGTTTAAATTGTTACCTTCCGCATGTAGTTTAATACTCTGAGATGTAAATTTGTAATTACTTTCATTAGGTTCTTTTCCTAAATTTTCTAAAAATTCAATAAATTTTTCATTTTCTAAAAGTTCATTACTGTTTTCAAACCTTTTTGCTTCTAAAACCGATAAAAAGTCAGCAAAATAATATTCAACTCTTGCCAAATTCATTTCATCAAATAAAACAAAGAATGGATCAGCTTCATTTCCTTTTTCTAAATAGTTATTTACAGCATTTAAAACAAAATTTAATAAAGGTGTTGAATGGTATTCTTCCTTTAAAGGATTATAAAATCCAAGTAATGATTTTGTGTCTTTGAAATCTGGGCGAATTGGAAAAAATAAATCATTTTGATTAGGAAAACATTTTACGAACTCCTCAAATATTTTTGTCTTTCCTGTTCCTGAAAGTCCCGCAAGTATCACAAATCCTTTAGTTTTTAGGGAGTTGTAGAAAGAGTTATTTATTGTATCCTTTAAAATTAAATTGTTTTGTTTTAAACAATCCATATTTTCCTCACAAATAATTTCACCTTCAAATAATGGTAAAATTTGTCCTTTTAAACCTTTTTTATCAGTATCAATATTAAATTCCTTAACTTCGGTTATTTTAAATAAAACTCTCGGTGTCCCTTTTATTGGACCATCTTTTTGGATAAAAGAATCTATATATTTTTTTCTGGATTCTAAATCAAACCATATGTCTCCAAGCTCACATTCTTGCCAATCTTTTGGTAATTTATCTGAATACGGATCATCTAAAACTACAAAATCCTCAACTTTATATCTACCAACACATTTTTTATTTTGAATTGCATAAATATAAAAATAATCTTTCTCTTCTAATATTTCTTCTAGTCCTTGAAGAGTCTCTTCTGTTCCCTCTGGTCTTTGGTGCCACCAAAAATATAAAGTACACGGTTTATTTTTGAGATGGGATATCATTTCTTTTGTGTTTTTTATGGCATCATGATTATCCACAAAATAAAGACCTATGATTTTTTTGGATACTTCTTCTTTTGTATCTGTTATTTTTTCGATTTCTGATATCTCTTGTTTAAGCTTTTCTAAAAATTCATTATAATTATTTATAAAATATTTTTTAGGAATATATTCTCCAACTATTTTTAAATCATCTCCACTTTCACTCCATTTAACATCTTTTTTTAGCAATCCTTCTCGTGGAACAAATATAAATTGTTCAATATTCCCTTCTTTTGTGGCTTTTAGTAAAATAATGCCAAGTAAATTATCAGATTCAAGTAAACTTTTTGGCATACCCCAAAAACCTTTTTCCAAAGTTGAAGTTGTTATATAAAAGAAACCTTTATTTTTAACATGCAGTCTTGTCTGATATTTCCCATCTTTATATAGTCCTATATTTTCTTCAATTAATTTATTTATTATTTCTTTTGTTAATTTCTGTCCTATTCTTTTACCCATTATATCTCCCTAATTTTTATATAAAGAACCTATAAATTTCCTCAAACCTTCTAATCTCTTTTTCGTCTATTTTTTCTATTATTTCTGGCAATGGTTTTCCGTTTTTGAATAAATACTTAAAATTTGTATAAAAAATGGCTGCTTTTTTATAGTCTTCTTTTATTTTATCTTTATATTTTTCCCAGTCTATCTCATCATTAAACAAAATTTCAGCCCAGAGAAGTTTCTTTGCATTTTTATCTTCCAAAATTTCATCTATAGATAAGTATTCCTTTCCTGTAAAAGCAGGAATTACTTTTAATTTCAACTTTGTTTTTCCTCTTTTAATTCTTTAACGAATATATCCAATCTATTTTTAAAATTAAACAAAGCTGTATCTTTTATGGAGTTTTTTATTGCAAGTTCTCCGTATTCTAAAATCTTTTCAGGATTTAGATTAAATCTTTTTGCCACAAACAATGCATCTTCAAAATCTTCTTGTGTTCCTCTTCTCAATTTAGCAATCACAAAATCATAAGGGTCTAATATTTTTATGACTAAGTTTTTATCTTGAACTACAACTTTTGCCCTTTCTCTATATCCTTCAGGCATTGCGACAACAGACCATCCAGAAATATTTTCACTCAAATCTGCTGGAATTCCTTTTTCTTTTAAAAAATTATAAAGTTCAAACAAATTCCCTTTTTCCACTTCGGCATCAACATCTATAGTAGCTCTATTTTTTAATCCATAAAGCTGTAAAGCTAGCCCACCAATTAATATAAGTTCAAGCTGTTCACCTGTATCTTTAACAAACTCTTTTAAGATTTTCTTTACAGTTTCTATTTCTAAATTTTTCATTCTATTTCTAACCTTAAATCAAGGTATCCAATACCTTTAAGCTCTTCACTTTTTATTATTTCTAAGAAGGAAGATACATCCTTGCCTTTATCATTTTCATTAATTGTCCAAAATTTACCTTTCTCATCTTCCCCTAAGCACACTGCAACTGCTGAATTTATTTTTAATCCATCTTTATAGTAATGCATGTTTTTAAAAATATCGTTTTTTACATTTGAAATAAATTTACCATCTTTATCTTTTATAATTCTGAATTTTGCATCAAAAACATAACTTTTTCCGTTGTATTCAATTAGAAAATCAGGTCTGAACTCTACTTCCGCATAACTTTTTTCAGTTTTCTGAAAATGTAAAATCAGTCCATTTTCAAATTTAAACTTTGCATAATCGTAAATTGTTTTACCTTTTTTTCTTTCTTCAAAATCAATTTCGATTTTGTAATTTCCAAATACTTTTTTAAATTCTTTCAATATCTTGATTAAAACATAATACTCCCAAAGGGTTGCCATATCTTTTAAAGAAAATGCCATGTCTAAATCTTCAAAAATCTTTGGAACGAAAGAGAGATGTAAAAGTCTATAAATCTGAAAAATTTCCCTGTATCCAGATTTTTTCATTAGAACCTGTGAATTAGATGGAAAATAGTTTAAGTCACCAACTTCGGAAAAAATATCCGATTGAAGCATATTTTTTACTTCATTTTTTAATTCCTGTAATTCATCTAAAAACATAAAATCTTTCAGTTCATTCAAAAGAATATTTTCCAACTCTTTTAAAAAGTGTTTTATAAATCTATTTTCCAAGGTATCGAAAGTCTCTTCAGTTTCATACTGGAGAACTGTTGAAGGTGAATATTTCTTTTCTTGATAACTAAGTATTCCATTTGAAGTTTCATATAATCTTTCAGAATTTTGAGTAATGTCCACTATAACATCCGAGTCCACATAGCTAACTTCATCAATATTTTTATAACTTTGATACTCAACTAATTTTCTATGTGGATTTGAAAGTATCAGATAAAAAGAACCGATGATTTCTTCTTTTTTATTTAACAGTAACAGCAGTTTTAAAATTGCACTTTTGTTTAATCTACTTTTTTCTACTGAGAAATGAGATAAACTCAAACTGTAAATAATCTGTTCTTTTGAGAGTTCTCTCAAAATGTATCTTAAAAAATTTTCAAAGTTATTGTTATATATTTCTTCAAAGTTCTCTACAGGTTCATTATTTTTACCGATTAATCCAAAATGGTTAGCTAACTTTTTAGATATCACTAAATATGTTTGATTATTCGCTTCAAAGATCCCTGTAAAATTATTAAAAAATATAAAATTTTCCTTAATCTCTATCTGTTCTTTATCTTTTAAATATTCAAGGATTTTCTCTTTATTCTCTAATTCTTCTTTATTTAATTTTAGAGGTTCTTCGGCAAAATGAAGAATATACTTTTCCACAAAAACCAACCTTTTAAAGTTATAAAGTTACAACCTTATAAAGGTGCAACTTTACACTTTTTCATCTTGGGATACTTTTATTCTTTTGAGCTTTGCTCCTAAGTTTTTCAGTTTGTCATCTATATGCTCGTATCCTCTATCAAGATGATAGATGTTATGAATTGTTGTCGTTCCTTCTGCTACTAAACCAGCTATAACCATTGCAGCACTTGCTCTTAAATCTGTGGAATTTACTTTCGCACCTTCTAATTTCTTTACACCTTTTATAATTGCAACACGGCTCGTATCACCTTTTTGAATATCTGCACCTAATCTTTTAAGTTCTGCAATATGCATAAATCTATTTTCAAAAATGTTCTCAATTATTATGCTTTTTCCTTCTACCAGTGATAAAAGAGTCATAAACTGAGCCTGTAAGTCTGTCGGGAAAAATGGATATTCTTTTGTTTCGATCTGAACAGGATTTAATTTTTTTGCTTTTTTTATTATGACTTCGTTTTCTCCTATTTTTAAAACATCGATACCGATTTTTTTAAATGTTTTATCAACAAATTCTAAATATTCTGAAGGATAGTTTTTTATAACAATATTTCCTTCAGTCAATGCTCCGATAACTGCAAATGTTCCTGCTTCTATTCTATCTGGAATTATGGTATGCTCTGTTCCGTGAAGCTCTTTTACACCTTCTACTACTATTGTTTCTGTTCCTTCACCTTTTATTTTTGCTCCCATCTTTCTAAGAAGACGAACGAGGTCTATCACCTCTGGCTCTTTTGCAGCATTGTGTATAACTGTTTCTCCTTTTGCCAGAACTGCTGCCATAAGGATGTTTTCTGTTCCTGTAACCGTTATTTTCGGAAAACGGATTTCTGCTCCTTTTAGTCCTTTCGGTGCTGTGGCACTGATAAAACCTTCCTGAACATCAATTTCAGCACCCATTTTTTTCAATGCATCAAGATGAAGATCGATAGGTCGGCTTCCTATTGAACATCCTCCTGGATGATAAACCTTAGCCTGATGAAATCTTGCAAGCATCGGGCCTAATACAAGAATAGATGCCCTCATTTTGTTTACAAGTTCAAAAGGTGCCTCAAGTTTTAACGGTAAAACCATTTTAAATGAATAGCTTTTCTCATCAACCTGATAGATATCTGCTCCTATCTCTTTTAAAAGTTCCGCCATCATGTATGTATCAAGAAGATTTGGGATATTGTGTAAAACAACTTCATCTGATGTTAACAAAGTTGCCGCCATATTTGGCAGTGCAGAATTTTTAGCTCCTGAAATTTCTACATATCCTTCTAATTTTTGTTGTCCTTCGATCTGTATTGCGTTCATTTCATCATAATTTTCAAACATCTCTTTTTTCTCCTATTATCACTCTGTCTAAATTTTGTAAATCTTTAATAACTGTGACTTTAAAACCATTTTTCTCTAATATATCTTTTACGATTTTTCCTTGTTTATACCCTATCTCAAAAGCAAAGAACCCGTTTTCTTTTAAATATTTCTTTCCCTGGTGAACAATTTCTTTATAAATTTCGCTACCTTTTTCTTTATAGACAAGTGCTTTTTTCGGTTCTTTTTTCACTTCCTTTTGAACCATTTCGTATTCTTCTTCTGATAAATAAGGAGGATTTGATACTATAAAATCAAATTTTATATTTGGAACATTTTCAAACAGGTTACTTTTCAGTAAAGTTATTCTATCTATAACGTTATGTATTTTAGCATTTTTTTCCGTGATTTTTAGAGCTTTTTCTGAAATATCAACTCCATACATTTTCAGGTTAGGTTTATTCTTCAATAAAGAAACTATTATTGCACCACTGCCCACACCGATTTCCAAACCAATAACTTTCCTATTGTCAGGGATTCTTTTTAATACTTCTTCCACTAATATTTCTGTTTCAGGTCGTGGAACGAGAACACCTTCTTCAACATAGAACGAAAGTCCAAAAAACTCTTTTTTCTTTATCAAATACGCAACTGGATAACCTTCTGCCCTTTTTTCCAAAAGTTCAAAATAGTTATTCACAATCTCTTCAGGAATTTCTTTATCTTTTTCTGTTATTAATTTCCATCTTGGAACTCCTAAAAGATTAGACAGAATAAGTTGAGAGTCTGTTATGGGAGTTTCAATTTTATTATCTTTTAAAAATTTTGCACCCTTTTCTAAAAGTTCTTTAATTTTCAATTAAGTTTCCAAATAAAATTTGTTATTTTTGAATACGATAATTATAATATAAATTGTGAGGTTTTTAATATGTTAAACTTTAACAATGAGAAACTGAATAAAGAGATTAACGAGATAATCATGATTGAAAATATCCAGAAAGGAACTTTTTTAGGCTTTGAAGGTGAGTATTGTCAAAATTTTCCTATCATAAAACACGGGAAAGTAAAAGCTTTTAAAACTGATAATCAAGGAAAAGAAATAGATTTATATACTATAAAAGATGGTGAAGGCTGTATCCTCACCTTTAAATGTATTTTCAACAATGAACCTCTATCTGCAAATTTGATAGTAGAAGAAAATTCTGAAATTTATTTTATCCCGAGAACTGATTTTAAAAATTTTTTTGAAAAATATTCTGAATTCAGAAATTTTATAATGTCAATAATACTGCAAAATCTGGATAAAAAGTTTCTATCAGAATGACCAAAAAAATTTTAATAACAGGAAAACCTGGAATAGGAAAAACAACCGTAATCAAAAAACTGGCTAATATTTTAAACGATAAAGCAGTTGGCTTTTACACAGAAGAATACAGAGACCCAAAAACTCATAAAAGAAAAGGTTTTAAAGTTATAACAACATTCGGAAAGCAGACCATTTTAGCTGATGTTGATCTTAAATCTCCATACAAAGTAGGTAAATACGGTGTAAATGTGGAAGGATTTGAAAAAACAGTTATACCTCTACTTACGAATGCGAATAAAGAAAGAGAAAAAATATTTCTGATCGATGAAATAGGCAAGATGGAATTTTATTCAGAGAAATTTAGAGATCTTATTGAAGATATAATGGAAAATCCAGATATAAAAGTAGTTGCAACCATATCAAAAAAAGATTTCCATCCTTTAATCAAAAAAATAAAAAATCTTCCAGATGTAAAACTTATAGAGATCAACTATGAAAACAGAGATAGAATTGTCCAAGAAATATTGAAAATGCTAAATGAGAGCAAAAATTAATATAATGTAAAAATCTATTACAAAAAATCTTGACACAGATCAATAAAAGTTTAAAATGTAATTATTAGGTTAATAAATACTAACTTTTGGAGGTTAAAAATGGAGTTAGACGCTCTAACACTTGCCCGTTGGCAGTTTGGTTTCACTGCTTTTATTCATTTCATATATGTTCCTCTCACTATAGGTCTTGGCTTCTTAATAGCCATTATGAAAACACTTTATCTAAAGAACGGTGACAAAAGGTATGATGATCTTTCCATATTCTTTATGAAACTCTTTGCCATAAACTTTGCTATCGGTGTGGCAACAGGTTTAACAATGGAGTTTGAGTTTGGAACAAACTGGTCAGAATATTCTAAACTGGTGGGGGATATATTTGGTGCACCCCTTGCACTTGAAGGGTTAACTGCATTTTTCCTTGAATCAACATTTATGGGAATATTCCTTTTTGGAAGAAATAAAGTTTCTGAAAAGGTTCACCTGCTCTCTGCGTGGATGGTTGCCATTGGTGGAAGTTTATCCGCTTTATGGATTTTGATAGCAAACTCATGGCAACAAACACCAGAAGGTTTCAAATTAGTTGAAACACCCCAAGGAGTAAAGGCAGTTTTGACAGATTTCTGGGCAGCAGTAATAAATCACTCTTCTTTGATAAGATTTTTGCACACAGTTGACGGAGCTTTTATAACTGCTGGTTTCTTTGTTATGGGTGTCAGTGCATTTTACTTAATAAAGAAAAGACATACTGAGATGTTTAAACTCAGTCTAAAATTAGGTCTGATTTTCACAACATTCGCTGCACTTATTCAGATAGTTTTCG
>Ga0256832_1003073_pt1 | contig 11376 bp, 11 predicted proteins | sample 134614metaG_FD_190534 | JGI IMG/M metagenome (GOLD analysis project Ga0256832, IMG submission 190534) | Hydrothermal vent microbial communities from Lau Basin, Pacific Ocean - 134-614 | ecosystem: Environmental > Aquatic > Marine > Hydrothermal vents | place: Pacific Ocean: Lau Basin | collected...
AACGTAGGGGGTGTTCTCAATCACCGTTCATGGCGAGATTCTGGCCCTTTTTCATGCTGGCGGCGTTGCGGTTCGTTGCAATAGAGTAACTATTACGCCTCACCGCGCCTCGCCTAAAGCACCTACTGTTGGTGCCAGCACAAAAAATGCCTCAGAATCACGCTCACTCAGGTAATTGAGAACACCCCCTAATACACTCGAGAAACGAGGGTCGGGTCAGGCTCGATTGATCTTTGAATTTAGTGGCTAACGAATTGGCCAATTAAACCCCAAAAGCCACCATAATATCGTAGTTCTTGGGAAAGAAGATTAACCGCTCTTCAGCCAGGCACTGACCAGAATCGCCCCCCCGCAGACGCCCAGAATGGCGCTGACGGTTGGGATGGATGCCGCAGCAATAGCAGCCCCCGGGCCGGCAACCAGCAGCAGCGCAGCGGTGATGATCATCGAACCACCACAGATTGCCGCAATGGTGCAGCGGCTGGCCTGCTTGGCCTCTTGCCTGAACTTCTCCAGCTCGGCTGACTTCCACTTCACCTCCAGGTTGCCCTCTGCGGCATCCTTGATGACGCGATGCGCCAGCAGTGGCAGCTCGGGAAGGTTCTCCGATATCTGCGGCAGCGTCTCCTGCACCCGGCGGGCAAAGGCCTTGGGGCCGATCTGCTCGCTCAGCCAGCGCTCAAGGAAGGGCTTGGCCGTGGCCCAGAGATCCAGTTCGGGGTAGAGCTGGCGACCAACACCCTCGACATAGACCAGCGTCTTCTCCAGCAGCACCAGTTGGGGCTGCACCTCCATATCGAAGCGGCGGGCGGTCTGAAACAGGTTGACCAGAAAGTGGGCGAAGGAGATTTCACCCAGCGGGCGGTCATAGATGGGCTCGCTGACGGTGCGGATGGCCGCCTCAAACTCATCCACCCGCGTCTGTTTTGGTACCCAGCCCGAATCGACATGCAGCTGGGCAACCCGGCGGTAGTCACGGTTGAAGAAGGCCAGCAGGTTCTCTGCAATGTAGCGCTGGTCATCGGTGGTCAGCGTGCCCATGATGCCAAAATCGACTGCAATGTATTGCCCCTCGGGGCTGACAAAGATGTTGCCCGGATGCATATCGGCATGAAAGAAGTTGTCGCGAAAGACCTGGGTGAAGAAGATCTCCACACCCAGTGCGCCGAGCCGCTCCATGCTGATGCCTTGCGCCTTCAGCTTATCCACCTCACCCACGGAGGTGCCATAGATGCGCTCCACCACCATGACGTTGGTTTTGGCCAGATCCCAATAGATTCTGGGAACATAGAGGATGGGGCTATCCTCCCAGTTACGCCGCAGCTGGGAGGCGTTGGCCGCCTCACGGGTCAGATCCAGCTCGTCGGAGATGACGCGGTCGTAGTCTGCAACCACCTCCAGCGGCTTCAGCCGGTGGGCCCCTTTCCAATAGCGGTTGGCCAGCCCGGCCAGGGTGTAGAGGATTCGGAGATCCCGGCGGATGATCTTCTCAACGCCCGGCCGCAGCACCTTGACCACCACATCATCGCCATTTTTAAGCCGGGCGGCATGCACCTGCGCAAGGGAGGCCGATGCCAGCGGGGTCTCGTCAAACGACTCAAAGAGCTCTTCGATCTTTTTGCCATAGGCCTGCTCGATAATGGTGCGTGCCTGCGGCCCCGGAAAGGGGGGCACGGCATCTTGTAACTTGGAGAGCTCCTCGGCCAGATCCTCATCCAGCAGGTCGCGCCGGGTTGAGATAATCTGCCCGAACTTGATGAAGATAGGCCCCAGATCCTCCAGTGTCTGGCGAATGCGCACAGGAAATGGCGGGAGCCTCTTGCGGCGAAACCAGTAGAAGGGCGAGAGGTAGAGCAAAAAGCGAACCGGGCGGAAGAGGTGCATGGCCAGTATGACCTCATCCAGGCCATGACGGGCCAATACCCGGTTGATATGGAGCAGGCGTAGCGCCTGGGCAGGGTGGATCACGGTTACTGCTCGCTGTTGCTGGGTGCTACCGGGTTGCGCAGATGATCTATTCTGGCCTGAAGGCGGTCAAAGTCATCGCGCAGGGCATCGATCTTGGCGATAAAGTCCTGGATCTCCTGACGCTCTGGCAGGAGTTTGGCCTCGGCCTGGATATAGTGTGCCAGGCTTTGGCCTATTGTCCCTGCCGTACGACGCCCCTGGTCGGTAACGAAACGGATGCCGCTGACGATATCATGGGCGACAAAATCGCCCACATGCGCAGCCAGCTGCTCCTCCCAGTCGATATCCAGCGCCCCCAGTATCTTGCCAAAACGGCGGCCCAGCTCGACATCGCCGGTGATGCTGATCTGATCGGAAAATAGCTCATCAACGCCCTTTTCCTGTGTCATGCCCAGACGGGTCAGCGCCAGTGGCGAGCCGCGCAGGGTACACTCCGGCTCGCCTTCATACAGGTGCAGCACCTGCAGACGCCCCGGCCCAGGGATTAGAAACAGCCGGATCTCAACCCCGGTGATCTCCAGCGCAATGGCGCGGCCATGCAGCCTTGCCAGCTCGGCGGCCCCCTTTGGGTCCATTGCAATATATTGGTTCAGCGCCTCTTCCAGCCCGGCGCATGCCAGCTCTGAAATGCTCATTAGAGTTTATACCCACGGTGAACAGCAACTATCCCGGCGGTCAGATTGAAAAACTCCGTGCGCTCGAAACCGGCGCTCTCCATCATCCCCTTGAGGGTCTCCTGGTCGGGATGCATGCGGATGGATTCAGCCAGGTAGCGGTAGCTCTCTTCATCATTGGTAATCAGTTTGCCAATCTTGGGCAGCAGCTTGAAGGAGTAGAAATCGTAGCCGCTCTTCAGTGGCTGCATCTCGACCCTGGAGAACTCCAGCACCAGCAGGCGCCCACCCGGTTTCAATACCCGGTACATGGCATTCAGCGCCAGCTGTTTGTCGGTGACATTACGCAGGCCAAAGGCGATGGTGACGCAGTCGAAGTGGTTGTCCGGAAAGGGGAGGTGCTGGGCATCCGCCTGGACGTAGTACACATTGCCAACCAGTCCGTCATTGACCATGCGCTGGCGACCCTGCTCCAGCATGGCCGCATTGATGTCGGAGAAGATGACCTCGCCCTTGGGCCCCACCAGGCCGGCAAAGCGGGCGGAGAGATCCCCCGTGCCTGCCGCCAGATCCAGTACCTTCTGCCCTTTGCGTACGCCGGCCAGCTCGATAGCGTAGCGCTTCCAGAGGCGATGGATGCCGAATGACATCAGGTCATTCATGATGTCATAACGGGAGGCGACCGAATCAAACACCTGGCGTACACGTCCGGCCTTCTCGGCGGTATCGACCGTCTCAAATCCAAAATGGGTGCTGTTGTTTTCCGTCATGACATCTCTCTTTGTGTGTTGTGTGGGCGCAAGCGGGGCGTTACCACCTGTGGAACTAATGTGGCAGGCGGTTGATGCCGGCTGCTTTCAGATCGGCCAGGTAGTTGGCCCAGTTTTGCGCCTGATGGACGCCCAGTTCATACAGGGTCTCCCAGGTGTAATAGCCGGTGTTGTGGCCATCATCAAAATGGAGCAGTACCGCATAGTTGCCGACCGGCTCGATCTTGGTGATATTCACATGCTCTTTGCCAACCTGTAGTGTGGCCTCATCGGCGCTGTGCCCCTGAACCTCGGCAGAGGGCGAGAAGACCCGCAGGTATTCACAGGAGAGATTGTAGCTGGAGCCATCGGGGAAAGAGACGGTCAGCATGCGGTTATCGCGATTCAGTTTGATCTCTGTGGGGGTGTATCTGGACATAAAGGGTACCTGGGTTTATAGGATGTAACGGCTCAGATCCTCATCCGATGCCAGTTCAGAGAGATGCTCGTCAACATAGTCTGCATCAACCACGATGGTCTGCCCCGCCATCTCGGTTGCCTCAAAAGAGATGCTTTCAAGCAGCCGCTCCAGCACCGTATGCAACCGGCGGGCACCGATATTTTCGGTGCGCTCGTTTACCTGCCAGGCGATCTCCGCCAGGCTGGTGATCCCCTCCTCGGTAAAGGTCAGGGTGACCTCTTCGGTTGCCATCAAGGCCCGGTACTGATCGGTGAGCGATGCATCCGGCTCGGTCAGAATACGGGTAAAATCGTGGGTGGTCAGCGCCTCCAGCTCTACCCGGATGGGCAGGCGGCCCTGTAGTTCGGGGATCAGATCCGATGGCTTGGAGAGGTGGAAGGCTCCCGAGGCAATAAAGAGGATGTGGTCGGTCTTGATCATGCCGTGCTTGGTGGAGACGGTGCACCCCTCAACCAGCGGCAGCAGATCGCGCTGCACCCCTTCGCGGGAGACATCCGGGCCGCCATATTCCGAGCGGCTGGCAACCTTGTCCAGCTCATCCAGAAAGACGATGCCGTGCTGCTCAACCATCTCCACTGCACGCAGCTTGAGATCCTCTTCATTGATGCGCTCGGCGGCCTCTTCATCCTCCAGCAGCTTGAGCGCATCCTTTATGCGCAGCTTGCGCTTGCGGGTCTTGTTGGAGGCCATGTTTTGAAACATGCCCTGCAGCTGGCTGGTCATCTCCTCCATGCCGGGGGGGGCCATGATCTCAACACCAAACTGTGCGCCACTGAGCTCGATCTCGATCTCCTTGTCATCCAGATCCCCGGCGCGCAGCTTGTCGCGAAACTTCTCGCGGGTTTTGGAGCTGCTGGTGGGTGCGGGCTGACTGTCGGTTTCAAAGCTGGTCGGGGCGGGCGATGGCAGCAGGGTGTCCAGCACGCGCTCTTCGGCGGCCTTTTTGGCAGGCTCCCTGACCTTGTCGATCTCCTCCTCCCGCACCATTTTGACCGCAGAGTCCGCCAGATCACGGATGATGGATTCAACATCCCGCCCCACATAGCCCACCTCGGTGAACTTGGTGGCCTCAACCTTCAAAAAGGGGGCATGGGCCAGCTTGGCCAGACGCCGGGCGATCTCGGTTTTGCCCACGCCGGTCGGGCCGATCATCAGGATATTCTTGGGGGTGATCTCATTGCGCAGCTCGCCCGGAACCTGGGCGCGACGCCAGCGGTTGCGTAGCGCAATGGCCACGGCGCGCTTGGCTGCCGCCTGGCCAATGATGTGTTTGTCCAACTCCTGGACAATCGCTTGTGGGGTGATTTCAGACATAGGTGTTCCGACTCTATTCAGCTTCCAGCTCTTCGAGAACTAGATTGTGGTTGGTGTAGACACAGATATCAGCGGCGATGCCGAGGCTCTTCTCCACGATCTCGCGGGCGCTCAGATCGGTATTGTCCAGCAGCGCCTGCGCTGCAGATTGTGCAAAGGTACCGCCAGAGCCGATGGCCATCAGGTTGTTTTCAGGCTCAATCACATCCCCGGTGCCGGTGATGATAAGCGATGCCTTGCTGTCAGCAACGAGAAGCAGCGCTTCGAGGCGGCGCAGTGAACGATCCGTGCGCCAGTCTTTCGCCAGCTCGACGGCGGAGCGGGTCAGATGGCCGTGGTGTTTTTCCAGCTTGCCCTCGAACCGCTCGAACAGGGTGAAGGCATCAGCAGTGGCACCGGCAAAGCCTGCCAGTACGCGCTCTTTATAGAGCAGCCGAACCTTGCGTGCATTGCCTTTCATGACGGTATTGCCCAGGGAGACCTGGCCATCGCCGCCGATAACCACCCGTCCGTTTCGACGAACGGAGAGAATTGTTGTGCCCTTCAGTGGCTCCACGTTATGACCCTTTAAAAATTGGAAACCGGTGATTGTACCCGATTTAATTGCAAAGGAATAAAGAGGGTAAGCCATTTGCGCCTGATTTTAAGAACTACAGGCACAAATCAGCTAGGATTATCTCCTTTTTTTGCCTAGGCTTGGTAGCGATAACTGTTTGATTTGTGGCGCGTTGCCGCTTGGTTTTCATTTAAATGTAAAGGGGCTTCAATAGATGAAAGAGAATATTGCATTGCCATTCACTGAGCAGCGCCGGGCGGAGCGCTCTGCTCCACTGCAGAGCTGTAGAGGCACGCTCAGCCTCTCTGCCGAAGAGCAGTCTGAGGCACATGCTGTTTTGGCACTGCGGGATCTCTCGCCATTTGGGGTCGGCGTGGATTCAAGCCTGCTGGTAGATAAGGGCAAGCATGTCCGGTTGACATACAGAGAGGCCGATCGGGCATTGGCCGTTGTTGGCACTGTGGTCTGGCACAGGCAGGCTTCACCTGCCGGGGCAGAGAGGGGGGAGCGGTACCACCTGGGCATAGAGCTGCGCCCCTCGGATATTGCAAAGAATATCCATTTTTTCCGTTGCATATCAGGGGCGCAGCAGCTTCTGTCGGCTAGTGATAACGGTGTTTAATGGCAAGAAATTCATCCAGGTTCTGGATTAGCAGATCCACCAGCTCCGGATCAAACTGCCTTCCCCGCTCCTTTTTTATATAGGCAACGATTTCAGGCAGCGCCCATTTTTCCTTATAGATGCGCTTGGTTGCCAAGGCGTCAAAAACATCTACCAGCGTTACAATGCGGCCATAGATGTGGATGTTTTCACCGGCAAGGCCTTGCGGATAGCCACTGCCATCCCACCGTTCGTGGTGTTGATGGGCAATAATCGCAGCCGCCTGAAGGACATCCCGCTTTGAGTGACTCAGCATGCTGTAACCGATCAGGCAGTGATTCTTCATCACTTCATACTCCTGTTCGCTCAATTTACCCGGCTTTAGCAGGATGGAATCGGGTATCCCCAGTTTGCCAATATCGTGCAGTGGCGAGGCCATGGCCAGCAGCTCCACCTCTCTCTCTGGCAGGCCATATTTGCTGCCCAGCAGTTGACTGTATTTGGTGACACGCAGGGTGTGGTTGTTTGTCTCTTTGGAGCGATGCTCTTCAATGACGCCCATGGTGAAGAGGGTCTCCTGGAGGGTGCGCTCTATCTCTTTGGACATCACCTCCAGCGCCAGGTTTTTCTGCTCAATAACCTCCTGCCGGTGTATCGCCTCCCCGGTGAACAGATTGATCTCCCTGGCTACATGCTCAAACTCCAAACATTCAAACTCATCGGCATTGATGGGGGTATGGGTCTGATAGGCTTGTTCCGTTTTTTTGATCAGGCTGTTTAACGGCTCTTGCACATAGCGCTGGATGGTTCTGAAGTTGTTGATAACAATCAAAAATATAAAAGAAAAGGTTACAAAACCGATGGCCGCCAGCAGCTTGGCCGTTACATCCCTGTACTCTGTGAGGTCAAGCTCCAGATCCACTGCGCCCAATACCGTGCCCTCTTCCACCTCATGGCATTTCAGACAGTTCAACGGCTCGGTCGTGGAGGCTATAAAAGGTACGATGGCCCTTAAATAGGGCTCCATCTCAATGTCGTTCAGGATGAAGACGGGGCGGCCTGTCTGAAAAGCCTCTTGTGTTACATGGTCATACGTTTTTTCACGCCAGTGGCCTGCGCCAAACTGGTCTGTCACCTCTTTTGACCGGATGATGGCCACATTGTTGACCAGCGTGAGGGCGTTGATCTCTGCAAGAAAATAGTCCCGCTTGGCCATGATCTTTGCTCGCATGTGCGAGGTCAGGCCCGCCTTTACCACCTCTGAAATGGCAAGCGCCTTATCCTCCATGATCCTCACCGAGATGTTTCTGAAATTCAGGGTAAGAATCACCAGCGTTGTTAATGAGAGCAGCATCAGAAAAACCATCAGGTTTTTCAGGGTGATCTGCTTAATGGTTGGCTTCTGCATAGGTGCTGCTTCTTTAGAGATACCCGGGTGGTACTTTATTGTAGGTCATTTTTTACGCCGCGCCCTTGGGTGCGCCTCATCATAGACCTTGGCAAGATGTTGAAAATCCAGATGGGTGTAGATCTGGGTTGTGCTGATATCCGCATGCCCCAGCAGCTCCTGCACTGCTCGCAGATCCCCCGAGGATTCAAGCAGATGGCTGGCAAAGGTGTGGCGCAGCATGTGTGGGTGAAGATCGGTTGATATCCCCTCCTCTGCCGCTTTTTTATGCAGCCGCTGCTGCACCGTGCGGGGCGATATGCGTTTTCCACGCCGGCTGATAAAGAGCGCCGGCTCTTCCGGGGGAGCCATTCCAGAACGAATGGCCAGCCACCGCTCCAGACTCTGGCGGGCCTTTTCGCCAACCGGGAGGCGTCGGGTTTTGTCCCCTTTGCCGGTGACAGTGACCACGGCATCATTCAGATCCATATCTGCCAGATCCAGCGAGACCAGCTCGCTCAATCGCAGACCGGAGGAGTAGAAAAGCTCCATCATGGCCAGATCCCTTGCTGCAAGCGGCCCCTCGGCTGGCTGATCCAGCAGGCGCCCCAGCTGGTCGGCATCCATCACCACGGGCAGTTTTCGCTGTGACTTTGGTGGGCGCACCCCCTGGGCCGGGCAGCTGTCTGCCTGCTGTTCGCGCTGTAGATAGCGAAACAGGGTGCGCAGGGAGGATAGCTCCCGTTGCAGGCTATTACCGGCAATGCCCTGGCGGTGGCGAGCGGCGATAAAGCTGCGGACATGATGCGGCTTGAGATCGGGCCATGCGCTCATGCCCTGCGCCAGGCACCACTCCCGGATGCGTTGCAGGTCACGCCGATAGTTGCTCAAAGTGTGTGGTGAGAGGCGGCACTCATGGCGCAGCTGTTTAAAAAATCGCTCAAGCCAGATTTGAAATGGCTCTTCTGGCTGTTGCATAGTGGCTGGGGTCAGGCCCCCGGCTCCGAGGCGCTCTCCAGCCGCTGGCTGACCAGCTCGCCCAGGCGGCTCAAGAAGTCGGTTCCCATATCTGGCTGAAAGCGCTGCTTGTCGCTGCTGCCAATGGCCATGACACCGGAGATGCTCTCGCTCTTCAGGGGGATCAGTACCGCAGATTTTATCTTCCCGGCGTCAGTCCCAAACAGGATCTCCAGCTGTTCCCGGGGCAGGTCGCCACAGCATGGCCTGTTTTGTTGAAAAAAGGCCTGGAAGTGGCGGATGGTTTTCTCTTCCGATGCATCCAGCTCAGCCGGGGTAAAGAGCCACAGCTCTACATAGTCCGCCTTGAATTCGGCATGCAGCTGATCTTCAAGCACATTGAGCACCTCATCAAGACTGGTGCTATCCATCAGGGAGAGGGTCATCTGGTGCAGGCGCTCTATAAGCTGGTCATTGGCATGGCCAATCGCCACCAGCTCGGCCAGCTGCTGCTGGTGGCGGGCAGACTCTTTGCGCAGCGCTGCGAGCTGGCGCTCAAGCAGCGATACGCTGCCGCCATTCACATGCGGAAGCCTCAACTCCAGCAGCAGTGATTCATGACGTTCAAAAAAATCCGGGTTTGCGGCCAGATATTCGGCAACGGCTGCCTCCATATCCGGTGCTTCACTTGTTCGTTCTGTCTGCAGGGTCATAGCTCAATCCTACCTTCAAAGACCTGGATGGCCGGGCCGCTCATCCATACCGGCGCGTCACCCCCCGCCCAGCTTACCATAAGCGTGCCGCCAGGCAGATTGACGGCTACCTGCTCATCCAGCAGCCCGTTCATCCGCCCGGCCACCACGGCCGCACAGGCACCCGAGCCACAGGCCAGGGTCTCCCCCGCGCCACGCTCAAAGACCCGCAGGTCGATGTGGCTGCGATCCTGTATGGCCATAAATTCCACATTGACCCGTTGCGGAAAGCGGGGGTGGCACTCCAGCAGTGAACCTATCTTTTTGACCGGTGCATCAGCAACAGATGCTACCTGCAACACGGCATGCGGGTTGCCCATGGAGATGGCTGCGATCTTCAGCTGTTTATTGCCCACCTCAATGGTGTAGTGGTTCGACTGGGCCTCTGCCTCAAAGGGTATCTGTGCCGGTTCCAGCCTGGGCGCCCCCATATTGACCTTGACCAGGCCATCATCCTCATGCCGCAGGTGGAGATTGCCTGAGCGCGTGCCCACACGCAGAATCTCTTTATCACTCAGCCCCGTGGCCTGTACGAAATTGGCAAAACAGCGCGCGCCGTTACCGCACTGCTCCACCTCGGTTCCATCGGCATTGAATATCCGGTAGTAGAAATCGGTATTCAGCGAGCGTGGCGGCTCAACCAGCAACACCTGATCGCAACCGATGCCAAAGTGGCGATCTGCAATAGATCGGATCTGCTCGGTTGTCAGGTCAACCTTTTGATTGATGGCATCAAAAACAACGAAATCATTGCCCAGGCCATGCATTTTTGTAAAAGAGAGCATCATGGTATCTACCGTGTCGCTGAATCAATAAATAGTAAGGGTCAGGCGATTCTACCCTGTTAGTGTACCGAGAGGTAGATTTGCAATCTTGATCCTGCTGGGCAGACAATAGCGCAATATCCACTGACATAAGCAACAGGCCATGAACAGACCCGACGTGACGGAAGCTGCGCTGCTGGAGATTGTGCAGCGGCTGCTTCAGGAGTTGTATCCAGGGAGATCCTCCACGGCGATTACCACCGACAATACCCTGGAGCATGATCTTGGGTTTGACAGCCTGGGCCGGATGGAGTTGCTCTCCCGGCTGGAGCAGAAATTTCAGCGGCATCTGTCAGAGGAGGCGTTTGCCGCCGCTGAGACCCTGCGGGATCTCATCCAGCTGTTACAGGATGCACCCTCCGGCATACCGATGGAACGGGAGGTGGAAACAGCTCCCCGGCAACCCCGGCAGAGGGTCTCGGCGCCGCACCAGGCACGCACACTACAAGAGGTGCTGGCCTGGCATCTGGATCATCAGGCTGAGCGGGTACATATCCACCTCTATGGCGAAGGTGATGAGCCGCAGGCGATCAGTTACCAATCCCTCTACGAGGGCGCCTGCCGGGTGGCCACCGGGTTGCAGCAGCATGGGCTTCAGCCGGGTGAGACCGTGGCCATCATGCTGCCCACCGGTCGCGGCTATTTTTTCAGCTTTTTGGGTATCCTGCTGGCCGGCGGCATCCCGGTGCCCATCTACCCGCCTGCCCGCCCCTCTCAGATTGAAGATCATCTGCGGCGGCATGTCCGTATTCTCAATAACGCCCAGACCACGCTGCTGATCACCATCCCCGAAGCAAAGCTGGTGGCCCATCTGCTCAAGTCGCATGTCAGCAGTCTGCGGCAGGTCATTGCGGTGGAGGAGCTTGCCGAAACCCAGGACGGCAGGCACGGCTTCGGTGCGGCCAAGGGTTCGGATATTGCCTTTTTGCAGTACACCTCCGGCAGCACCGGCAGCCCCAAGGGGGTGATGCTGACCCACAGCAATCTGCTCGCCAATCTCCGCGCCATGGGTGAGGCGGTTAAGGTGACCTCTGACGATGTGTTTGTCAGCTGGCTGCCGCTCTACCACGATATGGGGCTGATCGGTGCCTGGCTGGGCAGTCTCTATTTTGGTTTTCCACTGATTGTGATGTCGCCATTGGCCTTTCTGGCACGCCCCCAGCGCTGGCTGTG
>Ga0256832_1003074_pt1 | contig 11371 bp, 9 predicted proteins | sample 134614metaG_FD_190534 | JGI IMG/M metagenome (GOLD analysis project Ga0256832, IMG submission 190534) | Hydrothermal vent microbial communities from Lau Basin, Pacific Ocean - 134-614 | ecosystem: Environmental > Aquatic > Marine > Hydrothermal vents | place: Pacific Ocean: Lau Basin | collected...
CTTTTTGCCCCTGTTTTTGCAAAAATTTTCTCACGTAGCGCTGCTACGCATCGAAAATTTTCGCTTCAACAGGAACAAAAATGCCTATTTTATCCCTAAAAACAGGAGCACCTAAACAGTTACAGTTGTTTTTTTGCGGGAGCGTGATCTGCTAAATTTTTTACAAAATCATAGAGGTCTTTGCCTATTAGTCAAAGAATCGGGGTGTATCCAAACAAGGACAATAACTTGGGCATTTTTCGGTTAGAATACGTTGAGCATATCCTGTGGGGCGTCATGGTCCCCTTTTATGGCTGATTAGGTGTCTGTCAGTGAAGCATATAATGCGTTATTGACGTTCCTTTTTTCGTGGGTACCTAAACAGTTACTTTTCGTGAGCCCTATTTCCCAAAACTTCTTATTTTTGCCCAAGCGAAAATTATGGCGGAGACCAAAAACCTTTGTGATGATGCGGCTTTTAGGGCCGTTTTTATGCGTTATGGAGAAAGTATCCGTAACTTTATTTATGCCAAGTGCAATGATTTGGCTCTTGCCGAGGATATCACCCAGGATGTTTTTGTGACTTTGTGGCAGCGGTGTGCGGATGCAGACCCCGAGACTGTCAAGAGCTTTTTGTACAAAATTGCATCCAATCGCGTGATCGATTATTTTCGCCGCAATAAGGTGGCTGCCAACTATATAAGCAACCGCAAAAGCTCTGTGGACCACATATCTCCCCAGTTTTTATTGGAAGAGCAGGAGTATAAAGTAAAGCTGGACCGGGTGTTGATGGACATCCCCGAGCCCAGCCGCATTGTGTTCTTGATGAGCCGGATGGAGCGGCTCAAGTACGATGAAATAGCGGAGAGACTGGATATCTCCGTAAAAGCCGTCGAAAAACGCATGCACAAAGCCCTGCTCATTATCAAGTCACGTATCGGCAAAAAAATATGAAAAGTGGTAGGGATCTTGCTCGTTAATTCGTATCAAGACCGGTTATGAAGCAGAATAACACAAACGAAGCGCTATTGGCCCGGTGGTTGGAAGGGAATTTGACCGCCGAGGAGAGAGAGGAGCTGGTGCGAATGGATGGCCTGGATGAACTGGCGCAGTATCTCCGGGATTTTGAAGCCCGCCGCCTTCCCCCGCTTGACAAAGAAGCTATGTGGCGCGCCATCGCCGCTAAGACCATAGAAAAAACAGCTTCCAAATCCGTAACTATCAAAACACGCCAGCCTCGCCTGTTCCCAATGGCTTGGCGCGTCGCCGCAGCGGTCGCCTTGCTTTTGGGGATAGGCGTTTGGTTGTTTTCTTATGTGGGAATTGAGCGTTATACCGCCCGGGTCGGTGAGACCCGGCTAGTCAGCTTGCCCGATGGCTCCAGCGTCCATCTGAATGCAGGTTCCCGCTTGACATTTTCTCCCTGGATATGGTCACAACGGCGCAGGGTCAATTTGGAAGGGCAGGCCTATTTTGAAGTCCAAAAAGGCAATGCCTTTTCGGTAGTCAGTGACCACGGCCTCGTTACTGTCCTCGGTACCAAGTTTGACGTCTATGATCGGGACAATGTGCTAAAGGTGGAGTGCTACGAAGGTGAAGTTACTGTAAAGTCCCACATGGCATCCGACACGATTACAGCCGGCCAGGGCGTTAAAGTGAGCAACGGACAACGTGCCAAACTCAGTCTGCAGGCCAAGCGCCCGGCTTGGATGTCAGGAAAATTGCACTTTGCCGAAAATTCTTTGCGTGAAGTCTTTGAGGAAATCGAAAGACAATATAACTTAGACATTCAAACCACGCAGGTGGATCTCGCGCGCCGCTTTACCGGTGTCATCCCAAAATCCGATGTGAATGTGGCGCTTGGAATGGTTTGCAGCGCCATGAAGCTCTCATACCAAAAAACTGATGACCACACTGTCCAAATTCGTCCGGCCCGATAGCAACCGTCTCGTGTGGGGCATCGTACCGGCTTGGATTGTGCTCATCGCCCTTTCGTTGTTCGTTCCTTTTAGCCTGTCGGCTCAGCGCTCGCATTCATACTACAACGTCCCTGTACGCCGTATGCTCCAGCTCCTTGGATCGCGCTACGGTGTTTCTTTTTCTTATGATGTGGATTTGGTTTCGAAAAAGCGCTTAGCTTCTTACACATTTTCCGGTCACGATCTCCAGTCCGACTTAATAGCACTCTTGCGGGATACCGGTTTGGAATTCGAAAAACTGGGTTCGAGTATTGTACTCAGACCGGCCTCCAAAGACTTTTATGCCCGCTTTTCACACAAGATTTGCGGCCACATTATTGATTGGGAGACCGGCTTGCCCGTCTCCGTGGCGTCCGTCTCCGTCCTGCATAGCTCCATAGGTACAGTGACAGATTCTACCGGGTATTTTGAGCTTATCGGCCCCTTCGTGCCGACGGATGATTTGCAAGTGCGTTTTTTGGGTTATGCTTCCCGGCGGTTTGCACTCACTTTTTTCTTGAATCATCCCTGCAAGACCATTTTTCTAAGACCTGTGCAATTGCCCTTGCCGTCGGTTATTGTCAAGGATGATTTCAATCGTTTTGCCGGGGTCAAATTTTCTGTGTTGGAGCCTGACTTGATCATTATTCGTCCACAAAAAAATAAGGCGGCCACCGGACTGATTCCCAACGATTTGCTTGCTACGCTCAGCCAACTGCCGGGCGTGTCCACCGCCGATGAATCCGTTACCGAACTGAATGTGCGCGGTGGTACGCCGGGCCAGAATCTCATCTCGTTGGATGATATTCCGCTTTATCATTTTGGACATGCCTTCGGTAAGATTTCCTCATTTGATGCCGACTTGGTGGACGAAATACGCTTCAACAAGGGGACGTTTAGCGCCCAAAACGGCAACCGGGTGTCCAGCATTATTGATATTCGCACCAAATCTGACCTGCCCAAACGTCCTGCACTCAGAACAAATATAAATCTACTGTCCGCCGGTTTTAATGCCGAACTGCCCTTAGAGCGTCAAAATGCGGGGTTGTTGCTTAGTTTTAGGCGGTCTTTTCTGGATCGCAGTGTGATTCATCGCGCCGTCAACAGACGTTTTTTCGGTCGGGCTTTGCCTACCCAGGACAAACCCTGCTCGGTCAGTGACTCGCTCAATCGCGTTATCATCAATACGCCCAAAAACTTCTTCTACGACATAATGGCCAAGGCGTTGTGGAAGCCGAGTGACAAGTGGCGTACTTCCGTGACCGGACTTTATACCGTGGACGAAGCACTATACAATTTTGCCGCCTGTCCGGGGGACTTGTGCCGGCGGGAAAGGGATTCTATACTTACCCTAAACATTGGCCTGAATGCGCGCCTTGCGTATAGTTGGAGACCCAATCTGGTCACCCATCTGTCCTATTCCCTTTCTAATTATCGCCGTCGCTTTGGGCATGACGTGTCGGATCCGGCACTCGACTCTGTAAAGACCTCCGGTCTGCATCGCAATCATATCACCGATCGGACTTGGTCGGTCCGGACGCAATGGCGCCGCAATGATATAGAAATGTCTTATGGCTACCAATTGAATACCAAAAAGGATTTTATCCTCAGTAATTTCAGGAATCTGACCGATACAACGAACCACCGGGAAAAGACCTCTGTCACCTCCCAGGTTTTCTTTCTGGATTATCGACAAGATCTGACTGATAAGGTACACGTCTTCTTTGGTTCCCGTATGACCCGTTACGGCCTGTTGCATTACAAGTGGTTTTGGGAGCCGCGCTTTGCCGTCCTGTCAAAGCCTGGCCCACACTTGATTCTTCGCATGAGTGGCAGCGTCTATTATCAAACACTCAACCGAATCTGGGTGGAAAGGGGCCCGACCGTACGGGATTATATTTGGGTGGTGGCTAGGCAGACGGACAGCCTCAATAATAATGGCATTTTCTCCATTCAAAAGAGTGAGCAGCTGGCACTTGGCCTGACTTATCAGCGCGACGGCGTGCAGTTCAATGCGTCTTTTTATGACAAACGGGTATCCGGAGTGTCATCTCAAGGGGCAGGTCTGTCCGAATTGTTGATCCAATCTGTGGGTAGCTTGCAGGCCAAGGGCTTTGAGTTTGGTTTGCAGTATTGGCGCCCCAAACATTTCGCAACGGTGAGCTTTACCCGCTCCGGAGCCAAATACCAATTTAACGAGGCTATTGACCCAATCGAAGCCACTTATTTGTATAGATTAGGGCTTTTTCTTTCCGGTGGTATTACTCTAAACAAACTCACTCTTAGCGGTGGATTGTACATCAAAGAAGGTAGTCCCTATTCGCCAAAACCCGTCATCAAAACAGATACACTCGACAATGGCCGTTACCACTTTGCTCTGCATTATGATTCCTACAACACCTTGCGCCTCCCCAATTATGCAAGATTGGACTTGTCCATGCAATACACCCGGGAGCTACCCTGGGCCCGGGCCACGGCCGTGCTTTCCGTTTTCAATGTGCTCAATACCGACAATATTTTGAGCAGACGATATCTTTTAGTGGTATCCCCCAAAGCGCTAATCGGCCAGGGAGAGCCGGCGGTTGTCATCCGCGAAAGCCACGGGATGCGTTTTACACCCAATCTTTCCCTGAATTTTCGATTTAAGTGGCGCCGAAAGCAAGCGTTACCGGCTTCCGATTAAATTCCGAAAGCCCCTTGGGTCGTGTATCACGACACCTCTACGCCGCCGTTTTCCACCACAGTGTTCCCGATGACCCAGCTCACAGGCACAAATGTGTAGCCGTCCCACGTGCCGAAAACGCCGTCCACCAACTTGTCATCTATCACACGCCAGAGAGCTTCCGGAAAGTGCGCCTTGTGTATCGGCAGGCAGTTTTGCGATGCATCGGAAAGTACGGGGCCTTCGGACGTAAGCCCCAGATTGCCTCGGATGGTGACCGGAAAATCAAGCAGCCAGGGATTGTGTCCTAACAATTGGCGGAAGAGTTGCAAAGCTCCGGTGATATCTTCCACCCGGGGTACCAGAAAACCACTATCCGGTGTGGTATTTTCAAGGAGGATGCGTCGTGGTGCCGGCCCGGGATAGTAATAGACGTCCGCGCGATGGGGCACACCGGCCGGCAGTGTGGGAGGCAGTGTTGCCGAGCGCGGTGCAAAATCCAGCGTCATCCCGTATCCGGCATCTTTTTGTAGCCAAAACCAGCACTGACGCACACGCAACTGTTCCTGCCGGCTGATGCGACAGCCCAAACACACTACATTTTGGCGGGTAGCGCCATTGGACAAAACCTGCTGGCGCCGGATGGGACGGCCCGCCAGGGTCAGGATATAGCGGTCCAACTCTGCTGCGCCGGTCTTTTGTCGTAGTGCACTTGCCAACAAATACAGGCGGCCGATCTCTGCCATTACTTGGCCGGCATCTAAGTTATCACCGGTCAAGTCTTGCTTTAGCAAGCGAAGCCGCCGGGCAATACTGCCGAGTTTGTAATCCACCAACCGCCTGGCTGCCGCATCAATGGCTGTGTCGGCACCATCCAGTGCCGCCGGGAGACCCGTGGTCACCGCACCGGTCAGAAATTCCATCAAGACCGGAATACCAAGCTGCACCATATCTGGCTTTTTGGAATGCTCCGGCTTCATTTGTAACTGTTGAGGTGCGAAAGGGGCATTTTAGCGCAAAAACAGCGGTAAACAGTTACTCTCCTTTAATGGTCACCCTGTGGATTTTTTAGATCACCATTGGCTCTGCGATCCGGGCGGTCAGGATGGACTAGCCCAAGTCGTTTGAGTGTGGACTGCGCGGCGAGTTGTTCGGCCTTGCGTTTGGAGAAATCATCCGCCGTGCCCATTTTTTTGCCGTCCAGAAAGACGGCAACCTTAAAACAGTCTCGCTTATTCTGCTGGTACTTGTTCAAGGTACGAAACTCCACGTTAGCGTGATTTTTTTGAGCCCACTCGAGTAAGCGACTCTTATAATTGTCATCGTATGTTTCGAGTGACTCCAGGTCCAGGTAGCGCTTCAGGATACGGTTGATGACCAGGCGCTTGGTACGCTTGTAGCCCAGCTCGAAATAGATAACGCTGATGAGCGCTTCCAGTGAGTTGCCCATCATCGCTTTGGATACCTTGGCGTTTTGGTTGTACTGCTCGAGCAACTCGCGCAAGCCGAGTTCTTGTCCGATGCGGTTGAGCGAGTCGCGTTTGACAATTTTGGAGCGCATTTGAGTGAGAAAGCCCTCGTTTTTGTCGGGATATTTCAAAAACAGGTATTCCGCTACGATGCTGCTAAGGATGGCATCCCCCAAAAACTCCAGGCGCTCGTTGCTACGCGACAGCGGGTGCTGCTGATACGTCGTCTCTTTGGAAGTGGAGACGGAGGACTTGTGGTAAAACGCCATTTTGAAGCGCTTCAAATTGGCGGGTATCAGCCCAAGCATATAATACGCCTGACGGGCCAAGTGTTTGTCCTTGGATATGTAGTAGTTGAAAAACTTTTTGAACAGTTTGATCAATTCTCTCTGGTTAGGTGAATGAGAGATTATGATGCCTTCGGCATCATGAAGTTACTTTTCGAATGACCAGACAGGCATTATGTCCCCCAAAGCCAAACGTATTATTTATGGCCACCTTGACTTGGCGGTCTTGGGCCTTGTTGAAGGTTAGATTTAATTTGGGGTCAATTTCGGGGTCGTCCGTAAAGTGGTTGATGGTAGGTGGGACAAACTGTTCATGAATGGCCAAAACACAAGCAAGTGCTTCCAGTGCGCCCGCCGCGCCGAGCAGATGCCCGGTCATTGATTTGGTCGAGCTGATATTTAGCTGGTAGGCATGCGTGCCAAACAATTCTTTGATAGCCTTAAGTTCGGCAATGTCTCCCAGAGGGGTAGATGTGCCGTGGACATTGATATAGTCCACATCTTCCACGGTGATGCCGGCATCGCGGATAGCCAACTCCATCACCTTGCGGGCCCCCAGGCCTTCGGGGTGGGGAGCGGTGATGTGGTAGGCATCACAGGTGGCGGCGCTGCCGGCGATTTCTGCATAGATAGTGGCACTACGAGCACGGGCGTGCTCGTAGTCTTCGAGTACCAGTGCGGCAGCGCCCTCGCCGAGCACAAAGCCATCGCGGTCGGCATCGAAGGGACGGGAGGCGGTTTGTGGTGCGTCATTGCGCTCCGACAGGGCTTTCATGGCATTGAAGCCGCCCACACCGGTAGCGGTGATGGTGGCTTCTGACCCGCCGGTGATCATTACAGATGCCTTGCCTGCACGGATCAGGTCGGCACTGGCCGAAATGGCATGTGCCGAACTGGCACACGCGGACACCGTCGCGTAGTTGGGGCCGCGGAAGCCGTACTTGATGGCGATCAGGCCCGCGGCTATGTCGGGTATCATTTTCGGGATCAGAAAAGGATTGTACCGGGGCGTGCCGTCTCCCAGGGCAAAGTTGGTAATCTCTTTTTCCAGTGTACCCAAACCACCGATGCCGGCACCCCAGACGACGCCGGCACGGTCCGGGTCCAGTTGTTCCGGATCCAAGCCCGCCCGTGTCATAGCCTCTGCGGTGGCCACCATCGCAAACTGCGCGAAGCGATCCATGCGCCGGGCTTCCTTGCGTGGCAGATGGGCAAACGGATCGAAGTCTTTTACCTCACACGCGAAGCGTGTCCTAAAATTTGAAGCGTCAAACAGGCTAATGGGGCCGGCTCCGCTGACACCCGCCCGCAAGGCACGACCAAACGCTTCCACATCATTGCCGATCGGAGTAATGGCGCCCATACCTGTAATGACTACTCTTCTCATTATTCACTCCTAATCATATCGGACACCGGTTTGTATCCGCGTATCCGGTGCCAAAGGTACAAATTTTGTCCTTGTTTTGACCTTGTACAGAACCCTGCATCGCACAAAAAAAAAATGCGGGACACATCCCGCATAGGTGACCATGCAGGCCTATTATCGCTTGTGCTGTTCAATATATTCAATCGCTTGACCCACTGTCTCTATCTGTTCCGCATCCTCGTCCGGAATCTTGATCCCAAACTCCTGTTCAAAGGCCATAATGAGCTCGACCATATCCAAGGAGTCACAACCCAAGTCATTGATAATACTGGCTTCGGGCGTTACGTCTGCCTCATCCACTCCCAGTTGGTCCACGATAATGGCTCGTACCTTCTCAACTACGTCTGACATTTGTACTTGTTTTTGTGACAAAATGGGCCGCAAAGTAAGGAGAATCACCGCTTATCTCCAAATTTTTTGGGGCCTTTTAGGCGCATATCTGTCTAACCAGCTGACAATCAATGCGTCCGGCGGTGCGACCGCTACACGAACTACCACAACACACAAACTACGATCATTGTTTTCGGGCCCCGGTTCAATGCAGCTTTTTTTGCCCCCATACAATCTGATTTTTCCCCGAAAAACAGGCGTTTCATCCTCGTTTTTTCCCGATTGATATGCGCCATTTACCTACCTTTACATTTGGCTTTTGCCCCGTGTCCCCTCCGATTTTGCGGGTGCGGAGCTCACTTTCCTAACCTCCAAACGACACACCATTACAATGAGACAGACCTATCGCCTTCAAAAGGCTAAAATCGTGGCTACCGTCGGCCCGGCTTCCGCCAACAAAAAAACGCTCGAAGCTCTTGTCAGGGCCGGTGTGGACGTGTTCCGTCTTAACTTTTCGCATGGTAGCCATGAGGATAAGCTCAAAATCATTGAGCTGGTCACACAAATCAATGTCGAAAATGATTTACACATCGGTCTTTTGGCAGACTTGCAGGGGCCAAAATTGCGAATCGGTGACCTCGAAAACGATGGCCTGGATTTGCGTCGCGGCATGATGCTGACCTTTACCAACACGCCCTGCGTCGGCAATGCCGACTGCATCTATATGAGCTATGACCGCTTTGCTATGGACGTATCCGTGGATGACCGCGTCCTGGTGGATGATGGGCGTGTAGTGCTCAAAGTCAGGGAGACCAACGGCATTGACACCGTCAAGCTGGAAGTCATCCACGGCAAAAGGCTTACTTCTCACAAAGGCGTCAATCTGCCCGACACCGAAGTCACCTTGCCCGCACTGACCGAAAAAGACCTCAAAGACCTGGACTTTATTCTCGATCAACCCTTCAATTGGATTGCCCTCTCCTTCGTCCGCCGGCCCGAGGACATGATGGAATTGCGCCATATCGTCGAATCCCGCGGCCACAAGGCCAAGTTGATGGCCAAAATCGAAAAATCACAGGCTGTCCGCCGCATCAAGAAGATCATCAAGGCATCCAACGGCATCATGATCGCACGGGGCGACCTCGGCGTCGAAATGCCCATCGAAAAACTGCCCGGTATTCAAAAGAAACTAATCAAACACTGCATCCAATGGGCCCGGCCCGTCGTGGTGGCTACTCAGATGATGGAGTCCATGATCGAAAATCCCATGCCCACCCGGGCGGAAATTACTGACGTGGCCAATGCCGTCATTGACGGGGCGGACGCGCTGATGCTCAGCGGTGAAACAGCCGTGGGAAAGTTCCCTGTCGAAGTCGTCAAGTATATGGGTAAAATCATCCACGAAACGGAAAAATCAATCGGTTACAAAGGATTCCGCCCCAAGCCCATCAAGAAGTCTTCGCTTTTCTTTTCGGATGTCGTTTGCTTCAACGCGGCGCTTACGGCAAACGAAATCGGCGCTTTGGGTGTAGCTGGCCTGACCGTCTCTGGATATACGGCTTTTAAGGTGTCCAGCTACCGCCCCAATGGCAATATTTTCATCTTCTCCTCCGATCAGTTGCTCCTGGGCGCACTCAACATCTGCTGGGGCGTCTCTTGCTACTATTACGATGAGTTTAAGTCCACCGACGAGACCATTGAAGACATTTCGAACATACTCAAAAAGGCCAAAATCGTCAAGAAAGGCGACGTCATCGTCAATACCGGATCCATGCCGGTCTCCAAGCGGCTAAAAACCAATATGCTCAAAGTGACCATCATCGAATAGGCCCGTCGCGTCAAAAAACGAAGGGACAGCGCTAGCTGTCCCTTCGGGTGGTACCTCCCAGGGTCGAACTGGGGACACCAGGATTTTCAGTCCTGTGCTCTACCAACTGAGCTAAGGTACCGGTTTCGAGTGCGCAAAGTTATGTGCTTTTTTCAAAACAATAAAGTTATTCCCTCAACAAAATTTCCTGTAACTGTTTGGGTGCTCCTGTTTTTAGCACAAAAACAGCGGGTACCTAAACAGGTACAATTTCCTTTCCTTACTTTTGTCCCAAATGATGCTGTCGCATGGTTTCCAAAATCATAGCCTTGGTATTGGGTTTCATCTTGGTTATTCTCCTGTTTCTGGCGTACAAAGTGGATGCGGCTATTGCCCCGTGGGCAGCCCCTTTCTTTGTCGGATTGGTGCTCTTGTATATGTTTTCACCGCAGGTAGAGTGGTGGTGGGCGCGTCGCTATCCGCCCAAACCCAAGCCGGCGGAGATCAAATTTCTGAATAAGTACTTCACCTTCTTCCAAAATCTAAACGGCCCGGAAAAGGACAAATTCTTGCTCCGCCTGACCTATTTCAATATGGCCCACGAATATACTGCCAAAGTGGGCGACAGGGTACCGTCGCCACTCAAAACGATAATTGGAGCCGAGGCGGTGCGTATGACTTTTGGGATGGACGATGATACCTATCTAATGACCAGCCATGAGCGCATCGTGATCTATCCGCATCCGTTTCCCACGCCGCGCCACAAGCGGTTGCATCATGCGGAAGTCCACCACGAGGACGGCGTTTTGATATTTGCTTCCGAGCCCATTGTACGGCAGTTTTACGGGGAGACCATTTTCAACATTGCCTTATACTCCTGGATTTCGGCCTTCCGCCATGCGCGACCGGACATTGTCTTTCCCCGTTTTGCAGCGGATGACTGGCCGCTGCTGGCCCAAAAGTTTTTTACGCCCAAGGCATGGGTAGAGGCCAGCATCGGGCTGCCCGATCCGGATCCGGACATCGTAGCAGCCACGGTTTATTTGCAGCAGCCGGACCTTTTCCGCCAGGTCTTTCCCGGCAGGGCTGCTCAGTTAAAGGAGATATTCAAGCAGTGAGTCGGGGCAAAGCGCATCGGTTGGGCCGGCCTGCGTGCGTGCCCGTGTGCCGTTTTCAAAAGGGTAGTGCTTCGAAGCGGTAGCCGCGCGCCTGCAGCTTTTCAAGGGCGGCCGGTAAGGCATCCGCCACACAGTTGATGGTCTTCAAGCTGTCGTGCAAGACCACGATAGAGCCCGGGCGGACATGATTGACGATGCGGTCGTGACAATTTTGCCAGGTGACGCGCCGGTCAAAGTCCCCGCACATAATGTCCCACATGATGATCTTATATCCCCGCTTTTGGAGTAGCTGGGCCGTTTGGCGGCCGATGCGGCCATAGGGCGGGCGAAACATT
>Ga0256832_1003075_pt1 | contig 11369 bp, 10 predicted proteins | sample 134614metaG_FD_190534 | JGI IMG/M metagenome (GOLD analysis project Ga0256832, IMG submission 190534) | Hydrothermal vent microbial communities from Lau Basin, Pacific Ocean - 134-614 | ecosystem: Environmental > Aquatic > Marine > Hydrothermal vents | place: Pacific Ocean: Lau Basin | collected...
CCCTGTAGCCACCCCAAAAATCTGGTAGTGGGATTTGGCCTTTGGCAAACTTTTCCATGATTTTGCCAAATTGCATTTCTAATAATTTACGTGAACTAATAACCGAGCTTTGCTCAGAAATCCAAGCCCCTAGCTGGCTACCTCGGGGTCGGGTTTTGTAATAATCAAATGATTCTTTGGCGGTTACTTTTTCGGCGATGCCATTTATACGCAGCTGTCTTTCAAAGGCTGACCAATAAAAATGCAGAGCGACATTGGGGTTATTGGCTATATCTTTGGCTTTTTTGCTGGCATAGTTGGTAAAGAACACAAAACCATTGTTATCAAAAACTTTTAGCAAAACTACTCGGCTTGTTGGTACGTTGTCGCTGCCTACCGTTGATAAGGTCATGGCATTAGGCTCGAGCAAATCCGCATCAAGTGCTTGCTGAAACCAGATTTCAAATTGTTTAAATGGGTCATTATCTAAACTCTTCTTAGAAATACCAGCCTTGGTGTATTCTTTGCGTAAATTAGACAAGTTCATAGTATTATTTTATCTTTTTTAGCAGCCAAAGAACCTGTTTAATACTGCATTTTCTAAATATAATCTAGCCAATTAGCTCTTTTAAAGCCGCAATTAAAATATCTATATCCTTTTTATTGTTATAAGCTTGTACCGAAATCCTAATAAAATTGTGACCATTCCATTCATGCACCGGAATTTCAATTTTGTAATCGTCGTAGAGCTTTGCTTTTATTTCGTCAAGATCTACATCACTCACTATTTCTAACAAACCCATCTGTTGATATAAACCTTTGCCTTTTGGATAGGCTCGTTTAATATTTTCTAATTTGTCAGCACGGTCTAGGGCTTGGTCTAACAAGGTGTGGCAATTAGCCCTAATCTCAGACCAGTTATTTTGCTTTTGAAAATCTATAGCTGTGCTAACTGCCAAATATTCAGAAAAATCACGAGTGCCTGTGTACTGGGTGTTATTGAGCATTTGTGAACCATAATCCATGCGGCTGTGGCTACCCCAACCCCAGCTGACCACCAAAGGTTCAATCATATCTTGCATTTTAGGGGCTACGTATAAAAATGAGCTTCCCTTAGGGGCACAAAGCCATTTGTGGCAGGCTCCAATATAAAAATCTGCCCCTAAGTCTTTTAAATCCAAATCTATTTGTGATGGTGCATGAGCACCGTCTATAATGCTAATTATGCCTGCTGCTTTGGCACGTTTTACAATAGCTTCTACTGGCATGGTTAGGGCAGTAGCTGAGCAAATATGGCTAATAAAAATTACCTTAGTATTTTCATTAACGCCTTGCCAAAACTCCTCTAAAATCTGTTCGCTATTAGTTACTGGCCAAGATATTTCTTGCTCTATAATTTTATAACCCTGCTTTTGACTATGGTATTCCCAAGTATTTAAGCAAGCGCCGTATTCATGATTAGATACCAAGACCTCATCATTTTTTTGCAAATTAAGTGAGTGAACTACAAGGTTTACGCCATAGGTTGGGCTTTGGATATAAACTAAATCATCTTTATCGCTATTGAGGTATGTTGCCAAGGACTGCCTTGCTTGGGCAATTAAATTTGGATAGGCTCGAGCAATAAACTCAACTGGTTGAAATTCTAAACGTCGCTGCCATTCTTGATATTCATTAAATACTTTTTTAGGAGTCGCTCCATAAGAGCCATGGTTTAAGAATGTGATTTCAGGGTTTAATAGAAAATCAGACTTTGATATTGACATTGGCTAGTATAACTTGTTTAGCTTAATTTGGGCAAAAATGATTTATACTGTTTTTATTGGTAGTAGTAGGCTACCCAAAGGAGAAAATATGCCCTTATTAGATAGCTTTAAAGTAGATCACACTAAAATGACCGCACCGGCTGTAAGGCAAGCCAAAACCATGACTAGCAAGTCTGGCGATGATATTACAATATTTGACTTAAGATTCATTGCTCCCAACAAAGGGGCTTTAAGTGGACGCGGGATTCATACGCTCGAGCATCTCTATGCAGGTTTTATGCGTGAGCACCTAAACAGTGAAACAGTAGAAATAATTGATATTTCACCGATGGGTTGCCGCACTGGCTTTTATATGAGCTTATTAGGCCGGCCCGATGAAAAAGATGTTGCCAAAGCTTGGGAAGCCAGTATGCGCGATATTTTGACAGTAGCCTCAGAAGATGATATTCCAGAACTTAATATTTACCAATGTGGAAACTACAAAATGCACTCTCTAGCTGATGCAAAAGCTACCGCCCAAGCTGTTTTAGATGCTGGGGTTGGGGTTATGCACAACGAAGACTTGCCATTAGACGAGTCTTTGGTAAAAGTAGCCAAATAATAACTATACTATCCAAGGGGTTTAAACCCCTTGGGCGGAAACTCAAAATTTAAAACTTGATTTAATATCAGTAATCTCTAGCTCAAACTCTTTGCTTTTGCCGGGGTTTGCCCAACTTCCACTAAGGTAAAGGCTTTCCCCGTTTAGATAGCTAGCCAGATAGCTATTTGGGCTGTATTTCTTACTCCAAGTAAAAATAAAATTACCGGTTGTTTCATTATCCACAGATTCTTGTAATTTAAATCCAGCTTCGTTATATTCGCCTTGCAATATAAGCGCTTCATGGTTTGGATTATTGTCATAATAATAATAGCCAGATATTTTGTTGGAGTTCTTGGCCAGATTTATGGCCATGCTAAAAGGATATTGACCGTCTATTTTCCCAAATATAAATATATTGTTGGGAATATTATCTAATTTTGAATGTTTGTATATATACTTATCTATCTCAGTTTTGTCAGTCTCAAAATAACTGTTCTTAAATAATCCAATAGCAAAGCTATTTAAATATGGTTCTAGCTCTGCTACTGAAATTATTTTGCTAACAACGGGGCTACAGGCCTGTAAGGCATGATTAAAGCAGTTAGAATCGAGTTTTATTTGCAAGGCAAGCTCATCTTCAAAATACCCACTATAATTTATATCATAAGGGCTGCAAGATGGCTGAACGCCACTACAGCTTTTTGCTGCGTCTAGTTCTAAATTTACGTCATCTAGCCAATATTTACTAATAAAGTCAAAGTAACCGTCAATTCTAAAAAGTGCCTGAAAGGGAATATCCAGCGGATCTAATAGCTCGCCAGTTTTTAAGTCAAAAAATAGCTTATCGCTTACTTGGTTTACATAAGCCCCATAATATTCGCCAGCAAAAGCGATATAAGCAATATCTTTCTTAATTTCTGATTGGAAATTAACTTCATACCATCTAAACTCAGAAAGCTCTTCTTGCTTATAGCTTTCAAGCATAAAAATATCCAGTATTTGCTTGTTTATTTTGGCAACTGCTTCGTTATGGCTATTTGCTTTGTCTACAAGCTTTGGAATATATGACAGATACTGATTGTCGACAGTTTCTGTAAATTCAATTGATTCAATTATTATATTATTTTGAGCAAGCCCCAGACCAATGCTTACAATTATTAAAGCAATCATGAATTTAATAGTGTTCATTAGTCTATTATAGACTCTGCTAGTGAGCTTTTGCCTTAGATGACAAGCCCTTTTTGTTGATTTACATAATTTCTCAAATCTTTAGAATGTTTGTTGATAACGCTTGTGCCAGCAATTTTATCATAAATGCTAGTTTTGCCTTTTGATATAATTATGCTAAGAACATAAATGATAACAAATAGCTGCGGCAAAATTAATGCAATCCAAACCCAAACTGGTGGTTCGATATTCTGAGAGCTATAAAAGACTGCCCATTGAACGCCAGTATGAGCTATCTCCCAAGGTAAAAACTTGATTAAATTCCTAAGTAAAATACTTTTGTTGCTTTGCTCTGTATTGGTTTTGGTGTATATCCTAAGGAGTCTTTTACCAATAGTTCCACGGTGGTTGCTTTTTTCTGATAAATAGAAGTATAAGAAAACTGGCACTGTCATAGTGACAAAGCCGATTGCTTGACTCAAAAAAGCTGATGGTCTTTGGAAATTAAACTTGAAAATATTATGCACTAACAGCGTTAGACCAAATAGAAATGCAGCGTAGATAACGATTATAAAATAGTCAATAAGAAAAGCCAGTAGTCTTTTAATCATTTTACTCTCCGTTTCATAAGTCATTTTGGCAATTGTCTATAAGAATAAGAAGTCACAAAGGTCAAACAATTTAAATGACAAATGTCATTGTGCTATAAAAAAATAGAGATGTGCATTGCACATCTCTATTAATATTTTGTTTAAAGCTTAAGATATAGCTTTTATTGTTGCCTCTGTAAACTCAGCAGTACCGGCACTACCACCCAAATCTTTGGTTGGGTTACTCGCAAGTGCTGATTGCACGGCTTCTTCTATGCTAAGAGCAGCTTCATTTTCATTTAGGCCATGTCTTAGCATCATTGCTGCTGAGAGCATAGTACCAACCGGATTGGCAATACCTAAGCCTGCAATATCTGGGGCACTACCGTGGATTGCCTCAAATAGGCCGATGTCGCCACCAATGCTAGCACTTGGTAGCACACCTAAACTGCCCGGAATTACTGCGGCTAAATCGCTTAGGATATCCCCAAAGATATTAGTAGTTACAATGGTGTCAAATTGTTTTGGGTTGCTGGCAATCTGCATAGCTGCATTATCAACATAGAGATGCTCCAATTCAATTTTGGGATACTCGGCTTTGTGTACACCTGTGACTACGTCTTGCCAAAATTGTCCGACATCTAATACATTGGCTTTGTCAACACTTGTTACTTTGCCACCTTTAGTTTTTGCCGATTCAAAAGCTACTCGGGCAATACGTTCTACCTCGTAGCGTTCATAGACCATTGTGGAAAGACCTTTGTCTTTTGAATTTAGTGACGGTTTGCCAAAATATATACCACCAGTTAACTCTCGGATTATCATCAGATCGGTGCCTTTGGCAATTTCAGTTTTTAAAGGGGAGAGATGAGCTAAATTGTCAAATACTTTTACCGGACGCAAATTTGCAAATACGCCCAGGTGTTTTCTTATGCCCAAGATTCCGCTTTCTACCCTTAGCTCTCGGGGTACTTTGTTCCAAGGATGGTCGCCAACTGGCCCACCTGAGCAGCCCATTAATACTGCATCTGCTTCTAGGCAGGCATCTTTTGTTTCTTGAGGGAGGGGGTTGCCGTGGCTATCTAGGGCGTTGCCACCAAATGGCAAGCGATTATAATTTAGCTCAATATTGTGCTTTTTTGCTACAACATCTAAAAGCTCTATGCTGGCTTCTATTACTTCTGGGCCAATAAAATCTCCTGCTAAAACTGCAATATTATATTTTTTCATAAAATCTCCTTAGTTTGTTTCTGGTTTTACTGCCAAAATAACAGCCATTGGTATTTTGAAGCTCAGGGCTAAGCCATCTTTATACTGAATATTAAAAACAGCTTTTGCTTGCGGGCTTGCTTCGGTGAATAACTGCCTTACTTTGTCGGCTTGTTCTGGGCTGGGCTTCATGCGCATTATCCATTTTTCGATATCTAATTGATAGCTTGTTTTTGCATCGCCAACTATCCATTTTAGACCAGCACTATTTATAAATTCTTGCCATTCGCTAAGATAATAAGAGCGAATGTGAGTGGGGTCTCTGGTGATTTCTAGCTCATGATACCAATCATTTAGTGCAGAATTTGGGGTGATTTCGTCAACAATTATCAAACGCCCACCAGGTTTTAATACTCTTTTGATTTCTGCCAGAGTTTTAGGCATGCTTGGATGATGGTGTAGCGTGTGTCTTGCTGTAACAATGTCGAAGTGATTATTTGGATAGTTGGTGTTTTCGCTAGTGCCATCTACAAATTCTAAATTGCTAATACCACTATATAGCTCAGTTGCCGCTTGTCGCATACCAACAGATGGGTCAAGGCCATAAACATATTTGGCAGTTTTTGCTAATGCAGCCGCCGTATGACCTGTGCCTGTACCTATGTCTAAGCAAGTATCATTTGGGTTGGCTCGAGCCAATTCAAGTAATTTAAATAAACTAGGCCCTTGTTTGTGCACTTCACTACTAGCATAGTTGCTGCCAAGCTCTGACCAAGCTTTGGCAGTTTCGACAATTTTGCTATTCATCGCTAGTGTATATAAGGCAACTGAGCGGCAGTTTTATCAACATTATCAGCATTTGCCATTAGCTCTGCTATGGCATCCCACATGCCATTAACTAGGGCATCTTTGGCACTTGCTTTCAAACTAAGCTCATATATTTTACCGTTAACACTAACGCTTTCTTTTTCTATATCAATTTCAATTTTGGTATTTGGGTCAGCTTCTACGGCAGCTGCAATTTCTTGTATCTGCTCCTTGCTAGCTTCTAGGCAAGGCATGCCCAAAGTCAGGCTATTGCCATAAAATATCTCAGCAAAACTCTCACCAATTATGGCATCAAAACCCGCTCTTTTTATAGATTGCGGGGCATGTTCACGTGAAGAACCGCAGCCAAAATTGCTTTCTACAATCATAATATTTGCATCTTTATAATTTTCGCTGTTTAAGACATGATCAGTTTTATTGCCACTTTGGTCAAACCTAACGTCCTGAAACAAAAACTCACCCAAGCCGTCAAAGGTTACACATTTTAAATATCTCGCTGGAATAATTCTATCGGTATCTACATCATTGCCAGAAACAAAAATCCCTTTGCCAGTAATTTTTTTAATTTTTTCTAATGCCATTTTAACTCCTTAAGCTCCATGCCCTAAATTTGAAAAGACTTCGCGAGCGTCACTGATTTCACCAGTGATTGCTGCAGCTGCTACCATGACCGGGCTCATTAGCATGGTTCTGCCAGTGGCACTGCCTTGTCTGCCTATAAAATTACGGTTACTAGTTGAGGCTGATAATTGGTCGCCAACTAATTTGTCTGGGTTCATGGCTAGGCACATGCTGCAGCCTGCTCCGCGCCATTCAAAACCCGCTTCTGTAAATATTTTGTCGATTCCTGCTTCTTCGCATAGCTTAGCAACGATTTGTGAACCAGGAACAGCAATTGCATGTACATGCTCAGCAACCTTTTTGCCCTTAATATAGTTAGCAGCTTCTACAAAATCCGACAAACGGCCATTAGTACAGCTGCCCAAAAATGCCACATCAATTTTGGTACCTTTAATGGCACTACCACCAGTTAGCTGCATATGTTTTAGTGCTAGTTCCACCGTTTCTTTTTCAGAATCAATTGTCTCGGCTACGGTTGGTATATTTTCATTAACGAAAATTGCTTGCCCTGGGTTTATGCCCCAAGTAACAGTTGGTGCAATATCTTCTGCTCTTATATTTACAACGTCATCATATTCACAATCAGCATCACTAGCATATGATTGCCAATTTGCTACTGCTTCATCCCAACTTTCGCTAGTAGGAGCATATGGGCGACCTTTTAGATATTCAAATGTTGTTTTATCAGGGTTGACATAACCACAGCGTGCCCCACCTTCTATGGACATATTGCAAACCGTCATGCGTTCTTCCATGCTCATATTGTCAAATACGCTTCCGCCATATTCATAAGCGTAGCCGATGCCACCATTTACCCCTAGGGTTCTAATAATATGCAAAATTACGTCTTTGGCATAAACCCCAGCTTGCAATTCGCCGTCAACATTTATTCTGCGTACTTTTGATTTGCTCATTGCCAAGGTTTGAGTTGCCAAGACATCACGCACCTGAGAAGTGCCAATACCAAAAGCGATAGCTCCAAAAGCACCGTGGGTACTTGTGTGGCTGTCACCACAAGCAATAGTAGTACCAGGTTGAGTAATGCCTTGCTCGGGGCCGACCATATGAACTATGCCTTGCTCACCGCTATAGAGGTCAAACATTTTGATATTGTTTTCTTTGCAATTCTTACGCAATGCTTCTATCATTTCATTGGCCAGTTCATCTTCAAATGGTTCTTGTCTTTGATGAGTTGGCACGATGTAGTCTACCGTTGCAAAAGTACGCTCTGGCATTTTGACATCTAGGCTCAAGTCACGCAACATTCCAAAGGCTTGAGGACTAGTTACCTCGTGGATTAAGTGAGTTCCGATTAATAATTGGCTTTGACCGTTTTTTAGTTTGCCCACCTCATGAGCATCCCAGACTTTTTGATACAAATTTTTTCCCATTGTTTTTCCTTTCAAAAGAAAAAGCCCTAGATGTTAGTACACCTAGGGCTTAGCTAAAATAAAAAAATTACGACAATACTAGCTTAAAACCCACTTTTGACCTAGTAAACGTGACTTCCATAAAGGCAAATAACGTAATTTTAGCCTTTTAATGCGGTTTATTAGCATGTTTAAAATATTAGCTGGCATTGTTGGGAGTATAAACTAGAGATTTTAAATTGTCAATCTTTATATTAAAAAGTGGTTTTTTTAGCACTGAAATCGCTTACTCACTAACTGTTTGGAAAAGACTTTCATCAACTGGTTGATTTAAATTAGAATATTCCATGTTTATTGTGCCAGATTGTTGATATTCACCGTCTTTTTGAATGTAACTGGTCATGTTAATTGATTTGGTAAATCCATTTTCAGCTTTCTCGAGTTTCATAAGCATAAGTATATTGCCCATTTCAGGCGTAGACATAAGCGTAGCTGTGACCTCATTCGTTTTATCAATAATCATGGTCATTTCTTGCTCTTGCCATTGTAATTCACTATCTTCATCTTCGGTTTTTATATCGAATTTTGGTAACTTGGCAAGAATAGTGATTTGTTCACCACTGATTATACCTGGAATAGTGGTGGGGCCATCACAACTTACAACGTCGAAATTCTGAGGTAAACCAGTTTGCCCAAAAATATTGTCAAAATATGATTCAAGCTGCTTCCTCATTGCGGGCAAGGCGGGCATGGGCATAGTACTACCATCAGGCATTTCGACACGCATTGAAAAATCGTCATTTTGTATTATCATTAACACGGTCATTTGCTCAGTAATTGTCTTTGAGTACATTCTGCGATTTTCTCTATCAATTACAATAAAGGATTCTGATTTGACTGTAAAATCGTTAAAAGTCATTTCTGAGGTGGTATGTGCTTCGACAGTTTTGAAATTTAGTTGACTGGCTTCAGGATACATACTTTCTAGTAATGATTTACATTCTTGAGCTTGGCTAAAACTAAAGACCAATAGAATTAATAAAAATATTTTTTTCATAGCTCTTAGAGTAGTAAAATAAACTATGATTAACATGAGAAATGTACTATTTTCAGGTATTGTGGACTACAGTCTAATTCGTTTGCGGCCTTCGGCTTTGCCCCTTGCCTTAAATATAAATCTGGTCGGTACCTCGCGAAAGCCCAAATCTTCGCTGACTCGGTTTAATAGGTATTGTTCGTAAGGTCGAGTTACAAATTTGTCATTATTAATACTAAAAACAAAGGTTGGTGGGGCTATATCAGCTTGGGTTAAATAATAGATTTTTAAAGGGCGACCTTGGAAGTTGGGCGGGGCTTGGCGTTGGGTCCAAACTTGAATCCATTGGTTTAGCTCACCTGTGGAAATACGCTTGCGAGAGGTATCGTAGAGCCTAATTGCGGTTGCTAAAAGCTCGTGCAAACCAAAGTCGGTTTCGGCTGAGGTATATACTTTTGGGTAATTGCGGAGGTGGTAGAGTTCTTGAGCAATCTTCTTTCGAAAAGGCTCGAGCTGAGCGTCAGTAACTAAGTCCCACTTGTTTACTGCTAAAACTACCGGCTTACCTGCTTCTAAAGCTACGTTTGCCATGCGCATCTCATGGTCACCGAGTTCAAATGGGTCAATTACTAAAACTGCAACATCAGCTTTTAAAATAGCTTCTTCTGAACGTAATTTGGAATAATATTCAATATCCTCGTTAGGTTTGCGGCGAATACCAGCGGTATCTACCAAAATAAATGGTCTACCTGCAAAATTAAATTCTACATCTATGGCATCACGAGTTGTGCCAGCATAGTCGGCAACTATTACCTCTTCGGAACCGACAATGGCATTTAGTAAGCTAGATTTACCTACATTTGGTCTGCCAATTATAGCAACTCTAACAGCAACTTCTTCTGGCTCACCTTCGTCTTCTGGTAATCGTTCAATTATTAAATCATTTAGCTCCAAAATACCGCGTTTATGCGATGCCGAGGTATAAAAAGGTTCGCCAAAACCCAAGGCATAAAGCTCATAGATTTCAGGGCGTTCTTCGTGCTGAGGGTCGTCAATTTTGGTAGCTACCAAAAGCACTTCTTTATTGAGGGTTCTGAGCCAATCGGCAATTTCGTAATCGGCCTTATCTAGGTCATTGCGGCCATCAACTGCAAAAATAATTAGGTCAACATCATGCAAAGAGTCTTCGGTGCGTTTTTTTATCTTTTCTTCCCAATAATCACCCGACCAAAGCCCACCGGTATCAAGCAAAATAAATGATTGATCTAAGTCATTGACGACCTTAGCTTTTTTGACATCACGAGTAACCCCAGCTTGGTCAGCGACAATTGCTTCACGTCTGCCCACTAGTCTGTTAAACAGGCTAGATTTACCTACATTTGGTTTACCTACAATGGCTACTTTATTTGCCAAATTCATCACCTACTTTAATCTGATAACCGTTTGCCCAGTCAAAGGCAGGCATTTTAGCTTTTGAAGGTGCTTGAACGGTTTTTAGAAGTATAGCATCTTGACCACAAGCTACTGTCACACCGTCTTTGTCAATCGCTATTATTTGCCCAGCTTTGCCGCTTTGCTTGCTTATTTGCATATCGTGGATTTTTAGAATTTTATTGTTGATAATAGTCTGGGTTTTGGGCCAAGCTATTAAAGCACGGTAGCGGTCATAGACTGCTTGGGCAGTTTCAGACCAACGGATTTCACCGTCTTCTTTTTTGAGCATAGGGGCGTGGCTGGCTTGCGAATCATCTTGAGGGATTAAAGGCAGTTGCTCTTTTGCTAATAAATCTAAGGCTTTAATAATACTTTGCGAGCCTAGTTTTGCAAGCTTATTAAATAGGCTAATTGCCGTGTCGTCTGGCTCTATTTTTAATTTGTCTACTAGCCTAACTGGGCCGGTATCTAGGCCAGCTTCGGTCTGCATAATGCTAATGCCTGTTTCGCTCTCACCGTTTAAGATTGCCCACTGTATGGGGGCTGCTCCACGGTATTTGGGTAATAGGCTGCCATGAATATTTAAAAAGCCGTGTTTTGGAATATCGAGTAGTTGCTGGGGTAAAATTTTGCCATATGCGGCTGTTATGGCAACGTCTAAGTCTAAGTCTTCTATAATTTTGAAGAAGTCGTAGTTTTTGCGTAATTTTGGGGGTTGCTCGAGCCTAAGCCCAAGTTCTTTAGCCCGCTCGGCTATAACAGGGGAGCGCATCTTCATACCTCGAC
>Ga0256832_1003076_pt1 | contig 11368 bp, 13 predicted proteins | sample 134614metaG_FD_190534 | JGI IMG/M metagenome (GOLD analysis project Ga0256832, IMG submission 190534) | Hydrothermal vent microbial communities from Lau Basin, Pacific Ocean - 134-614 | ecosystem: Environmental > Aquatic > Marine > Hydrothermal vents | place: Pacific Ocean: Lau Basin | collected...
ATCTCAACGACTCGTGGCGCATAGGGGACTTCGTGCGCTTCATCATGGTGGTGTTCCTCCTCATGCCCTTCATCCTCTGCTTCATCCTCTTTGTGGTGCTCTGCTGCTTTGTGTTCATCCTCTTCCTCATCTGCTTTTGGCACAAAAACCACCCATTCGCCTTGGAAGAGTGTCAGGGCACTGCGCTTGAGTGTCACCGCTTTGATAAACGGAGCGATCTCGACTTGGATAGGTACAAAAGCCCCCAGCAGCAGTTTGCCCGTCTCTCCCTTGAGTGAGAATAGGACTTTTGCACGCTGCGTCTCCTCATCCACTTGGGGATAGAGCTGTATGAACGACGCGCTGAAGTGTTTGTTCATGAGTGTGACGGTCGCTTTGCTCTGATCATCTACTTTCAAAGCATCCTCTATCTTCATATAAGCAACGGCATAATAACCTTGCGATTTGACGATGCGCAAGATCGGAGTCTGCGCATCAACATTGGCATGCAGGGGTACCAGTATACGTCCTACAGTACCTTCTGCATGGGCTTTGAGTATGAGTCGGTCTGTCGGTGCTTTGAGAGCTTCCGGATCGATACCGAGTGAGCGCAACGAAGCAGCGAGTGCATTGCGCTTGCCTCTGATCCGTTCAAGCGAGACGATCTTGTTGTTGAGTTCATTCCTGGATCCCAATCCTTTTTTGTAGAGGATCTCTGCTGTTTTACGCTGTGATGCGGCGGCACGCTCTTGTACCTTGAGTGCGAGATACTCGGCTGTCATCTTTGAAAGTGCGATTGAAGTAAGCTCCGCTACTTTCATACCTTTGTTGACATGGCTTCCAGGTTTGACGAAATAGTTTTCGATATGTCCCGGCAGTCTCGATACGATCTGCTGTTTTTGATCGCTCAGCTGCGTGATCTCGGCGTTGGTTTGGATCACTTTTCCTATCTTGCCTGTTTGTGCGATATCGGTTTTGATCTGAGCTGCCGCCGCAAAAATAGGCAGGAGAGTGATGGTAAGTTGTAGTAACAATTTTCTATTCATTGTAGTATCCTTGGATATAGCGTAGTGTGATGTGTAGTTGGTTGATCTCTTTTTCAAGGTTTAGCAGCGATTTTTGGTTGTCTATGAGCCGTTTTTGTTCGCTGACAAGTTCAAAAAGTTTTTCGCCGGAGAGTTTGTAGCCTTCCTGTAAAAGTCGAACGATCGATCGTTGCTCCCTGACAAGCTGTCGGTTCTCTCTATAGGCATGTATCAGGCTACTCAGTGATGCCTTGAGTGATTGGCGGGTATTGGCTATCTCGTTTTCATATTGTCTCTGCTCTATGCCCAGCTGTTGCAATCTGAGTTTGGCAAGCTGACGCTCCTCCTTTTTTTGATGCAGCAGGGGCAGCGGTAGTGAAAGACCAAGACGTAGAATAGACTGATCGGGCTCCTTCTCTACACCACCGTAGATATTGACCTTTTCGACCAATGTCTCTGCCTGTATCAGCTTGGAAGCCGCCTCTTTTTGCTTTGCAGCGTATAGTGCTGTTTTGGGTGCTTTGCCGTGTTTGATCAGCTTGGGCAGCTTGACAGGGTAGATAAATTTCATCTTTGGTATCCGAAGCGGTGCTTTGAGTCCGGAGAGTGTCAAGAGTGTATAGTAGCGTGACTTGATCTCCCGCTCTACAGTTGAGCGCTGCGTGGCAAGCTGCAGGGCAGCTGCTTTGGCTCTAAGGTAGGAGACTCTGTCCGCCGCACCGTTTTTGTAGCGTGCATAGGCGATAGATACTGTACGTTTTGCCAGCTTGCTCTCCTGACGCAGCAGTGCTTCAAGTCGATTGAGATAGATGTAGTCGGTATAGTAGGACTCAAACTCCTTGAGGAAATCTGCCCGTCTTTTGTCGGTAAGTGCTTGAGCCAGTGCACGATTTGCTTCGCTTTGGGCTTGCACTCCCCGCATAAACCCCGGTGTCCTGACAGGCTGCGAAAGCATGGCGCTGTATCCGTAGCCGGCTCTGCTTGCGTCAGGTCTGTAGCGTGCCGCATCTATCTGCACAGAGGGGTTGTCCGGGCGCAGCATACGCGCACTTTCTACCTTGGCAAGCGCTGCATAGATCTCTTGTGCTTTGAGTATTTTGGTATGTTTGAGTGTCTCTTTCTTGAATGCTTCGTAGCTCATCCCGAAGAGATAGAGTGAGCTGAGCATCATCAAGAATATACTTCTTTTCATAGGGTTCTCCTGATGGTTGTAATTATGGTTATAGATTGTGTACTAAGGTAAAGAAAAATAGGTGTTAAGCGATGGGAGGCTTGAAGCTCTCTTCGGCAATGGCCCCAGAGAGAGCCGGTTTGGTAGATGGGGCTACTTTCAGTGGTGTTGGAATCGCCATCGCAACATCGTGTGTGATGACAATGGCGACAAAATGAAAGAGCGGATGCAGGTCACAGAGGTCACCGCACGCATCACTGTGGGATTGCTCCGTGAGATATGCCAAGGCACTTTGATGATGGCATCCATGCGCTTTGTCCTCTACAGCGATGATCGAAGCGTGTGCCACATTGAAAAAGAGTGACAACAGCAAAAGAAATTGTACCAGTCTGCGTTTCATGTCCTTAGTGTAGCATAGTTTTGGTTTACCCACAACAGCTCCCTCCGCTGCATGCATCTTTTTTGCTGAACCACGGCTTGAGTATAAAGTAAAGTATCAGCCCCCAAAGGATCACAGAGGAGAGGGTAGCGATGATGCCGCCATGCTCATCCATATGCACGATGCTTGCCGGATCGATCTGGGATGCATCGAAGATATAATCCAGCCCAAGTCCAAAGAGGATACTCCCTACAACGATACTGCCAAGATAGATCGCCAGTGAGCGGCTGCCGAGCATCTTTTTGACCACACCGATCGTGACGGTATTGGTCGCAGGCCCTGCAGAGAGGAAAACAAAGGCAGCACCGGCACTCACACCCCCGAGCATCAGCCCTGCAGCGATAGGCAGTGATGCCGTAGCACAGACATACATCGGCACCGCGATGAGGATCACGATGAGATAGCTCAGTGCACTGTTCCCCTCAAGAAGCTGGCTGAGATTTTCAGGGATCGCTACCGTGATCAGTGCACCAAGCAGCAGTCCCCAAAAGAGCGGTTTGGCGATATCGCCCAGCAGTGTCACAAAGGCGTAGCGGAGTGCTGAGATGAAGGAGAAGCCTTTTTTCTCATTTGTGTCGCAACATGAAGCCGTACTGCAACAATCATCCGACAGCGTTGAGCGTTGAGTGTTGAGCGTTGAGAAGGTTTTGTTGTTTGTATTAGGTCTCAAAGTATTCACTGTAGGCTGCTGTACCCCTACAGCACCGCCAAAGTTTGTCTGTGCGGCACTGCTGTTTTGATCTGTTTTTGGCTCTTGGATTTCGTCCGTTTTGTCGAAGATATTTGTCAAAATACCGGCAACGATAGCGATGACCATCGAGGTGATGATACGGTAGATGGTAAATATCCATCCAAATATCCCATAGGTTGCCAAGATCGAATCGACCCCGGTAATGGGGGTGGAGATCAGAAAGGAGAGGGTGGCACCTTTGGAGGCGCCAGACTTTTTGATAGCCGTTGCCAGAGGGATCACCCCGCATGAACAGACAGGCAGCGGGATACCAAAGAGAGTTGCCTTGAGTACAGAGCCGACACTGTCGTTACCCAAATGCTTCGTGACGATACTCTCGGGTACGAGCTCATGCAGGATACCTGCAAAGAGCAGTCCAAAGAGGATATAGGGTGCCATCGCGCCGCTTAGTTGCCATAGTGCTTCCAAAAAGTGTGTGATCTCCATTTTCGCTGCTGCCTTTCAATATAAATAGTGTATCATATAACAATACAGTTATATGATACTGCCGCTTTAAAGGAGCTGAAATATGGAAGAGTTTGAAGAAGCACTGCGTCTCTCCAAGGCAATGAGTGACATCAACAGAATGCAGATAACGGCATTGATCCAGCGTGAGGGGACGGTATGTGTCTGCGAGGTATGCGATACATTGAAGCTGTCTCAGCCTCTGGTCTCCAGACATCTCAAGCAGCTCAAAGAAGCGGGGGTAGTGGATGCCAAAAAAGAGGGGAAATGGGTGGTCTATTCTCTTGTGAAGAGCCCCTCTAAGCTTTTAAATGCCTATCTGGAGATACTCAAGCCAGAAGGGGAGAAGCTCGCTCCACTGGTCATGTGCCAGATACGGTAGCTCTCTCCTGTAAGCGTAGAAAGAAACGTTTGTAATAGGGATAAAGGAGCAGGTTGATCGCCGCACCGATCTTTGCCATCAGCATATCCTTGTGTGCATCCCAGATATCTCCCTGTGTACCGAGAAATGCCATGCCCAGATCAGGATGCAGGATCACAGCTGCTCCCCACTCGATCAGCTCGTAGATCGCCGAGATACCCGCAATGGTCATAAAGGTAAAGAAGAGTGCTGCACCCCAGCTTTTGACCTTGGGTGTGATGAGCTCAAAGATGATCCTGAAGGTCAAAAGACCGAAGAGAAAGTGCACAACCCGGTCGAAATGATTGCGCTCCAGACCGAAAAACTGCATTATGGGTTTGAAATACTCCATTTCGGCATAGGTGTAGTGCGCACCAAGAGAGTGCAGCGAGGCGAAAATAAGCAGCAGGATCAGACTCAGATCAGTAAACCTGTATCGAAGATCGAGCCAGACGACTGTCGGAAAGAAGATGAATACCAGCACATTCTCAAGCAGCCAGTCCTGAGGGTACTTCGGATTGATCGCGGAGAGTATCCAGACAACGATATAGAGCGCATAGATGATCTTGTGTGATTTTGGCATCATGTATTCCTTTAAAAGAGTAGTGCTTTGTTGAGATAAAATCCTGCAAACATCAGCCCGAGTGTCACGGTAAAATAGAGTGCCATTTTAAGCCCGAGCTTTCTGCCTGCAAGATAAAAGATGATCGCCAATTTGACCAGGGAGTTGGAAACTGAAGCGATGACGATACCATAGGCTGCCGCATGCAGCGGGAGTTTGCTCTCTTTTGCAAGTTCTGAGAGTGAAAGGGTGATCGCATCGACATCACCCAGACCGGAGAGGGCAGCGACAGCATAGACTCCCATCGTACCGTAATGGCTTTTGACCACGGTGATCAGTCCGTAGATGAGACCAAAGAGAAGGGCAAACTTGATCGCTTCACTCAACTGCAGAGGGTTTTTGCCAAGGATACTTTTGGTGATGTCGATAGAGGCATTGTCCGCATCACGATAGAGGATATAGACAAAGAGCAATCCGCCAAGAACTGCGAGCAGATAGGGTAAAGCGACACTTTTGGCTACTTCAGGAGAGATGAGCGAAGCCTCGAGCAGCACACGCAGATACATAATAGTACAGGCGATCGCGATCCCTGCTGCAAGATTGTTGAGGATATTTGCCTTGAGTGTCGCCAGTTTGGAGAGGGTGATAGAGACAGCGGTAGAGGAGATAAGCCCGCCAAAGAGACCTGTCAGCATCACACCGCGCTTGTTGCCCAGTATCCGTATAGCGATATAACCAACATAGGAGATCGCTGCAATGATCACTGCCATGAGCCAGGTTTTATAGGGGTTGATCAAGGCATAGGGGCCTATCATCCGATCCGGCAGTACCGGCAGCACAAGGAAGGTCATCGCAAGCAGCAGCAGGGTAGCACGTATCTCAGCAGGGTCTATCTGGCTTTCGATACGCTGAAGATAGGGCTTGATCTCAAGGATGACGGTGACTGCCACACCGATAAAGATCGCTTCTTTTTGCATCCCGGTCTGAACCATCGCACCAAGGATGAAAGCGATCAGCGCCGCAACCTGGGTGGTCATACCGTATTTATGGAGCTTCAAGACCTTAAAAAGATAGGAGAGCAGTATCAACACGATGATCCCCAAAGCACTCAGAGCGGCGATAAGGGGAAGCTTTTGGGCGATCAGAGCTGAGAGATAGCCGCCAAGAGTAATCAAAGCAAAAGTACGGGAACCGGCGGCATTTTGGGAAGAGAAGTCACCATACTCATAGTAGTGACGCATGGTTCTCTGCAACCCTATGATAAACCCGATAGCCAGTGCGATTAACAGTGCCTGCAGACTCTCAAGCGTCATGCTGCCTCCTTCGCGAGGGATTCACCCCAGAGTTTGGCAAATGTTGCAAAGAGCAGGGGGATCATCACTGTTGATAAAGATGAGACTGCAACCAGCGCAGTAAATACCTTTTCATCGATAAGATGTGCATCCAGAAGCAGTTTCGCGACGATAATCTCTGTGGTCAGTCTGGCATTGAGTCCGATACCGACAAGCAGCGCCTCTTTGCTCTTGAGCTTACCCATCGGTACCAGAAGGAAGATGCCGCCGAGCTTTCCCAATACCGCAGCGGCAAAAAGACCGAGTACGAGCAGAGGATAGTGGAGGACACCGCCGATATCGACACTCATACCGATCCATAGAAAAAAGAGAATACCCCAGAAACTGTAGCTATAGGTGTGGATACTCTCAAGAAGAGAAGTACCGTCTCTTCCCATCATTTTGAATGCTGGCTGCATTACGATCCCGGACATGATCGCTCCGATGACACTGCCCAATCCTATCCACTCCGCAATACCGGAGAGACCGAAAAGAACAATCACCGTCATCAGCATCAATGATGCCTTGTCACCGCCTATACGCTGCAAGAGAGGTGTGACAATCCATCGGTAGAGGAGGAACACAAGGAGGAAAAAGAGCCCGAGATCTATCAGTGTCTGAGCCAACACTGCACCTCCTTTGAGCGCGGTACCCTCATGCTCTCCGATCCAGAGTGATGCGGCGATGACCATCATCACCTCAATGACATCATCGAGTACACCTACTCCGATAATATACCTGCCTGTACGTGTATGGGTAAGACCAAACCTATCCAGCAGCGGCACAATGACAGCTTCGGCTGTCGGCATCAAGGCGATACCCATGATACTGCTCATGAGCCAGTCATATCCCATCAGACGCATAAAGGCAGTGCCAAGCAGAAAGGGACCAAGCGCGTTAAGGAGCATTGCCAGGGTAATCTCTCCACCTTGCTCCCTCATCTTCTCCAGATCGATCTCCATGCCGATAAAGAAGAGTAAAAAGATTACACCGATATCGGCAAGAAGAGAAAAACTGTGGGAAAAAGAAGTAGCTTGTACATAAATCTGAAGGGGTGTATGAGGTGCGATCATCCCGACAAAAAGCGCTGAGACCAGCAGGGGGATATGAAGACGTTTCAGCGGTGTACCTATGAGAAAAGCAGCTGCAAAGAGTGCTGCTGATACCATAAGCAGAGACCCGAGTGTTGCTTCGCTCACATTTTACCCCTTCATTTCAATCTATTGAATTATAGCACAGTGTTGAAGAGGCAAAATAGGACTTTAGTCACAAATGGCTTGTTTGACCTTCTCCTGATTGAGTTTTTTGATCAGTTTCCCGGAGAGCTCCTCATAGCGTGTATCATCGAGTTTGAGCTTTTGGCGCAGTGTATCGAGATCACTCTGCATTGCCCAGGCATTGAGCAGTTTGAACTCTTTTTTGGTGAGTTTCGCTTTGAGTGCGAGTTTGAGTGCTTCCTCTTCTTTGAGTGGATGCACCAGTATCTTGATGTGTTTTTTGATCTCTTCTTGCAGTGTAGACAATGTTGTTCCTGTTTTTAGTTTAGCGGTTGCGCTGATGCGTGGCAGCCTCTTGGTCAATGACCTGCTGCATCTCATCTCTGACTTTGTCGAACCAGTCATCATCGGCCCCAGTTACATCTATGGTAGGCAGAAAGGTGTAGTGTACCGTACCGTTATGTGCTGTTTTGTTGTGCTCATTGAGTACCCATTTGCTGCCGGTGATGACGACGGGCTGCACTTTGAGTCCGAGTTTTTCGGCGACGATCTTGGTACCAGCCTTGAACGGCAGAAGCTCCTGGTCTTTGGCACGTGTCCCTTCGGGAAAGATCGCTACGGCACGCCCCAGTTTGTTACGGGACTCTTTGACACTTTTGAGCAGTGAGACAAGGGCGGCTTTGCTTCCGCGATCGAGAGAGATCATCTCTCCATACTTGAGCAGGTTGCCAAACCATGTCGCATCGAAGAGCTCCTTTTTTGCTGCCCATCGCAGATGCTGTGTCTGCAGTGCTTCCATTGCAATGATATCGATGATCCCCTGATGGTTCATAATGACCATATCCGCCTCCGGATCGAGTTCTCCGGTCGATTCGACTTTGGCGCCGATGAGTTTGAGGATCACCCTGTTGAGCTTGTGCATGATGATCCCCTTCTTTTTGGGAAAGAGCATGATCCCGGGGATCATAATCCCCGCAACCACAGCAGAGATCACAAAGGCTCCCCAGTAGAAACGGATGCGCTCCCAAAGGGTTGGTCTATCGTTTACAGATGTCTTCATCTTTGATCCATCCTATCACTCCTTGTTTGAGTTCGATCTTTTTAAATTCGCCGCGCTCACCAAGCAGCATTGTCGTAAACCTGTCCGCCACATGGGTACTGACCGTACTGGTCTGCGTGGGCAGGATATAGAGCGGTGCACCCTGTTTGACACATATCTTTTTGTGCGGGATGTAGAAGGTCATCAGGGTGATCAGAGAGATAACCCCAAGCACCAGATAGAAGAAGTCTCTTTTCCAGAGAAACATCAGCATAAAAAAGAGTGAGAGTGCGATCAGGCTGTAGCGTTTCAGACGTGCAAAGGCATCGACTTTTGGATTGAGATCGGACTGGGTGGTTACAGAAGCATTGGCAAGCTCGACTTTGATACGCAGGGGGATAAAACGTCGTTTGACCGTATCGTAGTAGCTGAAGCCAAACTGCTTTTGCGCGCGGGGAAGCACCACATAAAAATCACCTGTTACTTTCGCATGATCCCTGAGAAGATCCTCTATTCCGCTCTGTATCGCCTCAGGTGCCTTGATATCCTCGAGATTCGCCTCATATGCCTCCAGCGAGATCGTCACCAGATGATTTTGGGCATCATAGTTGGAGACCTGATAGTTTTTGATACGCATGGAAGCGGCAAGTACATTCGAGAAATCTTTTGGGGGATGGAGCGAGTCGAGGGAACGGATGGGGATCGCCATAGGATCAAGACTGTGTTGACTCAGATCTGTACGGATAAAGAGTCTTGGAATCTGGATATGCGTTTTGCCGCTTTTGAGTGCAGGGGCTTTGAAATAGAAGGTATAGAAGATATCATTGCCGTTTTTGACCACAAGAGGGTTGTCAAAAAGAGGTTTTTGGGCACTTGAAGTGTCAAAGTGTAAAGAACGGACTGTATCGTTGCTCTCTACTGCTGTAGAGATGAGGGTGAGAGGAAAGACTTGATTCTCATAGACCTTCTTGGGCAGATAGCTGTAGCTGATCTCTGTCTGGCTCCAGAGCAGGGCGGGAAAGATCACTGCCCAGAAGAGTATGATGGAGCGCAGATCTCTCATCAGGCTTCAAAGCCTTTGAGCATTTTGACCCCATCCTCGCTGCCGAGGATCGCTTCGAGCGCACGTTCGGGGTGGGGCATCAGACCAAATACATTTTTTTTGGCATTGCAGACGCCAGCAATTGAGGTGACCGATCCGTTGACCACGACAGGGTTGCCTTCCGTATCACAGTAGCGCAGGAGTACCTGTCCGTTCGCTTCAAGTTCGGCGAGCCCCTCATCATCGATATAGTAGTTCCCGTCTGCATGTGCGATAGGGATGTTGAGCACTTCATCCTTTTCGCACCGGTTCAAAAAAGCATTGTCATTGTTGACCACTTTGAGTGTCTGGTGTTTTGAGATAAAGTGAAGGTTGTTGTTGCGTTTCAGTGCTCCAGGCAGCAGACCGGCTTCTGTCAGGATCTGGAAACCGTTGCAGATCCCCAGTACATTCCCGCCTTGCCCAGCATAGGCTTTGACCGCTTCCATGACTGGAGAAAAGCGCGCGATAGCACCTGAGCGGAGGTAGTCCCCATAAGAGAATCCTCCAGGTACCACAACCAGGTCTATATCTTCAGGGAGTGACTTGTTTTCATGCCAGACAAGTACTGTCTCATGTCCCAACTTCTCAAATGCATACTGGGTATCAAACTCACAGTTTGTACCCGGAAATCTTAATACGGCTACTTTAAGTGACTTTTGCATCTTAGTGTATCTCTATTGTATAATCTTCAATGACTGTATTGGCAAGGAGTGTCTCACACATCTCCTTGACTTCCGCCTCTGCCTTGGATCTGTCATCAGTATCGAGTTCGATCACGATCTGTTTTCCGATACGGACATCTTTTACCCCTTCAAAGCCGAGTGAATCGAGTGCATGGTGTGCCGCTTTTCCCTGAGGATCAAGCACACCCTCTTTTAAAAATACATTTACAATTGCTGTCATTGGTTACTCCCTGTAGTTTGATATTATTTAGTATGTTTCGCTATTGCCTATTTGCCGAGTATTCTGTTCAAGACCTCTTCATAGGCTACTTTGAGCCCGCCAAGACCCTTTCTGAAACGGTCTTTATCCATACTCTCACCGCTTTCGCTGTCCCAGAGTCTGAAGTTGTCTGGGCTAAGTTCATCGATAAGGATGATATTGTCATTGATATCACGTCCGAACTCGAGTTTGAAATCTACCAGTGTCAAGCCGCGCTGGGCATAGAAAGCTTTGAGAAGTTCGTTGATCTTCCTTGCCATATAGCGGATATAGTCAAGTTCGGCTTCATCTTTGACCAGTTCAAGGATCAGACAGTGCTGGTCATTGAGTTTGGGATCGCCCAGTTCATCGTTTTTGTAGTCGAACTCTACGAGTGTAAAGGGGAGGGGCTTGCCGTCTTCGATACCGAGATTTCTACTGAGACTTCCTGTGGCGATATTGCGGACGATCACTTCGATCAAAATGACATCGGCCTTTTTGTGAAGCATATGGTTGTCATCAAGCATTTCGACAAAATGGGTAGGGATACCTTTTTCATTGAGGTATTTGAAGAGTTCTGTCGAGATCTTGTTGTTGAGCGCACCTTTGCCCGCTTCACTCGATTTCTTTTCGCCGTTAAAAGCGGTCAGGTCATCTTTGAACTCAGAGATATAGAGCCCTTCATCCTCTGTTGACCAGATCTTCTTCGCTTTTCCTTCATAAACCAGAGATTTCTTTTCCATTGCTTACTGCTTTCCTTTATTTGTGATGATCAATGCCTTGAGGACATCCACTGCACTTTTGAGCTGTGCATCTTTGTAGAGCTGCTCTTCGGTGATAACCGTGTCATCCACTTTTGTGCTGTTGCTGTCGGTAGCATTGTGCTCTTTGCCTTTTAGACTCTTTTGTTTTTCGCTCTTTTTGCCGTCTATCTTTTCAAGTTCGCTTTGGAGGTGTTTCTTGAGATCTCGCTCTTTGAGCAGTATCGGGTCCTCGACAAAATCG
>Ga0256832_1003077_pt1 | contig 11364 bp, 12 predicted proteins | sample 134614metaG_FD_190534 | JGI IMG/M metagenome (GOLD analysis project Ga0256832, IMG submission 190534) | Hydrothermal vent microbial communities from Lau Basin, Pacific Ocean - 134-614 | ecosystem: Environmental > Aquatic > Marine > Hydrothermal vents | place: Pacific Ocean: Lau Basin | collected...
TGCCGGGCCGTTCCAAAGCACGGTTTTGGATTGGTTCACCACCCGGGCGATTTGTTCCTTTGTTTCGGGCCCGATGTCCAGCCCCATCCATCCGTCGGGAATGTTGTCGGCCGGGACAATGCGCGTTTGTGCGTCGGGTGCAAAACGGTCGGCTGCCACTACATCAACGGGCAAGAGTAGACGAATATTGTTTTCCTTGGCTTTTTCCAGGATTTTGCGGGCGGTTTCCACATAATCGTCTTCCACCAACGAGTTTCCCGTAGGATAACCCAGGGCTTTCAGGAAGGTGAAGGCCATCCCACCCACAATAACCAAGTTGTCCACCACATTGAGCAAGTTTTCCAACACGCCTATTTTGCTGGAAACCTTGGCACCGCCGATGATGGCCGTTACCGGATGACGGGCTTCGGTCAAAAGTTTTCGGATGGTGTTTGCTTCGCTTGCCAAGAGGTAGCCAGCGGCTTTGCGGCCGGGGAAGTAGCGGGCAATTACGGCCGTGGAGGCGTGGGCGCGGTGTGCCGTACCGAAGGCATCATTGACATAGATATCGCCCAAACGGGCCAATTCGCGGGCAAATTCGGGGTCGCCTTTTTTTTCGCGCGGGTCGAAGCGCAGGTTTTCCAGTAGCAATATTTGCCCGAAGGGCAAATCGTTGGCGGCTTTTTCGGCTTGGGGGCCGGTTATTTCGGGTGAAAAACGCACCGGAACACCGAGCACTTTTTCAACGGCAGGAACAATATGTTTCAAGCTCAGCTTTTCGTCCCGTTCTTTGGGCCGGCCCAAGTGGGACATCAACACGGCCTTGCCGCCATCGGTTAGGATTTTGAGGATAGTAGGTTTGGCGCGGCGAATCCGTGTAGGGTCGGTAACAATGCCGTTTTCGTCCAAGGGAACATTAAAATCCACACGGACCAATGCGGTTTTACCTTTAAAATTAAAATCATCAACGGTTTTCATAATCGTAGGTACATTAAAAAAGACAGGTAAAACTAAGCATTTTACCTGTCTTTGAAAAGGATTGATCGGGTTATCTTATTCTTCGTCCGGTTGACCGGATTGTTCTTGGTTTTCGTTCACGATGATAAAGTCCGAACGGCGGTTTTCCTGATGTTGTTCTTTGGTACAACTTCCACAAGGGCTACATTTGATTTTGGGTTCGGATTCGCCTTTACCTTCCCAGGTCAAGCGCGATGCATCGATGCCCTTGGAAATGATATATTGTACGGTGGATTTAGCCCGTTTTTCGGACAATTGTTGGTTGTAGGCCACCGAGCCGCGGCAGTCGGTATGGGAAACCACATGGATTTTAAGTTCGGGATGTTTTTTCATGGCTTCCACCACGTTATCCAGTTCAAAGGCGGCATCGCGTCGGATATTCCATTTGTCGAAATCGAAATAAATCGGGCGGATGTTAAGTTGTTCCACCGTAATGATTTTTTCGATGGGTTTGAGACGGATTTCCACATCTACACCTTCGTCATATGTGCCTTTTACCGTGGCTTTATTGTTTTCGTAATCGTTGGCGCGGGCTTCGAGGATAACATCTTTTCCGCCGTCGATCAGGAAGTCCACTTCGCCGTCGGCATTGGTGGTTTTGGTGCCCATGGGGTTGCCGGCATTGTCGGTGAGTACCACAGCGGCGTTGGGAATGGGTTTACCGGTTTTGTCGTCCAAAACCACAGCATTGATAAGCACGTCAAAGACGGGTTTAACGGCTTGTACTTTGTAAATGTTAAAATCACCGTATTGCGCGGCATCGCGGTTACTGGCCACAAAACCTTTTTTCAAGTCGGGATAGTAGGAGAAAGTGATATCGTCGTATCCGCTGTTGACGGGTACGCCCAAATTGCGTGCACGTGAGAATTTACCGTCCACCCATTTGGAGGCAAACACATCGCGTCCGCCCAATCCCATCCATCCGTCGGAGGAGAAATAGAGGGTATTGTCGATAAAGAAGGGATAATCTTCGCGCCCTTCGGTGTTGATTTCGGGACCCAGATGATAGGGTTCGCTAAAAGTACCGTCATCATTGATTTCCACATACCAAATATCGGATTGGCCGAAGGTACCCGGACGGTCGGAGGAGAAATACATACGTTTTCCGTCGGGGGTTAGGGACGGAAATGCCGTATCGAAGTTGTCGCCGTTGAAAGGCAGTTCTTCCACATTGGTCCATTTCTTGCCGTTCCACGTGGCTTTGTAGATTTTGAGCCGGCTTACACCAGTGGAGTCGGAACCGTATTTTTTGTCGTAATTATTACGTGTAAAATAGATGGTTTTTCCGTCGGGCGACAAGCTGTAAGGTCCTTCGTGGTATTTGCTGTTTACATCGCCGGGAATTTGTTCAATGGCCGAAGCCACATCACCCGAATAATCGGCTTCGAAGATATCGCCGAAGGGTTGTCCATCCCAGTTATGCTTTTTTGCCTTAATGCGATGGCTGATAAAAAAGACTTTGTCGGGAGCGGTCAATTGGGCGCCATAATCAGCATAGGTAGTGTTCAAGCTCGATTCTTCGGTAACCACGAATTTTTTGCGGGTTTTGTCCAGGATTTTAACCAAATAACCGGGGTTTGCCCGATAGGCCATAGCGCGATGATCCGCCGGGCGCATGGTTACGAATTTTTTCATCCAAGGTTCGCTTTCCTGGTATTTACCCAGCGCTTTGAGCATTTGCGCGTAGCGGTAATACACTTCGGGGTCATCGGTTTTGTTGATGATTTTTTCGTAGTATTTTACCGCATTTTTAGGGTCGAAAAGATTGTAATAGGTATCGCCCAATTTACGGTAAACATAATCGGTATTTTGTCCTTTGGACAAGGCCGACTCGTAGGCCTTGGCCGCTTTGAGGAATTCCAAGCGTGCAAAATAGGCATCGGCTTTTTTGACCGTTGCGCTTTTCTTTTCCTGAGCCAATCCCAAGCTCATGCTCAGGAGGAAGAGGAATATGCCTGCGTATATTTTTTTCATAATGCTTTGATTTTCGGGTTAGAAGTAAAGAGGAGACATAAAGGCACGTTTCTTATACGGCAGCACGAAATTGAGGAAAATTTCGTGGGTATTGGGACTGAAAAGTTTCATGTCCGAGAGGGTGCGGTCATACGCGTAGCCCACGCGAATATTGGGCGTAATCATAAAATTGATCAATCCGCTGAACGAATCGTTCAAACGATAGGAAACACCCAATTCCACTTTGTCGTACATAAATAAGTTTGCGTTCAAATCCACCGCTAGGGGTGCACCCAATGCCTGATAGAGCATAAAGTTGGGTTTGAGCTTGAAATTATTGTTCAAATCAAACACATAACCACCGGTAAAAAAGTAATGGATCACATTGCCCTTGGTCCATTTTTGAAGGTTGGAATGGAAGGCGGTTGTGTTGAGGTTGGGCATTGACAGACCGACATAATAGTGGTCGGAATAGAAGAGTAAACCCACACCGTAGCTCAGCTGGTAATCTTTAATGTCGGTATTGAGCAATGGGTCGCCGGGGTGAATGGCGGCCAAATCGGTAAGATTCACCATGTGATTCCACAATCCCAGGTTGAGACCCAAGGACAAATATTTGTCGGAACCTACTTCCAATTTGTAGGAATAATCCAGCTTGACATTGTTTTGTTTGACAAAACCGAACTGGTCGTTGTAGGCCGAAAGTCCGAGCCCCATTTTTTCGCCTACGCTGGAATGGAGGTTAAAGGTGATGGATTGCGGGTTTCCGTCAAAGCCCGTCCATTGGGTACGGTAGAGCAATCCACCCACCAATCCGTTTTTGATACCGGCATAGGCCGGGTTAACCACATTCATATTGTACATGAACTGGGTGAAATGAGGCGCTTGCTGGGCAAAGGTCAAGCCCGAAAGCATTAAAGCCCCTATAATTGCGAATTGTTTTATATACTTTTTCATATCCTTGATTTTATTTAACCAATTGAACATAACCGGTTTTTACATCACCGTTTTTGAGTTTGACCACGTAAAAGTAAGATGCGGGCGGTAATTCCGAACCTGATTTGCTTTGTCCGTGCCATTGGTCGGTATAACCGTTTTCTTTTTCAAACACTTTTGTACCCCAACGGTTGAAAATTTCAATTTTTTCGATGCCGTATTTTCCATTAAGATAATCCAAAACGAAGGCATCGTTTTTACCATTATCATCCGGAGTAATCACTTCGGGAATGATACAAGCATCGTTGATATAGTTTTCAATCACAATTTCATCCATTGTGGAACAACGTCCGGTAGAAACTTCCACCGAATAGGTTCCGGGTTCGGTTACCGTATATTGGGCCGAAGTGGCGCCGGCGATGGGCTGTCCGTCTTTGCTCCACTGATAATTCAAGGTGATGTTTTGAAAATCACTGATATTTTGCGGGGTAGCATCCAATACAATTTCTTCGTCGCGGCAACGTTGTTGGTCGGCACCCAAATCAACGATGGGGGTAGGCACCACGATTATTTCACCTTCGTCGTATTCGGTAGTGCGGTTGCCATGGCAATCAGTGTAGGTAACTTCGCAAGTGTATGGTCCTTGGTAATTGTTCAGAGGAACAACCAGCGAATCGGCCGTGGCTCCGGCAATGGGGTTGCGGTTGGCATCGTACCAGGTGATAGTGGGCATGGTGGCGGGAACAAATTTCCAAGCTTCGGGATTCAAGGTGCTGTCTATACTGAAAACACTTGTATTGCGGTTTACCAAGATAGACCCGGCGGATGTTCCGTCTCCGGGATAGTATCCGCAAGAAGCATCGTCGTTTTGAATGCCAACAACGGCCAAGCCACTATTCCATCCGTTACAAACCGGCTTGTGTTTGAGATGGACTTCAATGGAATAATCATCTTCATGTAAAATAATTTGCTGCGAGGTGAGCAAGTTGGTGCAGCTAAATTGTGGCATTTCGTGGTAGGTAATGATAAATTTACGATGCGGTGCCGTTCCTCGGAGTTCATATTTCATCTCCGAAACGTTTTGAATTCGCCTGCCGGCATGAATATCATGGTAAGCTCCCATAATGGATCCGTAGGAAGTGTTATTGTCGTAATATGGCAGTGTAATATCCGGTATAAGTTGGCTTGCACTGATAGGCCAAGAATCATAGGTGCCGGCTATTGAAGGTTGAAAAACAATATCTCCGTTGGAACCGACAACCAATTGCGTATAGGGTTCACCGAAAAAATAAAAGGTGAAACCGATATCAATCGGATCCGAAAATTCATCATCGATGGCCAACGGAACCCCGTTTTGCAAAACATCCGACGCATTCATAAAATTGTCGTCATAAGCATAGGCCGTAGTATCCGTTATATAGGCACTGGTCATTAATGCCTGAATATTGGTGCGCAAAACTCCGTACTGCTCCGTGTCGCAAACAGTATCGTTGTAGACCACAACATGTTGCGCCCTTCCTTGCCCATACCATAGCAAGGCCGTCAACATTATTGTCAAAAAGTTAATTCTTTTCATAAGGCATATTTTTTAGTAATAGACAAATTTATATTTTTTTTTGCTGCCGTACAAACTTGATTGCATCTTAATTTTTATGGGCTATGTGTGCATAATTATACAATTTTTTGTTTAACCCTAAAAAGACAAAAGATAGCTTTTGAAAAAATCTTAATTTTTTTGGGATTTAAATTTCATAAATCCAGTTTTTGGCCGAAGGCCAAGTCTCCGGCATCCCCGAGTCCTGGAACAATATAGGCCTTGTTGTTCAAATAGTCATCGATATCGGCTATCCACAATTCGCCGTCCCCGGGCATGGTTTCTTGTAAATGGGCAATGCCTTCGGGCGCGGCTATTACTCCAATAATATGCAATTTCCGGGGATTCCCATGCCGGGTGAGCACACGATATACCGCTTCCAACGAGCGTCCGGTGGCCAACATGGGGTCCACCAATAACAAGGTTTTTCCTTCAAGCGAAGGCATGGCCAAATATTCAACCACAATTTCAAACGCATCGCCTCGGGTGTGTTTGCGATAGGCCGAAACAAAAGCATTTTCGGCGTTGTCAAAAATGTTGAGCAGTCCGTTGTGCAAGGGTAAGCCCGCGCGCAACACCGACCCGATAACGATTTTTTCGTCGGGCAACATCACTTCTTTCTCGCCCAAAGGCGTGGCGATTTTAACCGGTTTGTAATTGAAGGTCTTGCTTACTTCGTTGGCAATAAATTCACCGATACGTTCGATATTACGCCTAAACCGCATGCTGTCGCGTTGAATTTCTTTATCGCGGATTTCGGCCAAATACTTGTTCAGAATACTATGCTGGCGGGCTACATGATGTATTTTCATAGGGCGTAGATTTTTTCGTCTCAAAAAAAATCCCCGATGCCCAAAGGGCCGGGGATAATAGGTTTGTTTCGATATAAGGATTGAACGTTTGTCATCGCCGGGAATTATAAATATTAAGGTAATACAATAAGGTGGCCAACGAACTCAATGCCGCTACCACATAAGTGCGGGCGGCCCATTTAAGCGCGTCGGCTACGCCGGCTTTTTCTTCGGGCGTAACCAATCCGCTTTGTTCGAGCCATTGCTTGGCCCGGCGGCTGGCATCGTATTCAACCGGAAGCGTGATAAAACTAAAAACCACCGTAAGGGCAAAAAGAATAATACCGGCAAGCAATAATTGTGGAAAACTCCTAATCATTAAAATGCCGGCGATAAGTAAGATCGTAACAAACTTATTGGAAACCGACAACATGGGCACCATGGCCGATCGCATTTTGAGCCAGGCATAACCGCGGGCATGTTGCACGGCATGCCCTACTTCGTGAGCGGCAACGGCGGCGGCAGCCACACTACGCGAGCCGTAAACCGGCCCACTCAGATTAACGGTTTTTTTCAGCGGATTGTAGTGGTCGGTCAATGCGCCGGGTGTGGAAATCACTTGCACATCCGTGATGCCGTGGTCGGCCAGCATTTGTTCGGCCACTTCCTTGCCGCTCAGCCCCGCGCTTAAAGGAATTTTACCGTATTTCTCAAACTTGGCCTTCAAAACTCCTTGCACAATCATTCCCAAAATGGCGATGATGGCAATCAGTAAGTAAGAACCGGACATCATATATTGTTTTGGTTTTGGGTTTTGCCGTAAAGATAGCAAAAATTATTCCATTTGGCTGGCCGAAAAAAGCCGGCCCATCCCGAGCCGGCTATGTTTTTTTGATTTATGTGCTTATGATAAATCATCAAAATCCACATCGGTGTATTTGTCGGTTCCCGATGCTTCGGAATCGCCCGATTCACCGGCCGGTTCGTCACCCGAAACCGCTTCGTCCGCCGGGCTTTCGGTGTCGCCGCCTTCGCTTTCCTGCGGCTGAAAGTCCGGTTGATGACGCTCGGATATCACTTCGGGCCCTTTTTCACGGATAATAAAGTCCATCACCTCTTGCAGTGCATCCTTAAAACTGTCAAAATCCTCTTTGTAAAGATAAATTTTGTGTTTTTTGTAGAAGAAAGACCCGTCTTCGTTGGTCTGACGTTTGCTTTCGGTTACGGTCAGGTAGTAATCACCGGCACGCGTTTCACGCACATCGAAAAAGTAGGTACGTCGTCCTGCTCGAAACACTTTCGAGAAAATTTCATTTTGTTTTTCAGCCATTTTCCTTCAAACTTTTGGTTTACTGCACAAATCTAAAAAAAAATTTAATATCCTTATACCTTTTCCCTATTTTAATTTTTTCTCGACCTAATTCCATACCGGTTAACCCAAAAAAAATCGCGCCGGTAATGTAACTACCGGCGCGGAAATTCATTTTCTTTGAAGCGGTTCCGGTTTCCGGACAACTGCTTTATTTTTGGCTGTTCATTATTGCACCGGATTTTGCGGCCCCGCAGGTTTTTGCCTGCCGGGTGCCGGCCCGCGTCGCAAGCCGTGCATGTGTTCGCGGCGTTCCATGGCCCGATGTCGGCGACGTTGGAGCAACAAACGGCGGAATTGATTATCGGCGCGCACCAAGGCAAGGATTTTGCGCGGTGGCAAAATCTTTTTGAGTTGCCGATAATATTCTTTTTTGAGCAGGAACATTTTTTCGTCGATTTCCAGAATGCGGTCCAAGCGGTGCGACACGTCGGCATCGCTGAGTTGGGACAAGCGTTCTTTGCGCAGGTCTTTGACCAGGTCGTGGCGTTGGCGTGCCAATGCCATACGTTGGGTTTCATAGCGTCGGAACACCGGCGCAAAGGCCCGGAACTGTGTATCGTCCAGCAAAAGCCGTTCGCGCAAAAAATCCAGTTTTTTTTCGATTAATTTGTCCGCATTGACGGTTTTTTGGTTTTGTGCTGCGGCGGGAATCATCCATCCGACCAACAGCAGGAAGATCAGTTTTTTCATGGTAGTCAAAATTTTTTCGGTTTTCAGAGCATCAGCGGTTCATCGTCGTCCACAAGCAAGTATTCGTCGATCACATCGTCGGGAATATCCGAAAGGTCGATTTCGTTTGTTTCGGGCGAAGTGGTTGCCCCGCGGGTGTTGGTGTGCAAGTTGACCGTATCGGTTGCCGGGTGTGTGCCGTAAAATCCACCGGTGTGCATATTGCGGTAGAGTGGCCAAGCCACCAATCCTACCACCAACACGGCGACCGCTTGCAAAATCCTCCGGCGCCAAAGGACACGGCGTGGCGTAGGGGCCAGTCGCTGTTGCATACGGCTTTCGAGCTTTTGGAAATAATCCTCGGGCAGCCGGTAGTGGCGGTGAAATTCGGAATGCTTGTCGAATCGGTTCATTTCGGGTCAACTTTCGCTTATTGGATGAACTGCGACCCAAAAAGTTTAATCACAGATGTTTTTGTTTTTGTGGGCGCCCCGGCGCCTGCGTTCGTGGCGGCTTTGGCGCAATGGTCGCTGCTTCAAGCAACGGAGCTCTTTCGCACCGGCCACCACTCACGGCGTTGCAGCAAGTGTAAAATGCCGGAAAAGTTGAAGTTATTTTTGTCGAGAACAAAGCCGGTCGTCCGGAGGCATAGCCGTAGCTATGGCAAGGATGGTCAATGCCAATATCGGCAAAAAGAACAAAACTTGGTGTGCATATTTTATACTTGCTGCAACGCCCAGGCGCCGTCGGGCTGTCCGCTCAAATGCGGCTCGGGTGCGTTGGCTTTTGCAATGCCGCCCCCACGGTCTCTTGCGCTGCGAGCCCCTGCCGGCGGCGCAAAAGCACATCCGCCCCTTCGCCGCATAACCGCTTCCATCCCTGGCGCGAATTTAATTATGAATTCTAAATTATGAATTTTGAATTGATTTTCAATGATTTACATTCGTTTTTGATAAAAAAGCTCAGGTTTGCCGGAACTTGTCCCGTACATTGCGTAGCAATGTCGGGAGCCGTGGAGAAAACCGCCCTAAGGCGGGTTTCGGAGCGCCCTGAACACAAGAAAAGCAGGTTTTATTGCTCCAATGCTTCGGTGGCCGGTGTTTGGTCCGCCGGTTCGGAAACGGCTTCGTTGTAGAAAACCGCTTGGGCGAAATAGATTACGGGAATGGCGATAAGAGCACCGACAATAAGGGCAAGAAGGCCGAAAAATAAAGCCAAAACGGCAAATAATATCATCAAAATGATTTCTCCAACATAAGCTTCGGTTTTTTTCCACGATACTTTTATGGCATTGGCGACGCTGTGTCTGTCCAGGACAAGGAAGAACACAAACATTAAACGTATGGAAAAATAAATTCCCACAAAAAGACCCAAGAAAAGACCGAAAATAACGATAGGCCCGGTTTTAATGGCCAATGCGACAAGCACAAAAGGAATGGTAATGATCAGTGGAATCAAAATAAGAAGTAATGAGAAAAGGAAATAATAAAAGACCGTTGTGCCTTGGATGTATTTGGAAAATACTTCTCCCACTCCATTGTATTGGTTCCGAACAACATCCAAGGCATAGCCGTTCAAGAATACGGCCACTAAAAGTTGAACAAAATAGACAAGAAGAAATATCAGAAAATAAGATTGTAAGCCGTGCCGGCCGTATTTATCCCGGTTTACTGGTTCGGGCAAAATTATATTTACAAAAAAATATATGAGCAGGAACGTTAAAAGAAAAATAGCGATATGTGTAAGCGGATTTTTCTTGAAGGTTTCCCAAGCGCGGGAGAATGCTTGTGCGGCGGTAATTTTTTTCATAATAATAGTTTATTGCAATGTAATGATTTCTCCAAAAACAAATTTTCGTGGGAACTTGAAAGCGAATGCCGGAATAATTTGCATGGTTTTCGATAAAAAAACCGCCCCGGACAAGGGCGGTTATTATAAAAGAATATACATTATATTATTGGTCCAATGCTTCGGTGGCCGGTGTTTGGTCCGCCGGTTCGGAAACGGCTTCGTTGTAGAAAACCGCTTGGGCTAAATAAATAATGGGAATAGTAACTAAAAGACCAATAATTAAAACAAGCAAACCGAGAAAAGCCAATGCTACGGCAATAATAATAAACAAAATAATTTCACCGATATAAGGCCGGGTTTTTTGCCAGGAAAGTCGAATGGCATCGGCAAAATCGTGGCCGTCCAGTAGAAGATAATATACAAAAAACATACGGATAGCAAGGTATATCACAAAAAGATAACCGAATATCAATGCGAAAGTTAGAAAACTTCCGCTTTGGAATACATAAGAAAGTAATACAATGGGAATAAATATTGCAATGGCTGCCAAAGAGAAACCGATACCAAAAATTAGCATATTCAAAAATACGGAACCACGAACGTATTTGGAAAAGACTTCACCAAGCCCTTTATATTGGTTCCTAACAACATCCAAAGTGTAACCGTAAAGGAACATATAAGCTACGATTTCAACAATTATTAAAACCAACATAGATAAAAAAGAAGGACGTGCCTGTTGCAAGGCAGCCATCTCTTCGGGCGACATATTAAAACCTTTGAAATTCATAGAACCGGCGGGCATAAGCACCAAGGCAATGATCCATAAAATAACTCCTACTAAGAAGAATACTCCGATATGTTGCAAAGCATTTTGCTTAAAAATTTCCCAGCCACGGGAAAAGGCACGTGAAGCGGTAATCTTTTTCATAAGGCATGGATTTTATTGATTTGGTTTCAAGATACACATTTTTTCGGAAATTTCGGATGGAAAAACGCAAAAATTCGTCAAAATTATTGGAAAACCGGCACAAAACCTTAGTTTTTCCGTTTGTTATCGCGCAAACTTTCACGATACAGGATTTCCTTTTCTTCTTCGGTCAAGCTGTCCATTCCGTAGCGGTTGATTTTGTCCAAAATGCGGTCGATGTTTTTTTCGGTGCCCGGTTTTTGGCTTTCATAAACTTTTAGCCGGGATTTTTTGGGTGCGGGCTTTGATTTTATTCCCCTTATGGCCAAAGCCCAGAGCGCTCCACCCAGCATGG
>Ga0256832_1003078_pt1 | contig 11359 bp, 9 predicted proteins | sample 134614metaG_FD_190534 | JGI IMG/M metagenome (GOLD analysis project Ga0256832, IMG submission 190534) | Hydrothermal vent microbial communities from Lau Basin, Pacific Ocean - 134-614 | ecosystem: Environmental > Aquatic > Marine > Hydrothermal vents | place: Pacific Ocean: Lau Basin | collected...
AATTTAACTACATAATATCCTTTAGCTAATCCGGAAACATTGAATTTCACATAATTATCATGATTAACTTCTTGACGCAATACTTCGCGACCGTTCAAATCATAAACATATGCTGTCGTATTCAATTCGACCGGTAAAGATATATTGACTATATCCGTAGCCGGATTTGGAAATACATTTACTTGAACCAAATTTTGATTATTAACAGCATTCTGAGTTGCTGTAAATTCTCCGGAGAAAATACCACGTCCATAAGTAGATGCAAATACTTTATTGTCATCTCTCAATTCAATATCGGTTACTTTAACATCACTCATTCCGTTATAAGTCGGGTACCAATTGGGGTTAGCATCGTTAAAGTTTGGCGTTGCCCAAATACCTAAATCGGTTCCAATAATAACTTCATCGGTATTTAAAGTATTTCGCATAATACAATTGACCGGCATATCGGGCAAATTACCTTCTTTGCTTGTCCAAGTAGCACCACCGTCATTGGTATAGTAGATATTTTTAACACCGTAATTAAAAAAGGTTACAAAAATTTCGTCTTCATTTTGACCAAATTCAATATCTGAAATACTACCGACAAAATCAGCCCCGGTAATATCTACAAAATTAGGATTAGTGTTGGCATTTTCTACTTTTAATAAATTACCGTTTTGCAGTCCTACAAACAATTTAGAGGAATTTGTAGTATATGGTGACACTTTCAAGGCAGTAGGAAAGCTATGTAAAAGTGGGTCTTGAATAGTGTATTTTGATATAGTAGTTCCTAATAAATTACTGTAGCGACGAATGGCATAAGTATAACCGCTAGATGTTAAAGAACTATAATTTGAATATAAGATGTTCAAATTTGAATCTAATGCTTCTTGATTAATAAAATCACCATGTTGCGTACTTTCGGCATTAACAGTTTTCCAATATTGAATATTATAATTGTACAAACGAATATTACCATTGTAAACATAATTGGAAATACGATACCGGTCAGTACCGTCTTGATCAAAGAAACAATAAGCACCGTCACCCCCTTGTGTTTCGACAGAATTTGAGACTTGTTGCGGGGCATTTTCAAACAATTGTGTTCCATTATCTTGGGCGCCTGCCATAAAATAATCACCACTGAAAGCAGATGTAGGGGCTACTGCTACATGATAAAATTGTGTCACATTATAGTTTTTGTTACGATGTTCGATAGTTGTTCCGCCATTACCTGAATAAGCTACACCGCCATCATTTCCAAACAAAATATGTTGCGAATCGGCAAATGCAATACCATGTTGGTCAGGGTGGATAATATTTGAAGATGTTGAACCGTAATATGATGAAATCTGTGTCCAAGAACTACCTCCATTAGTCGATTTAAACAAATCAATACCACCTACAAAAATAGTATCGTCATTATTGGGGTCGGTTTCTATAAACAAATCATAAAACGCTTGTCCATTGGTAAAATTACTGCCACCTATATCGCCGTCAGAAGGTGTGTTAAAGGTTGTAATAGATGATACAAAACCATCCGTTGTTTTTAATCCGAGTACCGAACTGGATGAACCGGTATATTGAACAACTAACATGTACATTTTGCCGGGATCTGTTTTAGATACTGCCAGTTCCATCCTTCCGGTATTGTTAGCAGGTAAAACAACATTAAAACTATTTCCATCAGCTGATGATAATAAGGCACCATTAGTAGTTCCGTGAACTGTACTTCTGGTTGTAGTTAACCAAATTTTATTGTCAGCTGCTATTTCCAAATCAAAAGGTGTGTAAGTGGTTCCATCGGGTGCTGCAGGCATCGTAACTTGTTGCCATGTGGTACCGTTATCGGTAGATTTATAGACGCCTTGGTATCCTTCGCCCATGACTGTAAATAGGGATGCATCTGCATAATAACTATCGCCTGCACTGGCATAAATCTCAGTAACGCCATTATTATCACGAGCCACGATATCATTGATATGTGTAATTCCCGGAACCAAATATCCTAAAGAAATATCTGTGTGGTTATTGGTAATGGTTGCATTTATGGCAGTTGAACTATTTAAAGCGCTTAGTATTGCTTGTCCATCAGCTTTTGATATCATTACTGAAGGAATCGTAATGGTCGCATCACTTCCCCCCATAATAATCGGTGTGCCGGGCACATTATTAATCATAAGAACCCCAATAGCGCCGGCATTTTGAGCATTTTTTACTTTGTCAACAAAATAACAAGTTCCACGCTCAATAACCGCAATATTACCATTAATGGCAGCTGCATTGGTTAAAGGATTACATGCCAAAGTCGGATTGGCACTACCATCATCAGCTAACACCAAATTGCCTGAAAAATCGTTAAAAGTTGTATTACCAAAGGACGCCATAACTGCTACTAAATCGCTTTGTAAGTTTGAAGGGGAATTAATAGTTACAGTAGCATTAGACATAAATTGTGCTGTACCGTCTTGTCCTCCGAATACATTTTCCCAAGTTTGTCCACCATCGGTAGAACGCCAGATGCCATTACCGTTAACGGCACCACCGGTATAAGATTCACCGGTTCCTACAAACATGTTTTGCGTATTGTTTGGGTCATAAGTAATGGAACTAACAGCCAAATTGTGGGGTAAACTTGTGTTTTGCCAAGCAGAGTTGGGATTGGTTATGTCATTATTAACCCATAAACCACCACTCACACCGCCGGCAAAAACTCTTTTATGTGTTGGATCGTTTGGGTCAAACAATAAAGCTTTGGTACGACCACCAACATTTCCGGGCCCTCTTTCAATCCATGCATTGGAAATCTGTCCGGGAACACTTTTGGTATTAGCATTTGACTTAATTTGTTTTCGCAAAGCCAATAATTTTTCAGGTGTTGGACGCCCTATTTTAGGATTCATGTTTAATTCCCATTGTCTTTCCAAATATTTATTTGGCGGGACACCTAATTTTTTTCGTTCAGCTTTGGTTAAAGTTTTAGTATTTCTAAAAGGTGAGTTGGCTAAAAATTGTGCATGTTTTTTTCTTAATTGTTCAATTTGAGTGTGATTATTGTCAGATGAACAAGAAGCAAAAAATATAGCAGCAGCCCATAATAAGATAAATTTTTTAAACATAGTATTACTTCTTTTATTTTTAAAATTAATGTCTAACAAATATAATATAATGCTATAATTATCACGCAAGAATAGTTGATTTTAACAAAAAATAGCTGTTTCTTTGTTAAAAAAATAATTATTAAGGTAAAAAATGAGAATTTGATACCGAGTTTTTATAACTTAATTGCGCTATAATCTGACGGAAGCTTAAAAGGAAATCGTAATTTTTTATCTAAAATGATGTTTTTATAATGCAATTGTATTTGTTTATCGCCGCTTTTAATTTCCAAATTTTTAGGCAAATTTTGTTTGTCTATTTTTTGATAATCTTTGTATTTTAATTGTATATTGGCATTAGATGCTTGAAAATATCCCGAAAGCATTTTAAAAAATGGACTGATCTCTATGTTTTTGATTAATGAATTGTTAGGAACCAGCCAGTAACTTTTTGATGTTGTTTTTAATTGCGTATGTGCCGGGGCTAAATCGGTAATTAAATCACCTGTTAGCAAGTTTTGTAAGTTGTTGAAATTAAACGATAAACCGAATTCTTTTTGCAATAAATCAAAGTTGCCGTCATAGTAGGTTTGATCAATTTTATTGTAATATTGAATTTTATCGGGAGTAATATAAAATTTTAACATCGGGATACCCATAAAATTCATGCTACCCCAAATAATGCTGTCTTTAAGAATACGGATTTTACCGTTGCCCGAAAAGCTTTGATTAAGGTCACTATACGATACACCTATTCGACTTTCAAAAGTTTGGGCGGAAAACCGGTGTTTTTTAACCTCCCGTAATAATTTATGAATCCTCATTTTACGGGTATGATCGTAAGCTGTTTTTTGGTAGGATTTACAGCTCGATAACCATAATAGCAATCCGGTTAGTATGAATAGGGTCCTTTTCAAAGTTTTTCCAATTTTTGACGGTACTTATCAGCTTTTCCGGTTTGTTTCAATCCGGTATAAATAAGGATATACTGTTGGTAGTACTGTTTTAATAGTTGTTTGTCACCGGCGACAAAATCCATGCCCATATCCAAATAATCACGGGCATCATCGTATTGTTTTAATGCCGAATATGCTTTTGCCATATACAAGTAATTTTTGGCATCATCGGGTTGTTGTTCCAAAGCTTTTTCGGCTTCTTGTATTAACTTGTGATAGTTTTTTTGTTGCCATAGTTTTTCCAAACGTCCGGATTGGTTATGAACCGGATTAAATGTTACTTTAGGCTGTTCACGTTTTCGAATTTTCATCAACTGAACTTGCCGGATTAAATCTTGTACTAGGTACTTATTGTGCGCCTTGTTCTCAAAATCTTTGATAAGTTTGTAAAGGGCTTTCGGATTGGTTTGTTGTTTGATTTTAATGTCAATAAACAATTTTTGATACCACTTATTATCCGGATTATATTTTTGAGCTTGCTTCAGATAAGTCAAACTTTTGTCATAATCTTTTAAGTCGAAGTAATTTTGTGCTATCTTGAAATATACGACATCATTACCGGCATCTAATGACAAACATTGTTCAAACAAGTCATTTGATTGTTGATAATTGCTTTTGAGCCGTTCGGTCATGGCATCATAAAAGTAGTCGTCAAAAGCATCGGTTTTTTGATGCTCTTGTGCCGACAAATGCCAAACCGATATCCAAAATAATAATATCCAATATCTCATAGCAGTTTTCCTACAATATTTATTCCAAAGTTGAATAATCACCAAGGTTTAGAACTTCAAAATTGCCATCGTATTTTACAAAACTACCAATCATTGAATCTTTAATGTCGGCATTTTTGATAGACGTATGATTTTGTATCAAAGAATTTTGGACGTTAGAATTTTCAATTTTACTACCGTTACCTATTGATACATAAGGACCTACCGTACTATTGATAATTTCAACACCATCAGCAATATAGCAAGGCTCAATTATCTCTGAATCAACAACTTTAATGTTTTCTGAAATCAAGTTTTTGCCTTCATCAAAATCATATTTAAGAACTTTGGCATTGGTTTCTACCGCTACTTTCGGATTACCGAAATCCATCCAGTCGGAAACGGTTCCGGGTTTGAAAATTAAACCTTTACGTTTCATATTTTCCAAAGCGGTGGTCAATTGGTATTCGCCACCAATGCGGATATCATGGTCAAACAGATATTGGATTTCATCTTTGAGTTGTTTGCCTTCTTTAAAATAATAAATACCGATGATAGCCAAATCAGACACAAATTCCTTGGGTTTTTCGACAAAACCTTCTATTTCGTTTTTGTCATTGAGTTTAACCACCCCGAAAGCTTCGGGTTTATCAACTTTTTTGACCCAAATGATACTGTCAGCGTTATTGTCTAAATCAAAAGATCCTTTGAACAGTGTATCGGCATATGCCACTACCACCGGACCATCAAGTAAACTCTCTGCGCTATATATGGCGTGTGCCGTACCAAGGGCTTCGGTTTGATAGTCTATCTGTCCGGTTGCTCCAATATCCGAAGCGATGCCAAGTAGTTGTTTTTCAACATCTTTACCAAATGATGGTTTGACGATAAATGAGATTTTATCTATGGGCTGTTGCATGACTTGGGCAATTTCTCTTACCAATCTTTCGGCAATACTCTTGCCCGCTACCGGAATCAATGGTTTTGGGGTTTGTAAGGTATGCGGGCGTAAGCGGGTGCCAAGCCCGGCCATGGGAATGATGATATTCATATTGAACTTAAAATTGAAAGTTATCTATTTTTTGATTTTTTTATGCCGTTTATGATGTTGCGGATACGGTTGATAATCAGCATCTTGATTGATGGTAAAATTTCTTATTAATTTGCCTTTTTGGTCATAAAAATCAATTTTGATATGACGGTCTTTACCTTTTCCTACAATATTAAAAATAGCAAAATTGCGCACTTCAATTAATGTATTGGGAACACGTAGCCGGTTGGGTTCATTTTCGGCATGGGTATTGGGTCCGGAAGTAAACGGGGATACGGTAACATCCCAAATTTTAGGAAAACGTTTGCCATTATCTAACAAACTAATTTCGGTCATATGACGGTCACCGGTCAAGAAAATAACATTTTTGAGTTTTTCTTTATAGATAAAATCAATGATGTCCAGACGTTCCTTGTCGAAACCGTGATTGGAATAAGTTTCAAAGTTGCGAGCCGTATTTAAAAATTGCCCACCCATAACGATAAATTTAAAACGGGCTTTGCTAAATACCAATGCTTTTTTGAGCCAATCCAATTGTTCTTTTCCCAAAATAGTTTTGGGGTCTTTGCTTGTTAAATTGTTCGGATCACGATAATAACGGTTATCGAGTAAGAAAAATTCGGCATCGTTGTAACTGAATTGCGAGGTGGCACTTTTGAGTCCGCTGACTTGTTTGGGGTTAGCCCAAAACAGATTAAACACATCAATGGCAGTATCTTTGTTCCAAAAACTGCCGTCACTATCGTTAGGACCGAAATCATGGTCGTCCAATATGGCATAATGCGGTACCGTGGCAAACAGTTGTTGTTTTTCGGGTATGGACCAATCGTGTGTATAACGGTAAATCATACCGCTTTTGCTATCCCATTCATTTTGACGTAAATAGATATTGTCACCGTCCCAAATCATAAAATCGGGTTTTTTGTCGGCGATACTTTGATAAATTTCGTACTGACCGCCGTAAGGTCTGCCGGCACGGTCAAAAACAGGATCGTTGATATAGGCGCCCGAGCCGAAAGCAAATTTAAAATCTGACGGTGCATGGTGATATGCCCAAACTTCTTGGGTTTTGAATTGTGTGGGATAGTTAAAATGGATTTTCTTACCATTAATATATAATTGATAATCATAGGTGGTTCCGGGTTTTAAACCGTCAATCAAGATATGAGCCGTATAACCGTCCGATTTTTTGGTTTTGACTTTATCGGAAAATTGTTTGGTGCCGGCTTTACCGGTTTCCCAGTAGGCAAACTGTACCGTTGCCGGTTTTTTGGTTTGCGCCCATAATTTGACATCAATTTTATTGACGCGTCCAATCATTGGACCACTTTGTAACAAACTTTTTTGGGCGTTTAACGGATTTACAACTAGCAAAAATCCGAGGATAATAAGTATTTTTTTCATGGGGTTTTTGGTTTATTTGTTTATTTGATGTTTGATGTCGGCACTTCGGTACGCCACTCCTTCGTCGTGGCACTCAGCGACCTTTAATTCTGCTTCATAGGTCATTGAGTGTCCCGATCCCAACGAAAGTCGCGATACTCAGCCACCTTTGATTCTCTTATTTTTCTTTTTTATCTTTTAATTTGTCTTGCAACATTTTAATGACTTGCCGGTTTTGTTTGGCAACGAAAAAATTTGGATAAATTTTAAGGGCTTCATCGTAATATTTGATTGCCATTTCATAATTGTGCAAATCATAGCTGGTTTGTGCCATCAAATTGTAAAAAGCCGCTTTAAAAGGCACTTTTTGTACTTCTCCTTTTTTTGCTGTTGGAAAAGTGATATATGCTTTCTCGGGAAATTTTAAATTTTCGGCACTTTTTAAGGTGGCGTATGCTTCAGCGGAACGTTTGAGCCGTTGTTGCAGTTGGGCTAACTTATAAGCCGAAAGCACATCTTTCTTTATGGCATAAATTTTTTCATAAACAGCAATAGCCGCTTTAATATCATTGAGATTTTCCAAGCAAACCGCTTTAAATTGTAAAATATCCGGTTTTTCTTTTTGCTTTAAAATACGGTTGGAAACCTGTAAACAAGACACATAATTTTTTTCATTATAATAAATGTATGCCAATGTATCAATAAATGTTGACTGTTCGCCTTCCAAAGCTATTATGTGATATACGGCGTTTTTGGCAGCATCTAAATCATAATTTTTTAAAGCATGACTGTAAATGTCTTTTTCTAAATTGAGCAAATCTTTTTTGTACAATTTCTGTCCATAGCCCATACTGATACTTATCAATAGGAAACCGGTTAAAATAATTTTTTTCATCATAATATCATTTAGGTTTAACAAAATTCAGGTTCAAAGGTAAAGAAAATCGGCGTAAATAAAAAGAACACTTTTAATTTGAGGAATTTTGTAGTGGAAAGTGGAAAGTGCTTAGTGGAAATGCAACCAGTATAAAAAAGCTGCCCTTTTGAGACAGCTTTTATGATTATTGAAAATCTTATCGTTTAATTTTTTCTTTTTGTTTGCGTAGTTGTCTTTTTAAGACATCATATGCCAAGTCCATGGCTTTTTCAAAGGTTTCGGCATCTCTTGACACCACGATATCGTTACCGGGGACACCAATTTTTATTTCGACTGTTTTGTTTGCTTTGCCGGTATTATTGAGTTTTAAAAACACTTCTGCTTCAATAACCCTGTCAAAAAAACTATCTAAACGGTCTAATTTTTTTTGGATAAAATCGATCAATTTTTGATCGGCGTCAAAATTGGTTGCTTGATAAATTGCTTTCATAGGTCCTACATTTTAAATTAATATGTTATTTTTTACTTCTCGGATGCGTATTTTGATATATTTTCTTCAGTTCTTGAATACTACTATGCGTATATACTTGCGTGGCTGCCAAACTACTATGCCCCAATAATTCCTTAATGGAATTTAGGTCTGCACCCTTATTGAGCAAGTGCGTAGCAAATGTATGCCGTAACATATGCGGACTTTTTTTATGCTTAACACTTACCCTACTAAGATACGAATTAATCACGCGATACACAAGAACATCGTACATTTTTTTACCTTTTTTGGTCAAAAAGACAAAATCATCTACCGGTTTACCGGCAAAAAAATCTGCTTTTACAGCAATATACTTATTGACTGCTTCTATTGTATTTATTAATAACGGAATGATACGTTGCTTATTACGCTTACCGGTTACCTTTAACTCTTTTTTATGAAAATCGATATCCTTGGTTTTAAGATTTATCAATTCTGCCCGCCGGATGCCTGTCGTATATAATAAATTGATTAAAGCATAATCTCTGACACTTTCATAATCGTCAGGAAAAAGCTCTTCGTCTAACAAGTCCTGCATTTCACCAATTGAAAACGGTACCGGTACTTTTCTATGCACTTTCAAACCATTGATTTGTACGGCTGGATTCTGCTGAATTGTACCGGTTTTTTGTAAAAATTTATAAAAACTTTTTAAAGCGGCTATTTTACGATTGATGGTTTTTTCTGATAAATTTTGTTCAGACAAATGTGCTATCCACAAGCGTATTTCTTTAGCGGTTGCTGTTTTTATTTCAGAATTTATATTGTTTAAAAAAGCATCAAAGTCGGACAAATCTTTCCGGTAAGCTTTAAGGGTTAAAGCCGAATATTTTTTTTCTTTTTGCAGATAGGTCAGAAATTGTTCTTGTAACATTATATTTTTTGTCTGTGAATAACGAAGTTAAGCAATATATTTTAAAACACAAAAAAATCAGCCGTTCTGACTTGGTCGGAACGGCTGATAATAATCAGTTTACTAAAACGGGTTTAGTATTGATCTTCCATATCACGAAGTCGTTGGATATACTTCGCTTTCAGGATTTGTTGTCTGCGTTTGACAGATGGTTTGGTAAATTGCTTACGATCTCTGATTTGACGCATCATTTTGGTTTGGTCAAATTTACGTTTGAAACGTTTCAAAGCTCTGTCAATAGACTCTCCTTCTTTTACAGGTATGATCAACATAGTTTTACACCTCTTTTTGTTGGTTAATACTTAATTATGAGTGGCAAAGATACACATTTTTTTGAAAAACGGTTTTTGCCGGTTAATTTTTTGCCGCTTTTTGAATGGTTTTATTCAATTTACTGATATGTTTTGATTTTAATTCATATCCAAACTTATGATAAGCTCTGTAAACAATTTCGCCGGTTTGAGCATTTACAACTGAAACAAAACGCTCTGAACTTACCCTTACATACATTAAATAATAAATAGGCTCATTGTTCATAATTTTTTTATTCAATTCATCAGAGCTAATCATTTGGTATTTATAATCATAGTTTTTAAATATTTTATCCAAAAATTTTTTGCTTGGTTTTTTTTCTCTTTCAAGACCATTAAATTTTCTTGCAACAAAATCAGGGACATATAAAGTTTTTTTCTTTAAATTTTTGAGTTCCGGTAAGTATTCCGGATTTTTTACATACATCCAATAAACCTGATTTTTTTGAATTAAGTTATCGACCTTTTGAAAATAATTTTTTAAAAACCCGGGTTTATAATTATAAAGAACATCTTCATTATATAGTTTTTTATTTACATCATTATTTTCACTTGAGTCATTTTTTACCATAAAACTAGCAAAATCTCCGGTTGGATATAAGAAAAAGCGGGCAACGAGCTTTTTGTTTTGTTCAAAAATATCTCCTATTTTTTTAGCTCTCCTTTTCTTTGATAATTTTGATAACTGTTTTTTGATATTGTTAAAATCATACATAAATATTTCTATATATACACGTACTATCGCACTACCGGTAGGCTGATTGTTTTTCATAAAAATTGCTTTTTCCCAATCTAAAAATGCATAAGAATATTGATTGCCGGCATAGTCGTTAAAGTTGAAATCTTTTTGCTTTACAACCTCAAATGGCGTGACATGCCAGCTTGCTTTTAAAATACTATCATAAGTCGCTTTATCATAAACATCAGATAGGACAAAAATGGTTTTGGTTTTTTTAAAGTCTTCTAATTTTTGTTTTACATATGCTTGGTGTTTTTTACCTAATCTTTTTTGTTTACCGACAAAACCGGTTCCTACCCCAACCTGGCTTATTCCTGTTTGCCAAATAATTAAAATAAATAATAAAAATTTGAATTTCATTTGATATTGTTTTTAAGTTAGTAATTAATGTATAAGGCAAAAATAATTTTTTTTTTCATATATTAACGATTAGAATTTAATTAGAAAATGCAATATTTAGGAATAAATTATATTAATTCGAAAATATTAACCCGAAAAATTCATGAAATTTTATACACCTAAATAATACCAACAAATTTGATGATTTTTAAATACCCAAATTTGGAATATTTCTGCTTGTTCTCTGGCGTAAGTCGGGGATGATTTATATAAGAATGCAGTGAAATATATGAATAAAGTAGCTTAAGATGTAATTCTCATATAAAAAAAGAAGCCGATAGGCTTCCTTTTTTAGTTAGATATAAATAATCAATTCCTTATTTATTTGATTTTTTCAACGATGGCTTTAAAAGCTTCGGGATGGTTCATGGCTAAGTCGGCAAGAACCTTTCGGTTCAAGTCGATATTGTT
>Ga0256832_1003079_pt1 | contig 11359 bp, 14 predicted proteins | sample 134614metaG_FD_190534 | JGI IMG/M metagenome (GOLD analysis project Ga0256832, IMG submission 190534) | Hydrothermal vent microbial communities from Lau Basin, Pacific Ocean - 134-614 | ecosystem: Environmental > Aquatic > Marine > Hydrothermal vents | place: Pacific Ocean: Lau Basin | collected...
TAAAAACTTACGATTATGACTTACGCATTAATACATTTTATCAGTTGGCCTATCATTATTTATTTGGGATATAAACTGAGTTTTTGGGCTATAAAAAAATATGAAACGAAATATGGCGATTCATAAAATTTCAAGTGTTAAACAAAGGCTATCTGTATAAGGTAGCCTTTATTGTTATCTATTTTTATAAGAAAAATCTTAAATTCTTAAAATGCTTACATGAACGAAAAAAAGGACTATTTGATATTAATTATGAACGCAAGATTGATAATTTTTTTATAAAAAATGCACTTTATTCAATCAAATTCTTATTTTTGAGAATTAAAAATTATTGAATAATGAATACAACTATAAAACCTACTTTAACCAAAGCGCAAGCCATAGCCTATGAAGATAAATATGGCGCACATAATTATCATCCATTACCGGTGGTCTTAACAAAAGGTAAAGGCGTGTATGTTTGGGATGTGGAAGGTAAACAATATTTTGATTTTTTGTCGGCATATTCGGCGGTAAATCAAGGACATGGACACCCTAAAATTGTCAATGCGCTTAAAGAACAAGCCGAACGTTTGGCACTGACATCTCGGGCATTTTACAATGACAAACTTGGTTTGTATGAAAAATTTGCCACGGAATATTTCGGTTTTGACAAACTTTTACCGATGAATACCGGTGCCGAAGCCGTAGAAACCGCCATAAAACTGGCTAGAAAATGGGCGTATGAGAAAAAAGGCATTCCGGAAAATGCGGCAAACATTATTGTTGCCAAAGGAAATTTCCATGGGCGAACAACTACAATTATTTCGTTTTCCAACGATCCGGAAGCCAGAGACAATTTCGGACCTTATACACCCGGATTTACCAAAATTCCTTACGATGATTTAGACGCATTGGAAGCAGCTATTAAAGCCAATCCCAATACCATCGGATTTTTGGTAGAGCCGATTCAAGGCGAAGCTGGAGTATTTGTGCCGTCAAATGGTTACCTCAAAGGTGCCAAAGCTATTTGCGAAAAATATGGCTGTTTATTTATAGCCGACGAAGTTCAAACAGGAATTGCCCGAACCGGAAAGTTATTGGCTGTTGATCACGAAGACGTCAAACCTGATATTTTGATTTTAGGCAAAGCTTTGTCCGGCGGTGTGTATCCGGTGTCTGCCGTTTTAGCCAACGATGATATTATGTTGACAATCAAACCCGGACAACACGGCTCTACTTTTGGGGGTAATCCGGTTGCTGCTAATGTAGCCATTGCTGCATTAACGGTTGTCAAAGAAGAAAATTTAGCCGACAATGCCGCTAAAATGGGTAACATTTTCCGTGAAGAGATGCAAAAAATAGTGGATAGTTCCAAATTTGTCAAACAAGTGCGTGGTAAAGGTTTACTCAATGCCGTCATCATTGACGATACCGAAGATAGTGATACCGCTTGGAATATTTGCTTGAAACTGGCTGATAACGGTTTGTTGGCAAAACCGACTCATGGTAATATCATTCGTTTTGCACCGCCGTTGGTTATCAATGAAGAACAATTGCATGAAGCAATTGACATAATCAAAAAATCAATAGCCGAATATGAGCAAGAAAATCTATAACAAACCCAAAAGAGCGCAAATTATTTATTTCCTCCTGATATTTTTATCGGGAGGGGCGCTTTTTTTTATCAAAACCAAACCCGACGATAAGCAAAATTTTTGGTTGATGATGGTTTTGCTTATTATATTAATGTATAGTTTGCTCAAATCGACTAAAAACTGGGCTTATGACAATCCGAAGCCGAAGGATGATGAAATTGATGAACCGAAAAAAGTTTACAAACAAAAAGATATTCCCAGCTTGGAAGAAATGACTAAAAATTTTAAAAAAACAATTAAAAAATGAAGCCGGGTGATAGAGTTGCTGCCATTGATGATGATTTGGAAGGTATAGTAAAAAAAATTGATAATCAATTAGTTTATTTCACAACTGACGATGGTTTCACGATGCAACTTCCGGCTGATAAAGTTGTCGTCATAGATAGTTTATTAGACGAAAAACTTAAAAAAACTCCGGTTACATCCAAAGAAAGTGTTTTTAAAAATAAATTTGTCCGAAAATCTATTGACAAACCGGTATTTGATTTACATATTGAAAAAATTCAAGCCAAACATCATCATTTGAATGCTGGCCAAATGTTGGAAATTCAGCTTAACGAAGTCAAACGGATAATTCATAAAATGAAAAGAAAACATTACAAAGAATTTGTCTTGATTCATGGAGAAGGTAAAGGCGTTTTAAGAAGGGAAATACAAAAAATTTTGCGACAAAACGCTTTGAAATATACAGATGCTTCTTACCAAAAATATGGTCATGGCGCTATTTTAGTAATAATTTGATTTTAAGGAAAAATCAATTTTTTTATATTTACACAAAAATATATATGGTCAAAACGCATATAAAACCCCTGACATCATTGAGGTTTCTTTTTGCATTGATGGTTTTTTTATCACATTTGGATTTTTTTAAAGCCGGAAATTCACAATTTTTAAAGCAACTATATGAGCGAATATTTTATGAAGGATACATCGGTGTGAGTTTTTTCTTTATTCTGAGTGGTTTTATCATTTCATATAATTATCAAGACCGCTTGATTGCTTCACCTAAAAATAAAATAAATTTTTATATAGCCCGTTTTGCCCGTATTTATCCTTTGCATTTTTTAACTTTTTTACTTGCTATCCCTTTATCATATCAAGTTTTTATGCAAAATAAGTTTTTAGGTGTTGTTCAAACTTTTACCAATGTTAGTCTAACACAGAGTTTTATTCCTATTCGGCAAATCTATTTCTCATACAATGCGCCTTCGTGGAGTTTGTCAGATGAAATGTTTTTTTATATGCTTTTTCCTTTTATTTTCAGTCTGATTTATAAGGAACAGAAATTTAAACTTCTTTTGATTTTTATAAGTTTAATAAGCATTCCTGTATCGAGCTTAATCATTCCTGAAGTTTACCATCATCATTTATTTTATATCAATCCTTTGTTCCGTATTGTTGATTTTTTAATTGGATTTTATCTCTATAATATTTATAAAAATTTTAAAACCAAGAGGTTAAAATTAAATTTCAACTGGTTGGAAGTATTTGCCATTTTAGTTTTTATAATCTTTTTTAGTTTTCATCGTCAAGTTTTGGAAGTAGCAAGATATTCTTATTATTATTGGCTTCCTATGGCATTAATCATTTTTATTTTTAGTTTCCAAAAAGGCTTTTTTTCTAAAATATTATCTCATAAGTTTTTGATTCATTTAGGTGAGATAAGTTTCGGATTTTATATGTTTCATCAGTTAATTTTGCGTTATTTTTTAAAATTAAACGAAAGGTTTTTGCATTGGGATAATATGATTTTGATTGCAATAATGGTTTTTTTGCTTTCGCTTATAATTAGTCATTATGCTTACTTATGGTATGAAAAGCCCATGAATTCGTATGTTAAAAACAAAGCTAAAAAGTTTTTTATATCACCATAGCTATTGATAAACCATCCCGCACCGGCAATATCAGAGCTTCAACCCTTGGGTCATTTGCTACCATTTCATTAAAATGTTTGATTGCCATGGTTTCGGCATCTTTTGCTTCCGGTTCTAAAACTTTTCCGTACCACAGAACATTATCGGCAATAAGTAATCCGCCTCGGGACATTTTGGGTAAAATCATCTCAAAATATTGCGGATAGTAACGTTTGTCAGCATCGAGAAAAACCAAGTCAAATATAGTCTCAAGTTTCGGAATGATGTCGCGGGCGTTGCCGACTATTTGTTTGATTCGCTTCCGGTAAGCCGATTGCTCAAAATATTTGTTTTGGATAGTTTGAAATTCGTCATTTTTATCAATGGTGATAATTTGTCCGTCAGGCGTCAGTCCTTCTGCCAAACATAGCGTTGCGTAACCGGTAAAAGTCCCTATTTCCAATATGTTTTTAGGTTGTTTAAGACGCGATAGCAAGCTTAGCAACCGCCCTTGATAATGTCCGCTGATCATTTGCGGCAACACGGTTTTTTGATAAGTTTCCCGTTCCAATGCCGCTAACAATTCCGATTGTGGCGCGGTTAAGTTTTCTATGTATGATAAAATTTGCTCATTAACAAAGCTACTGTCCATTATCATTAATTTTGAATTTTTCATACATTTCCAAATCAAAGAATGAAACAGAAAGAATTTCGCTCATTTTAATAATTAAATCCGTATTCAATTGGTTGATATTTGAAACATTACCGGTTTCTACGTAATCTGCATAAATTGAAAGATAATGTGTCGTAAAATTAAGCTGTAAAGTTTTGTCACGAAAACCACTAATAGCCGGAATAATTCTAATGTATTCGGAAATGCCCGGAAGAGGTAATTTTATTACCCAGCCTATATAAAATTTGTTATTTTTTAAGGAGATTAAAATCAGATTTTCATTAATAAAAGCTTCCTTAAGTTTTAATTCGAATTCGTTACCAACCTTTGATATGGCTTGAATTACATATTTTTGTTTATCTAGAAAAAGATTTAGAGAAATCATTAGCAAAGCTATAGGAATAGATGCTATGGAAGTTAATGTGTAATGTTCTTTAAAGGGAAATTGATTATAAACTTTTACAATAAGTTCCGGCCAAGCGTATTCTATTATAAAACGTATAATCAAAGCTAATGCACCGATATATGAACCCTTTAAAATTGTTTCAAAAATTAGACGCTGTTTGTCTAGTCTTTGTTGGATAAATTTAAAATAATAGGATCTGGTTAAAAATAGATAACCCGCAGCAAGAGGAAATATAAATAAATTCCAAGGCATTATTTCATAGAATTATGCAACTTCCTGTTATTGAGGTTTTTTATGATGTCCGAATCTAATAGTTCATTTAGTGTTTTTTTAAACTTTTCTTGTTTAAAAAAATCTTTTTTTTCAATAAATAAACTACCGTTGTTAGTAACTTTAATTATGTCATGCTTTTTTTTTCGAGAAAAAATAGGAAGGTGTGATTGCATAATAGTATTTTAAAAATTAACTTTCAAAAAATATGCCTAAATGAACATTAGTGTAAAGATAAACAGAAATTTTAAACAATAATAAATATCGTTTTATTTTTATTGAATAGGCAAAATTTTAACATTAATAATATTGAATATTAAATATTCTCAAACATGTCATTCATTTTTTCTTTTTCTTCACGGGCTAAGTCGCCATCAACTAAAATTCTACCACTATGTTCATCGACAATGATTTTTTGACGGGTGCGGATTTCCAATTGTTGTTGGACGGGAATGGTAAAATACGACCCGCCTGATGAGCCGCGTTCAATAGACACAACTGCCAATCCGTTTTTAAAATTCTTACGCAAACGGTCATAAGCCCGTAGTAACCGGGGTTCTATTTTTTTGCGTAAACTTTCGGCTTTTTTGGTTAAGAATTTTTCTTGTTTTTCGGTTTCTTTCATCAATGCCGATAATTCTTCACGTTTGTGTTGCAGGTCTGCTTCGCGTTGTTGGATCAGTTCGTCAATACCTTTTACTTTGACTTCTTTACCATCCTTTTCGTATGTATAACCTTCTATTTTTTGGGTTTGTTTTTCGATTTCGTTGTTGGCTTCCCGAATTTTTTTGTCGGCAAACTCAATCTCCAATTCCTGATATTCTATTTCTTTTGACAAGGCTTCGTATTCTCGGTTATTACGAACATTTTTTTGTTGCTCGGTATATCTGGCTATTAATTGTTTAGCATCGTCAATGGCTATTTTGCGTTTGGCAATTTCATCTTTTTGTTGCTCAATGATATTTTGGATTTTTTCTTTGCGAATATGCAAGCCTTGAATTTCGTCTTCCATATCTTGAATTTCCAAAGGTAACTCGCCACGGGTGCTTTTTATTTCGTCAATTTTAGAGTCGATAAGTTGTAAATCGTAGAGTAGTCTTAATTTTTCTTCTACTGTCATTTCTTTTGTTTTGCCCATATTTTATAAATAATTGATAGGGTTAGTATTTATTTCCGATAAAGCAACTGCAAAATTACGAATTTTTTTTGTAAGTAGTTCAAATAAAAACAATTTTGTATATTGTTCACTTTCGTAGTGTCCTATATCGGCTAAAATGAGGCTGTTTTCGGCTTGAAAAAAGTCATGATATTTTAAATCGGCGGTTATCAACAGGTCGGCGCCGGCAGCTTTGGCAGATTGAATGGTAAAACTACCTGAGCCACCTAAAATGGCCACTTTTTTAATGGTTTTTCCACGTAAAGCCGAATGTCTGATGCATGATAAATTGAGGTGTTTTTTTAGTTTTTTCAAATATTCATGTTCATCAACCGGCTCAGGCAATTCGCCGACAATTCCCAACCCAATTTCTTGATGTTGGTTTTGTAATTTCAAAATTTCGTAAGCCACTTCTTCATACGGATGTTTCTCAAAAAGATTTTGTAAAATTTTTGATTCCTTATGTTTTGGATAGATGACGCTGATACGTTCTTCCTTTTCATAATGCCTTTTGCCTTGCTCACCAACATACGGATTGGCGTTTTCGAGGGGCTTAAAGGTGCCGGTTCCTTCTACATTAAAACTACATTCGCTATAATTTCCTATTTTACCGGCGCCTGCCTCAAACAAAGCATTTCTTACTTTTTCGGCATCGGCAATGGGCGCATAAGTAACCAATTGTCGCAATGTCCCGGATTGTAGTTGCAAAACCTTTTGATTTGTCAGTCCTAATTTTTGAGCCAAAATTCCACTGACACCAAATGCTTGATTGTCCAATGCTGTATGCGTGGCATATATGGCAATATCGTGTTTAATGGCTTTCATTACGGTGCGTTCTACATAATTGCGTCCGGTTAAAGATTTTAAGCCGCTAAAAATAATAGGATGAAAACTGACAATTAGATTCAGATTCTTTTTAATTGCCTCATCTACAACAGCTTCCAATGTATCATGTGTGATTAATATGCCTTTTAATTCGGCATTAGAATTCCCGACCAATAAACCTACATTATCAAAATCTTCTGCATAAACCGGCGGAATTGTTTCTTCTATTATATGAATGACGTCTTTTACTTTCATTGTAGAAAATTTGTTACAAAGGTAATTTATTTTGAGGAAATGAGGATTTTGTTTCAATTTCATTGAATACATTGGATTTTTAATAATTGTTTTCTGCTTAAAAATTTAATTCTGCTTTTAATTTGAGGAAGTGAGAAAATTTTGTCTCCGGGTAATCTATATAAAAAAAAACAGGATGGTGTCGAAGCGACAGGTTTATTTGATTTTAAATCTCAGATTCACTTTTATGGTTTTCCGGTTTTTAATTTCCAATTTTCAGGTAGGTTATTATAAAAAACTTTTCTACGCTTTACTGTAATTAGCAAAATAACGTATCTTTGTGTATGGCAAAATTACTAGGAATAGATTACGGCAAACAACGCACCGGTATAGCCGAAACCGATGATTTACAGATTGTTGCGTCGGGATTGACAACGGTTAAAACGGCTGATATTTGGCAATTTTTTGAGGATTATTTAAAAGAAAATAAAGTAGAAAAAATCATTGTTGGTGAAAGTCTGGATTTGGATGGGAACCCTAATCCTATTGAAGAAGAGATTAAACAATTTATTAAAAAATTTAAACGGAAATATTCCGAAATAGAAGTCTTGCGTGAAGATGAACGATACACGTCTAAAATGGCCTTGGACAGTATGATTAAAGGTGGTGTTAAAAAGCAAAAACGCCGTAACAAGGCTTTGGTAGATCAAGTAAGTGCCGCTTTAATTTTGCAATCTTATTTATATCGTAAATAATTATTTTTTTGTAAAGTTTGCAAAGTTGTTTATATTTGTATCATGTTTCGTTTTTTTTAATTTTAATTGATTTGTTATGAAAAAGTTGTTTTTTGTTTTTATTTTATTGTTTTTTTATAATGTTTTTGGGCAAATTCCACAAGATTTTGTTGCGTATTATCCATTAGATAATAATGCTAATGATTATAGCACTAATGGATTTAATGGGTATATATATTATACTCAACCTGTAACAGGTGTCTTTAATGATGCTTATAGTTTTAACGGGTTAAATTCCAGAATTGTTACATCGGCAAATAATAGAAATATTACAAGTATTATAACAATAAGTGCCTGGATAAAAACTATTTCTCAAAATGATTATGGTTTTGTTGTATCAAAATATGATTGGCGGGTTGATAAAGGATTTCATTTAGCGGTATGGTATAATGGGCATGCTTTTTTAGGAGGTAGAAATACGAGCAATAATTATTTTATGGTGCAGTCTCAAATGCCTGTTAATGATGGAAAATGGCACCACCTTGTAGGTGTTATTAATGGAAATACATGGCAATTATGGGTGGATTGTGAATTGCAAAATACCGTTTATAGCTCGGCTTCAACTCCTGACTTAACTAATAATGAAACATTATCGTTTGGATATTACCCATTAGGTGATACTGGAAATCATAGATATTTTAATGGTGAGATTGATGAAGTTTATTTATACAATAGAGAATTAACCCCAACAGAATTACAAGCATTATGTGATAGAAGTGTTAATGCAATAGAAACAAGTAATAATTCCGACAATTTATTAACTTCAAATATAAAAATATATCCAAATCCGGTTGAAAATTATTTTACTATAAAATCTGATAAATTAATAAAGCATGTTGCTGTTTTTGATGAAACAGGGAAAATTATTATAAATAAGGAATTTCATACAAAAAAAATAAATCTTGATTTAATTAGAATTAAAGTTAAAGGTGTTTATTTTATAAAAATTGAACTCTTTAATGGAGAAGTTTTGGCAAAAACAATCATTAAAAAATAAGGATTTGAACATTAAGCTTTTTATTACGGATATTGATGGAGTTTGGACTGATGGGGGTATGTATTATAGTGAAAATGGAGATGAACTAAAAAAATTTCATACCGGTGATAGTGCCGGCATTTTGTTTTTAAAAATTATTAATATTAAAACAGCAATCGTTACGGGAGAAAGAACTAAAATTGTAGAAAAAAGGGCGCGAAAGCTATCAATTGATGATATATATTTAGGGGTGAAAAATAAAGTTAGCGTTGCTAATGATCTCAAAAAAAAATATAAGTTAAAATGGAATGAAATCGCTTTTATCGGGGATGATATAAATGATATTTTGTTGTTTAGGAAGGTCGGGTTAAGCGCCTGTCCATCGTCTGCTGAGGATTATATTAAAAAAGAAGTTGATTGGGTCTTGTCTAAAAAAGGAGGTGAAGGAGTGTTTCGAGAATTTGTTCAAAAATTTTTAGTAGAAAGAAATCAATTGACATTTGTTATTAATAAATATTTGGAATCTATAAAGAATGAAGAAAGTAGCTATTATACAAGCTAGAATGTTGAGTAATCGTTTAAGAGGTAAATCATTAATGTCTATAAATGGTATACCTTTGCTCTACCGAGTTATTGATTCAATTAAAAATATTGGAATTTTTGATGAAATTGTAGTTGCTACAACTAAATTCACCGCTGACAACCCTATTGAGTCTGCTGTAAAAGATTTTGACGAAAAAGTGAAAGTATTTAGAGGTGATTCGCAAGATGTTTTAAACCGCTTTGATAAAGTAACGCAATATTTAAATCTAGATGAAGATGATTTAATCGCACGTTTTACTGCCGATAACCCAATTTACAATAAAGATTTGACAATAAAGGCATTTCATTTTCACCTTGCTACTAAGGCTGATTATACATATATTTATGGATTATCACCATTAGTCCCGGAATTTTTAAAAGTCGGTTTGATAAAAGAAGCCAACAAACTGACAAAAGATGAATTTGATAGAGAGCATGTTACCCCTTTTTTTAGGAAAAATGCTGAAAATTATAATATTAACAAGTTACCTAAAAATTGGTCTGGCATACGTCCGGTTTATAATAAAAATTTAACCGTAGACACGTGGGAACAACTTAAAGGGATTGAAAAAATGTTGAAGGAGTTAAATTTTGATAAGGATAATATAACAATTAATAAGATTTACAATTATTTTGACAATAAACAAAATCAAATATCAAATGTTCAAAAACTTAACATAGAATTAGATGGAATACCTGTTGGAGATGGGCTCCCAACTTATGTCATTGCTGAAATTGGTCAAAACCATAATGGTAGTGTTGAAATAGCTAAACAATTGATTGATTTGGCCGTAGAAGCTGGAGCCAATGCAGTTAAATTTCAAAAAAGAGATATTCCATCTGAACTGACCAAAGAAGCTTTTAACAAACCTTATGATAACCCTAACTCATTTGGAGCAACTTATGGCGAACATAGAATAGCGTTGGAATTAAACGAACATCAACATGCAGAATTAAAAGAATATGCTAATGCCCGTGGAATCACTTATTTTGTTACACCCACTGATATTCCTTCAGTTGAAATAATGGAACGTCTCGATGTGCCGTTTTATAAAGTTGCATCTCGTGACTTAACAAATTTGCCATTATTGAAAAGACTTGCTCAAACACGAAAGCCGGTTATTATTTCAACCGGAATGGCTACCATGGAAGAAATTGAAGATGCAGTCAACATTTTGGGTGGAAATAGAAAAGATATAATAATTCTTCAATGCATTTCTCAATATCCGGCTGATTTAGACCGTGTAAATCTAAAAGTGATGGAAACTTTAAGAAAAAAATTTAATAAAATAACAGGTTTTTCAGATCATACCACAGGGATTATTGCTGCATTGACAGCTTCAATTTTAGGTGCTGCCGTAATAGAAAAACATATTACTCTTAATAAAGCCATGAAAGGCAGTGATCATGCAGGAAGTGCGGAGAAAGAAGAATTCACTAAGTTAATTAATTACATTAAAGAAGCCCGTAAAACAATAGGAGATGGAGTCAAAGATTTTGATCCGGTTGTTTTGCCAGCAAAGAAAAAATTAGCACGTAGCATTGTGAGTAAAGTTCCAATTAAAAAAGGAACAATATTGACAGAAAATATGATTGCATTAAAAAGTCCCGGCACAGGTTTGAAATGGAAAGAAAAGGACTTAATATTAGGAAAAAAAGCAAATATTGATATTAAAGAAGATGTTATTTTAGAACCGAACCAATTCTCCTAACCAAAACCAAACCAAAATGCCTTTTTACTTTTGAGATGTCTTTTTTTGAGATATCTTTTCTTATCAATTGTATTTCATAAATTTGTTAATAAGATAATTGAATTTTGAAAAATAATCAAACAAATTGTGTTAAAAAAGCGTAATGTTTAATTTTTCATAGTTTATTGTATTATATTTGTAATAACAAACAATAAACTTATGAAAAAAATTACCTTGCTATTTTTAATGTTAGGATTTATAG
>Ga0256832_1003080_pt1 | contig 11357 bp, 7 predicted proteins | sample 134614metaG_FD_190534 | JGI IMG/M metagenome (GOLD analysis project Ga0256832, IMG submission 190534) | Hydrothermal vent microbial communities from Lau Basin, Pacific Ocean - 134-614 | ecosystem: Environmental > Aquatic > Marine > Hydrothermal vents | place: Pacific Ocean: Lau Basin | collected...
TCAGTCTTCCGTTCTCTGACACACCCATCCCCCCATTTTTTCAACATTTTTATGACACTGCTTCACTGATTTGGTACATTGCGCGCATGTCTAAATCAACATCCAAACCAGCATCTACATCAAAAGCCCGGAATAGCAGGCAAAAGCATACGCCGATGATGCAGCAGTATTTGCGCATCAAGGAAGAAAATCCGGATTTGCTGTTGTTCTATCGAATGGGTGATTTCTACGAGCTGTTTTTTGATGATGCCAAACGTGCGGCTGAAACACTTAATATCACTCTGACGGCACGCGGCAAGAGTAATGGCGAGCCGATTCCCATGGCGGGTATCCCCTATCATGCTGCTGAACAGTATTTGCCACGCTTGTTAAAACAGGGCATTTCGGTCGGCATCTGCGAGCAAATTGGCGATCCTGCAACGTCCAAGGGTCCGGTTGAACGCAAGGTGGTACGCATCCTGACCCCCGGTACGGTCACGGATGATTTTCTGCTGGAAGAGCGCCGCGACAACCTGCTGTTGGCAATAGCAGAGCAGGATCAGCACTACGGAATTGCCTGCATTGATCTGAGCAACGGACGTTTTGTTATCCAGCAGGTGGCTGATCAACAGACCTTGATCAATGAAATTGAGCGTCTGCATCCTGCTGAAATACTGATCGAGGAGGATGCTGATTTTGGGCTTGGCGAAGATACGCCGATAAGCCGTCGCGCGCCCTGGCATTTTGATGAAGAAAACGCCCGCAATCTGCTTCACAAGCAATTAGGCACACGCGACCTGAGTGGTTTTGGCTGTGATGATTTACCCGTTGCGATCATTGCCGCAGGTGTCTTGATGCAATATGTGAATGAAACACAGCGCACCGCACTCCCGCATATTACCAGCTTGCAGGTTGAGAGCAATGAAGATGGCATTATTCTGGATGCCGCCAGCCGCCGCAATCTGGAGCTGGAACACAGCCTCATGGGGGATCACAAAAACACCCTGATTTCAGTGCTGGACAAAACCGCTACCAGCATGGGCGGGCGCTTGCTAAGACGCTGGCTAAACAAACCCTTGCGCAACCAGAATGTTTTAAGAAACCGTCATCAGGCAATCGACAGCCTGATTCAGCAATATCACTACGAACCACTGCATGAACTGCTGCGACATATCGGTGATATTGAACGCATTATTTCACGGGTAGCACTCGGCACGGCACGCCCGCGTGATCTATCCACACTGCGTGATTCACTCAGGGTTATACCTGATTTACATGGCGTTCTGGAACAGCTTGATAATCCCCACATCACCCGGCTAAAAAGCAATATTGACTCGCATGAAGCACTGCTGCAGCTACTTGACAAGGCAATTATTGAAAATCCGCCGGTATTGATTCGTGACGGTGGAGTCATCGCTGAAGGCTATGATGCAGAGCTGGATGAATTGCGTAATCTGAGTAAAAATTCAGACCAGTACCTGCTGGATCTGGAAACCCGTGAAAGACAACGCACCGGCATTGCCAGTCTCAAGGTTGCTTATAACCGGGTGCATGGCTTTTATATCGAAATTCCGCGCACCCACAGCGATAATATTCCGCCTGAATACATCCGCCGACAAACACTCAAAGCGGCTGAACGCTTTATTTTGCCGGAACTGAAAGAGTTTGAAGATAAAGTCCTGTCAGCTCGGGAACGCTCGCTGGCAAGAGAAAAATTGCTCTATGAAGAACTCCTGCAAGAGCTCGCAACGCACACCGTTTCACTGCGGAAGAGCGCACAAAATATTGCCGAAATCGACGTACTCAGCAATTTTGCCGAGCGTGCCGTGGTGCTCAATTACTGCCAGCCCCAGCTCAGTGACAAGCCCGGGATTCAGATTACAGCGGGTCGCCATGCGGTTGTCGAGCAGACACTGGATGATCCATTTGTGCCAAACGACCTGCTGATGGATGCTCAACGCCGCATGTTAATGATTACGGGACCCAATATGGGCGGTAAATCGACCTTTATGCGCCAGGTAACGCTGATCGTGTTAATGGCGCACATTGGCTCCTATGTGCCCGCAGAAGCAGCCAGCATTGGTCCGATTGATCGCATTTTTACCCGCATTGGCGCGCATGACGACCTCAGCACCGGACGCTCCACCTTTATGGTGGAAATGACCGAAGCAGCGAATATTTTGAATAACGCGACCGCCAATTCGCTGGTTCTAATGGATGAAATAGGGCGTGGCACCAGCACCTTTGATGGCTTGTCACTTGCCTGGGCATTTGCCGAATATCTGGCAACGCAAAAACAGGCATTCACACTGTTTGCCACACATTATTTTGAACTTACAGCACTGCCTGAAAAAATCAGCACCATTGCCAATGTGCATATCAATGCCGTGGAACATGGTGACAAAATCGTCTTTTTGCACAGCGTTAAGGACGGTCCTGCGAATCAAAGCTATGGCTTGCAGGTTGCACAACTGGCTGGCGTACCCAAAAGCGTGATTACTCAGGCACGCAAAAAACTGCTGCAACTTGAAGAAGAATCCAGACAGGCTCCACAACCCGGTCAAACCCTGCCTTTGGCTCTTGGCTTTGCAGAAGAAAAAGATGAAGTCGCCACACAGATAAAAAACGCACTGGAAGCAATAGACCCGGATGAACTATCACCACGTCAGGCACTGGATGCCTTGTATCATCTGCGTAAATTACTGGGAGCCTGTCCGGGAATATGAGTCGTAGCGAGGGAAAGCTGATTTGAGCTAGATTTTTTATCAATTTGAGGCGAATAGTTGTTCTATTTGACGAAAATTGAGGGAAAATCTAGCCAAATTCAGCTTTTCCGCAGTAGGCTCATTATTCTCGGAGAGGCTCCCAAGACCCCGTCCGGGAACTAAAAATTGACTATTGATCTATTGATAAGCAGGAGAAGAAAAGATAAGCTCAGCATCTGCATGATAATATGCAATTTAAGGAGAAATAGATGTTATCACGTTTAACTAATTTACTAATGTTATTACTTTTATTGTTAATAACAGTTAGTCAGACAGCCACTGCACGCTACAAGGAAGTACCCAAGTTAGGTATTAATGTCGGCAGCATGGGCAAATTAACATCGTCTATTCCCTTTACCGACATCTTTAAAATTTCCACGGGCTGGTATACCTCCTGTGAATATGACTGGCGCGCAAAACGTCCCATTGATCCCGGTTGCACAGCAAAAAAATCATTAAACTCACAGGAACAGAAGCTGCTGGATCTGGATGCAAATGGCTGGGTAAGATCACTGCCAATGCCCCAGGATGAGCCTATATTCACCAGTGTTACAAGCACCTGGAAACTCTCCAGACATTTCCCAACCGGCAGATATGTGGTTCTGTATGATGGCGAAGGTCGCATGAAAATCACGGGTGATCTGAGAATCGTCTATCAGCGCCCAGGGCATATCGAGTTCGACCTGCTTTCTCCGCGTCGCAACCTGAAATTGCAAATCACCCGGACTGACCCCGGAAGAAACGGCAATTACATAAGAAATATTCGCATAGTACCGAAAAAGAATGAACATAATTACATGCGGCGAGTATTCAACCCTGACTACATTGCGCGGATTCGTCCAATGCATGTATTGCGATTTATGCCCTGGAGTAATCCAAGAGCGAATACAGCAGTAGAATGGGATCAACGAGCAAGAATTGGCGAAGCGCATTACACAGGTGACCGTGGTGTTCCTGCTGAACGCATGGTTGACCTTGCAAATGCGATAAACGCAGCGCCCTGGTTGAGTGTGCCATACAAGGCGAGCGATGACTATATGCGTCAGTATGCGCGCATGGTAAAAAGACGTCTTCGCAGAAATCAGAAAGTCTACATTGAATACTCAAACGAAGTCTGGAACAGCATCTTTCCAGCCGCAACTTACGCTGCGAGAAAGGCAGACAAGCTGTGGCACTTTCCCTACCCTAAAGTAGCCGCAGGAAAACGGCGAGTATTGCTATCAGCCAACTGGTACGCAAAACGCAGCGTGGAAATGTGCAGAATCTGGAAAAACGAATTTGGCAGGCAGCGCAACCGCGTAAAATGTGTACTGGGTTCACTCAATTCGGTTTCCTGGGTAGGCAAGGAAATACTGGACTGCCCTCTCTGGAAACAGGCACATGGCTGTGGGCGATATGTAGATGCCTACGGCATAGGACCCTACTTTGGCGATTACATCGCAAAAAAGGAACACCGCGAAACAATCAAGAGATGGACCAGAGATGCAGATGGCGGCAGATCACGTCTGTTCCAGGAAATCTTGCATGGCGGAATGCTAAAAAATGGTCCGCCAGGTGGAGCAATGGCACTCGTAAGAGACCAGATCTATGCCAATAAAAAACTGGCAGACAAATACCGTCTGGAATTAATTGCCTATGAGGCAGGGCAACACCTGATACGCTATGACCCGCCGCATACAGTAAAAGACCCTGCTGTATTAAACCTCTTTATGAGTGTTCAGAAAGACCCGCGTATGCGCCAGGCGTATCAACAATACCTTAGAACCTGGGCTGAAACAGGAGGCGGATTGCTTCTGCACTTTTATGGAATCGGTGAACCCGAGCCAAAAAATTTCTTTGGTATGCTGGATTACCTACAACAGCCAACAACACCCAAATATCAGGCATTAATGGATTATCTTGGTAGTAACATCACTTATATACCCCCACGCAAAAGCTATGTACCACCGCCGTTAGCTGCAATGGCTCCAGAAGTTGCGACTACAGCCCCTGCCCCACGCAGGCAGCAACAGGGGCAAAATCGCCCGGGACGCAATGCGATTGATGACGTGTGGAATGATGCCGTTGCTTTGGAATCAAACCAGCAGCGTTCCACTCCAAACCCGGGTACGGGTAGAAGGGCAGACACAAGACAACATTATACTGGCACCATAGCAGGGGCGGGAATAAATGGCTGGAATGTCAGCGGCAATACCGCAATATCGCCTCCAATCAAGCTTAAGCCAGGAAAAAATCACAAGCTGGCTGTTTACTGGCGACTTGAAAATGTCAGACGATCCCCGAATGAGTATTTTCGGATCTATGCAATAGATCATCGTGGCGGGCGCAAGCTACTGATTAACCAGCCAGCTCAAGATATAGCAGAGATAGGAAATGCGGATCAGTTATACGAAGAAAATATCAACCGCTACATAGGACCGCCGATACAAATAATGTTTGAAACCAGTCCGGGCTTGCAGGCAATTATTGAGCATGTTTCTTTTTAGAAAAATATGCAAAAAACAGGGGGGATGGGTGTGTCAGAGGACAGAGGACAGAAGACAGAGGACTGAATACAGAAACAGAGCATGTGGTCTGCGTTGAGGATGCGGAACGCCGAATGGCATATTTTTAATCATCGCTCCCATGTTTACTTCTCAACCAGTTCTACGCAAAAATATATAAAAAACAGGGGGGATGGGTATCTGTTTCCTGGTGATTTATTAATTAAGGGTTGAGATCATAATTAGGCTCATCAAATTTCCGCTTTGCTGCAACTTAAGGTAGAATGCCGGGACTTGTTAAATACCTAAGCAAAATTGTTAGATTAATTTTGCTTAGATACTTAAATCTTTGTATAACATAAATTGGAGTTCCCATGTCAAAAAAACATCCTGTAGTTGCGGTAACTGGTTCATCTGGTGCTGGTACCACTTTTGTAAAACGAGCTTTTGAAAACATCTTCCGTCGTGAAGGTATTAACCCGGCAATTGTAGAAGGAGACAGTTTTCACAGCCTGAGTCGGGTTGAGTTCAAGGTTGAAGTAGAAAAGGCTGAAAAAGCGGGAAACAATCATTTCAGTCACTTCGGTCCGGAAGCAAATGATTTTGCTGCACTGGAAGCTACATTTAAAACCTATGGTGAAACCGGTGTAGGTAAAAAGCGTTATTACCTGCACAATGATGAAGAGGCGGCTGAGCATAACGCACGTCTTGGCTGTGACAAGGCATCAGGCGAATTTACCCCATGGGAAGATATTGAGGCAGGCAGTGATCTTCTGTTTTATGAGGGTTTGCATGGTTTGGTGGCCGCCAAAAAACTGGGCATAGATACTTCCAGATACGTTGATCTTGGTGTAGGTGTCGTACCTAGCGTAAACCTGGAGTGGATTCAGAAAATACATCGCGACCATCTGGAACGCGGTTATGATGAAGCAGTGATTGTAGATACTATCTTGCGACGCATGCCTGATTATGTTCGCTACATTGCGCCACAGTTCTCACGCACAGATATAAACTTTCAGCGTATACCTACGGTAGATACCTCTAATCCGTTTATCGCTCGTGACATCCCTACCCCCGATGAGAGTTTTGTCATTATACGCTTCAGTGACCCGCAAAAGTTTAATATAGACTTCCCGTATTTGTTGAATATGTTACATGATTCGTTTATGACTCGTCGTAATACGATTGTTATACCCGGCGGCAAAATGAGTATGGCGATGGAAATAATACTCGCGCCAATTATTCATCGTTTGATTGACGAAGCAAAAAAAGCCTGATTTTTACTGAATCCGTGTGACCGTGTGGTTAAGTTATCTGAACATACCCTGCTGTCTCACGGATTCAGAAAATATATAAAAAACAGGGGGGATGGGTTGCAGAAGACAGAAGACAGAGTGTAGCAGGATGGCACATTGTTAACTATCGTTCCCGTGTTTCCTTCCTCAACACAGGCTGTGCAGAAAATATGTAAAAAACAGGGGGGATGGGTTTTCTCTCTGAAACCTCATTATTTGCAAGCAAGCTGGCACTATAAAAGCAAATCGAGTCAAAAAAAATAAAAATAACTCGTAATGTCTATTGTTAAGCACCTAAAAATGAGTGTATATTCCCCCCTGCTAGATAAAATGGTTGTAACGTAGTCTTTTCTGGATAGACGGTTGAACCGGAATAAAAATGTTTTAAGGAGAGTTTATGCTTGGGGAGTATTTACCAGTACTTGTTTTCTTGGGTGTTGGGTTTGCTATGGCGGTAATTATGCTGATTCTCGGCTCGTTATTATCTCCTCATAAGCCCGATGAGGCGAAAAATTCTCCGTTTGAGTGTGGTTTTGAGGCGTTCGATGACGCACGCATGAAGTTTGATGTGCGCTATTATCTGGTTGCCATTCTCTTTATTATCTTTGATCTTGAGATCGCTTTTCTTTTTCCCTGGGCAATCGTCCTCGACAAAATTGGCTTATTCGGTTTAATCGCCATGGGTGTCTTTTTGACTATTCTGATCATCGGTTTTATCTATGAGTGGAAAAACGGAGCGCTGGAATGGGAATAATTCAAGGTACAATGAAAGAAGGCTTTGTTACAGCAAAGCTGGATGGATTAATTAACTGGGCGCGCACCGGTTCAATGTGGCCGGTAACTTTTGGTCTGGCATGTTGCGCGGTGGAAATGATGCAGGCGGGCGCATCGCGTTATGATATGGATCGTTTTGGTATCCTGTTTCGCCCGAGTCCACGTCAGTCTGATGTGTTGATTGTTGCGGGTACGCTAACAAATAAAATGGCACCCGCCTTACGCAAGGTATATGACCAGATGGCTGAGCCACGCTGGGTTGTTTCAATGGGCTCCTGTGCCAACGGTGGCGGTTATTACCACTATTCCTATGCTGTGGTGCGTGGCTGTGATCGCGTGATTCCGGTCGATGTGTATGTGCCGGGTTGTCCGCCAACGGCTGAAGCGCTCTTGTACGGTATTATCCAGCTTCAGAACAAAATCAAAAACACCAATACGATTGCAAGACAGGATGCCGCTTAATGAGTGAGGTATTGCAAAAATTACAGTCTCATCTGGATGCTTCGCTGGGCGCAAAGCTGGATAAGCAGACTATCGCTTTTAATCAGCTAACGCTGGAAGTTCTATCTGAAAATTATCTGGAAGTCGCGCAGTTTTTGCGTGACGACGAAATCTGTGGCTTTGACCAGCTAAGTGATCTCTGTGGCGTCGATTATTTAACCTATGGGCAAGGCGAATGGGACACGGGTGGCAGCAGTTTTACCCGTGGTGTAAAACGTGATTTTTCTTTTGATGCTGATGATTCAGGCGACGCGCCAGAGTTTGAAGGCAAGCGTTTTGCCGTGGTTACGCACTTGTTATCAGTCAAAAATAATCAGCGTATTCGCCTGAAAGTCTATTGTGACGATAACCAGGCTCCCAAGGTCGCGAGCATAACCGAAATCTGGAACTCGGCAAACTGGTATGAGCGTGAAGCGTTTGATCTGTTTGGTATTTTGTTTGACGGACATCCTGATTTAAGACGGATACTCACCGATTATGGCTTTATTGGTCATCCATTCAGAAAGGATTTTCCCTTGATTGGTCAGTTAGAAATGCGTTATGACGAAGAGCAAAAGCGTGTGGTTTATGAACCTGTTTCAATTGAACCTCGCGTATTGGTTCCACGTATTGTTCGAGGGGGTAAGTAGTTTATGCCAGAAATTCGTAATTTTACCCTCAACTTCGGACCTGCTCATCCGGCAGCGCACGGTGTATTGCGTCTGATCCTGGAAATGGACGGCGAAGTTATCCAGCGCGCTGATCCGCATGTCGGTTTATTGCATCGTGGCACCGAAAAATTGGCTGAAAGCAAGCCATACAATCAAAGCATCGGTTATATGGATCGTCTTGATTACGTTTCCATGATGTGTAATGAGCACGGCTATGTGCTGGCACTGGAAAAAATGCTGGGTATCGAAGCGCCGCTTAGAGCGCAGTATATCCGCACCATGTTCGACGAGATTACCCGCATACTGAATCATTTATTGTGGATTGGCGCACACGCTCTGGATGTTGGCGCAATGACGATGTTTTTGTATGCCTTCCGCGAGCGTGAAGACCTGATGGATGTGTATGAAGCAGTCTCTGGCGCACGTTTACACGCAACCTATTATCGCCCCGGTGGTGTTTATCGTGATATTCCGGACAAGATGCCGCTGCATGAAAAATCAAAGTGGTATAGCGATGCTGATATTAAACGCCTGAATAAAAATCGTGGCGGTTCGGTTCTCGATTTTATTGAAGATTTTACCCAGCGTTTCCCCAAATATGTGGATGAGTATGAAACACTGCTTACCGATAACCGCATCTGGAAACAGCGTCTGGTTGATATTGGTATCGTCTCGCCAGAGCGCGCCTTGCAACTTGGTCTAACGGGGGCAATGTTGCGTGGCTCGGGTGTTGAGTGGGATATACGCAAAAAGCAGCCCTATGCCATGTATGATCAGCTTGAATTTGATATTCCTGTGGGTACAAATGGCGATAGCTACGACCGTTATCTGGTGCGTATTGAAGAAATGCGTCAGTCCAATCGCATTATCAAGCAGTGTGTTGACTGGTTGCGCGAAAACCCGGGGCCGGTCATGCATGAAGATCACAAAATTACACCGCCCAGGCGTGAAGAAATGAAAGGCGGCATGGAATCACTCATCCATCACTTCAAGCTGGCAACCGAAGGCTATTGTCTGCCGGAAGGTGAGGCTTATGTTGCAATTGAACACCCCAAAGGTGAGTTTGGTTGTTATATTGTTTCTGATGGCGCAAACAAGCCCTATCGCCTAAAAGTCAGAGCGCCAGGTTTTGCCCATATGTCGGCAATGGATGAATTAACCAAAGGTCACATGCTGGCTGATGTGGTAACGATTATTGGAACAATGGATATTGTATTTGGGGAGGTGGATAGATAATGGTTGCCTCGAATAACATTCTTACAGCACATGAACGTGAAGAGATAGACAGCTGGCTCAAGCGCTATCCTGAAGATCAGTCTCAATCGGCATTACTGGCAGCCTTGCGCGCAGTCATGCACGAAGATCATTATCTCTCAACCGAGAAAATGGACGCGGTGGCTGATTATCTGAATCTGCCCAAAATTGCAGTTTACGAAGTTGCCAGTTTTTATTCGATGTTTGAACTGGATAAAAAAGCAGCGGCTGAAAATACAATTTCAGTCTGTACCAATATTTCCTGCATGTTGAATGGCGCGGATGAAATTGTAGAACATATTGAAGAAAAGCTGGGTATAAAAATGGGTGAATCGACCCCGGATGGCAAATTTTTCTTCAAGGTTGAAGAAGAGTGTCTGGCAGCCTGTTGTGGCGCACCCATGATGCAGCTTAATCATGTTTACCATGAAAACCTGACCCCTGAAAAAGTGGATGAATTGCTGGATTCAGTGGCATCAAAAACAGACAAGGAGACAGGCTAATGGTTGATCAGGTTTGTTTCACTACCAAACAATACGGCGAGGAATCCTACACGCTGGAAAACTACCTGAAAACAGGTGGCTATCAGGCATGGGAAAAAATACTCAAAGAAGGCACCGATATTGACGATATTATTAATGAAGTCAAAGAGTCCGGCTTAAGAGGGCGCGGTGGTGCAGGTTTCCCGACAGGGCTGAAGTGGAGTTTTATGCCGCGCAATATGCCCGGACAAAAATACATTGTGTGTAACTCGGATGAATCAGAGCCTGGCACCTGTAAAGACCGTGATATTCTGCGTTTTAATCCTCATGCACTGGTCGAAGGCATGGCAATTGCCGGTTACTGTATAGGCGCAACCGTGGGTTATAACTATATGCGCGGCGAATTTATGGATGAACCCTTTATTCGTTTTGAGCAGGCAGTCAAGGAAGCCTACGAAGCAGGTTATCTGGGCAAGAATATCAAAGGCAGTGGTGTTGATTTTGATCTGTATGGCTCACTTGGCGCAGGTGCTTATATCTGTGGAGAAGAGACTGCCCTGCTGGAATCACTGGAAGGCAAAAAAGGTCAGCCACGCTTTAAACCGCCATTTCCTGCAAGTTTTGGTCTATATGGTCGTCCGACCACTATTAATAATACAGAAAGCCTTTCATCAATCCCTGCGATACTGCGCGGTGGCGGTGAGTGGTTTAAAAATATGGGTGTTGAAGGCTCGGGTGGTGAAAAGCTGTTTTCAGTATCGGGTCATTTAAACAACCCTGGCAACTTTGAAGTGCCCATGGGGATTCCATTCAAGGAATTACTTGAAATGGCTGGCGGTGTTCGCAACGGCAACAAATTAAAAGCGGTTATTCCGGGCGGTTCATCAGTACCCGTGCTTAAAGGCGAAGTCATGATGGAACTGACTATGGATTACGATACCATTGCCAAAGCAGGTTCTTATCTGGGTTCAGGCGCGGTCATTGTAATGGATGAAACTACCGATATGGTCAAGGTGTTGCAACGCATTTCACGCTTCTATTTTTCAGAGTCCTGTGGTCAATGTACCCCCTGTCGTGAAGGTACAGGCTGGTTGTATCGCATGTTGACGCGCATTGTGGAAGGCAAAGGCACTATGGCTGATATTGATCAGCTGGAAACGGTGGCACACAAGAT
>Ga0256832_1003081_pt1 | contig 11355 bp, 9 predicted proteins | sample 134614metaG_FD_190534 | JGI IMG/M metagenome (GOLD analysis project Ga0256832, IMG submission 190534) | Hydrothermal vent microbial communities from Lau Basin, Pacific Ocean - 134-614 | ecosystem: Environmental > Aquatic > Marine > Hydrothermal vents | place: Pacific Ocean: Lau Basin | collected...
GAACGCGGCCAGGAACTTGCCGAACAACAGCGCGTCCCGATAGATGGGCTGGGCCAGCACCCGCGAGAGGGTGCGGCGGCTGAACTCGCCGTTGATGGCGTCGAAGGTGAGAGAAATGGCGATGAGAGGCACGAGAATGCCCAGAAACTCCACGAAGGAGGGGATGGGCGATTTGCTCAGGGTGAAGAGTCTGAGGAAGAGGAAGGGATCGCGGCCGATGGTCTCCCGGATCTGGGTCATGGCCGCATAGACTGCCCCCACCGCGGTGAGCAGGATCAGAATCTCCAGGATGCGCATACGCGTGCCGGTGAGATAATCGGCCATCTCCTTGAAAACGACGGCCCACAGGCCCGTCCAGGGTGATCCCTCGCGGCCGCGGCGTCCCGCCTCAAGCTGCTTGGCGTTGGCTGTCATGTTTCACCTCCTGGAAGAAACGCACGTAGATATCGTCCAGACTGGGGGCTTCGACGTGCAGACTGAGCAGACCGCCGCCCGCCAGCACCACGGCCCGGGCCGCTTCGGCTCGCAGATCGCCCTTGGCCCGCACTTCGTACCGGTTCCGACCGAGATAAGCGACGTCGGTCACGCCTTCGACCTCCTTCAGGGCCTTTTCGATGGCCTCGCGGTCGCCTATGGCCTCCAACTCGATGCGGTAACCGCCCTTCATGTACTTCTGGGCCAGCTCCTCCACCGTACCGGAGATGGCCATCCGGCCCTGATTGAACAGGCCCACCCGGTCGCACACCGACTGCACCTGATGCAGCAGATGCGAGGCCAGCAGCACGGTGATATTCTCATCCTTCAGGTCCCGGATGATCTTCAGGAACTCATGCGCGCCCTCCGGGTCCAGACCTTGCGTGGGCTCATCCATGATGACCATGTGCGGCTGCTTGATCAGCACGTCGGCCACGGCCAGACGCTGCTTCATGCCGCGGGAATAGGTCTTCACGGCCCGATCCTTCACCTCGCTCAGGCCCATGCGGTCGAGGGCGTCGTCGATGCGAGCCAGGGCTTCCTTACGGGGGATGCCGTTGAGCTTGGCCGTGTACATCAGATTCTCCACCGCGGTGAGGTCGTCATAGAACCCCACCTGATCGGGAATGTAGCCCACCCGGGCCTTCACGCTCAGGGGCTGGCGGGCAGGGTCCAGGCCCAACACCCGCACCTGCCCCGCGGTGGGCTCCGTCAAGCCCAGCAGCATGAGGATGGTGGTCGTCTTGCCGGAGCCATTGGGCCCCAACATGCCGAAGATCTCACCCTCCTGAATGGTCAGATTCAGGTTGTCCACGGCTGTGACGCCGTTGTAGCGCTTGGTGAGGTCTTGGGTCTCGATGACGTTTTTGCTCATCACGCCCTCCTTCCGCCTATCGGCGGCCAAAGCGGGCGACAGCCAGGGCCACAACGCCCACAGCAATGGCGATGACCACGACGCCGATGATCCCCCACATGGTGGAGGTGCGTACGGTGATGCGGAAATCCGCGGAAGCGCTGGAGCCTTCGGCCGGTTTCGCCCGCACGGTGACAATGTAATCGCCGGCAATGGCTTTCTCGCCCGGCACGACATTCGCGGTCACCTCGACCTGCTCGCCCACGGGAATCGAGTCGATGGTCTTGGGCTCAAAGGTGACCTTCCAGCCGGAAGGCGTGGACGCGCTCAGCTCCACATTGTGGGCCTCGGCCGTGCCGTTGTTGACGACGACCACCTTGATGGGCGATTCCTTGCCCGCGTACGCCTCGCCCGACAGGCGTCCATCGGGCCCGGACACCTTCAGGTCGGGCTGGCCCGCCACCTCGATGGTCAGATCGATCTCCGCCTGCACATCCCCGCCCTGGGCGATGACCTTCAGGGGATAGGACCCCGCGGGGATGACGCCAAAGGCCTTGGCCTCCACAGTGATGCGCTTGGAGCTGTTCGCCTCCACCGGCAGACTGGTGATATCCTTGCCAGCCAACCGGAAATTCACATTGAAGCCGGGAGGCGCGTCCGCGATGAGGTTCACATCCAGATCCTCATCGCCCTCATTCTTCAGGGTGGTGTTGAAACGGAAGGTGCTGGTGGGCGTGCCCTTCAACGTGGGCAGGTCGGTGGTGAATGTCAGCTTGGGAGGCAGCTTCTCTTCCACCGAGATATCCAGCGGCAGCGTCACCGAGACGCCATCCCCTTCCGCCAGCACGACGAAATGATAATCGCCCGCGGCCACATCGCCTTTCGGCTCTAGCTTCAAGTCCACGGTCACATCATTGTCGGGGGTGATGTAGGCCGCTTTGATGATGCGCCCGGAGCCGCGGAAGGTGGCTTCCCAACCGTCGGGCAGCTCCTTCATGCTCAGCTTCACGATCTGCGCCTTCGTATCCGTCTTCAGGGTCAGCGGAAAACTCACGGTCTTCCCGGGCTCCGTCACTTGCGAAGGATACTTGGTGTAGATGAACAAAGGCTGTTTCGGACCTTCTCCTTCTTGAGCCAGAGCAGGCGTCGCCAACACGCCAAACAGAACAATCAACGAAAGGATCAGGACAACAGAGAAGAAACGTCGCATTGTCAAAACCTCCATGTCAGCAATAATGGGATTTTTCGGTAACTGCTCAGGTAGCCGGATTTGACCATGAAAACATCTTGACACGAAGGCTCGGCCCCCCTCCGACTCCCATCGAGCTACGCTCAGGGGGAGGGGATGAAGACAATGCAGGTTTGCAAGTTTGCAGGTCGCAAGTGGCACATCCTTCCGGTGGCGAAATATCTCACCTGCCACTTGCCACCTGCCACTTTTACCCTTCGTGCCTTCGTGTCGTCGTGTCTTCGTGGTTTTTGACCTCGTTATGTGAACAGTTACATTTTTCGAGGGGAACGACGCCCCCGACGCCACGCCGGACGCATCGCACTTTCTTAGTTTAACGCGCGCTTCCGTTTGTGGAGTGTTTGCATTCGATTAAAGTTTCATTAAAAAATGCCCGATCGCCGCCCAAACAGCCGCTTAGTGAGCGTCTAAAAATAATTTCCCTTTTTCGCCGCAATACTGGTCGAGTGAACTCGGGCTCTTTAAGCGCAAGCCCCCCCTTTGCTTCCTCTCTCACTCCGAGACGACCGGGGGAGGAGATGAGGAGATGTAGCCTGCTTGGGGTTTGCCAACAGTATGGCTTCAGTGCCGGGCGCGGGCGAAGGCGCTAGCGAACGCGGCGCGTGTCACCCGTCCGCCACGGTCCGAAGATGGAATTTGACAGGCTGCACGGGCCCATGATATAAATTCCCTCAATGTGCAAACGTTTGCACAACTTTATCCAATTTGCGGTGTCATCCTCATTAGGATTCGCAAAAATCGTCGCTTTCCCTCATTCAAACGTATGTCCCAGCGACCCTCCATCAAGGACATCGCCCGCATTGCCGGCGTCTCCCCCTCCACCGTCAGCCGCGCCCTGGCCGATTCCCCTCGCATCAGCCTGGCCACTCGCGAGCGCATCCAGCGCATCGCCCGCGAGCTGGATTATTCCCCTAGCCTGGCCGCGCGGGCCCTGGTCACGGGCGCCAGCCCTATCATCGGCGTCGTCGCTCCCTCCCTGGCCGATCCCTACATCGCCGCGGTCATGAAGGGCCTGGAGGAGGCAAGCCATCAGCATGGGTATCAGCGGCTGGTGGCCAGCTCGCAGGGTGATCCGGAGCAGGAGCTGGCCATGGTGCAGATGCTGTCGGGCCACAACGCGGCCGGGCTTATCGTCCTCAGCTCGCGGGCGCCCGAGGGCTACGCCCCCCTGCTGGCCCGGCTGTCCATGCCCGTCATTTTCGTGAATTCCCTGCACGTGGGGGAGCGGGTCTACAACGTGATGACCGACAATGAGTATGGCGGCTGGCTGGCGACGCATCATCTCATCGACCAGGGCCACGTACGCATTGGCTATCTGGGCGGCCCTGCTCGCGGGCGGTCCCACGCGGCCCGGGCCGCGGGCTATCGCCGGGCGCTGGAGGAAGCGGGGTTGCCCTTCGACCCGGCCTGCCTGATGCCGGGCGACGGCTCTATCGAGGCCGGGCGCGAAGCCCTGCGTGAGTGGTTGCATCAACCCGACGACAAGCGGCCCACCGCCATCTTCTGCTACAACGACCTCTCCGCCCTGGGCCTGCTGGCCGAAGCCTACCAGCAGGGCGTCGCCATCCCCGACGATCTTTCCATCGTCGGCTTCGACAACATTCCCATGACCGCCATCAGCATCCCGCCTCTGACCACCGTGGAACAGCGCACCGAGGAGCTGGGCCGCCAGGCCGTGGCCTCGCTGCTGGCGGCGCTGGCGGGCAAGCCCGTCACCGACATCATCCTGCGCGGTGAACTCATCGCCCGGGCGAGTGTAAAAAGAATGGAGGATCACGACTGACGGTCGCTCATCGCCAATCCTGCAATGAAACAGGATTAGGGAACGCAGATGACGCAGATTGAAACGGATGAACGCAGATAAAATGAAAAAAATCTGTGAAAATCATCTGCGAAAATCTGCGTTGCGAAGCATCCGCGTTATCAGCGTTCCCATTTTCATCCGTATCCGCGAGCCGTCCCTGGCGCCGCCCACTTTCCATCTTTCCTTCCGACACCATCCATCCCATCAATCTCACTCCAATTTCCACTCTTCCATTTCACACAGGAGACTCTCCCATGTCTGACAAAGTTCGTGTCGCCATCGTAGGCGTTGGCAACTGCGCCTCCTCCCTCATCCAGGGCGTATACTACTATCAGGACGCCCAGGATGACGACTTCATCCCCGGCCTCATGCACGTCAACCTCGGCGGCTACCACATTCGGGACGTCGAATTCGTGGCTGCATTCGATGTGGACGCCGACAAGGTGGGCAAAGACCTGTCCGAAGCCATCTTTTCGGGCCAGAACAACACCTACGTCTTCCACCAGCCGCCTCATATCGGCGTGGAGGTGATGCGCGGGCCCACGATGGACGGTCTGGGCTATTACCTGAAGCAGGTCATTGAGGAATCGCCCGAACCGCCCGTGGACGTGGCCCAGGTGCTGCGCGACACCGGTGCGGACGTGCTGGTCAACTATCTGCCCGTGGGCAGCGAGGAGGCCGTGCGCTGGTACATGGAGCAGGCTCTGGAGGCGGGCGTGGCCGTGGTCAACGCCATGCCCGTGTTCATCGCCACGGACCCGGTCTGGCAGCAGCGCTTCTACGACGCGGGCCTGCCCATCATCGGTGACGACATCAAGAGCCAGGTGGGGGCCACCATCACCCATCGCATCCTCACCCGCCTGTTCGAAGACCGGGGCGTGCGCATCGACCGCACCTACCAGCTCAACTTCGGCGGCAACACCGACTTTCTGAACATGCTGGAGCGCTCCCGCCTGGAAAGCAAGAAGATCTCCAAGACCCAGGCCGTCACCAGCCAGCTCACCACCCACGAGCTTCCGCCTGAAAACATCCACGTGGGTCCCAGCGACTACGTGCCCTGGCTACAAGACCGCAAATGGGCGCACATTCGCATCGAAGGGACCACTTTCGGCAACGTGCCCCTGAACATCGAACTAAAACTGGAGGTGTGGGACAGCCCCAACAGCGCCGGGGTGATCATCGACGCGGTGCGCTGCGCCAAGCTGGGCCTGGATCGCGGCCTAAAGGGCGCGCTGGTGGCTCCCAGCGCCTACTTCAAGAAATCCCCACCCATTCAATTCACCGATGACGTGGCCCGGAAGAAGCTGGAAGATTTCATCGCCGGGACGAACAACGAAACCCTGCCGCCCATGCCCGAAGAGGTCAAGGCCGAACCCGAGCTGGCCTTCGCCTGACGCCTGACCTGACAGGTCGCCCCGCGGGGCTTCCGCCCACCGACGCGTGCGTTGAGGGGCGGAAGCTCCATTTTCGCGTCAGTCGCGGCGACGACCTGTCAGGTCGACCGCGTGAAGTTCGGTGTAGATGGCGCCATCGGGATGGAGCTGGCTGCGCATGAGATGGATTGTGTGGACGGGTAGGACGCCCAGCTTCTCATAACCCCGCAGACTCAGCACCTGCTCGCCCAGCTCGCGGCGTTCCCGGCTGCCGGCCTGCTTCTTCACCCGCGCCAGGGTGAGATGCCCGTTAAAAGGCCGTTTCTCTCGCGACCAGCCCAGCCTGGCCACGGCCTTGTCCACGTCCGCGGCCAGATGCCGCAGGCGCCGGGCCTCATCCGCCACGCCCACCCACAGCACATTGGGCCGCCGGGCGTTGGGGAACATGCCCAGCCCGCCCACGGGCAGCTCGAAGGCCGTATGCCGGGCTGCCACCGCGGTCAGGGCCTCGGTGATGGCGTCGATGCGGGCGGTATCCGTCTCGCCCAGGAATTTGAGGGTGAGATGGATGCCTTCGGGCCGGGACCAGCGCAGGGGATAGCCCGCCAGCTTGCGCTGGAGATGGCGCTGCGCGGTTTGCAGCGCCTCCAGCAAGTCATGCGGGGGATTGATGGCGATAAAAAGACGGTAGGTGGGCATGATAGGAATGCGTGGGAGATGGAATGAGAGTGCGTAGATGGACGCACACCGGTACAGCTGAAAATGGAATCCGGTAGCCCCGGAGACCGGAAAGACCAGGAAACCGGGTGAGGATTGCTCTTCACCAGGTCTACCGGTTTACAGGTTTCCTGGTCTACCAGTTTTTTCTTCGCACCTTTGTCTTCCTTCGCGCCTGCGTGGCTTATTTGCGGATCAGATCGAATCCATAGCGGGCCGCGCCGATGAGCGCGGTGTTCGGGTTCAGCACCACGTGGACGGGCATGCGCACCAGGCGATCTGCGAAGCGGCCCTTGCGAATGAAACTTTTCATGAACTGGCCATGGCTCAGGGCGTCGAGGATGCGAGGCGGGATGCCGCCCGCCACATACACCCCGCCCGTGGACAGCACCTTCAGGGCCAGATTGCCCGCCTCCGCGCCCAAAATCGAGACGAACAGGTCGAGGGTGGCTTCGCACAGGGCGCAGGGCGGGTCCTTCTTCAGCGCCGCGGTGACGATGACGGGCGTGGGATCGTCGGCATGGAGAAGCTGTTGGGCCAGCCAGGGCGGCTCGGGCGCATAACCGCTCTCTTTGAGAAACGTGTAGAGGTTGGGAATGCCCATGCCCGAGCACACCCGCTCATAACTCACATGATCCATGCGTTGCATCAGAAAACGCAGCAGCGCGATCTCCAGCTCATTGCGCGGCGCGAAGTCCGCGTGCCCGCCCTCCGAGGCATAGGCCCGATATTTCTCGCCATCCCACACGAGATACGCCTCGCCCAGCCCCGTGCCCGGCGCGATGACCGCCAGCGCTCCCTCGGGCTCGGGCTCGCCCGGATGGAGCGTGTGCAGGTCGTCGGGCGTGAGGGAGGGGATGGCGTAGGCCGTGGCCTGGAGGTCGTTCACCAGGCGCACGGGGATGTCACCCAGGCGGGCGCGCAGCCCCTGCTCCGACACCACCCACGACAGATTCGTGGCCTCGGCCTTGCCCGCGACCACCGGCCCGGCCACCGCGAAGCAAGCCGCCTCCACCCGCGCCTCATGCTCCGTCAGGAACGCGTCCAGCAGACGGGTGATGCTGGGGAAGTCCCGGCTGGCGAAGCGTCGTCGGATGACGGGCGTGCGGGGGTCGCCGTCGGTGGGATAAAGGGCGAGGATCGATTTCGTCCCGCCGATATCGCCGGAGAACAGCATGATTTTGGGGTGTTCGGAGATGGGATGGAAAGTCCGTTCGGCGCGGGAAGCCAAACTCGTAATGCGTAATGCGTGATGCGTAATGACCTCACGGATTACGCATTACGCATCACGTCCTTGGCAGACTCGCCCAACGCGGGCTTCGAGTTATTTTTTCAAACGAACGCATTGCTATTTTCGGAACAGCTTGAACAAGGCCCAGGTGGCCAGTACGAAGAAGAGGTACGCGCCCAGGCCGAGCAGGATGACGGTTTTCAGGTGGTATTGGACGGCGCTGCCGGTCATGAGGAGTTCATCGCCGGGGGCGGCAGACCAGGATTGTTCCAGGGGCGCGCCAGGATGAGGATAGAGAGTCAGGGTGAAGCGGGTGTGGCTGTTTTCCGTCAGGTCGCGCCAGAGTTGCGCTTCGCGCGTCCAGATATCCTTGAGCAGGGCGTTCAAAGGGTCGGCGGGATCCAGCGAGTTCGCGGCCCGATCCAGGCTCAGAGCTTGCAAACCCGCATCCGCGGACACCGCCACCAGGCTGATCTGTTCCTCATACTGCTCCACCGTGCGCCAGCGCTCGTCGGTCTTCTCCCAGATGAGGCGTTGGGGCCGGAGGATGGCCTGGAGCAGGGCCCATTCGGGCCGGGGCGGGATGGCGTCGGCCAGGATACGCTGGCGATTCAGCAGGTCCTGATCATCCGCAAAGGGGATGGCGATGTGGAGCAGGATGGGATCGGCTTCGATTAACTCCAGATCAGCGGCGTTGGTGCGGGCCAGGCTACCCGCCAGCTCGTTCATCAACGTCAGGTCGTTCTCCCGCATGGCCGCGCTGAGGTTGATGGTGCGCAAGTTGGGCCTGGTCTGTACATCCACGTAGAGGGAATTGATGCGGGCGAATTCGGCGTTGGGCGGCTGCACGATCTCCGGCCCGAGGCTCTGGGCCAGCACAGTTCGGGCGGGGGCGGGCCCCTGGTCCTCCAGCACATGCCGGGCCCAGTCGATGGTCAGCGCCCGACGCTGTTCCTGGATGGCGTCGCTATTGACCAGTTGCGGGTATTGCTGGGCCACTTCTTCCAGGCGCTGGAGATAGGCGCTGGCCGCGTCGAAATCGCCCCGGGCCCGGGCCCGGGCCACCAGCGAGGCCACGCCATCCACCACCTTCTGCTGAATCGCGGGGTCATCCGCGCCATGCTGGAGCGCCTTGGTGAATTCGTTGATGGCCAGGGAGGTGTAGGAGGCCGCGTCTTCGGGAACCAGGTCAGCGCGTAGCTGGTAGAGCTGGGCCAGGGCCAGATAGGCGTCGGTGTCGTCCGGGGCGAGCTGTTGGGCCTGGGCGTAGGAGGCCACGGCCAGGGGATAGTAGCGTTCGAAGATGGCGGGGTTCTGGGTGGCTGTGGCCAGGCGGGCGTAAATGGCCCCCAGCTTTTTGTGGGCCTCAGGCGAATTTTCCTGCGCGGCTCGCCGCCGGGCCTGTTGGATTTGGTCCCATAGAGAGGGGCGGATGAAGAGGAAATCAATGGGCTGCTTGGGGTCCTTCAGGTCGTAGGACCAGGTGACCGCCTCGGCGCTGAGCTGATAATTTTCAGGCGTGAGGGAGATCCACGATTGGGGATTGGGCGGTTCGGGAAAGGCGATGGTGAACCGGGCGCTTTCCAGCCGTCCGGGCCACAGCTGCCCGGTCAGGTCCATGGGATAGACGAAGTGCGCCAGCGGCCCATCGCCCACTTTGGCCGAATAGGTCATCACCAGATTGGCCCGCTGGTCGGGGTTGAGGGTGACCGTGGCCAGCCACCATTGCTGATTGCCCGGTTCCAACGGCAGCTCCCTGCCATTCAGTTGCAGGGTGATATTTTTGGGGGCGGGCTTGGGCGCGGAATAGCCGGGCACGGCCACTTTCGTGGCGACCTTGGCGCCCTTATTGCGATTGTGCAAACGGTAGTTGACCTGCACTTCGGCGATGGTGACCTGGCCGTCATCATGAAAGCTGACATCCACCGTCATGGAGAGAAGCGCGATCTTGCCCGGCTGCAAGGGCATCAGCGTATAGCCGCCGGGATAGTCGCCCTGGGCGCTGGCTTTTTGATGGCTGGAGAGAATCAGGATTAGAACCAGAAACGCCAGAAGAGCGCGCCATCCTTGCATCCAGATGCGGCTTCTGCTATTCTGATAGAACTGCCATTGAATACCGAAGGAAAAATTGCTCATGACGTCGAAGCTTCGCTTAATCCTTACCTGGAATATCCGCCCGGGCCGTGAACAGGAGTACTCGATGTTCGTCAACGACAGGCTGGCGCCGGGCGTCGTCGAGTTGGGGCTGCCGCCGCATGACGTCTATTATACCGCTTATGGGAATGTCCCGCAGATCATGGTCGTGCTGGATGTTCCCGATATTGCGGCCTTGCCGGGCATTCTCAATTCGAGACGATGGCAGGAATTGAAAAAGGAATTGTTCCAGTATATCGAAGATTACGAGGAAAGGGTAGTCAAAGTGGATGGCGACGGCGGATTTTTCTAAGAGCGAGCTAAAAATCGCCCCATAATCGGCAGTTGCCGCCCGAAAAAGCGCTTATGGATCCAACATTGCAGACCCAAATGAAGCAGATCGCGGCCCGCCGCGCCCTGGCGCTGGTGAAGGATGGCATGACCCTGGGGCTGGGCACGGGGTCGACCACCGCGTTTTTCGTGCAATACCTGGGAGAAGCGCTGCAGGAAGGGCGCTTGCAGGATATCCGCGGGGTGCCCACATCCGAACGCACGGCGCAACACGCCCGCGACCTGGGCATCCCTTTGCTCTCTCTGGATGATGTCCCCTATCTCGATCTGGCGGTGGACGGAGCCGATGAGGTGGACCCCCAACTGAATCTGATCAAGGGATTGGGCAAGGCATTGTTGCGGGAGAAACTGGTGGAAGTGCACGCCCGGGCCTTGTGGATCATCGTGGATGAGAGCAAGCTGGTGGCGCGGCTGGGCGATCACGTTCCTCTGCCGGTGGAGATCGTCCCCTTTGCAGCGGGCGCGACCGTGCGCTGGCTGAATGGGCTGCCCGGCTGTCGGGCCGAACTGTGGCGGCGGGAGGATGGCGATCCCTGGATCACGGACAACGGCCATTACCTGGCCCGCTGCTGGTTCGACGACGGCATTCCCGACCCCGACGCGCTTTCTCAAACCCTGCTGGCCTGGCCCGGCGTCATGGAGCATGGTCTGTTTCTGAATATGGCCACGGGCGTCATCGTGGCCAGCCCTGCGGGCGCGAGGGTGATGAGGCGGGGGTAGTTTTAGTGCGCGTCCAGAAATTAGTTCCCGTTTTTGTGCTCACCGACTCAAGTCGTGCGCTTCAGGCCTGCGGCCAGTGGACGGCCTCCGCCGTCCAAAACGACGACAAACAAAAGGGGCGCCGAAGGGCGACCACCGGCGCGAAGCGCCTAAAGAGCCCGAGTTATGAACGTTTACAAAACAATCCGGTAATAGAAAGAGGCCTATGGCCCGTTTAATTTGTAAAACTCCATCACTCGGCCAGTGTTGCGGCGAAAAAGGGAAGTTATTTTTTTGACGCTCACTTAAACCGAAAGCAAGTAACTACTAAGGTCGCGCCGCCACTTTTTGCCACGAAGACACGAAGAAAACGAAGGCACGACGTATTTTTCTTTATTTTTCCCTTCGTGTCTTCGAAAAACTTCGAGCCTTCGTGGCTTTTGGCGGCCTAAAGTCCAGTACGTTAGCAGT
>Ga0256832_1003082_pt1 | contig 11354 bp, 6 predicted proteins | sample 134614metaG_FD_190534 | JGI IMG/M metagenome (GOLD analysis project Ga0256832, IMG submission 190534) | Hydrothermal vent microbial communities from Lau Basin, Pacific Ocean - 134-614 | ecosystem: Environmental > Aquatic > Marine > Hydrothermal vents | place: Pacific Ocean: Lau Basin | collected...
TGTTCTCCCAAGACACCTTAACAGTTAAGTTGCATCCGGCAAAGCAATATCCGTGGACGGTTTTATATCAATTAAAAAATGTCCGCCAAGAATATATCGATAACAAACAACAGAATAAAGATAGTGCTTTTATATACAAAATGCAGAATTTGGATTCCGGAATGTATCTGTTGATGTATGATATGGATAGTCAAAATTTTGTGTATTTTATCTACAATCACGAACCGGTGACATTGGAGGTTTTTCCAAAAGAACACAACAAGATTTTGATTCGCCGGTCCAAAGAAAACAAAGTGTTTTTGCCTTATGCCGGCAAGCATAATCAATGGGTGGCAAAATTAAACGAACTGGAAAAGCAATTGGATAATGATGAATTAACTGTCCAAGACAGAAAAACCTTTACAAAGCAAAAATATTTGCTTACTCAACTGCAAACCAATTATTTAAACAAATCCAAGAGCTTGTTGGCACATAAATACATTGCGGCTATGACAGAATATTATCCCGATATCAATCTGCCAAAAAATGTTTATTGGAAGGATAAAAAAGCTCATTATCTTTCGCATTTGGATTTTAATGATGAAGATTTACAACGGTCTAACATCTTGATTAATAAAATTAATACGTATGTGTTTGAAATCGATCCGCCCAAAGAACCCAAAACCAAACATTTGGAATATATGAAACGGATTGAAACGGTCTTATCTAAAATCAAAGACCAAACTTATCGAAACAATGTGATACTTTCTTTAACCAATTCATTTATCAATGTTGACGGACGGGTTACGAAAATGTTGATTGAAAAATATGTCCGAAAAATGCCCGAAAAGGATAAAAGTCACGTCAATATCCAAAATATATTGGAGCAAGTGGGTATAACAATTGGTGAAAAAGCACCGGATTTTAATTTTACCGATTTTTTAAACAAAAAACATACGTTTTCTAAGATAATTCCCATAAAGCCATACACTTTATTGATTTTTTGGAGTGCCACTTGTTCGCATTGTTTGCATGCCATGCCCATAGTTAAGAAATTGATGAAAAACCGAAAAGATTTTAACGTGGTGGCTATTGGAATTGAATATGAAAAATATCCATGGAGCGCAGAACAACAAAATTACCCGGATTTTTACCATGGTTTAAAACTTCAAAAATGGCAAAACCCTTTGGTTAAAGCTTATGGTGTTCACGCTACGCCGACCTTTTTTATCTTGAATAATCAAGGAGAAGTGATTGCCAAACCCTATGAGGTGGAAGATTTAGAATCTTGGTTAAAAAATCATCCGGCTAAATGATTTTGGTTAAAATGTGTGCCGTATGTTATTTATTGCGTTGTTTGAGGAAATGAGGAATTGATTGATTTCAGATGTCAGATTTTCGATTCGGTTACTGAGCTTGCCGAAGTATCAGATTTCAGATTTTTTCAAACCATTAAGACATTAAGGGCATTATGTTTTATTCTTTTATGTTCTTTTATGCCTTTTATGGTTTTATTGATTTCAGATTTTTTTGCGCTTCATAGATTACTTTGTTTTTTGATGATTATTTACTTATTCATATTATATTGCTGTTTCTAGTTTGATGAATTGAGAAATTCTCTAAATTATCCGGGTATCATTTTATTCTGCTTGAATTTTCTATGTCATTCAGACAATATCTATATTATCTAATTCCGTAAGTAATTGTTCCCACTCAATCATCAAAGTATCCAAGCGATTTTTGGCTTCGGTATAAGCATTGAAAAAATCGGGGTCGGAAGGTGGAGTAGGCGCAGATAACTGCGTTTCCATATCACGTATTTCCTGTTCCAGTTGTTCTATTTCTTGTTCAATTTTGTTTAGCCGGTTTTTGAGTTGCTTTTGCTTTTTTCTGTTGGCTTTGCGTTGTTCGTAAGATGTATTTTTAGACTTTTTATCTTGCGATGCATACGTTTCTTTTTGCAATTCTATGGCTCTGAAATTCTCGGCTTGGCGTTCTTGCAAAAAATAATCGATATCACCGAGATGCACCTTGATATTTTTATCTTTAAATTCAATAGTTTTATCGGACAAGCCTTGCAAAAAATGCCGGTCGTGAGAGACTACAATCAGTGTGCCGTCAAAGCTCAAAAGCGCTTGTTGCAACACCTGTTTTGAATGGATATCCAAATGATTGGTCGGTTCGTCCATAATCAACACGTTAAAAGGCTGCATCATCATCACTGCCAGTGCCAAGCGATTGCGTTCGCCACCGGATAATACACCGGCTTTTTTGTGGACATCGTCTCCCGAAAACAAAAATGCCCCTAAAATATCCCGAACTTTGGTGCGGTTGGTATCGTCAGAAGCAGCTTCAAGGGTTTCTAATACTGATAAGTCCGGATTGAGATATTCCGATTGGTTTTGCGCAAAATAACCGATTTGCACATTATGCCCCGTTTTAACTTGTCCACTGCTTGCTTGCAGTTCGCTAACCAATATTTTAGCCAAAGTAGTTTTACCGGTACCGTTTTGTCCTACAAATGCCAAGCGTTCGCCTTTGGTGATAATCAAATTGATGTCTTTTAGAACTTCTTTATTTCCGAAACTTTTATAGAGTTGTTCAATTTCAAAAACTATTTTACCCGAAGGTTTAGCAACCGGAAAACAAATATTCATCGTCTGATTATCAACCGCATCTACTTCGATTCGTTCCATTTTTTCCAGTTTTTTTATCAACGATTGAGCAAAACTGGCTTTGGTGGCTTTGTATCGGAATTTTTCAATCAGTCGTTCGGTTTCTTTAATTTCTTTTTCTTGATTTTTGGCTGCTTGTTGTTGTTTTTCAAGTAATTCGGCTTTGATTTTTAAAAATTGGGAATAAGGTTTCGGAAAATCATAGGTTTTGTTTTTGGTCAGTTCAATAGTGCGATTTGTGACATTGTCGAGAAACATTTGATCGTGAGATACCAAAAGTAGAATGCCTTTATAGTTTTTTAAAAAATTTTCAAACCACAAAATACTTTCGATATCCAAATGGTTGGTGGGCTCGTCCAGTAGCAGAATATCATTGTTTTGTAAGAGAATTTTTGCCAATTCAATTCGCATACGCCAACCACCGGAAAACGTTTCTACCGGTTTGTTAAAATCAGCATCTGTAAAGCCCAAACCTTTTAGCACTTTTTCGGTTTCACCTTTGTATTGGTAGCCACCCAGCAACTGAAATTGCTCTTGTTGATGATGATATTCATCAAGCAACTGCATATAACTATCGCTTTCAAAATCTGTTCGAACCGCTAAGTCGTTTTCCAACCGGTTAAGCGAATTTTCAATCCGTTTGATGTCGTCAAAAGCTTTGTAAGTCTCTTCCAAAACCGTGGTGCCGCCTTCAAAGTCTATGTCTTGTCTTAAATACCCGATTTTATGTTCTTTTAGTATCTCAATCTGTCCTTCTGCGGGCTCAATTTCTCCATTGATGGCTTTGAGCAAGGTCGATTTGCCGACACCATTTCGACCAATCAATCCGGCTTTATCGCCCGGATTTAACTGAAATCCGACATTTTGAATAATATCGTTGCCACCAAGCCGAATTGTCAAATTGGAAATATTGAGCATGCTTAAATTTTGAGCTTCAAAAATAGCAAAAAAAATACGTTTTTTTCAAAATCATAAACTTTTCTTAAAGACAGCGTATAAGAGGTATTTTCTTTTCATCTTTGTAAGGTAAAAAATAAATAGGGATAGATTTATGAAAATCTTATGTCGCGCTTGGTTTTTCGTGAGCTTTTTTTTAGGTGTGTTCGGTGGTTTTTCTCAGACACAACTAAAAACATTAGAAGCAGTTAGAGTACAAAAAGCACCTAAAATTGATGGTATTGCCAATGACCCGCAATGGCAAAAAGCGCACGAAGCAACCGGTTTTTATATGTTTAAGCCCGGTGATGGCGATCCTTTACCCAAAAAATTCGATACTAAAATAAAGGTGGTTTATGATGATGTGGCTCTCTACATTTTAGCTTTGATGAAAGACCCTGACCCCGGCAAAATTACCCGTATCTTCGGATTACGTGACCAAACCATACAAGCCGATCAATTTTCGGTCATTATCAATCCGTTTTCAACGCCAAACAATAATTACCTTTTTGCGGTTTATGCATCCGGCTCACAATTAGACGGCAACGACCCCAAGGGGCGAGATTTATCTTGGAATGCCGTGTGGAAATCGGAAGTGTCCATAACCAAAGACGGCTGGCTGGTAGAAATGGCTATTCCGTATTCTGCCTTACGATTTCAAAATGAAGCGGTTCAAACTTGGTCTATCGGTTTTTTTAGACATATTGACAGAATTCGTGAAGATTATTCTTGGACCTATATCGACAAAACCAAAACCGGCGATATGGTGCAGTTTTTAGGTAAATTAACCAATTTAAAAAATTTAAAACCTCCGGTCCGATTGAGTCTGTATCCGTATACATCAGTTGTACATACGCGTTTTGACGGACAAAATCATACGGATTTCGGCTTCGGTATGGATTTAAAATACGGATTAAGTGAAAGTTATACGCTCGATGCAACTTTAATCCCCGATTTTAGTGATACACCTTACGATGAATTGCAGCTCAATTTAGGTCCCTTTGAACAATACTATCAAGAAAAACGTCAATTTTTTACCGAAGGTTTTGACTTATTTAATAAAGCCCGTTTGTTTTACTCGCGTCGTATTGGTGGCACGCCTTCCGGATATTACGATGTGACGTCGCAGCTAAATGGGGAAGAAAGTATCGTTGATAATCCTGATAAAGTACAACTCATCAACGCTTTAAAAATATCCGGGCGGAACAAAAGCGGTTTAGGGATTGGTTTTTTTAATGCCATTACCAACGAAACAGAAGCGACGGTTAAAAATAATTACACCGGCAAGGAGCGAAAAATTGTGACCGAACCTTATGCCAACTACAATATTTTTGTAATGGATTATAATTTTAAAGGCAATTCGACCGTCAGTTTAATCAATACTAATGTGATTCGTCAAGGCAGTTTTAGAGATGCTAATGTCACCGGCTTGTCTACGAATCTTTACGGGCAAAATAACACTTTGAATATCAGGGCGGTAACGGCTATGAGTTTGATTAATGAACATGAACAATATACCAAAGGATTTAAATACATTTTAAAAGCTTCCAAAAAAATCAAATCGCATGGTGTTTCCGTGCTTGTTAGAGCTATGGACCCATTGTATGATAGTAACGATTTGGGTTTTAACCGCCATAATAATTTTGCTAATTTTGACATCAGTTATTCTTATAGTATCCTGAAACCGACCAAACATTTTAATGCTTTACATATCAGTTTTGATGCCGGATTTGATCATTTGTATAAAAACCTGCAAAAAGTTCAAAATGATTTTGAATTGAGTAGTTTTTTTACCAATAAAAAATATTTAAGTTACGGCTTCGGATTAAATTATGTAACCGATGCTCACGATTATTACGAACCAAGAGTTCCGGGGCGGTTCTTTCTAGACAAAGCGCACGGTGGTTTTTGGGCATTTTTATCGTCGGATTATCGAAAAAAATTTGCCGGCGATATTAAGATAGCACGGTTTACCAAATTTAATGACCCGCAAAATTATTTTAGTATTACACTTTCGCCAAGATTCCGGGTGAGCAACCGTTTTCATGTTAATTATCAATATAAAATAGAAAGAATGAATAACGGCAAGGGGTTTGTTGATTATGATGGTAAAAATATCATTTTCGGTAACCGCCAACAACGCACCATGACTAACAGCTTAGGTGCCAATTATTTTTTTAGCACCAAATCGGCTATCAATTTGAATTTAAGATACTATTGGGCGCCGGTTTATTATGATAAATTTTACAAGTTGAATAATGACGGCACTTTGACAATCATAGATTACTATCACCAAAACAAAGATATTAACTACAATGTTTGGAATATGGATATTGGCTATTCATGGGAATTTGCGCCCGGTAGTAATTTATCTCTATTATATCGCAATTCTTTATTAAATTTTGACAATGAAGCCAAAATAAGTATCAGTGATAATATTGATAATTTATTATCACAACCACTTCGCAATACATTTATTTTAAAAATGACTTATTATATTGATTACAATACGGTAAAAAACCGTTGGTTTTAATCGTTTTTCCGGTCGTTAATATCAGGTTGTCGCAAAATGGCACCCCGTCGTTTTTTGCCATCAATAATAACTTTGACCGGATTGGGAAATCTGACATGTTTAAAATATTGGGTTTCTTCAATGAGTTCGGCACTATTTAACAAGTCGTAATTAATAGCATCCGGATTTCTGTCTAAAAATACCGAAAAGTAAGCGATATTCATCGTGGTTAAATTATGAAAAAAATGTGAACCTGAGGAAGCATCGAGCGGATAGCCTTCCAGACTGGTTTCTACGATGACTTTAGCATTGGAAATTTGTGTCCAATTGACCGGAATGCCGATAAACCGGTCGCGCGTGCCCCATCGTCCGGGACCAATCAAAATATAATTTTTGTTGTTAAATTGACTATTCAATTTTTCAATTTCTTGTGCCATGGTGATGGTATCGGTTTTGTCAAAAACCTCGTTTTTTATAAAAATAATGTCGCGTATGGTGTTAATCACCCCGTTACCCATGCTTTTTTCGGCATATAATATTAAGTTGTCTTTATCCAATTCATCCGGTTTAAACGAATAGTCTTCCGAAGGCATCAACAGCGGTTTGACTTGCAATATGTAAAAAGTAGCATCGCCGTCTTCATCGGGGGTTAAATCTACGGCAAATTCTATTTCAACCGGCGTATCAAAGGCTTGTTTGAGATTGTCCAGCACATCTTGAATCATTTGCGGTAAAGGGATGTATTCATTTTGCAGAATGCTGGCAAAATTGGTCACCAAAACGCCGTTTTCGTCCACGCCCGGATACATCATATCGTTATTGTAATCATAAGTCGATACCAAATGTGTTAAAGTGCCATGCGGAATAGCGTCATACAAATCGACTTTTTTAATGGCAGTATAAGGTCCGTTAAGCAGATTGATATCTTGTTTTTTTAAATCGACGGCATAAAAATAACTTTGACTTTGCTTGATTTGATCTTGTAAGGAATTTAACTGAATTTTAGGATATTTAGGAGCAAACCTGTAGGCGCGTTCGCCTTCTACTACATACGAACCTAATCCAATAGCAATAACGGCAAATCCATCACGAGGTTTCATCGAAGCAAAAGGATAATAATTGTATGATTGCGCCACACCGCTGATATCAGGATAATACAAACCTTGATGCTCACGCCCGACCAATTCTTGAATCACTACAGACATTTTTTCATCGCCTAATTTGTGGTCCAAAGCCCTTGAATAATTGACGGCAACATTAGAATAGGTAGATGCGTAAACTAACTTAATAGCATCAATGAGTTGCTGTAAACGTTGGTTTTTGTCGTGATGATTGTTAGGAATGATATAAGTTTCAAAAATACCGGCAAAGGGTTGGGTTAAACTGTCTTCAAACAATCCGGATGAGCGCACGGCTAACGGTTTTTTAAAACAATCGAGCAATTGGTCGAGTTTTTTAACCAAGTCGTTTGACAAGCGGGCTTTTAAAAAACGTTTGTTGATTTCCTCATCGGGCAAATTTAAGTCTTTGAGATTTTGAAGCTTGTTTTCTTCAATAAACCGGTCAAATTCATTCGCTCCGATGATAGCCGTTCTGGGCATTTTGATTTTCAAACCTTTGATATGAGTAGCCAGTTCGGTTTTGTGCAACAACGAATTGATAAAAGCCAGTCCGCGGCCTTTACCGCCATAAGCGCCGTCAGAGAGCAAAAATATATTTTTGTCATCGCTGCAATCGGTGTCTTCCCATGGCACGACCTTGCCTTGGGGTTTTTCATCGCGATAGGCTTTGAGCATTTTTAAAATATAGGTGCGGATTTCTTCAATATCTTTAAAATGATGCGCTTTTTTAGCTTCCAAAATTTTTGCCAGTTGAATCTCTGAACGCGCCATCAACCAAAGTGAAAAATCGTCGCGCTTGGCATGAAAATCGATGCTTTCTTGTGGAACACGTTTAATGATTCTTTCAAACTCTTTTAGAGTTGATGCCCGTTCTATTTCTTTGCCGTTTTTATCTCTGAAAACAAAATCGCCAAAACCGATTTTTTGCGTAACTTGCTCAATGAGTTTTTGGTATAAATTTTCATCGTTTTTATCGATAAAAGTCAAGCATTTTTCATCGGCTACATTTTTTTGTTTTTTGTCGGATGACAGCACAATGATTGGCAAATTGTCCTTAACCTTTCTGACTTCGTCAATGAGTTGAAAGCCGGTATCCGGTTCAATTTTGCCGTTTTTGGGGAATTGTACATCGGTTATCATGACAAAAATATTGTCTTTAAACTTATTAAAGAGTTCTATCGCCTCTTCATAATTGGTTGCCAATAAAATCTTAGGACGCGCTCTGAGTTTTAAAACTTTATAGAGTTTGTCCATTTTGATTTCTTCTATAATTTTATTGGTCTGTTTAAAGACAATACGATACAGTTTGTTGAGGTAATTTGAATAATAAATCGGGTTGTCTTCTACGACTAAAATCATCCGGACAGAAGCGAGTTTGCTATCATTTTCGGCATTCATTTTATCTTCCAAATATTTAATCATAGCAAAAAATATGCGGGATTCACCGTCCCAAACAAATATTTTATCATAACCCAAACTGTCTTTTTGTTTTTCTAAAAACTTAATGTGATGAGTGTTATTTAATAAAATGAAAATCGGTAAATCCGGATAACGTTCTTTGATTTTTTTAATGATTTTAAGCGGACGTTGTTTGTTAAACCCGACCGTAATCACCACCATATCTATGTTTTTCTGTTCGAGTTGTTCAAGCGTTTCTTCGGTAGAATATACGCCAGTTATTCGCGGAAGTGAAGTCAAATTGAGTTTGCCGTAATCATATAGCATAATTTCTGAAAAACGCCCTTCTTTGTTAATAGAAAATGCGTCATACAAGTTGGATACAAGCAATATTTCTTTGACTTTAAATTTGCTCATATCATGATAAATGTCGCGCATACGGCTATCGCGATTCAAATAATTTTGTAAAAGTTGTTTCGGTTTGGGCTTCATAAAATGAATTTTTCAAAATTTAAAGTTACTTAATTTTTTTCAAATAATTTTGTCAGTATTCGCCAATTTGTCCGACTATTCTAAAAAAAATACAAATATGTCTTTTAAAGAATTTGCTATTCATCCGCAACAAGCCATTAGTTTCAAATTGATGAAACAAATTGATTATCATGCCATTAAAAATTACGATCTACCCATTGAACTGATGATGGAAAATGCCGGTTATCATTTGGCAAAGCTTTGTGCAGCAAGCGTGCGTCAAACCGATAAAATATTAATTGGTGTAGGAAAAGGGCACAACGGTGGCGGCGGATTGGTTGCGGCGCGTCGTTTGCTGGCTTGGGGTTACCGCGTCTATATCGATGTGTTGGAAGAGATGTTGAGCGATTTAACCGCACAACAATTCAACAGAGCGGTTGCTTTTGGTGCGATGGTCAAAACCATTGACAATCCGGATTTGGTTGTGGATGCTTACTTTGGTTTTTCGCAAAGATTGCCGTTGCCTGAGGTGTATATCAAACGTATTAAGCAACTTAACCGTTCCAAAGCGCCTATAATCAGTTTAGACGTTCCAACAGGTTTGCCTGAAAATCCGGAAGAAAACCATCCGTTTATACAGGCTGATACGGTGGTCAGTTTGGCATATCCGAAAAAAGTTTTATTTAATCGAAACCTCAATGCTAAAATTTTGTTGGTTGACATTGGTATTCCGGCGGTAGCTTTTGAAGATTTTGGTATTTCGTATCCGTTTCCGTTTGACGCGGACGGGATTTTGCAGTTAAAAGTTAATCAGTTGATAGCGGATTAATTATTAAAATGTTTCTAAAAATTCAGGATTGTTCTTTCAATTTTTTGACGAGTTCATCAATAAATACAGCTTGCCGGCTATTGATTTTTTCTTTGGCGGTTTGAGGGTCAAACCAAGCCGCTTTGTCTATTTCGGGAAAATATTGAGTTTTTCCCGAGTGCGGCGGCCATTCCAATTTAAATGTATTACTTTTTAGTTTTGATGGGTCGGCATCGCCTTTAACAGCCCAAGCATAAACCGTTTTGCCGTTTTTTAATTTAACGGGACTTAACATTATAGGATGAGTAGGTTTAATATCAAAACCGGTTTCTTCTTTAAATTCTCGCACGGCTGCTTGCCAAGGGGCTTCATTGGCTTCTATTAAACCTTTGGGAATAGACCACGCCCCCTTGTCTTTTTTTGCCCAAAAAGGTCCGCCCGGATGCACCAGCAAAACTTTTAGCTGCCCGTTGTCAAATTTATATAATAGAATACCGGCGCTTTTTTGCGACATCATCAAGATTCGTAATTTTTCATTTCCGTTTCAAAAAAATCATAAGCGCCTTTTACCGCCGCTTCAATTACATCGGCATTTTCTTTGGCTTCTTGTTCGGTAAAACGGTCAAACCATTCAATGTCATCGGTAGCTATATTGATGAGAAACCGGGGAAATTCAGTGTGTAAGACAAAAATATCATCTTGTAATTCGGAATTATCGGCTAATAAATATTTGGGTAGTTGCATAAGTTTAGGGTTAAAGTTTATTCGTCAAAATTAATTGATTTTACTGCAAATATAATGAATATTGGCTCTATGTTGTTTTGTATGGGTAATAATATATCAGGTTCAAAACCATGTACTCATGGCTATTTTATTTTCAAATTATTTCACCCCTTCGGGGTTCAATGGTGTTTTTTTATTGTTTAATCTATAAATATATCACTCCTATGAGTTTTTTATATATGAAGCCCGAGGGCTGAAATTATTGTAATAAAACCATTAAAACAGAATCATAGAAACCCCGAAAGGGTGGTATTATTGTTTATGGTATTATTTGTTACCCACCAAAATCGATATAGAGCCAGAATATTTGAAGAATGGAGAAGTAGAATGATTGACAAAAAATGTTAAAAATTCTCCCTCGCCTTTTCAATAAAATATCGTAATTTTGCAAAAATTTTTAGGCGAATATGTTATCAGTAAATAATGTCTCCGTTCAATTCGGAAAACGTGTTTTGTTTGACGAAGTCAATGCGCAATTCAAAAAAGGAAATACTTATGGGATAATTGGTGCCAATGGTGCCGGAAAATCAACCTTTTTAAAAGTATTATCGGGCGAAATAGAACCGACAACCGGTAGTGTGCATCTTGAACCGGGCAAGCGGATGTCCGTTTTAAAACAAGATCATAATGCCTTTGATGATTATACGGTTTTGGATACCGTCATCATGGGA
>Ga0256832_1003083_pt1 | contig 11352 bp, 7 predicted proteins | sample 134614metaG_FD_190534 | JGI IMG/M metagenome (GOLD analysis project Ga0256832, IMG submission 190534) | Hydrothermal vent microbial communities from Lau Basin, Pacific Ocean - 134-614 | ecosystem: Environmental > Aquatic > Marine > Hydrothermal vents | place: Pacific Ocean: Lau Basin | collected...
CTGCTCACCTCCATCGGCGTCGCCGGCATCCCCGCCGCCAGCCTCGTCGCCATCACCATCATCCTCGGCACCATCGGCCTGCCCCTCGAAGCCCTTGGCCTGATCCTCGCCGTGGATCGCATCCTCGACATGTTCCGCACTGCCGTCAACGTCTTCAGCGATTCCTGCGGCGCCGTCATCATCGCCCGAACGGAAGGGGAGAAAGGGATTCTCGAAAATGAAAGGGCCGAGTGGCGAGGGACGAGGGACGAGGAAAACCGGGTGCCCGGCTCCGACGAGTAGGGTGCAATAGCGAAGCGTATTGCACCAGCAAGAAGTCAGGCCCGAGTGGCGACGACTGCAGGGATGCAGGAGGTAGAGCGACGCAGGATGCCAAAGCCGAGGGCCGAGGGTCAAGGAAAACCGGCAGGCCGGCTTCGATAAGTAGGATGCATTCGCGCAGCAACGAACCAAATAATCATCGCGGCTGAGCGCCGCTCCTACAGGTGGCTTGCCGAAACGAAGAACTTTGCGACCTCTGCGCCTTCGCGTCTTTGCGTTGGATTTATAAGGCAGGTAGCGTGCAATCGCGAAGCGTATTGCTCCAGCGAAAGTCAAACGCGCCTCAACGCCCCGGCGTCACTCCGCGTCCAGCGGCCGCATGCCGATGATGTTGTAGCCCGAATCCACATAGGTGATCTCGCCGGTGATGCCGGCGGCCAGATCGGAGCACAGGAAGGCGGCGGCGTTGCCGACGTCCTCGATGGTGACGTTGCGGCGCAGGGGGGCGGTCTTTTCCACTTCGTCGAGCATCTTGCGGAAATTGCTGATCCCGGCGGCGGCAAGGGTCTTGATGGGGCCGGCGGAGATGGCGTTGACGCGGATGCCGTCGGGACCGAGGCTCTGGGCCATGTAGCGCACGTTGGCCTCCAGACTGGCCTTGGCCAGGCCCATGACGTTGTAGTTGGGCATGGCGCGCTCGGCGCCGAGGTAGCTGAGGGTGAGGAGGGCGCCGTTGCGGCCTTCCATCATGTTGCGCCCGGCCTTGGCCAGGGCGGCGAAGCTGTAGGACGAGATCTCGTGGGCGATGTTGAACGCTTCGCGGGTCACACTGTCCAGATAGTCGCCTTCCAGGGCTTCGCGCGGGGCGAAGGCCACCGAGTGGACGATGATGTCCAGGCCGTCCCAGAAGTCGTCCAGCTTCTCGAAGACCGCCTCGATCTGCTCATCGGAGCTGACGTCGCAGGGGACGACGATTTCCGAATCCAGCTCGGCGGCCATCTTGGCGACGCGGCCCTCGAGCTTCTCGTTCTGGTAGGTGAAGGCCAGCTCGGCACCCTGCTGGCGCATGGCCTGGGCGATGCCCCAGGCGATGGAGCGGTTGCTGGCGAGTCCGACGATGAGTGCGCGTTTGCCTTGCAGGAAACCCATGTTCTTGTCCTTGTGGTATCAGGTGGTTACGGCATGTTGGGGCATTGTGATGGGCGCGGGGAATCGTGTACTCTGGCACACCACAATGGCGGGATGAGCGCTACCTTAGCGTAAATCGCCCGGTCCGAAAAGAGGCGTCCACCGCCGTCACGGAGAAGCGCAGCAAAGGTGTTCAGGCAAACCCGGAAGCCCAATCGTCCCGGGCAGGCAAACCGATTCTGGCTGCTGGCCCTGCTGTTGCCGCTGCTGGCCGCCTGCGGTCCGCAACCCTGGAACAATCCCTATCCGGCCGCGCAGCGTGGCCAGAACATCCTCTATTCCTCCTTCAGCGAGCGGCCCAAGCACCTGGATCCGGTGCGTTCCTACAGCTCAAACGAATACGTCTTCCTTGGCCAGATCTACGAGCCGCCGCTGCAGTACCACTTTCTCAAGCGCCCCTACGATCTCGAACCGCTGACTGCCGCCGCCATGCCCGAGGTGGCCTATTTCGATGCACGGGGCGAGCGATTGCCCGACGATGCCCCGGCCGATCGGATCGCCTGGAGCGAGTACACCATCCGCATTCGTCCCGGGATCCGCTATCAGCCCCATCCGGCCTTCGCGCGGGACGGGCAGGGGCGTTACCGCTACCTGAACCTCACCGAAGCCGATCTGGCCCGGGTGCGCACCCTGGCCGACTTTCCCGAGACCGGCACCCGGGAGCTGGTGGCGGCCGACTACGTCTACCAGATCAAGCGCCTGGCCCATCCGCGCACCCATTCGCCCATCCAGAGCCTGATGGAGGACTATCTGGCCCACCTGGGCGAATACGGGCGTACCCTCGCGGCGGCCTTGAATGCGCAACAGACGGCAGGCGAGGGCAACTGGCTGGATCTGCGCCGGTTCCCGCTTGAGGACGTGTCCGTCGTCGATCGCTACACCTACCGCATCCGCATCAAGGGCAAGTATCCGCAACTGCTCTACTGGCTGGCCATGCCCTTCTTCGCGCCCATGCCCTGGGAGGCGGATCGCTTCTATGCCCAGCCGGGGATGGCCGAGCGCAACCTGACCCTGGACTGGTATCCGGTAGGCACCGGCGCCTACATGCTCACCGAGAACAATCCCAACCGGCGCATGGTCCTGGTGCGCAATCCCAACTTCCACGGCGCCACCTATCCGACCGAGGGCGAGCCGGGCGACCGGGCGAAGGGCTGGCTGGACGACGCCGGCAAGCCCCTGCCGTTCATCGACAAGGTGATCTACAGCCTGGAGAAGGAGTCCATTCCCTACTGGAACAAGTTCCTGCAGGGCTACTACGACGTCTCCGGCGTGTCGTCCGACAGTTTCGATCAGGCCATCCAGTTCACCCAGGGCGGCGAGGCGGAGCTGACCCCGATGATGAAGGCCAAGGGCATCAGGCTGGTGACCGCGGTGCAGGCCTCCATCTATTACATGGGCTTCAACATGCTCGATCCGGTGGTCGGCGGCGATTCCGAACGGGCTCGTCTGCTGCGCCGGGCCATCTCCATTGCCGTGGACTACGAGGAGTTCATCTCCATCTTTGCCAACGGCCGCGGCATACCCGCCCAGGGCCCCATTCCTCCCGGGATCTTCGGTTACCGGGAAGGGCGCGAGGGCATCAACCCCTATGTGTATGACTGGGTGGACGGCCGGGCCCGACGCAAGCCGATCGCCGAGGCGAAACGGCTGCTGGCCGCAGCCGGCTATCCCGACGGACGCGACGCGAAGACCGGCAAGCCGCTGCTCATCCATCTGGACGTGACCGGCGGCGGGCCCGAGGACAAGGCCCGCTTCGACTGGTTGCGCAAGCAGTTTCGCAAGATCGATCTGCAACTGGTGATTCGCAATACCGACTACAACCGCTTCCAGGAGAAGATGCGCAAGGGCAACGCCCAGCTCTTTCAGTGGGGCTGGAACGCCGACTATCCCGATCCCGAGAACTTCCTGTTCCTGCTCTACGGGCCCAACGGCAAGGTCAGGCGCGGCGGCGAGAATGCCGCCAACTACGCCAACCCCGAGTTCGACGCCCTGTTCGAGCGCATGAAGAACATGGACAATGGCCCCGAACGCCAGGCGCTGGTGGATCGCATGGTCGAGATCGCCCGGCGTGACGCGCCCTGGATCTGGGGCTTCCATCCCCGCCAGTTCACCCTGCATCATGCCTGGTACTTCAACGCCAAGCCCAATCTCATGGCCCACAACACCCTCATGTACCGGCGCATCGATCCGCAACTGCGCGAGAAGCTGCGCGCCGAATGGAACCGGCCGGTGCTGTGGCCCCTGTGGGTATTGCTGGCAGTGTTCGTGATCAGCCTGGTCCCGGCCGTGCTCGCCTGGCGGCGGCGGGAGCGGGCCTCGGCCCGGGAGGCGGACTGATGTTCGCCTACATCGTTCGCCGCGTCCTGTACGCCATTCCGATCCTGATCGGGGTGAACCTGCTTACCTTCACGCTGTTCTTCGTGGTCAACAGCCCCGACGACATGGCCCGCATGCACCTGGGCGTGAAGCGGGTCACGCCGGAGGCCATCGAGAAGTGGAAGGCGGAGCGGGGCTACGACAAGCCGCTGCTCTACAACGAGCGGGCCGAAGGGCTGCAGCGCTTCACCGCGACCATTTTCTTCGAAAAGTCGGTGAGCCTGTTCGCCTTTCGCTTCGGCCGCGCCGACGACGGCCGCGACATCGCCTGGGACATTCGCCAGCGCATGTGGCCCTCGCTGGCCATCGCCATTCCCACCTTCCTGCTCGGCATCCTGGTCAACATCACTTTCGCCATGTTGCTGGCCTTCTTCCGCGCCACCTACATCGACGTGTGGGGCGTGGTGCTGTGCGTGATCCTGATGTCCATCTCCACCCTGTTCTACATCATCGGTGGCCAGTACATGGTGGGCAAGCTGCTGCATCTGGTGCCCATCTCCGGTTACGACAGCGGCACCAATGCCTTCAAGTTTCTGGTGCTGCCCATTGTCATCGGCATCATCAGCGGGATCGGTGCCGGTACCCGCTGGTACCGCACCATCTTTCTCGAGGAGATCAACAAGGACTACGTGCGCACTGCCCGGGCCAAGGGCCTGTCGGAATTGCGGGTGCTGTTCCGGCACGTGCTCAAGAACGCCATGATCCCCATTCTCACCGGGGCGGTGGTGATCATTCCGCTGCTGTTCATGGGCAGCCTGCTGCTGGAGTCCTTCTTCGGCATCCCGGGCCTGGGCAGCTACACCATCGATGCCATTCAGGCCCAGGACTTCGCCATCGTGCGCGCCATGGTCTTCCTGGGTTCGGTGCTGTACATCGTGGGCCTGGTACTCACCGACATTTCCTACACGCTGGTGGATCCGCGGGTGAGGCTGGAATAGGGCATGGCGAAGCGATCCCGACCCTTCTGGCTCTGGCCGGCCGTCACCGTGCTGATACTGGCGCTGGCCTGGTGGCAACTCCCGGCCCAGTTCGGCGTAAGGCCCGTCTATCTGTGGACCGACCGGCTGATCTTCCTGCTGCTGGCGGGTGCCCTGTTTCTGGGCGGCTGGATCCGCCGGCGCGAGCATCTGCGCCAGCCGTGGGTGGAGGTCTTTCGCCAGCGGCGGGCCATGGTCGCCCTGGTCGTCCTGCTGGCCTTCGTGATCACCGGGCTGCTCGATTCGGTGCACTATCGCAAGCCGCTGCCGATGGTGGATGGCCAGCAGGGCGTGCAGTATTCGGTGGAGGTGGTGACCCTGCTCGACGAACTGCTGGGCACCTTGCGCGAAGGTACCGAGAAGACCTATTCGGCGCCCTTCGCCATGACCCAGCTCGCCCGCGAGACCGTGACCCTGCCCGACGGAACCCAGAGCCGCATCCGGCCACGACTGCGCCACGGTGGCGCCCATCTCACCGATCCGTCGCAACGGGGCCGGGACATTCTCGCCAGCGGTCTTGCCGGGGCAGCCATCGGGGTCGGACTGACAATGCTGGTCTGGCTGCTGCTCGGCGCCATCCTGTCCCGCCGCTGGCAGACATCGTGGCGCGCGGCGCTGACGCGTATCGTCCACGGCCGGACCGAGGTGCCCTGGCGGGCGATCCTCGTCACCGCCGGCAGCCTGCTGGTGCTCATGGCCATGACCGCCCTGTGGAGCCGCCACTGGCACGTGTTCGGTACCGACAAGGTGGGCGAGGACGTGCTGTACCTGGCCATCAAGAGCATCCGCACCGGCCTGGTGATTGGCACACTCACCACCCTGGTGATGCTGCCCTTCGCCATCCTGCTCGGGATCATGGCCGGGTATTTCCGCGGCTGGGTGGACGACATCATCCAGTATCTCTACACCACACTCAGCTCCATTCCCGGTGTGCTGCTCATCGCCGCGGCGGTGCTCTCCATACAGGTCTACATCGCCAATCATCCGGATCTGTTCGAGACGGCCACCGACCGGGCCGATCTGCGCCTGCTGGCGCTGTGCGTGATTCTCGGCATCACCTCCTGGACCAACCTCTGCCGGCTGCTGCGGGGCGAGACCTTCAAGCTGCGGGAGATGGACTATATCCAGGCGGCCACGGCCTTCGGGGTGGGCCATTTCACCATCCTCGGCCGGCATGTGCTGCCCAACGTGCTGCACATCGTGCTGATCATCGTGGTCCTCGATTTCAGCGGCCTGGTGCTGGCCGAAGCCGTGCTCTCCTACGTAGGCGTCGGCGTGGATCCGTCCACCATCAGCTGGGGCAACATGATCAACGGCGCCCGGCTGGAACTGGCCCGGGAGCCGGTCGTGTGGTGGTCATTGGCCGCGGCCTTCGTGTTCATGTTCGCGCTGGTGCTCTCGGCCAACCTGTTCGCCGATGCGGTACGCGACGCCTTCGATCCCCGACTGCGGGAGCAGAGCCCGTGAGCGGTGACGACATTCTGTTGCGGGTGCGCGATCTGCGTGTGCAGTTCGGCCAGGGCCCCCAGGCCGTGCGTGCCGTGGACGGGGTGGACTTCGCCATCCGCCGCGGCGAGACCTTCGCGCTGCTCGGCGAGTCGGGCTGCGGCAAGTCGATGAGCGCCCTGGCGCTGCTGCAACTGGTGCCAAGGCCGGCCGGGCGCATCACTTCGGGCGAGGTGTGGTTCGACGGCCAGGATCTGCTGGCACTCTCCGAGCAGCAGATGCGGCAGGTGCGGGGGCACCGGATCAGCATGATCTTCCAGGAACCGATGACCTCGCTCAATCCGGTAATGACCGTGGGCGAGCAGATCGGCGAGGTGCTCGAGCAGCACCTTGGTCTGCCCCGTCGGGCCCGTCGGGATCGCACCATCGAACTGCTCACGGACGTGGGCATCCCGGCCCCGGCCCGCCGGATCGACGACTATCCCCACCAGCTCTCCGGCGGCATGAAGCAGCGGGTGATGATCGCCATGGCCCTGGCCGGCGAGCCGGACCTGTTGATCGCCGACGAGCCGACCACGGCCCTGGACGTGACCATCCAGGCCCAGGTGCTGGAACTGCTGGCGAAGATCCAGCGGGACACGGGCATGGCCATCCTGCTCATCACCCATGATCTCGGCATCGTGGCCGAGACCGTGGATCACGTGGCGGTGATGTATGCCGGGCAGATCGTCGAGGCGGCCTCGCGCCGCGAGCTGTTCGCCTCGCCCCTGCATCCCTATACCCGCAAGCTGTTCGCCGCGGTGCCCGATCGCCGCAAGCGCGGCCGGAAGCTCGAGACCATCAGCGGTAACGTGCCACCGCTCAACCGGCGCTTCACCGGTTGCCGTTTCGCCGAGCGCTGCGACGAGGCCTGGCTGCGTTGCCGCGAGCAGGCGCCGGCCTGGACCGAACGGGAGACGGACGGCGAAACCCACGGCGTGCGCTGCCTGCGCTACCAGCCCGGCATCGAGGCACCACGCGTGGTCTCACGGCCCGGATCGGAGACCGGGAGCGGGGAAACGAAACCGGCTTCGGCATCGACGCTGCTCACGGTACGGGATCTGAAGGTGCACTTCCCCATCCGCAAGGGACTGTTCAAGCGGGTGGTGGGCCATGTGTATGCCGTGGATGGCGTGGATCTGCAAATTGCCGATGGCCGCACGCTGGCCCTGGTGGGCGAGTCGGGCTGCGGCAAGACTACCGCCGGCAAGGCCATTCTGCGTCTGATCGCGCCGACCGCCGGTGAAGTGATCTACGACGGTCAGGATCTGGCCCGTCTGCCGGCGGACGAACTGCGCCGGCTACGCGCCCGATTGCAGATCATCTTCCAGGATCCGTTCGCGTCCATGAACCCGCGCATGATGGTGGGCAACATCGTGGAGGAGGGCATGCGCGCCCAGGGCATCGGCCGCACGGCGGAAGAACGCCGGCAGCGGGTCGCGCAACTGCTCGAGCAGGTGGGCCTGCCGCCGGAGGCCGCCCGGCGCTATCCCCACGAGTTCAGCGGCGGCCAGCGCCAGCGGATCTGCATCGCGCGGGCCCTGGCCGTGGAACCCCGGCTCATCGTCTGCGACGAACCCACCTCGGCGCTCGATGTTTCGGTCCAGGCCCAGACTCTCAACCTGCTCAAGGATCTGCAGGACCGCTTCGGGCTTGGCTATCTGTTCATCACCCACAACATCTCGGTGGTGGCCTACCTGGCCCACGACGTGGCCGTGATGTATCTCGGCCGCATCGTCGAACAGGGGCCGGTGGACGCCATCCTCGACGATCCCCGTCATCCCTACACCCGGGCCCTGCTCTCGGCCGTACCGAGCCTCGACGAGAACGGCCGTGAAATCATCCGCCTCGAAGGCGAACTGCCGTCCCCCATCAACCCGCCCCCCGGCTGCCACTTCCATCCCCGCTGCCCCGACGCCATGCCCGTCTGCGCCGAACGCTACCCCGACCCCGTCACGCTTCCCGACGGACGGGTGGTGAAGTGTCATCTGGTGGGTGATTAGAGGGGGGTGGAAGGAACACGGAGGACACGGAGACACGGAGGACACGGAGTTTTATTGTTGATCGTACTCACCATGCGCCTGCACGAGAAGGTGGCATTGCCAAGAACACGACTAAACGATCCAAAAAACTTCTCCGTCTCCTCCGTGTCTCCGTGCCCTCCGTGTTATTCCCAGTGATCTCGAAAAAAGAATCAGCTCGATTGCGCCGTCACGTCCACGTAGACGGTCAGGCGCTGGCCGGGCTGGAGGTATTTGCCCTTGGGCAGGTTGTTCCAGCGGCGCAGCTGGGAGATGCTGACGCGGAACTTGCGGGAGATGCGGGCCAGGGAGTCGCCCTTGCGCACGCGGTAGCCGATGCGCTTGGTGATGCGACGAGAGGGTGGCGGGGTGTAGTCGACGGTCTGGTAGACGACTTTCGCGTTGCCGCGGCGGGACCAGATGACCAGTTTCTGACCCGGCTTGAGCGGGTCGCGCGGCGCCATGCCGTTCCATTTGGCCAGGGCGCGTACGCTCACGCCATGCTTGCGTGACAGATCCCAGAAGGTATCGCCGGGGCGCACGATGTAGACGACCTTCGTTCCCTTGCGCGGGGTGTTCTGCAGGCGCCGGGTGCGCTGGTCGGCGCTCAGGCGGTAGTCGCGGGGGCTGCGGCTGGCGACCGGGATCATGAGGCTGTGACCGGCGCGCAGGCGCGTGCCGCGCAGATGATTGACGCGCTTGAGCGTGGCGATGCTCACGTTGTGGCGCACGGCGATGGTGCTCAGGGTATCGCCGGGGCGGATACGGTAGCGGATCCAGCTGATGCGCTGTCCGGGTGGCAGTTTCTGCAGTCCGGCATGGAAGGTGTCTACCTTGCTGCGCGGGATGAGCAGGATGTGCGGACCGTCCGGATCAGTGGCCCAGCGGTTGAAGCCGGGATTGAGGCGATACAGTTCGTCGAGGGGAATGTCGGCCAGTTCGGCGGCGCGGGCCAGATCGATCTGGCCGTCGAGATGCACTTCGGCCAGGTAGGGTTCGTTGGGAATCGCCGGCAGTTCGATCCCGTAGGCTTCCGGGCTGGCAATCAGTTTCTTCAGGGCCAGCAGCTTGGGCACGTAGGCGCGGGTCTCCGGCGGCAGCTTCAGATGCCAGAAATCGGTCGGTCGGCCGCGCCGGCGGTTGTTGCGCACTGCCCGGCGTACGGTGCCGGAGCCGGAGTTGTAGGCCGCCAGGGCCAGCAGCCAGTCACCGTGAAATTCCCGATGGAGATTGTCGAGCAGTTCGATGGCGGCCCGTGTGGAGGCCAGCACGTCTCGCCGCCCGTCGTACCACCAGTTCTGCTTGAGACCGTAGCGACGGCCCGTGGCCGGAATGAACTGCCAGATGCCGGCCGCCCGGCCGTGGGAATAGGCGAAAGGCTGGAAGGCGCTCTCGACGATGGGCAACAGGGCGATCTCGGTGGGCAGACCGTGTTCCTCCATCATGTCGACGATGTGGTAAAGATAGGGCCGGGCCCGCTCGGCGACCCGCGCCATGTAGGCCGGGTGGCGGGCATACCAGTCGAACTGGGTCCGGATCCGGGGGTGGTCCACGTCGGCCAGCGCGAAGCCGGCGCGAATGCGCTCCCAGAGATCCTCTGGCGGAGGCGGTTCGGTCGGCTGGTGGTCGGCTTGCGATTCCCGTTCCGCGCGCATCGCCGGCCAGAGCACGGCCGGATGGTCGGCATCGGCAACGCTTCGGGTCCCGGACACGGCCGTTTCGGGCTGAACGCGGGCGGGGTCCTCCTGCGTGGTCCGGGGCAACAGGGTGTTGCACGCCGAGAGGGAGACGAATGCGAGAATCAGAGCGAGGCGGGCCATTTTTTCTTGTTGATTCCGGAGGTTGGCGGCAAAAGCTCGTGTACCATGGTAAAACGGTTGGCGCGCGACCGCAAACCGAGCGGGTATAGTAGCCCAATCCAGCAACGGAAACGGGATCCATTTGGCATTTGGCATGCGCATGCGTTCGAACAAACCCCGTCAGCCCTACGCCAGCCGGTGCGCGGCCGGCGAGAATCCCTGGCGGGCCCTGGATGACTGGTACGGGACGCCCGTCGGCCGGGAAATGGCGGCGGCCGAGAACCGACTGCTCGGCGAGGTGCTGGGCAACCTGTTCGGCTACCACTTCCTGCAAATCGGCAGCCCGGCGCAACGCGGTTTTCTGGAACACAGCCGCGTCTCGCGCCGCATGCTCATGGACATCTGCGGGGATCCCTGCGGTGCCGACGGACCCGGTCTGTTCCGGGGCATGGCCCCGGCCCTGCCGGTGCGGGGGGACAGTCTGGACGTCATCCTGTTGCCCCATGTGCTCGAGTTCACCCCCCATCCTCACGAGGTTCTGCGGGAAGCGGATCGCACCCTGGTGCCCGAAGGGCATGTGGTGATCCTGGGCTTCAATCCGATCAGCCTCTGGCAGCTCTGGCGCTGGGTACTCGGCTGGCGTGGGCGGCTGCCCTGGTGCGGGCGCTTCTACAGCGCGTCCCGGGTGCGGGACTGGCTGACCCTGCTGGGTTTCGAGGTGGTCGATCTGCAGCACTATTTCTGGCGGCCGCCGATGCAGCATTCGGGTATCCTGCACCGGCTGGCCTTCCTGGATCGGCTCGGCCAGCGGGCCTGGCCCATTTTCGGTGCGGGCTACGTACTGGTGGCGCGCAAGCGGGTCAGCACCCTGACTCCGATCCGGCCCCGCTGGCGACCGCACCGGGCCTTGCGCCCGAGTGGCGTGATCGAACCGACGCCACGCAATCTCAATTCCCGGGAGACCCATTCTTGAAGCAGAAAGTCGAAGCCTTCACCGACGGCGCCTGTCGCGGCAACCCCGGCCCCGGCGGCTGGGGCGTGGTCCTGCGCTATGGCGACAGGGAAAAGGAACTCTATGGTGGCGAGATGGAGACCACCAACAACCGCATGGAACTGATGGCCGCCATCCAGGCGCTGGAGGCCCTCAAGCGCCCCTGCGAAGTACACCTGACCACCGACTCCCAGTACGTGCGCAAGGGTATCACCGAATGGCTGGCCAACTGGAAACGCAACGGCTGGCGCACG
>Ga0256832_1003084_pt1 | contig 11349 bp, 10 predicted proteins | sample 134614metaG_FD_190534 | JGI IMG/M metagenome (GOLD analysis project Ga0256832, IMG submission 190534) | Hydrothermal vent microbial communities from Lau Basin, Pacific Ocean - 134-614 | ecosystem: Environmental > Aquatic > Marine > Hydrothermal vents | place: Pacific Ocean: Lau Basin | collected...
AGATTTCGGAGAGCTTAGAATCTACTCTACAACTAAAAGAAACGATTTGGAAGGCAGAATAAAAGAGGCGGATATTATCGTTACAAATAAGGTAGTTATAGATAAATGGGCTATGGATAGGGCTTTGAATCTAAAACTAATTTGCGTAGCCGCTACAGGAATGAACAATATAGATTTAGAGTATGCAAAAAAGAGAAATATTGCGGTAAAAAATGTCAAAGGCTACTCTACCTATTCTGTGGTTCAGCACACTTTTGCTATGCTTTTTTATCTTTTGGAGAAGTTAAGATACTACGATATGATAGTAAAGGGAGGTATTTGGACTAAAAATGAGATTTTTACCTGCCTTGATAGGCCATTTCATGAAATAAGAGGGAAAAGATGGGGGATTATAGGGCTTGGAGAGATAGGTTTGGAAGTGGCAAGAGTTGCAAGAAGCTTTGGATGCGAAGTTGTCTATTACTCCACAAGCGGGAAAAATGATAACAGCGAGTTTCAAAGAGTCTCTTTGGATACCCTTTTAAATAGCTGCGATATAATCTCTATTCATGCTCCCTTGAATGAAAAAACAAAAGATTTGATAGGAAAAGAGGAGTTTTCCAAAATGAAAAAGGGAGTTATTTTGCTAAATTTGGGAAGAGGGGGAATTATAAACGAGTATGAGCTTGCAAACAGGGTAAGCGAGGGAGATATATATGTGGGATTGGATGTTTTGGAAAGAGAGCCGATTGCAAAAGATCATCCCTTAATGTATATCAGAAACAGCGATAATGTTTTGATAACCCCGCATATAGCATGGACAAGCATAGAGGCAAGGAAAAGATTGGTAGATGGAATTTATCAAAATATAAAAACTTTTTTGGAGGAAGGAAAATGAAAAGAAATATGATAAAATTACTCCTAATTTTAGGAAGTTTTATATTTTTATTAAATGGCTGCAGCGAAAAGGTTTACAACAGAAGCGAGATAGGCTCAATAAACGTCTATTACAAAGGCATAATAAAAGAGATAGATCCCGTTAAGGTTGAAGGAAAGGGAGTTGGAAATTTTGTAGGCGCTATTATAGGGGGTATTTTAGGCCATCAGATAGGAAGCGGAAGCGGTAATGCTTTGGCTACGATGAGCGGAACAATAGTTGGATCGATGGTTGGCGAGAGCGCTGATTTTGTAGATGGATATAAGATAACGATAGATTTGGATAAAGGCGGAGAGGTTACAACTATTTTGACAAAAGATGAGATAGGGAAAAACCCTTTGAGAGTCGGAGATAGGGTAAAAGTATTGGTTAGCGGAAACAGAATAAACGATATCGAAAAGATAGGGAGATAAATGCTGGATATTTTAATTATAGGCGGAGGGGGCGCTGGTTTAAGCACAGCGCTTAGAGCAAAAGAGATGAAAGCGAAAGTTGCCCTCTATCTTAAATCCTATCCCACAAGAAGCCAAACCTCTATGGCGCAAGGAGGGATAAACGCCGTATTAAGCGATGATGAAGAGAAGATAAACTCTCACATAAAAGATACTCTCTCTTCTTCAAAAGGGCTTGGCGATGAGGAGATGATATCTTTTATGTGCAAAGAGGCAAAAGAGGCAATTTCATGGCTTGATAAAATAGGAGTCCCTTTTAGCAGAACCGAAGATGGCAAAATAGCTCAAAGAAGGCTTGGAGGAGCAAAAGATAATAGAGCCTGCTACTCTCAAGACTATACAGGTTTAAAAATACTTCATACTCTATATGATCAGTGCTTAAAAGAGGATATAGAGATCCATAACGAGAAGTTTCTTTTAAATTTTATTGTAGAAGAGGGCGAAGTTTTCGGAGCCACCTTTTTGGATATGAAGAGTATGCAAATAGAGAGCGTTTACGCAAAAAGCGTAATAGTTGCCGGCGGGGGATTTGGAAGTTTATACTGGGGTTTTTCTACAAACTCAAAACACTCCACAGGAGATGTGATAGCGGCAGTTTTAAGAGCGGGAGGAAAGCTTAGCAATCTTGAATTTGTTCAATTTCATCCCACATCTTTAAAAAAGAGCTCTATTTTAATAAGCGAGAGCGCAAGAGGAGCTGGTGGAGTTATAATCAATCAAAAGGGCGAGAGATTTGTAGATGAGCTTATGACAAGAGACGAGGTTTCAAGAGCTGTTTTTGAAGAGATAGAGAAGGGAAATGATGTATTTTTGGATATAAGAGAGTTAGGAGAGGATTTTATAGAGGAAAATCTTCCTCAAGAGAGAAAACTCTCTATCTTTTATGAAGGGGTTGATCCCGTCTATGATTTAGTTCCAATAAAACCGGCCGTTCATTATACGATGGGGGGCATTGCTGTAAATAGGGATTTAGAAAGCTCTATAAAGGGGCTTTTTGCAATAGGCGAATGCAGCGAAGCTATGACTCACGGAGCTAACAGACTTGGAGGAAATTCGCTTTTAGAACTTGTCGCATTTTCCAAAAAAGCTGTTTTAAACGCTCTTTCTTTTGCTAAAAGAAGAGGAGACTTTAAGATAGAAAGCAACCAGGAAAACAAAGATAATAATTTTAAAGAGGCTGTCTATACGCTTCCAAATAAGATAGATTTTTATGAAAAAAGAGAGATGCTTGGAAAGATTCTTTATAGAAACTGCGGGGTTTTTAGAGAGGAGATAAATCTAAAAGCCGCTTTATCCTATGTAAGACAGGCTCAAAAAGAGCTTGCCTTTATGGGAATAGATGATAAAAGCAGGGTTTACAATACCAATTTTATAGATTTTGTGGAGTTTGGAAATATGCTTGAGCTTAGCGAAGCTCTTTTGGTTGCGGCTATCAGCAGAAGAGAGAGCCGGGGCGCTCATTTTAGAGTCGATTATCCAAAATCAAATAAAGAGTATGAAAGAAGAAGTGTTATTTGGAAAGAAAACGGCGTTATATGCGGAGATTTTATAAGGGTTGGGGATGAAATTTAAAATCAAAAGAGTTTTTGATAAAAAAGAGGAGATTGTAGAGTATGAAGTTCCTTTGAAAGAACCTACTTTGCTTGAAGCTTTGGAGTATGTGAAAATTCATATAGATAGAACTTTAAGCTTTCTAAGCGGATGCAGAAGCGAGGTTTGCGGAAGCTGCGCGGTTTTGGTAAACTCAAGAGAGCAGCTCTCTTGCGCTTATAAATTAAAAGAGGGAGATTTAGTTGAAGCTATAAGACACGGAGAAGTTATAAGAGATTTGATTGTAGATATTCAAAAACCTCTTTTATCCATAAAAAGAGCGCACGCCTTTTTGGAAGATTTCAAAGAGAGCAAAATCACAAAAGAGGATGAAAAAAAGATAGAGAGACAAAGCGATTGCATTTTGTGTTCAAGCTGTTTTAGCGTATGTCCCGTTTTGGAGGTTAATGAGAATTTTTTAGGCCCCTTTTCTTTAACCAGAGTTTACAGATATGTAAATGATAAAAGAGAAAATGATATAAAAACTAAAATAGACATTATTCAAAAAAACGGAATTTGGGATTGCACTCTTTGCGGAGAGTGCACGGCTGTCTGCCCTCAGGGAATAGATCCAAAAAACGATATTTTGATGCTTAGGGTAAAAAGCGGGGAGTTTGGATATCAGGATCCTAACTTTTCCTCTTTTGATAATTTCGGTTTTAATCCCAATTTTTAGGAGATAAGATGGCAAAAGAGCATAGTTTTGATATAAGCGCCAAAATAGATATGCAAGAGTTTAAAAACGCTTTAGATCAGGCAAGAAGAGAGATTTCAAACAGATATGACTTTAAATCTCTGGTAGCGGAATTTAATCTTAATGAAAAAGATAAGACTCTTACTGTTATTGCTTCAAGCGACAGCAAAGCGGATACTATGATAGATATTTTGCAATCTAAAATGATAAAGAGGGGACTCTCTTTAAAATCTTTAAGGGAAAAAAGCAGGGAAGATGCAAGCAAAGGAAGCAGAAGAGTTGTTTTTGAGATAGTTGATACTTTAACAAACGAAGATGCTAAAAAGATATTAAAAGATATAAAATCCCTAAAACTTAAAGTTCAAGCCTCAATCAGGGGAGATATCATAAGGGTTTCCGGAAAATCGATAGATGATTTGCAGGCGGTAATAAAGGCTGTAAAAGAGAGAGATTATAATCTTCCTCTTAGCTTTATAAATATGAAGTGAGGATATTATGAGAGTTTACGGGATAAAAACGTGCGGAAGCGTTAGGAAAGCTTTGAAATTTTTCAACGAAAAAGATATTCCCTATGAATTTATAGACTTAAAAAAAGAGCCGGTTGGATGCGAAAAGATAGATAAATGGGCAAAAGAGGCGGGAATTGATACCCTCTTTAACAACAGGGGCACTAAATATAGACAGCTTAAATTAAAAGATTTAAATTTAGATGAAAAAGGCAAAAGAGAGTGGCTTTGCAAAGAGAATCTTTTAATAAAACGCCCCGTAATAGAGCTTGAAAGCGGAGATGTGATAGTAGGGTTTGATGAAGAGAGATATAAAGAGATTTGGGGGTAGGGAGTGTTTTTGCTCCTCTCTCTTTTATCTGTCTATTTTTTTGTTCTTCTTGGGGTTTTAAGTAAGGTTTTTTTTAAAGATAAGATAGATTCAAAAACCGTAACGCTTCTTTCTGTCTATTTTTTGCAGCCATTTTTAACTTTTTGGGGGCTTACAAAAGAGAAGATAGACTCCTCTTTAATAGAAGCGCCCTTAATATATCTGGCAATAGTTTTATCGATGCTTTTTGTGCTCTATTTTGTCAGTTTTCTTATCTTTTCTAACAGAAAAGAGAGAAACGTTTTTACGATAGCATCTCTTATCGGAAACACCGGGAATTTGGGAATTCCTTTGGGAATAGCTCTTTTTGGAGAAATCTCCATTCCCTATACTACTTTAATTAATATAGCAAACGTTTTTGTAGTTTACAGTTTTGGGACATACTTTTATTCAAGAGGAAATTTTGATGCTTTAAAGTCTCTTTTAAATGTTGTTAAAATTCCAATTTTATGGGCGGCCGTTTTTGCGATTATTGTAAATATCTATTCCTTTCATATTCCATCTTATATAGAAAACTCCCTGAAAATGGGAGCTTACGCAAGTATTGTTATTCAGCTTATGCTTTTTGGAATATATCTATATTCGGTTAAGATTAAATCCATAAATTTAAAGCTTACGGTATTTACTGTAATTGTTAAATTTATTGTTTTGCCTTTGGTAACATATGCGGTTTTGTCATATCTTTCTATAGAGCCTCTTTTAAAGGGGATTTTGCTTATGTCTTTGATGATGCCGTTAGCTGTGGCAAATATCAATCTTGCGGCTTTATACGATTCTCTTCCAAAAGAGGTTACCGCTTTGATTTTTATAACTTCCATTCTTTTTTTGGGATATTTTATGCTGGTGGTTCCGATTTTAAAAGGATTTTAAAAAGAGGAGAGATTCCTCTTTTATTGCAGAAGTTTCATAACATTTTGCTGCACAGCGTTTGCTTGGCTCATAGCGTAACTTCCAGCTTGCGCAAGAAGGTTGTTTTTATTAAAAGTCGCGCTCTCTTGGGCAAAATCCACATCTCTTATCTGTGATTCGGAAGCTTTTACATTAACTTGAGTTACAGAGATATTGTTGATAGTGGCTACAAGCTGATTTTGAACCGAACCCAAATCGGATCTGATTCTATCTAAAACTTTGGTTGCCGCTTCAGCTATATCTATTGCGGCCATTGCTCCTTTTAGGCTTGTAAGGCCGGCGCTAAGCTCTTTTCCATATTGCCAGATTGAGCTGTTTACGTTAGCTCCTATCGCGCTTGCCACATCTTTTGAGAAATTTCCTCTAAGATCTCTTAAAGAGACGGTTCTCTCTGCCATAGAGCTTGTTATTCCTATATTCGAGATATTTGTTCCCGTAATTTGGATATCGCTTGCATTTAATTTAACAAGAGATATTCTTCCCAAAATTACGTTTGAGCTTGCGGTTCCTCCCGAAGCTTTTGCAAAACTTCCGCTTCCAAGCACGGCGCCTGCACTGTTTGATGTATAAATACTTATGGCTCTTCCGTCAAGACTTCTTAAATTTAGTTTTCCCTCCGGATCAATAAAAGCCTCTACTCCCGTATCTGCTTTTTTTGAGTTTATCGCATTTATCAATCTGCCATCTGCATCGTCTCTTTTTACATCATATATGTTTCCTATGCTAACACCGTTTATTGTAAGCCCCAAAATGGTTCCTGAAGCTACTGCTTGAGCTCCAGTTCCTTGAACTGCAAAAGTTGCTCTAACTCCTGTTTTATTTGAGTTTTTGTTTATAACTTCCGCTAAAACTCCGATACCAGTTCCAGCACTCGTTGAAATCTTTACGCTTTCTATTGTAAGGTCATATTTTCCGTCAACTGCTTTAAAAGTTAAAGTAAAGGAGTCTAGTCCTTTGGCTGCTTCACTTACCTTTACAAGCTCGGTTGTCTCAAACCTTGTCTCTCCGATTTTATCGGAGCTTGTAGGTCCTATTGACGCTGCTACAAACTGGTTTGAATATGCTCCTATTTGAAATTTTTTATTGGTAAAACTTCCCGAAAGCAGAGCTTGTCCGTTGAATGTAGTTTGACTTGCTATGTTATCAAGCTCTTCCATCAATCTTACAATATCGGCTTGCAAAGCCTGTCTTGTTTCGGCTGTCTGTCCATCTTGCGCAGCTTGAGTTGCTTTTACTTTAATGGTATCGAGTATTTTTATTTGCTCATCCATCGCCTTATCGGCTGTTTGAATTAGATTCATCGTATCGTTTGCATTTGCTATGGCTTGTCCAAGAGCGCTTGCTTGGCTTCTTAGGCTATCGGCTATTGCCATTCCTGAGGCATCGTCTGCCGCTTTGTTTATTCTAAGTCCAGAGCTTAATCTTGAGAGGGATTCGTTTATGTTTCTATTTACTATTACTCCGTGTGTATGGGCATTTAAAGCTGCTACGTTGGTATTTATTCTAAAACCCATTATACTATCCTTGTATAGTTTTTGCGTCCTTGCAAAACCTATATCGGCAATTAATTATATTTTTTAAATAATTTTTACAATTGAAGTTAAAAAGATTATTATTTGCTATTTTAAGCTTAATGAACGATAATTTTCTCTAAGCTCTTTTATAATTTGAAGCTGAGCTTTTGATATATATTCGCTTAAAATATACTCGCTCTTTTTGGTTTGGTTTATTTTAAAGTGATACAGAAATCCTTCGTTATGTTTTGTCACTTTTACTAAGTTGGCGCTAAATTTTAATGTGCTAAATCCGGTTATTGGAAGAGATATATCAATTTCATGGGGAAGAGAAAATAGAATCTGGCTTCTCTTTTCCAAAGATATACCTCCTATGGAGAGATCGTTTACTTTTAAAATCTCCTCTTTTGGCTTTGTATGAATTTTTGCATAGAGCGGTTCGGTGGGTTTTATTCTTATATATTTTCTATTTAGAAGATTTTTTTGTGATATTTGAGATTTTGTTATTTTAAAAACATTTTCTCCGTTTATTACCGTAATTTTAAAATTTGCGCATATATCTGATGGAAGAGAAGGGTTTTTTTTAATAAAAATCATATTTTGTTTTATTGCCGCCACCTCTTGAATTGGGTGGGGTTTTATATAGATTGCGTCATTTTTGATATCTACTATTTTCCCGTCTTTTTCTATGGGTATTCCTTTGTAAGTATTATAAAGTTTAACATTTCCCTCTTTTTTTACGCTTTTTTTTAATATCTCAAACAGTTCATAATTTTTTATAGGGTTTTCTCTCTCATTATCTCCCTTTTTTTCTATCTCCTCCTTTATTATTTTTGAAGAGAAAAGATATTCCATAGGTTTATTCATCGATTCGTAACATTTTTGCATAATTTGCCATGGAAACTCTTTTGTATAAAAAAATTTAATTATATTGTTTATAAATAGATAAAAAAGCATAGATAAAAAGTGTTCCGTTTTGGCTTTTGAGTGCTCTTTTACAAATTTATCCACCGCTTTTTTCCATAAGGAGGATTCATGCAAAAATAGAGATTCATAAAACATCTCCATAAAAGATATAAAATCTTTTGATAAATTTATTTCATGTTTAGATGCGGCTGTTATTGCTGCTTTTTCGAAAAAAATTTTAAATCTTAAAAAATATCCTTTATAAAATTCAATATTTTCATTTTGCATATTTTTTTACCTTTTCTTTTTAAAGAGAAAATCGTCTCTTACTAAAGTTAATTTAGTTTTCTGTCGATAGTTCAAACAAATAGGAGATTTATATAAATTTTATAATTAATTAATAAATAAAAAATATCGTTAAAGGTCTTTTTATGTCATCATTATATGATTCCTCCGCCATATTAGCCGCTAAATTAAAAGAACTTTATCAAAATACAAAAAAATATAAACATATTTTAGAGAATAGCAATATTGCTGTCTTTGGATATGATGCTAAGTTTAGGGGAGTTTTTTGGAATGAAGCTGCAAAAAAAATTTTTGGTTATGAAAAAGATGAGATAATAGGAAAAAATATAGAGAGTTTTATTAAATTTGCTTATTTGAAAAGTGATTGTCTAAATAATTTTTTGAATGAGGACTCTTTTTTTATTAAAACCTCTTTTCTTGGAAAAGATAAAAATTTTATAGAGACATATTGCAATTTTTTTAAAATTGAAGAGAATGAAGATTTTATTTTTTGTTTTTGTATAGAAGAGAAGAGTTTGAAAAAGGAACAGAAAAAGTATAGAGAGGAGATTTTAAAAGACAATATTTTATATATGGCTGATTTATTGATTGTAATGCTTGATAGAGAAGCTAATATAATAGAGTTTAATAAATTTGCACAAAAATTGACCGGATATGCTAAAGAGGAGGTTTTATATAAAAATTGGTTTGATATTTTTATTGATACGGAGAATAAAGAAGAGATAAAAAAGGTATTTAAAGATGTAATTAGAGAAAAAAATTTTCATTGGGGTCATGAAAATGAAATAATTTGCAAAGATGGTTCTAAAAAGATGATATCTTGGCATAATTCGGTATTTAGTGAAGGAAATGAAAAAGTAGTTATTGCTATGGGAATGGATATAACCGATAAAATAGACACTCAAAAAAGTTTAGAGAAATTAGCAAATTTTGATTATTTAACTTCTCTCCCAAACAGATATCTATTTGAAGACAGATTAAAACATGCTATTTTTACGGCTCAAAGAGATAATAAAAAACTTATGACGATGTTTTTAGATATAGATAATTTCAAATCAATAAACGATACTTTAGGTCATAGAATTGGAGACAGACTTCTTCAAAGTGTGGCTTTGAGACTTCAAAACTCCATTAGAAAAAGTGATACCGTAGCAAGATTTGGAGGAGATTTTTTTGTTTTGCTTTTTGAAAATATTAAAGATGAAAAACATACAATCTCTATTGTAAAGAATATTTTTAATCTATTTAAAAAACCTTTTGAAGTAGGAGGACATGAAATTTATGTAAATGTAAGCGGGGGAGTTTCTTTGTATCCAAATGATTGTCCTGACTCAACTTGTCTTTTAAGATGTGCTGATATAGCTTTGCATAACGCTAAAAAAGAGGGGAAGAACGATTTTTGTTTTTATGATAGAAAGATGAATGATGAGATAATAAAAAGGGTAAGACTTGAATCGTATCTTAGAAACGCCCTTAAAAACGGTGAACTGTTTTTGGTTTATCAGCCTCAAATAGATCTAAAAACTAAAAAAGTAACCGGAGTGGAGGCTCTTCTTAGATGGATGCATCCGACTTTAAAAATGATTCCTCCTTTAGATTTCATTCCTATAGCGGAAGATACCAAAATGATTTTGGAAATTGGAGAATTTGCTATAAAAAGCGCTTTATCTCAGCTTAAATATTGGGAAAAACTGGGAATAGATATAAAAGTAGTTATAAATATCTCATCTGTTCAGATAGCCCAAGGAAATTTCTTTTCAATGGTTGATTCTCTTTTAAGGGAATTTGATATGGATAGCAAAAAATTTGGAATAGAGATAACGGAAAGCGTATTGATGAAAAATATGGAAAGAAGCGCTGAAGTTTTAAATAAATTTAAAAATAGAGGTATAGATATCGCAATTGATGATTTTGGCACCGGATACTCCTCTTTGGCCTATTTAAAAAAATTTCCAATAAGCAGTCTTAAAATAGATAAAACATTTATAGATGATTTGCCTTTAAACTCTGATAGCGTCTCTATTGCCAAAGCCATTATCTCCATGGGAAAGAGTCTTGGGATGGAGATTGTAGCCGAAGGGGTTGAAAATCAAGATCAGTTAAATTTCTTATTAAAAGAGGGATGCGATCAGATTCAAGGCTACTTTTTTAGCAAACCTCTTTTGGCAGGCGAGGTGGTATCTTTTATACAAGATTTTAATTATGAAGAGTTTCTTGAAAAAGAGAAAAACAGTTTGATAGATATAAAGGCTATTTAAGGCTTCTTATATCTTTTTTCCATTCGAAATTTTTGATATTTTTCTTTTTAATGACAAAATTTTGTCAGTCCCTAATTTATTTTTACTTTTTAACCCTGATTTTCAAAATTTCATAACAGCTAAAATCGGCCATATTCCACCTAACCACAACTCTTTATCTTTCTATCTAAACAATGCAACATATTTGCAACATTAAAGGAATATAATTTTCTTGTAAGAAGATTAAAACTTACAAAGAAGGAGGAGAAAATGACAGTAACTTACACGGTAGTTCCAAACATAGGAACTGTGGTAAATCAGGGACAAGGTTTTAGAATCAAAGCAACTATTACAAACGATCATCTTTTTGCATTAAATGATGTAAAGTTAAAAGCCATAAGCGTTCCGGCAAATTTCACTCCCACAGCAGAGGGAGTTAGAATCCCAACTATTCCAGCAGGCGGAAGCGTAACGGTAAGTATGGGATTTGATACAGATGCCAGCGTGGCAGTTGGAAATCATAATATAGATATGAAATGTGAAGCCTATGTGATAGGGCATGAGTGGACGGTAATAGTTTCACCTCCCACAACAACCCATCCAATAGGAGTGAAAGATCTATATCCGCAAGATACCGACAATCAAACGGTAGTAGTAAATATTATGCCAGAATAAGGAGGAGAAAATGTCAGTTGTAACAATAACTTATACAGTGGTTCCAAATATAGGAAGCGTGGTAAATCAAGGACAAGGTTTTAGAATCAAAGCGACTATTCAAAACAATACAGCTTTTAATCTAAATGAAGTGCTTTTACAAAGCACTGTTGTGCCCGCAGGCATAACTCCAGATGCAGAAAGCGTGGAAGTTGGAACAATTCCGGCAAACGGAAGCGTAACGGTAAGCATGGGATTTGATACAGATAGCAATATAGCTGTTGGAGCTCACGGC
>Ga0256832_1003085_pt1 | contig 11348 bp, 10 predicted proteins | sample 134614metaG_FD_190534 | JGI IMG/M metagenome (GOLD analysis project Ga0256832, IMG submission 190534) | Hydrothermal vent microbial communities from Lau Basin, Pacific Ocean - 134-614 | ecosystem: Environmental > Aquatic > Marine > Hydrothermal vents | place: Pacific Ocean: Lau Basin | collected...
GTGGGCGGTATGTGTGCCTCGGCCTTTGACAACTATTACGACGGAGAGTTTCCGCGTTATTACGAAACCATCTCCGACCACTGTCCGGTAATAGCCCGTTTCCGCGTTGACCGGGATGACGATTAAGCCGGAGTTTTATTTTGTCGAAGAGTTGAAGCGTACCAGTTCTTCCCAGTTAATGGCTCCGCCTGTTGTGCAGAAATCCCGGCTGAATTCGGCGACAAAGCGATTAATCATATTGGCATACGCTTCCAAAAAACGGTCGTTCTTTTCACGGGCCTTATGACCCAGGGGTTCGATAAGGCGGGTATATAGCTCGCTATCCGCGGAGATAAATTCCCAAAAGCGCTGACCACAATATTTGAAATAGTCCCCTTTATCAGGATGGGCGTCCCGCCCGTAACAGCATCCGTTGATGGCGATAACCTGGGTTTGGGCATTACTGGTTCTCAGTATTTTCCTGGCGGTATTAAAATCGGAAATCATTTTTTTGATCTGGCTGCTATTTCCCCAATTCGGCCCGGACTTGATATTTACGATATAGCGCACATTATCATGATCGAATTCAATATCCACACCCGGGATGCCGGATTTACGGCCATTATAGACCTCATGGTTTATAAATATGGCCAGACCTTCCAGCCAATCGCCAAAAAGGGTTTCTTCATTTGAGGAGATATGGGCGTCCACCAGGCCGCGGATAATTTGTTCCGCGGTGAGAATATATTTTGTGCGGAACAGATAAGGGTTTTTTCTGCGGAGAACCTTGCGAAGCTGGAGTCTATCCAGGCTGGAGATACGCTTTGCGTGGAAAGTGTCGATATGTTTTTCCACATAAGCGTAAACATTATTTAGATTGAGACTTTATCATATTCCCGTTCCGGTTCAAGCAACACCAATTCCACCGGTTCTATTTCACGGCTTACCATTTCGTAGTATTCGCGCACTATTTCAATGCCAACGGAATGCCGCAACATACGCCGGGCTACTTTGTTGGTTGTTCCCGACCCCATAAAAGGATCCAGAACGACGTCACCCTCGCGGGTAAACAGCTTTATAAACCATTCCGGCAAGCCTTCGGGGAAGGCGGCGCTGTGGTTTTTGTTATTACATTCCGTGGCCAGGTGTAATACATTGGTGGGGTAGGCCATATCCCGGTTAAGCCAGTTGGAGATGTTTTTACCAAAGCCGCTGCCCACCCTGGATTCATCCCGTTTTTTATCCGTATCGCTTAAACGTTTTAAGCGGGTTTTGGCCCAGTCGCCCATGGGTACCATGACCTCTTCCTGGTACATATGAAATTTCTTCTGTTTGTTAAACTGAAGCAGCCGTTCCCAGGAATCGCGGAAACGATTGGGCCACTTTCCCGGATAGGAATTTTTTTTATGCCAGATAAATTCTTCCGTCCATAACCATCCCTGTTTACGCATGGCCAGTATCAGTTCCAAAACATAGGTACTGCGCTCTCCGTTCACCACCTTTTCCTTGATATTGAGGACAAACGTTCCCGTCGGCTTTAACACCCTTAGCAACTGCTCGGAGATGGGTAAAAACCATTCGGCATAATGGTCGGGGTGAATGCCGCCGTAGGTGTTCTTGCGTTGATCCGCGTAGGGCGGTGAGGTAAAGATTAAATCTATGCTGTTGTCGGCGATTTTTTTTAGCTCTGTCCGGCTGTCGCCCAGATACAGGTCTGTACGGATTTCCATAACACGGTATTATTCTTTTATTTTAGGTTGCTGTTTATTCGGTTTTTAACTGAAGGCTAAACCATCTATGGTGTGAAAACTACATCAAAAGCTAACATGAATGTGTGTTGAAAACAATAAAAATTCCATTACCGTTTATGAACGGCGATTTTCCCGGCAACTAATACTCGTTATATTTTTTAGAACTGCCCTTCACCCGCTCCACGGGGTATTTAAGTTTATTGATCTCCATTTTTTCCCGGGCGCATTCAATGGGGTCCAGGTTGAACCTGGCGGCCAGTCCGGTCAGGTAGGTCATCACGTCGCCGATCTCTTCTTTTAATTGCCCCAGTTGCTTTTCGGTGAGTTGATAGCTTTCTTTTTCCGAGAGCCACTGGAAAATTTCCAGCAATTCGGCCACCTCCACGCTGAGGGCCATGGCCAGGTTTTTGGGGGAGTGGAACTGTTCCCAGTCACGCTCCCTGGCAAAGCGGGCAATCTCGTCCCTTAATCGATCCATTGTCCCTTCCCGTATTTATGGGTTTACATTATCCCGGCCGCGGGCGTTGTAGATTTTTCCGTGCATCTGTCGGTAGAGCCGCAGCACCTCCCGGGCCTTTTCCTCCTCGATTCCGGTGACCACCCCGATACCGCGCTTTTCCAGCCCGGCGATCCAGTCCGCGGGCTTGGGGCCTTCGTCAAAACCCACGGCGCGGGCGTCACTATCCCGGGCCGCGGTTACCACCCGGCGCACGCCGCTCCAGGGGATGGCGCCATAACACATGGCGCAGGGCTCGGTGCTGGTGACCAGGCTATAGCCGGTTGCCGGATCATGACCCAGGTCGTAATGCCCCAGTTTGCGTTGGGCGATGACCACAGCCACCATTTCGGCATGCAGGATGGAAATCCCTTGGGTGGTGACGCGGTTAACTCCCAGGGAGATCAGCTCGCCATTGTCGCTGTTGAAAATGGCCGCCGCAAAGGGCCCGCCGCTTTTTTCCAACACATTTTTCCGCGAGGCGCCCACCACAAAGGCCATCTGTTCCGGCAGGGAGGTGGTGGCACGGTAGCCGCGCGCGTATTCCTCCAGCCAGCCGGGCAGGGTAAAGCTTATGTTTGTCGGTTGTGTAAACATGGCTGTGGCATGCTTTTGTTTTGGTGTAGAGTTTATTGTTTACAGGACAAATTATATCGGCAAGCAGCCAAAGGAAAATAAATCGTGAAAGCTTCTTTTTAAAAAGCGCATCCCGCCCTGGAAACAGGATGCGCCCTTACGCCGCCGGAACTAACAACCTTCGTCCTCGGCCCCGGCGGAAACCGGAGGCGGTGTGTAGATGATTTTTTTCTTTTTGCGCGGCGATGTTTTCAGGGGAATTGCGCTTTTGCTCTTGTTTTGATTGCGGAGCATTTCCCGCCGCGCTTCTTCCTGAACGCGCTGAAGCATAACGTCTTTCCCCGGATAGCCGATAGCCAGCAACAAGCCGATTAAAAAGATGATGACTGCCGATATTTTTCCGGCACTGAGTTTCCGCTTCATCTTAGCGTTCTCCTATCTTTTCCTTGGGATAGCTGCGCATATTTTTGTAGGGGTCCCACTCTTTTTCCGCTTTTTCCGCCAGCCAGAATGAGATCAGGGCAATGACGATGATGATAAAGGCCACCACGCCGGCGTTGAGACCGAACAGTTCCGGCAGGGTGATTTTTCCCATGTCGCCGGCATAATAAAGGCCTTTCAGCCAATCGTAAAAAACATCGCCAAAGGACATGGTGCCGATGAAGACCCCAAGGACAAAGACCATGCCGTCTATTTTGCCGGTGGCGGCGGAAACGAAAGAGGTACCGGGGCAATAGCCGCCCAGGGCAAAGCCCAGCCCCAAAAAGGCCCCTCCGGCCAGTTGGGCCCAAAAATAGGTGGGAATGATATAAATCTTGTTCAGATCCAGCAGGCCCATCCAGTTTAGCAAAAGAAGGCCGCTCATGGCTACGATGATGGCCGTAAACATAACCTTGAGCACGGCAAAGTCGGTAAAGAAAAACTGAGAAACCAGTTTCCGCGAATTACCGAAGCCTCCTTTTTCCAGCAAATAGCCGAAAGCCAGACCGATGAGCAGAGCCAGAAAAAAGCTGAAATCAAGCCCGAAAAAACCGTTTTTATACAAGGGTGCAATCATAGCCATAACCTCCTAAGCAAATATGCGCCGACAAAACCCACGGCGAAGATGGTAATCATAAAAACCCATCCGCCCACCGTCATGGTAGCTCCGCCCACCAGGGCCAGGCCGCTGGTGCAGCCCCGGGCAATGCGGGCGCCCAGACCCATAAAGATGCCGCCGAACAGGGAGAAGAACAATCGTGTGCCGTTACTGATATTGGGCCCTTTTAGAATTTCAAGTTTAACGCGACGCCCCTGCCGGCCTGCCAGGTAGCCGCCGATAATAACACCGATCACTTCAAAGGTCATAAAATTGAGCAGAGGTGACTTCCCGCCGGCTACATAGCGGCTCCAGGCGGGATTATGCAGTACATAGTCGGGGAACAGCAGGTTTTCCAGAAATACCCCCAGGCGGGCCAGGGCGCTGGAGGCGCCCACTCCGCGGCCCAGCATAAAAAAGGTGAACAGCATCAACAGGCCTAATAAAGCGCCTGTAAGGTAGGGGTTCCAGTAAGGTTTGGGAGCGCTTTCCACTATAGGCTGTTCTTCCTCTACATCACCGAGCTCTTCCACTTTTTCCAATACTTTTTGCGCCAGACTGTTGGGCAGCAAATCGGTAAGCCGTACATCCGGTTCCGTTTGCTTACGCCATTCGCATTGCTTTACGATGCGTTCTTTCCAGTAATTGAAGTGATGCTTATAAAGAAACAGTTCGCTGACATTTCCGCTGATCATGGAAAAGAAGGCCGGTTTTTCCTCGGGAAAAACGGCGCCCATGTATACATGGATCATCAGGCCGGAAACCACCAGCCCCACGGCCAGAAAGTGAAAAGGTATGGCCCATTGGATCAGCCAGATCGGCCCAAGATGAAAAGCCATGATCAGCCCGGTGACCATAATAACCGGCGTCATCAGCGCCACCAGCAAACCGTAAAGCTTTTGACCGGCATTAAAAGACCCCTGGGGCGGAAGCGGCTCATCCGAGCGCCCCAAAATACCCAGCACGCGGATTTTCAGCCACAGCAGATCGTTCTTATCCAGACAAAGGGCCGGGTTGCCGAACAACGCGCACTGAAAGCGCTTAAATTTTTCAAAGGGATCGTTGGTTTCTACACGCAGCCCGTCAATTTTGAGTTTGCGCAGATATTTGCGATAACCGAAAATGGTATAGGCCATAAAGACCGCGATCCATAATACCCCCAGCCAGATATGGAATTCGATCAGGTCGCCGGGGCTGCCAAAAATACCCCGGACGATGTTGATGAAAAAATCGGGAGCAAACTTATAAAAGCCGGAAACGATAAGGCCCGCGCCCGTAACCAGCATCAACAGCCAGGTGGAGGCGTTGAACCAGTGTACCAGCATGATGGCCACGTCATGTTTTTTCATTTTTCGCTGACGCATCTGGTCTTTTTCCGCCGCGGTCAACTCCAGGGGTTGATCAAAGTGTTGTAAAGCCTTTTCCAGTTGGCACAGTTTAATCTCAGTCATCGATCGGCTCCTCTCCTTTGCTTAACTGGCTGAAGAAGGCGACGGCCTGACCGACAAAAGTGGCGCCCACGGCTGTAAAAACCGCCGGTTTGATGATATCCCGCCAGGTTTGCGCGGCCGTGGCCAGGCGTGGCTTGCGCGGACCGAATTTTTCCAGAACTAGTTGCAGTTGTTCCTCGGTTCCCAGGTAATAAACATTGGGGCCAAGGGCGGCGTTGTCGTTTTCCATGCGCCGCGCGCCTTCTTCATAAACTTTTTTATAGACGATGCTGTTACGATCCTCCAAATCGCCGAAAAACTTGGCGTCTCCGGTGCAGGTGGTAACGCAGGCCGGCAACAGCCCCTCTTCCAGACGGGCTTCGCAAAAATCGCATTTATCCACTTTCTTGGTAAGGGGATTGATATAGCGGGCGTCATAGGGGCAGGCCTCCACGCAATAACCGCAGCCGATGCACAGATCCGTGTCTACCTTAACGATACCGTTTTTAAGCTGGAAGGTAGCGCCGGTCGGGCAGGGGGCAATACAGGTGGGCTCATCACAATGGTTGCACTGGGCTACAAAATTACTGCCGATGAGGTTGGGAAACTCCCCCACGGCGCCGGTATTTTTTACCCAGGTGCGGCTGTGCCCGATAGGGACGTCCCACTCCGTGCGGCAGGCAACCGTACAGGCGTCGCAGCCCACGCATTTTCGTAAATCAATAACCATCGCATATCGTGCCATCTTAATTACCTCCGTCAGATCGCATGCCGGTTGTTTTTAGTTCCGGCCCTGTTTTCGTTTTATGTCCGCCGGTACGGACGGAACCTCCGCCTAACATCCTTCATCCTCTTCGCTTTGAACCGCCCTGGGCACGACCACTTTTTTCACGGGCCGCCTGGCATCACGGGTGGATTTAAACCGGCCGATCGCGCTTACCGCGCCGCTGATCATCACCGGCTGTCCGTCTTTGATAATGCGTACGAAATTTACGCGCATACCGGTGCCGCCGGATATGGGATCAACCTTGTAGCGGCTCATCAGGTAGGTGTCGGAAGCTCCCTTGCCGTAGGCCCGTTTTAACAAAGGGGACTTATGGTCAAAACCATGCACCATAAAAACGGCGTCCGGGCGTATGCCGGGGGTTACATTCAGTTTAATGTTGTTGCTTAACATGCCATCCTGATTTTCAAGATTAACATATTCTCCGTCAATCAGCCCCAGCTCCGCGGCTATCTTGTCATTAATCCACAAGTCGTTTTCCGGCTGATAACCGTTAAGAATTTCGTTGTTCTGGGTGCGGGCAAAGGAGTGCAGGGGCGAGCGGCCGTAAAGCAGACGGAAATAGCCTTTGGGGACTTCATCGGGCGCTTCGTAAACGGGCATGGGGTCAAAGCCGTAACGCTTCAGTTCTTCGGAATAAAGCTCTATCTTTCCGCTGGGGGTTTTAAAACGAACCGGCTTGCTGAAGTCAAAGTAGGGCGTGCCCTTGTCGTATTCCACCAGACCCCGGGCCTGAATCTGCTTAAGAGTAACGCCGAGCCCGGAAAGGCGGTAGTCGAGATACTCCTCGATATCTTCCCAGCCGAAATGTTCTTCCAGTCCCAGACGCTTAGCCATTTCCCGGGCTATCCACCAGCCCGGTTTAGATTCGAACAAGGGATCGATAACCGGCTGACGAATGGCGGCGAAGGGTTTTTTGGCGTTTTTAACGGTATACAGATCGTCGTAACGTTCCAGATAGGTGGCCTCGGGCAGTACCAGGTCGGCATAGAGGTATTGCTCCATGGGCATAACATCCACCACCACCATCAGGTCAAGCTTTTCGATCGCCTCCTTGGTTTTCCAGGGGTCGGGAATGCTTTGAAGAACATTTTGACTGTAAACAATCCAGGCCTTAATGGGGTAGGGCTCGCCGCTGTGGGTGGCTTCCACCAGGCCGTTTGTCACGCCTAAGCCGCGCGAGGCGAAGGGATAAACGGTGCCGGCGCCATCGGCACGGGCCGCCGGTTTGGGATTGGCGGGGGAGGGATATTTGGGCGCGGGTATGGGACTGGACAGGTAAATTCCCCCCTTGCGGCCATAGGCGCCCAGCAGGGCGGTCAGGATAGCCATGGCCCGTCCCCGCTGACTGTCGTTGCCGTACCAGGTAAAATGCCGTCCCGGGTGCAAGCCGACAGCGGGAATCTGTCCGGCCATTTCCCGGGCGGTTTCCCGGATAAGCCCGGCGGGCAGCTCGGTTATTTTTGCCGCCCATTCCGGGGTGAGACTCTTAACGTGTTTCTTCAGGGCATTAAATCCGGTGGCGTATTTGCGGATGTATTCCTTATCATACAGGTTTTCGTAAATCAACACGTGTATCCAGGCCAGCAGCAAGGCCGTGTCCGTACCCGGTTTTAGGGGCAGCCAATAGTCCGCTTTTTGTGCGGCAATGGAAAAGCGGGGATCGACAACGATAAGTTTGGCGCCGCGCTCCAGGGCATTAGCAAATTGCAGGTTCTGACCCGTAAAAACATTTTCACCGATATGGGTGCCGATAAAAACCATCATCTTGGTGTTTTCAAAGTCGAGAGGCTCGGGCGAACCGACATTATTGCCGAAGGTTAACTTGTAACCCACATCCCGCGGCCCGCGGCATTGGGCAAAGGCCGGTTCCACAATATTCGGTGTGCCGAACCCTTTCATCAGGTGTTCAAAAAAACGGGCCTGTATACCATGGGGGAAAAAACCCACGGCTTCCGCGCCGTGTTTCTCCCGGATTTCAAGAAGCTTTTTGGCAAAAAAGTCCAAAGCCTCATCCCAGCTTACGCGCTTGAATTTGCCTTCGCCGCGCTTGCCAACACGCATCAGGGGATATTTCAGCCGGTCGGGGTCGTAGGCCAGTTTATGACCGGCATTGCCCCGGGCGCAAAGACGGCCCTCGGTCAACGGATGTTCGGGGTTGCCGTCGATCTTCAGCAACTTACCGTGCTTGTCCACATTGCCCAAAATGCCGCATCGCCAAAAACACATTTCGCATATGGAGGCGATTTCGCTTACACGCTGGCGACCTTTCCACCCCTTGGGGTGAATCGCTTCCATGCCGTGTACCTTCATTCCGGAAAGCAGGGTAAAGGCGCCGGCGGACAGGGTTGTTTTTTTCAGGAAATCCCTTCTGGAAATACTCATGTTATGCTCCGGATTTTTGTGTGGCTTGCAGGGATAAATCATTACGGATAAACTCTTGCAATAGATGAATCAGCGACGGATAAAATGGCAACGAGGCGTTTTCCTCTATTCTTTTTGCCAATTGGGGCAGCCAGTCCGTCAGCCCGCTTATGGCAAAGTCTTTCAACAGGGAATCCCCGGCCTCCTTTTCCAGCAATCGATAGATAAACTCCAGAATTATGGCCAGGTGATCGGGCATTTCCGTCATGTGCGACGATACTTTAAAGTGGTATTGCTGATAGATATCCATCAAATTCCGCGCATCGGCGCCAAAAAGCTCTTTTTCCGTGTAGTAGGATTTATACAATGGCGCGGGCAGGTTGGGATAGGCGGTGATGAAAAGATGGGTGTATTCCACCTGCAGGGCTTCCAGCAGGTCCGCCGCGGAAGAACGGGAGGCTACCCAGGTTTGCAGACGTTCCGCCTCCTTACCGGGCAGGATGTGTTCCAGCCACTCCCCGATGACGCCCCCGTAAAGCAGGCGGGCGATTTCCTCGCCGGGATAATAAAACAAACGGCTAAAGATTTTGTAAGCCGTTTTCCGGGTTTCTATTTCCGAAAGTTCCACCGTTTCCATAAAGAGTCCATCTGAAATGATTTATTGTTTTGCTGTTTCGGTTCACTTCTGTTAACGCGTCTCTTATGGGCAGAAATCATGCCAAATAATACCATATGGGTATTATTTTATAAAAAAAGCAGAAGGTGTTCTCCCTGGGTACATCATCCGGGCCCGGGTACAAAAAATGATTTTCTCCGGGGGAGGGATAGTTTGGTAATGTAAACATATAAGGCCTTGAATGTAAAGAGTTTACAGGGTTAATAATTCGCCTGTTATTCTTTAAACGTTAAAACCGTCTCTGTTATTCTGAGAAAAATATTTTTTTTAAAAGGGAAAGGTGAAAACCCGCATCTTTTCCCTTCACGGAAAGAGGTCGCTTTTTCCCAGAAATAAGAAAATGGCCTTCATTCTTCTTAATATCAAGAAATTATAGTAATCCGGTATAGTTTAGCGGTCTCCCCGGTCCGTGGTATAAAAAGGCGCTTTGTTTATATGGGAACCGTTTTCCCGCTTACGGTGCTTTTAGGGTAAGGCAACTATCGGAACGGGACGCTTTCAGGGCCTGAAATCCGTTTAGCATCCGGGTTTTAAAGGCGGCGTCCTTATCATGGCAGGTAAGGCAAAGACCCGCTTCCAAAATCTGTTTTTGTTCCCCGGGATTGAAAGGTCTTACATTGGAGCGCGTGGCGCGGTTTTCCGGACTGTCTTCCATAAAGCCGATCCAGGCGTCCTCGGGCAAACCGTCTTCCGGACGGTTTTCATATTCCGCGTTAAAGATCAGCCGGGCCCGCCGTCCCTCTTTTTTGATTTCAAAACGGCCGCGTCCATAACCCAGGGCCAGGGGATTAAAATGGCAGGAGAGGCAATCACGTGCTTCACGGGTAACGGTGTGCGGCGCGGAGGGGGCAAAAAGTCTCTTGAAAAGGGATTGTTCACCCTTATCCTTGTCTATGGTTAAAATCATGCCGGGCGTTGTGGTAATAACCCGGGCGCCCTGTTCCGTTTCGCGGATGCCGAGGGTGGGCGGTTCGGCCAGAAATTCACCCACATACTCCTGCCAGCGCCCCTGAAGGGAGTCGCCGCTAAGATGATCACGTGCTTTTCCGGCGGGCCGGTAGCGGGTGTGGCAGCCGACGCATTGCGGCGCCCAGTCGGAATGACAGGAAGCGCAATCCACATTACCGTGCGCCCCTCCCCGGGTGCAAACCCCGGCCGGTTTTTTGAGCGGCAGACGCCGGCCGCCGAGCTTGGTAAAAAGAAAGGTGTCCTGTTCGCCGGCAAAGGCATTCAGCAGGGCACGGTTGCCGTTTTGGGTAGCCAGCACCGTGCGTCCCAGCTTTTGGAAACCACGCAGATCGAAAATCCGGCGCTCCTCACCGTCAAACGCGGCATAGTTTTTTGTGCGCGTCGTGTTGCCGTGGCAATCCCCGCAACGGACGATGATTTGTTCTTCCTTGTGGGCATACAGTCTGCCGTCGCCCATAACCTCGTAGGAGATGTGGCAGTCGATGCAGCTTAAGCCTTTTTCAAAGTGGATGTCGGCGGAGACATGCCTGACCACTCTGCCATCGGCTAAAACCGTGTGTTGCAGTGTGTCGTTAAGGGGAACGGCCTCCAGGGTTGTTTCATGCAAACCCTTGTAGTTGAGGGATATCCGCCCGGAACGGCTGTGGCAACCCAGGCAATGCTCGTCGCTGATGTTGAGATCAAGCGAGGGATGCCCGCCGCCGGGGAGTGTGTCAGTCAAGCTTTGGTCATTCCCGGAATCATAATTCAGGTGGCAGGCAGTGCATCCGCCGCCACGGCTAAGCAGGTTTACCGGGCCGGGCCGGTTTTTTTCCTTCCCCAGATGGCAGGACACACAAAGCTGACGCAGGTGTTTGTCCGCCGGAGAGTAGCCCAGATGATGAACCGAAATAAGCGAATCGTCCGGGCTGTCGCTTTCGTCAAATACAAAGCGGTTTACGGCGATCATGCCGCTTAGCCGGTTCATGGGGGAGTTTTCCACCCGCTCATGGATGCCCGGATGGCAGGCTGCCGTACCACAGCTAAGCCTGGCGCTGCTCAGATTGCCCGGCACCAAAATCATCTCCCTGTGCGCGGCGTCTTTATTCATGCTAAAGGGATTACCCCGGTGACAGGAGTAGCAGCCCAGAGCCTGGGGAGAGTGGGCCGGCGAAAAGCCGCTGACATCCGTATGGCAGCTCAGGCAGCCTTCAAAGCGGCCCTGAACGGCAACGGGTGGAGGCAGGCTGTCATTGACGGCATACA
>Ga0256832_1003086_pt1 | contig 11348 bp, 15 predicted proteins | sample 134614metaG_FD_190534 | JGI IMG/M metagenome (GOLD analysis project Ga0256832, IMG submission 190534) | Hydrothermal vent microbial communities from Lau Basin, Pacific Ocean - 134-614 | ecosystem: Environmental > Aquatic > Marine > Hydrothermal vents | place: Pacific Ocean: Lau Basin | collected...
ATTCGTTTCCCACAACGGTTTGTGTAAAAAACTGGGTGGTGAATTGTCGCTGGTGCTGGAGGAATGGTTCGTCAATGTGGTCACCCATGGGTTGAAAAGCAGGGACCGGCCAGTGATCGAGATCACCCTTCGGTTGGAAGGTGAGTGGCTGTTTCTCCTGCTCAAGGACAATGGTATTCCCTTCGATCCCTGGCAGGTCGCTTCACCGGATATTTTGACTTCTCTCCATGAACGCCCGGTCGGAGGGCTGGGGATTCATATGATTCAATCCATCATGGACCGGTGCGAGTATTCACGAGAAGGGGAATTCAATCTCAGCCGGCTGATGAAGAAAATACGCCGGTGCCAATGAAACGCAATCTCAATCAACGTTTGACCATTCATCTGGTGCTGGTGACCCTGCCGATCTTGTTGGCGATCGTTGCCGGTGTGTTTCACTATGCAGCCAAGGCAATGATTGTCCAGTCCGATGCCCGGGCCGGACTGGCGGCTGCCCGGGTGGAACAGAAGATTCTGACGGTATTGGGCTCGGTTGCCGAATTCCCGCGCAGTATCGCCATACTTCTGGGCAATCAGCCTCCATCCGCCAGGCGGTTACGGGATCTGCTGGTGCAAAGTCTCAAGTCGGCCCCCGAGGTGTATGGCATGGCGGTGGCGGCAGAGCCCTATCGCCTGTATCCCGATCGGGGAGCGTTTTGCCCCTATGTCTACCGTCAGGGAGAAAGGATCCGGTTCAAGCGCCTGGATACCCCAACCTATCGTTACCTTGAGGCGGACTGGTACCGCCGCCCCAAAATGTCTCACAGTGGGGTATGGAGCGAGCCTTATTTCGATCAGGGGGGAGGAGAGGTGCTGATGTCCACCTTTTCGGCTCCCATTCAAGGTCCTGACGGGAGTTTCAAGGGGGTGGCCACAGCCGATATCTCCCTGGAACATCTGCACGATTTGGTGAGTGCTGCGGAAATGCCGGCGCAGGGATCCGCCGTTCTGTTGTCGATGCAGGGGAAGGTGATGACGCATTCCGGGGATGGAAATGATGGCTTTCCTTTGCCTGTATCCTGGCTGCAGGAGATCCGTTCCTGGCGAAATGAGGCTACCACTTCTTCGCACGTATTGACTCTCGGGGGGAGGGAAGGGTGGTTTGCTGCCTTTGTTTACCATTTGCGTCATCTCTATACCGGTGGTTCCCGGCAGAGGTACGGGCCCACACGGGTGATTCTGGAACCGGTTGGGAAGACCGGGTGGACGCTTGCAGTGCTGATCCCTCTCGATCGTCTGTATCTGCCCTTGTATCGAATGGCCACGGTGCTGCTCGTCGCCGGTGTGCTTGGAATTCTGCTGGCGGTGCTGGCCATCATGATTGTCACTCGTCGTGCCACGGGGGATATCGAGCGCCTTGCGGCAGTGGCCCGCCAGATCGCGGCCGGCCGGATGGACGCTCCAGTGCCGATGAACATGGCTACCGAGGAATTGGAGCACCTGGCGCAGGCTTTTCTTTCCATGCAGAAATCCCTGAACCACCATATACACCGGCTGGTCGACGAAACGGCCAGGAGGGAGCGGATGGAGAACGAGTTGAGGATAGCCCGCGACATCCAGATGGAACTACTCCCCAGGGCATTTCCATCCACCGGAGGACGGGTCGACGGCAGCGCGGTCATCGAACCGGCGCTGGAGGTGGGTGGAGACTTCTACGACTTCTTCTTCGTGGGCGAACAGAAGCTGTGCTTTGTCATCGGAGACGTTTCCGGCAAGGGGGTGCCGGCATCCCTCTTTATGGCAATGACCAAAACCCTGATCAAGGGGACCATGGGGTTGGGGGAGGCGCCCGGCAAAGTGCTGGAACGGGTCAATCAGGCACTGCAGGAAGGAAATGAAAGTGCCATGTTCGTGACGGTTTTCCTGGGATTGCTGGATCTTGAAACCGGCAGGCTGGACTACGCCAACGCCGGGCATCCTCCCCCCATGCTGGTCGGTGCCGGTGGCTGTGAGTGGCTGTCTTCAGGTGATCCCCTGCCTCCTGTGGGAGCATGGCCGGAAGTGCGCTATCCCTCATTTCAGCGGGAGGTGAAAAGCGACGAACTGATTTTCTCCTATACTGATGGAGTGAGCGAGGCAACCGGTGATGACAATGAATTGTTTGGTACGGAAAGGATATGCCTGGTGTTGCAAGGTTGGACACGAGGCACTGCTGCTCAGGCGATTAGTAGGATCAGGCAGGAGATGAAGCAGTTCGTTGGACATCATCCACAAGTGGATGACATCACGATGGTGGCGGTGAAATGGATCTCGACGGGTTGAAGGAAACCCTTTGCCTGCTGTCAGGGTGTACCAGTGGAGGGTATTGCCGGGATTTCCCATTTCCATGATTTGAGGCAAGCGTGTACTATGCTGCAGCGTGTGATTCTTGAAGAAGAAAAAGAACTGAGCGATGCTGCCAGGATGGGTGATATTGACGCATTGGGGGCATTGTTTGAGCGTCATCGGGAACGGATTCAGAGATTTCTTCAAAAGCGCCTGGGCAACCAGGCAGACATTGAAGATCTGGTTCAGAACGTGTTTCTGGAGATGTCCCGAACCATCACCGCCTACGAAGGGAGGTCGGCTTTTTCGACCTGGATATTGGGCATCAGCATGAATCTGATTCGCAATCATTATAGCCGTTCCCCCACCTCCCGCTATCAGTTCGTGGAAATCGATGAAATATCTTCCCTTGCCGGCCCAGAACCCGATGATCCTGCTGCGAAAGCGGATTCGGAGCAGCAGTTTCAGCAGCTACGTGAGGTTATCGCTGAGCTTCCCGCCAATTTGCGTGATCCGTTGGTGCTCGTGATCTACCAGGGGCTGTCCTACGATGAAGCTGCGGAATGCCTGGGTATCGGGCTTTCAGCATTGAAAAGCCGGATTTTTCGGGCCCGTGGTCTGCTGCGGCAACAATTCGATGAAATTTCACATTAGATGCAACCGATGCTGTTTTTATGTCACTTAAGGGGTGGGGCGTTTGTTGACATTCATCCATTTTCGATCTGTTCATGAAAGTGAAACCACCTGGCCAGGGAATCGGGATGCCTGCCGGGATGACCGTGCAGGACCATCCATCTACCCCATTGAAAAGGGATCCGGGAAACCCGGCGCCACCGCCGGCAGACGGTTCCAGCCTGTCCAGCCCCTTCCATGTTCAGCTTATTCCGCCCGCTTCCGCTGTCGTTGTGGCAAAGAGTCTGCCAGTCCTGCTCGGTAAACTGCAGCCCCCCCAGGCCTCATCAGCAGAAGTCTTGGTGGGTTTGCGTCGGGCCGCTGGTTCACCGAGGTCCAGGGGCCCACAGCTTGAGAAAATGGTCGCCATGCTGAGCGGGATTCACGGAAATAACCAGCGGGATGACTTGGCAGCATGGATGCGGGGCGGCGAATGGGATCCTCAGGAAACCCTGCCGGGAACCCAGCTGTTGAGTTGGGTGGGTGAAAGACTTGGTCATGCCAGGGAGCCACTGGCTGAAGTCCTCACGGCACGGTTTGAAGCAGCCGGCCTGGAAGCGTTGGAAGCGGCGAACAAAGGCTGGCAGGCGGCTGGAGTCCTCCAGGCCGTCCATATGACTTGGGATCGGCTGGGATCGGTGCCTGATGAAGCAGAATCGACCGACTCCCTTGTGAATGCATTGAGCCGGGAACGTGAGACAAGCAAGAAAATACTGGTCGAGGCCCAGCGGGTACTGCAGCAGTATCTGCCGTCCATCTCCCCGACCGGGCCGCTGCGGATTTGAATTTTTGCAACTTGCACCGGTGAGTTTCCACTCATTCATTGAAACCTGAAACCAAAGGAGCACCAATATGCCCCAGAACGACGTGAGTAGCGAATCCCAAGCCCTGATTACCCAGGCCGAGGCGCTTATAGAACAGGTGGAGAAAAGAAGAGGGGAGATTGACAAACTATACGACCAATACGGATTGACCCGCGATGACATGGAAAAGATCATCGAAGCGGGAATGGCGGCCCTGACACCGGAGCAAAAGGCGGAAATCGAGCGGGACGAGAACGAATGGCGGCGTGAAATCGAAGAGATCCTGCAGTCAACGGGTTCCCCCGGCAAACCCAAAGTACATCCCGGCCTGCTCAGAATATAAGCGCTTTGATGGAGAACAGGATGGAAGTCAGTAACAACGCATATCTTCAGGCAATCGGCGGAGACCGGTTTGCGGGACTTGGCCAGGGGATGGATCTACAGTCCCTGATCATGGCCATCGAATCCAGGCGGGCGGACTTGCTGGACAAGCAGTTGGCAGGTCAGACCAATCAGATGAGGGAACTGAATTCGAAAATCTCCGAAGCGAACAAGATTCTGGCCAAAGCCAGGCAGGTCAAAGAGGAAATCAAGGAAACCAGGCAAATGATCCAGACCCTGAAAGACTATAAGGCCAAAAACTGGGCGATTGGCAAGGACTGGGATACCGGGAAGTTCGATTCGATCCATCAATGGTTCGAGGAGCGAGGGATCAAGATGGATGTTTATGTGCGGGGCGTGGTCTCCGAAGGCGATGCGGGGGCTTATGACCGGGATATCAAGAAGTTGGAGAATCATCTGCATGACGTGACCGCTCCTGTCCAGAAGCTGTTGGAGGACAACGGCATCCAGTTCGATGCCGACAACATGGACAACAATATCCAGAGTATCAAGGGCTATGTGGATCAGCTCAACTCCACCTCGCAGATGGAAATGATCCGCCTGCAGTCGCTGATGAACAAGCGCAACCAGGCCTATGAACTGATGACCAACGCCCTGCAGAAGCTTTCGGGTTCGCTCGACAAGATTATCGCCAACGTCCGCTGAACCGGCGGGGATCAAGTTACGACACTTCACTACTGGAGAAACTTATGACGATTGAGACCAACCCGAATATTCAGGCCGTCGGTGGCGACCAGTTTGTGGATGCTTTGGGGCAGGGCATGGACCTTCAGGACCTGATTATGGCGATCGAGTCCAGGCGGGCGGATCTGCTCGACAAGCAATTGGCCGATCAGGTCAACCAGATGAAAAAGCTGAACGAGAAAATCGCTCTGGCGAACAAGATGCTGGCTTATGCCCGCACTCAGCAAAGTTCCGTGCTCAAAAAAGGGGTCAGCAAGGACGATTCCAAAGTCGTCGCGGACAATATGACTTTCAGGCAGTGGGCCGAGCAAAACGGCATCAGCCTTCATGATGTCAATGACGACGATCTTCACAACAAGGATGAATGGGCCGCCATCATCGAAAACGTCAAGGGGCACATCGACAGCCTCAATTCCACCTCGCAGATGGAGATGATCCGCCTGCAGTCGCTGATGAACAAACGCAACCAGGCCTACGAACTGATGACCAACGCCCTGCAGAAGCTGTCCGGGTCGGTCGACAAGATCATTGGCAATATCCGTTAACCGAGAGGACCTGCACTATGGATACATCCGCCACTCAGACACACCCCTCGCCCGAACAGATCGAGGAAGCCTCGGCACTGATTCTGGAGGTCCTGGAGAACGGAGGCACCTTGGGGGACGTCAAAGGGTTCACCCCGGAAGAGGTCGAGGCTGTCTATGCCCTGGCTTACAACCTTTTCCAGCAGCAGAAATACGAGGAAGCCGAAAAGCTGTTCCAGTTTCTCTGCTTTTACGAGCACCTGGACAAACGGTTCTGGATGGGGCTGGGGGGATGCCGTCAGCATCTCAAACAGTACGAGGGCGCTATCGATGCCTATTCCGTGCTGGGAATGCTGGATATGGAAAACCCCTACCCCCCGCTGCATGCCGCTGACTGTTACGTGGCCCTGGGGGACATGGAAAAGGCGGAAAGCGCCCTTGAGGCGGCGATCCACTGGTCCGGCGACAATGACCAGTACCAGGGGGTCAAAAGCCGTGCGGCTTTGTTGCTCGAGGCCATCAATACACCGAAGGAGGCGCCAGCATGAGCAGCATCGATACTTCCCTGCCCATTCAGGGTTTTTCACCTCTCCCGTCCTCCCCGGATTCCAGCCGAATCCAGGCCAGCCGGCAGCGCTATCAGGCTGCCTCCATCGAACACGCATCGCGGAATGAGACGGGCGCCGGCGTGGCAGCCCCAAGGTTGCAGGCACCGGAGATCAAACTGGATGCCGCTTCCCTGGGGCCCATGTTGCTGGCGATCAAGAGCAAGCTGGCCAACGAGCAGGTCAAATCCAGCCGCGAGGATATCAAGGCCAACATGCAGCGGCAAAAGGCCGAACATAAAAAAGCCCTCGAGCAGATCGAGAAAGCGATCAAGGCCATGGCAAAGGCCAGGGCTGGGCTGGCCAGGGCAAAACACGCCGGTCTCTTTGGAAAGATCTTTGGCTGGGTCAGTACCGTCGCGATGGCCGTGGCAGGTGCTGCTCTTATTGCCACGGGTGTCGGTGCGGCAGCTGGCGCAGTCATGATTGGGTTGGCTGTCAACCAAGCCGTTGGTCTGGCAACCGGAAAAACCCTGATGGAACGGGGCCTGGAAGAAATGGGGGCTTCGGCATCGACGGCGAAATGGATCGAGTTGGGCGTCACGGTTGCTGCGATTGTCGTGTCCGCCGGTGCCGGGGGTGCTGCCGCCACAGCTGAAGAAACTGCCGAGGCCGCGGAAACTGCCGAGGCCGCGGAAACTGCCGGGAATGCCAGTAGGTTACAAAAGACCGCCCAGGTTGCCGAGCGTGCCGGCCGTGTTACGGGAGGAATCGCAGAAGCTGGGAAGGGTGGTGCGAATGTTGCCCAGGGTGTTTATGACAAAGATGCCGCTGGCTATCAGAAAGAGGCTGATGACGCCAATGCCAGAAAACTGGAATTCCAGAAGTTTCTCGCCAGGCTGCAGGCTGAGCAGAGCGACGAGCAGGACCGCCTGAAAAGGGTGATCGAACAGCTGAATGAAACCACCACCCGGGTGCTCGACATGATGGGCAGCCAGCAGGCAACCACCGAGCAGATCACCCGCAATCTGATGGCTTGAAGGAGAATGGCGATGAATGCTTTCACCCTTACCCTGGATCCCGGTCAGGCAGCCCTGCTGCAGCGTTATCTGGATGGCAACCCGGACGTAGCGGAACGGCACGGCGTTCAGACCGACTCGGATGGCCGGCTCAGTCTGGATCACCTGCCTCTCGATCGCCTGCGCAGCCTTCTGGTGGAGGCGGCATCCACCCGTCCCACGCTGTTCCCGCCCGACTCCCCGGCCAGCAATGCTGCCGTGCAAGAATTGGGACATAAGTTGCAGGTGGCCTCAGGGGAGGTGGGGGTGGATCTTTATGCCATCATGGGGCTGCTGCACAAGATGGCCCAGTCCAGCCGCAGGGCCGCGAGGCAGATGCGCGAGGCCGACAACCAGCAGCGCTTCGTCCAGCTGCAGGCGGCCGCTGACCAAGTCAGGGAGGCGGCGCAAAAGGATTACGATGCAGCCGTCAAGCAGGCGGTGGCCCAGATCGTGACCGGAGTTGTGGGGATGGCGGCCGCTGGTGTGTCGCTTTACGGAGTGGGCAGGGCCATGGGCGAAGAGTCCGAAACGGCCCGGAAGGCGGTGATGACCAAATGGAGCGCTATGGGTCAGTTGACCGAGGCCACAGGCAAGATAGCCGCTGGTGGTCTCGGTATCAGCGCCGCCGAAGACACCCGGGCGGCGGGACAGGCAAAGGCACAGGAAAAAGTAAATGAGGCCAATGCCCAGAGAGCCCAGGATGCCGCCGACAAGGAAAAAGAGTTCATGCAACGCATGGAGGAGACGATGCAGGACATCCGTCAGAAACTGGCGGCGATCCAACAGTCCAACGACGACACCATGCGCACGATTCTGCGGGCATGAGCATCTCCTTGCCGGATTTGCTGCAGGAACTGTCTCGCCGCTACGATTGGGTATTGCCGGAGTGGGATGAGCGGGGTGTGGCATTGCTCTCGGTGGATGGAAGCTATGAAGTCACGTTGAGAGCCGATGGCGAACAGATCGTGCTTGAAGCCGAAGTGGGCGCCGTGCCCGCTTTCGGCCGTGCTGCGTGTCTTGAGCGTATGTTGCAGGCCCGTTTCGCCAGGATGAAACGACAATCGGAACTGTTGTATCTGGACCAGGGAGATGAGCCTGTCTTTCGTCTCAGGCAGAACATGCCTCTGGCGGATCTGGATGTCAGGAAGTTGGAAGAGAGATTGGAAGGTTTTTTCAATTGCCTTGATTTCTGGCATCGCCAACTGCACCACCAAACGTCCTCATCACTGCCGGCAGGCATGCTGTGTCCTTAGGAGGGTAAAAGAATCTTGGGTTCCCGACCATCTGACGAGCCATGGCGCCTCAAAGTGCTCTCGGGGCCCCATCTGGGGGCGGAGGTGCTATTGACGGGGAAGCAGTATCTGATTGGCAGTGATGAAGACTGTGACATCGTTCTTTCCGATGCAAGCGTTTACCAACGCCACGTCCGGCTGGAGAAATCCTCTGGTGAATGGACGATCACGGTTCTCGAGGGTGCGGTGCTGGTGGGGGACGAGCCCCTTTCTCCCGGTTCCACTGGTCGTCTGGAAGCCGGTAAGACGTTTGCCCTGGGTACGACCCATATCGGGATGGGTCCTTTGGACTATGACTGGGCAGGCAAGGTTTTGCCTTCTGCAGTCATGGTCGACAAGGTTCCGGCTGACAACCGGGAACCTGAAAAAGAACTTGCCGCGCAGAGCGCATTGGAAAGAAAAGGAGCGCGCCGGTTTTCATCGGTTTCCCGGAATACCTTGCGGTCCCTGTTCTGGGTGGTGGGCGGCGCCGGTGGAATCTTGTGGGTCCTGTTGTTGATGTTGGGGCTTGATCGTGGTGCGGCGGCACTGCCTCCGGTATCGGAACGGCAACAGATTGAACGAGTCTTACAGAACTTTCCGTTGCGTCGGGTGACAGTCAGCCGCTCCGCAGAAGGCTGGAGGATAAGGGGATACTGCAATACTGAGCAGGAACGTGCACACTTGCAGGAGGGGCTTGACCGCTTGTCTTTTCCGGTCTCTGTTCAGGTGCTGTCACGTCAGGGGTTGTTGAACGCCGTGAATACCGTGATCGGCAGTTTTGCCGGAACGGGTGTCCATGCCACTTTGCTGGATGATGGGAAAATCCGGTTGGATGGTTCTTTGTCCAGTCCGGGGCAGAAAGGGGAACTGCTACGGTTGCTGCATGATGACGTGCCGGGAATACGCGAAATGGAGGATCGCATCCGTATCGTTCAGGAGCGGCCTGAAGCAGCCGGAGCCATCCAGTCCGGGCGGAGGGAGGAAGAATCGTCTCAGGAAATGACGGAGGTCAGGCAACCCCGGATTCGGGGAATCGTTCTTTGGAAGTCGGGTGGACTGGTCATTCTGGACGATTGGGTGAGTCTCCCACTGGGAGCTCAGGTGAAAGGGAAGTGGCATATCAGCCGGATCGAGTCGGACCGGGTGTGGCTGAGAAACGGTTCCCGAAAAATGGTGCGTTATATAGGAGAAATCTTATGAGTGAGGAAATGGTCATGTTGACGCTGGAGGAGAAACTGGCTGCTGATTCCGATGGCGTCTTCAAAACGCAACTGGTGGAACAGCTCCAGACCGCCTTGGTGGAGAACAGGCGGACAATGGATGCCGGGGTGCCTCCGGCAGAATTTGCCCGCCTGAACAAACTTGTTACTGCCCTGGAGGCGGCTCAGACAGTGGTGGACGGTGTCTGGGGAAGGCTGCATTCCCCGCAAGGCTAACCGGGACGTCAATAGAAACAGGAGTGAGACATGGGTTTTGATTTCGATTCGATCAGCAACAATCTTGGCAAGAACGCCGATGCCCTGGACAACCAGATCCGGGATTTCAGCAAGACCATGAATCCCAACAGTCAGAAGGACATGCTGAAACTGCAAAGCATGATGCAGAAGTGGACCATTGCGGTGAATCTTGAAAGTACCATGGTCAAGTCCGTATCCGATGCGGTCAAAAGTGTCATCCAGAAATTCTAGGAGGTGGTCAATGGAGCGGGAATTGAGGTCCTTGCTGGCAGAAATCGGTTTTATGGCGGGCGGACATGGATATCAGGTGGAAATGGAAAGGATATGTGATGGACTGGAGGCCGAAGATCCAAGCGATGGCAAACCGGTGATCATCCGGGCTCTGGGCCGGATGAACCAGGGCCAGGTGGAGACGTCTGTGAGTATGCTCGAACAGGCATTGAGTGATGGCAAGTCGGAGCAACCGTTGTTACAGGCCTTCTTGGGAATGGCCTATCATTTGGCTGGCAGAAATCGAGACAAGCACAGGTTGCTCGAACAGGTGCTTGATGCCGATGAGGATCCGGAAGCGGTGCAAATGGCCCGGGCATTCCTCTGATACCGGAAAAGTGTGAGACATGATCGTACCAACAGACATCCACCCCATCGCTACTGTCCCGGTTCAGCCGTTGTCAGAGGATGGCGGCAAACCCGGCGGGGATGAAGTCAGCCGTTTCCAGGATGTCCTGATGCAAGCCGGGTCAAGTGATCCGCCGCTTCAGGACCCTGCTCCCATCCGTGAAACATCGCCTGGCGATGTCATTCTGCAGGGGTTGGAGAAATTGCGAATGGAGCCTCCCCTAAGGGGAAACCGGGGTCGTGATGCTTCTATCCTGGATATTCGGGAGGTGCTCAAGGTTCAGCTGCAGGTCCAGCATCTGGTGGTCGTGGAGTCCTGGGCAACCCAGGTGGCCACCAAGGCCGAGAATGCCGGTAATTCGTTATTGAGGAACCAATGAGCCCTTACCAAAGGAATTGCCTTCTGTTCCTGATGTTGACGCTGCTCGCCGGTTGCAAGGAGATTCTCTACAGCGACCTGCCGGAACGCCAGGCCAATGAGATGCTGGCGATTCTGCAGGCCAATGGAATCGGCTCCGACAAAAAGTCGGGGAAAGGGGGCACGGTTACCCTGCGGGTGGAAAAAAAACGGTTTGCCGACGCGGTGCAACTGCTTCGTGATCAGGGATATCCCCGTGAAGAATTCACCGACCTGGGCCGGTTGTTTCCCCAGGAAGGACTGATTAGTTCTCCGGAGGAGGAACGGATCCGTTATGTGTACGGACTTTCCCAGGAGGTGGCGGAAACCCTGACCCATATTGACGGGGTGATCACCGCCAGGGTCCATGTGGTCCTGCCGCAACGCGAAGTTGACCGGCTTGAACGGTCCGAATCGTTGCCGACCTCAGCCGCCGTGTTCATCAAGCACCGCCCTGGGGCAGACCTTCAGGTTCTGATTCCCAGAATCAAACAACTGGTGCAGAACAGTGTCGCCGGTCTGCCCTACGATAAGATCGCTGTGGCCTTGTTTCCCTCCAGCCCGGCAATGGTCCGGAGACAGCGGCTGGAGACGGTGATGGGCATTG
>Ga0256832_1003087_pt1 | contig 11347 bp, 7 predicted proteins | sample 134614metaG_FD_190534 | JGI IMG/M metagenome (GOLD analysis project Ga0256832, IMG submission 190534) | Hydrothermal vent microbial communities from Lau Basin, Pacific Ocean - 134-614 | ecosystem: Environmental > Aquatic > Marine > Hydrothermal vents | place: Pacific Ocean: Lau Basin | collected...
CGGAGAAGGAGTTAAGATAGCTGTTGTAGATTGGGGAAAGGTTAGAGTAACTCATCAGGAATTCCAAAAAGATGGAAGAAGCAGAATTCATATAATGGGTGAAGAGAATCAAAGACAGCCTTATCACCCTCATGCTACTTTTTTAACCGGAACGATAGCCGCAAAAGGAGTAAATCCAAAGGCTAAAGGAGCGGCTGAGAATGTGGAGATTTACAGTTATTATGCTCCAGAATACAATTACTCAAGAGCGGTTTTAAAAGCTTATAAGGATGAAGGAATTACTCTCTCAAATCATGCCTATCTTTATGTTGATCCTCAATATGACGGGGTTTATGATGAAGAGGCTAAAGCTTTGGATAAAGTTGTGTATGATAATCCGTATTTAAATGTTTTTATGGCCGGAGGAAACGATAGAGGACATGAAGGAGAGAGTAACTACAAACAGCTAAAGGGCCCAAGAAACGCAAAAAATGTTTTTACAATAGCCGCTACTATGGATAATGGAGATATGATAGCTCCATATAGCAATAGAGGTCCGGTAAATGACGGCAGAATTAAGCCCGATTTTGCGGTAGCCGGAGCTGGAAACAGCTATCTTCTATCAACAGGAGCTCATGCAGATGACGAATATATAGTAAGCGGAGGAACGACTTCTGCTACGGCAAGAGCGATAGGATCGGCTGCTTTGATTTTGGAGTTTTATAAAAGACTTACAGGAAAAGATAAAATAAGACATGATATTTTAAAATCTCTTTTTATCAATACCGCCACAGACAGAGGGCCAAAGGGGCCTGATTATATGTTTGGTTTTGGAACAATTAATCCAAAAGATGCTGTGGATACTTTATGGACTCTTATTTCAAAAAAGCCTTTGGTTCAAACAGGAGAGGTAGCAAAAAACGAAGTAAAAAAATATGAAATAGATATGCCAAATGATGGGACTTTGAAGATAACTTTGGTTTGGATAGATCCTCCAGGACCTGCCGAGATTCCAAATCTTCCGGATACAAGAAAGCCTACTTTAATAAATGATTTGGATATGTGGATAGAAAGAGATGGGGAGAGATTTTATCCTTTCTCCCTTGATGGGGAAAATGTGGAAAAACCGGCTACTGCGGTTACTTTCAATAAAGTGGATAATGTAGAGCAGATTGTTATAGAAAACGCGAAAAAAGGAAAATATAAAGTTTTTATAAAAGCAGCAAGACTAAAGACTCCTTCTCAAAAATATGCAATAGTATCTTCAAATTATGCAAAACCCATAACAAGTTTAATTAAAAACGGAGTTGATAATTTTGTCGAGAGATATTATGAATATATTTTAGACAGAAAAGCAAGCAAAGAGGAGATAGATTTTTGGAAAGACAAACTTAAAGAAGGATCTATGAGCGCTTTGGATGTGGCCGAATTCTTTTTTGAAAGCCCGGAATATAAATCTCAAAACGATACGGCAAAAGAGTTTTTGACAAAAGTTTACAGAGTGATGTTAAATAGAGAGCCTGATAAAGAGGGATTTGGTTATTGGCTTAATAGAATAAAAAATAAAACTACTTCAAAAGATTTAATAATTTATGAATTTGGATTATCAGACGAATTTAAAAAACTTTGCGATAACTACTCCATTACTCCTTTTAATGAAGATAATAAAATAGATTTTTTTATAAAAAGACTTTATATCATAGTTTTGGGAAGAGATTATGATCCAAAAGGTTTGAGTGACTGGAAAAATTTTATAAAAACGGGAAAAGAGAGTGCTGCTGAAGTGACTAAAAATTTCTTTTTTTCAGATGAGTTTAAAAACAGAAACTTAACAAACGAAGAGTTTGTAAAGGTAGCCTATTTGGCTATTTTGGGCAAGGAAGCAGACAGCGACGAGGTAGAGTATTGGACAAGCAAATTGGATATGAAAAATATTACACGAGAAAAGCTTTTAGATGAATTTTTAAATTCTGATGAATTTAAAGGATTTATAAAAAAGTACAAAATAGAAAGGTAGCGGTTATTATGCCGCTATCTGAGATTTTTGTTTTATGTAGTTTTCTATTTTTTCTTCACAAAACTCTATTAAATCGTAAAGTTCGTAATCGTTAAGGGAATCGAAACTCTCTCCATTTGCGCACAGTTTTAAGGTCAAATTTTCATTTATGATTCCTTCTCGTAAAAGCATATTCTTAGTTTTTGCAAATATTTTATCTATATCTCTATTTGATAGGATTTTTTTACAATATTTATAAAAATTATTTTTTGTTATTCGTTCTATAAATCTATTATTATTTTGAATCAATGTTAATATAAAGATATTTTGAAAAAATTGGCTTTCATTTACCTGCGAGTCCATAAATAATTTGATTTTTTTATAGCATTTATTCATCAGGATTCCCTTTTGCTTACAATTATATTCTTAAGAATAAAAATTAATTTTATAGATTATATGTTACTTTTCTTTAAAGTTCACTGATTTTAATATAAATTTTTTAATTAATTTTTATTTTTGAGTAGAACGAGAAAAAATGTAAAGATTATCTACTGTAGGAGAAACCTATACCTATTTTATTTACGTTTTTATTGTAATCAATTAAGCTTTCTCCATATCCATTGAAAAATTGAATATATCCAAAAGTATTTTTAAAACTTTTTATAGGAAATGACCAGTCTATCTCTATTGAGCCTTTGTTTTGGGAACTTCTTAGATTATTTCTAAAAATCAAGTTTATTAAATGTTTTTTAAATGGATAGGAGCATCTTAACTCTCCGTAGCCTAAATATTTCTCGATATCCGGATTATCATCATTTTTTTCATTTTCTGGAATTCTATACCATACTTTAAAATAGAAAATTGCTTCTTTTATTTGAAATATAGTTTCCGCATAGATTCTGTTCCATGATCTTGAAAACTCTCCCTTTTGGCCGTTTGATTGATGATTTATGCTCACTCTAAAGGCATTTATCGATAAAATATTTTTCTTTAAAGGAAATAGAACAAATATCTCCGGCTCATAATTTGTCTCTCTAAAGGGAGCAGATTTTTGAAATATCTGCCAAAAGGATTTTTGGGTATATCCCAAAAATAGAGTTTCGTTTAAGTGCAGCATATTTGATAAGAGAGGTTTCATAAAGCTTATTTGAAATTTTGTCTCAAAACGTTTTCTATCATTTTTTGATGTTCTGTCATACATTATTGGTATAAAATAGTTTGGATAGTATGGGTATAGTCCGAAATTTCTGGCTAAAATCTGCTTTATTGTAGATTTTGTCTCTTTGTCTCCATAATAGGAGAGCATATATTTAAAGCTCTCCTCAAATTTTGGTTTAGGTTCTATAAAAATCTGTGAATTTTTTAGACTTTCTTCAAGTCTATTTTTGTTGTCTGCCAAAAGATTTAATAATAAAACCAAAGTCAAAATTAAAACTCTCATAAATAAGCCTTTAGTCGATTTTAGACCATTTGCTTATTTTATCCAAATATTTATTATATATTTCCTCACCGCTTTCTTTATCTTTTGCTTGAATATAGAGTTTTAAATGATTGCTGTATTGATCTGGAATCATCAATATCCAGTCGCTCTCATTCTCCCAAATTTTCACGCCATCTATTGTGGAGGATTTTTTTCCTCTTGATTCTTGCAAAAATTTTCTCATCATTTTTCCTTTAAGAGCGTGCGTGCAAGGAAGCTTTGAATAGTTGTAATAAAACGGTTTTAAGTCTTTTACTATTTTGGATAAATCTGTTTGAGAGGAGCTTAACATCTCTATTATCTTTAAAGAAGCGTAAATGGAATCTCTATGGGTTGAAAATTCCGTAAAAGCAAAATTTCCCTCCACCGTGGCTATCAGATCAAATTTTGAGAGTTTTTCTTTTTTGAAATTTATATATTTTCCTCTCTTTATTTCAAGATTTTCAAATTCCGTATCCATCATATCGGGCGCCCATACCGGTAGAAAGACTGAAAATTTCCTGTTTTTCCTTTTTGCCTCAAGATTTATAAGATATAAAACCGTCAAAAGAGCTCTGCTCTTTTCCAAAACCTCTCCCTCATCGGTTACCAAAACTATTCTCTGGCCGTTTGGATAGATTAAAAATCCAGCCTTCATATCAAGGTTTTTTACTATTTTTGCCACATTTTTTTTATTTTCAGCAATTGTGGTTTTTATATTGGAGAGTTTGTTTTCATCATGATAGGCATTTAGTGTAATATTTGAAATTTGAAGAGTATTTAAAAGCTGAGGGAGAATGTCTGCCGTGTTTCCGTGCATTAAATCTACTGTTATTGTAAAATCTTTATTTATTATTTTGTGATCTATTGTTTTTTCTATTGCCTCAAGATAGTTATGGCACTCTTTATGGTATTCGGTCTCCATTAACGAGCCGATTTTCGTAAAATCTACTTTTCTAAATTTCTCTTTAAAAAAATTCTTTTCCACGCTTTTTGTAAAATTGGTATTAAATCTTAAAGCGTCTTCATTAAAGAAAGTGATAGTTGTGCTCATAGGATCGTGAATGGATTGATTGAAATGGACTCCGGCCGTTATATCTGGATCGTTTTCAAGATTGTATCTCATAACGGCAGCCGGCATAACTTTTAAATCTATAACATTTACGCCTGTTGATAGAAGACCTCCTACAAAGATCCTCTTTAGCATTTTAGAGCTTCTGTGGTAGTCGCTTGATATGAAAACATTTGAGTTTAAAGGAAGCTCTGAGCCGAAAGCTTCGGCGATTTTAGCCACTACTTCGCATGATAATTCTATGTTTGATCTTCCCACAATGCTTCCGTTTTCAAAGAGGGCGTTTTTATATCTGCTTCCCCAAATTACATTGCTGTTTAGTATGGCCGCTTCGTCTATTATTTTGTTTGGCCAGATGGTTATATCTTTATCTATCGATACAAGCTCTCCTATTTTACACCCTTCAGCCAAAATCATTCCCGCTTTTGCTTTTACATTTTTGCCTATGATATTGTCGTTGCAGATAACGCAGTTATCAAGATTACAGTTTTTATCTATAAAAACATTTTCCCAAATTACGCTGTTTCTTATTTTATTGTTCTCTTTTATCGTTGTGTTTTCTCCGATTACTACATTTTCAAGTTTGCAGCCTTTTTCTATTTTGACATTTTTTCCTAAAATAACTTTTCCGTTTATTTGAAAATCTTTAGCCTGATACTCTCCTTCATAATATAAAGTTCCGGTTGGAAACTCTTTTTTGTTTAAATAATCGAATCTAAATTTAACCTTTTCTTGTAAAATATCGTCATGCACCTCTCTATAGCTGTCTGGATTTCCGACATCTCTCCAATATCCTTTGGCGTTGTAGCCCATTAAATCTATTCCCTCTTCCATTAATCTTGGAAAGAGATCTTTTGCAAAATCGAAATTTTCTTTTTGGGGAATATAATCTAAAATTTCAGGCTCTATTATATAGATTCCCGTATTTATCGTATCGCTAAAAACCTCTCCCCAGCTTGGCTTTTCCAAAAATTTCTCTATCTTTCCCTCTTCATCGGTTATCACAACTCCAAACTCCAAAGGATTTTCCACAGAAGTTAGAGTTATGGTAAGTCTTGAAGCTTTTTTATTGTGATAGTCAAATATCTTTTGAAAATCAAAGTCTGTAACCAAATCGCCGCTTATGATTATGAAATTGTCATCCTTTAAATACTCCTCGGCCATTTTCACAGCTCCCGCTGTTCCGTAATCCTCATCTGGGATAACATACTTTATATCTATTCCAAAATCTTTTCCGTCTTTAAAATAGTTTTTTATAACTTCTGGTTTAAAATATAAAAGGACTATAAACTCTTTTATTCCCAAATCTCTAAGAGTCTTCATTGTATGTTCCATCATGGGCTTGTTTACAATAGGAAGCATAGGTTTTGGTCTTGAGTTTGTAAGAGGCTGAATTCTTGTGCCAAATCCTCCCGCCATAATTACAGCTTTCATCTTTCATCCTTTTTATCGAGTTTTTTTATCATATAACAAAATTATTTATATATAACTTTAAAGCGTATTATGCAAAATCGTTAAATTTGGATACAATAAGAAAATTTTTTAAAAAGGTAATTATGAATTTCAAAGATTTTAATTTTAAACCCCAGCTTTTAAAAGCTATTGAAGAGGCAGGTTTCAAAGAGCCAAGTCCCGTTCAAAAAGAGGCAATACCTGTCATTTTAGAAGGCTATGATATAGTTGCTCAAGCCCATACCGGAACCGGTAAAACCGCGGCGTTTGCGCTTCCTATTTTGCAAATGATAGAGACAAAAAACAAGATAGAGGCGGTAGTTATAGTTCCTACAAGAGAGCTTGCTATGCAAGTTAGCGATGAGATTTATAAATTTGGAAAGTATCTTGGAATAAACACCGCTACGGTTTATGGCGGAAGCTCTTATAGCAGGCAGTTAAAGCATATAAAAAATGCTTCGGTTATTGTTGCCACTCCCGGCAGATTTTTGGATCTTCTATCAAGCCAAAAGATAGATATAGCCCCCTCCTTTGTCGTATTGGATGAAGCGGATGAGATGCTTGATATGGGATTTTTGGATGATATAAAAGAGATTTTTTCTTATCTTCCCACAAACAGACAGACAATGATGTTTTCAGCTACGATGCCAAAAGAGATTAAGGATCTTGCTTTAAATATTTTGCATGAGCCAAAATTTATCTCGATTACCAAAAACAGAGTAACCAATGAAAATATCAAGCAAAACTATTATGTAGTAGAAGAGCACGAAAGAGACGATGCGTTAATTAGGCTTTTGGATTATAAAGATCCGGCTAAAAGCATAGTATTTTGCAGAACCAAAAAAGAGGTTGACAGGTTATCTACTCTTCTTATCTCTCAAGGATATATGGCAAAAGGGCTTCATGGAGATATGGAGCAAAGACAAAGAGAAGAAGTTATAAAGAGTTTTAAAAAAGGGGATTTGGAAATTTTGATAGCTACCGATGTAGCGGCAAGAGGGCTTGATGTAAATGATGTAACTCATGTATTTAATTACCATATTCCTTTTGACAGCGAAAGCTACGTTCATAGAATAGGAAGAACCGGAAGAGCGGGGAAAGAGGGAGTTGCCGTAACTATTTTAACTCCTAAAGAGTTTAATTCTCTAAATAAAATCCAAAAGAGCATAGGAAGCAAAATAGAAACAAAAGTTATTCCTACTATTAAAGATGTAAAATCAAAGAAGGTAAATTCTTTAATGGATTTGATTTCTTCTAAAAAAGTGGATGATAATGCAAAAGAGATTGTAAACACTCTTCTTGAAAACGGAGAAGATTTATTAAATATAGCCCTCAAACTTGCCTCTTTACTCTCTCAAAAAGAGAAAATCAAGGGAGCTAACAAAATAGGCAAAAGCAAAGAGGAGATAAACAGGCTTTTTGACAGATATTATGAGGATTTAAGAAGAAATAAAAAAAGCAAAAGAAGAGGCCAGAAATCTCAAAGAGGTGGTTATTCAAGAAACAGAGGCGGCAGAGGCAGGAGAAGTAGATATTAAAATAATTATATAATCTCCTTTCTTTTTACAAAATTTTTTGGAGATAATAATGTTTATTTATAGAGATACGAAAGAGGATGATTTAGAAGCGATTTGCCGCTTGCCTAAAAATGAAAAAGAGCTCTTTTTTATGTTTCCCTCCGCAACTTATCCTCTGTTAGTTTCTCAAATGAGAGAGATTTTTAAAAAAAGATACGGCCATACCACTTTTTTATATAACAATAAAATTATAGGTTATGCGAATCTATACTTTTTGGAAAATGATGATTCTCCTTATATAGGGCATCTGATTCTCTCGTCTGATTATAGGGGGAGAGGTTACGGAAAGAGAATGATCGAAATTATGATAAAAAAAGCTTTTACTCTATATAAAAATGATAAAATAAAAATAGCCGTTATTAACGAAAATACAAAAGCTTTGCTTCTTTATATGAAGCTTGGTTTTTTTCCTTTTAAAGCCTCTTTACGGTTTGATAAAGAGGGGAGGCCTAAAGTTTTGATTTCTATGGAGCTTGAAAAAAAGAAGGTAGAGTATGGCGATAGTAAGCTGCAAGGAGTGTGGGCGTAATATAAGCGACAAAGCCGAGTTTTGTCCAAGCTGCGGAGCTACAAGCAAGGCGGCTATTCCCGATCCTCCCAAAAAGAGCGCTCCTAAAAAGAAGTGGTGGGAGATTGAAATAAACAGATGGAAATTTGCCACTTTCATTTTTGCTTTCTTTACCGTTTTGTTTTTTTTAGCCTATATAACTCACTTGAATAAAACCGAGAGTAAACAGAGCTCTAACGCATCAAATAAAAGTAAGGTAATATCTTTTCATAAAATTTCTTCTTTTTCTCTTGTTAAAACATCTCCCATGAAAAAGAGATTTGAAAGAAAATTAAAGCTTCTTGAAAAATATAGGAATGAGATTTTTAACAATTCCAAACTTAGATATCTTCAAATAGTAAATATTGCAGATTTCTTTCAAGAGTATGATTCAATGCTAAAATCGATAAAAAATAAAAAAGAGATTGTAGATAATAATAAAACTGTTTTGGATTTTATAAAATGGGAGAGAGATTTTCAAAAAAAGGCTTTTCCAAGGCTAAGACGTTTTTATGCTGTTGCTTTAAAGAGAAAATTTAGAGGAGTGGATAAAAGCGCTGCGGGGGGAAAGAGATACAAGATTTTAGCGGTTAAATCTCATATTTTCGTAAGAAAAAAAGAGGTTGAAAAATTTCATTTATTAATTGAAGATATTTTAAAAAAGCTACGATTTGATAAAGTTATCTATATTGATAAGAAAAATAAAGACTATATTTACTATATCTCTTCCAAAAGGGACGAGGCCTTATAGAGCTATTTTTTGCCCTTTTGCCTCATTTTTATATAGATATGCAAAATATCAATGGCTGCCGGAGTAATGCCGCTTATCTCGCTTGCCGCAAAGAGAGTTGGGGGATTAAATTTTTGAAGTTTTTCCACAACTTCGTTGCTTAATCCCGATATTTTTGTAAAATCCATATCTTTTGGAATTTTTATATTTAGCATCTCTTTCATTCTGTCTATCTGATTTTTTTGCTTTTCTATGTATCTTGCATATTTTGATTCTATTAAAACCTGCTCTTTTGCCTCTTTTTGAATATCTTTTAATTTGGGCGCTAAAATATCAAGTTTCTCTATCGTAAAACTCTTTCTTCCCACAATGCTTTTTAGAGGAGTTTTATCGGTAATTTTCTCTTCTTTTATCGATTCAAGGAGTTTTAGATTCTCTTTGGACGGGGTTATGAAATTGTTGCTTAAATATTCCATAGCCTCTTTTATTTGAGCCTCTTTAATTTTTGTCTTTTTAAATGTCTTCTCATCTATCAGTCCGAGTCTGTATCCGTAATGCATAAGTCTTAAATCGGCATTATCCTCCCTTAAAAGGAGTCTGTATTCCGCTCTGCTTGTAAACATTCTGTAAGGCTCGTTTGTCCCTTTTGTAACCAAATCGTCTATCAAAACGCCGATATAGGCTTCATCTCTTCTTAAAATCAAAGGTTCCTCTTCTCTTATAGACAAAACCGCATTGATTCCCGCCATCAGTCCCTGAGCTGCCGCCTCTTCATATCCTGTCGTTCCGTTTATCTGTCCGGCAAGATACAATCCTTTAATCTTTTTTGTCTCAAGCGTATGTTTTAGTTCAGTCGGATCTACAAAATCATACTCTATTGCATATCCGAATCTCACTATTTTCGCATTCTCAAGCCCTTTTATGGAATGCACCATTTCAAGCTGCGTATCTACCGGCAAAGATGTGCTAAGACCGTTTATATAATATTCGGTAGCTTCCAAAGTTTGAGGCTCTACAAATAGATGGTGCCTCTCTTTATCTCTGAATCTGTTTATTTTATCCTCTATGCTTGGGCAGTATCTTGGCCCAAGTCCCTCTATCTGTCCTGTAAAAAGCGGGGCTCTGTCAAAACTATTCTCTATTATTTCGTGCGTTTTTTCGTTTGTATATGTGATGTAGCATGGAAGCTGTTTTGGATTGAAGTTTTCTCTGTCTGTTCTAAAGCTAAATGGAATCGGATTTTCGTCTCCTCCTTGAATCTCCATTTTTGAGAAATCTATGCTTTTTGCATCGATTCTTGGACATGTGCCGGTTTTGAGTCTTCCCATTTTAAGACCTAAACTGTTTAGGGAATCGCTTAATTTGGTTGATGGAAACTCTCCCGCTCTTCCCGCGCTTTGAATAAAGTCTCCTATATGGATTTTTCCCTTTAGAAATGTTCCGGTTGTTACTATTACTTTTTTGGCGTGGTATCTGTTTTTTAGATTTGTAATAACTCCTTGAACTTCGCTGTTTTTTACGATAATCTCGTCTGCGGTCTCCTGTTTTATAAAGAGATTTGGAGTGTTTAGGCAAACAGTTCTCATAAAAATTCTGTATCTGTCCATATCTATTTGGGCTCTGCTTCCTCTAACAGCGGGTCCTTTTGAAGCGTTTAGGATTCTAAACTGGATTCCCGTTTTATCGGTTGTAATTCCCATCTGTCCGCCAAGAGCGTCTATCTCTTTTACAAGATGCCCTTTTGCCAATCCTCCTATGGCGGGATTGCAGCTTGCGGCTCCTATCTGCTCTACAAGCATTGTTAAAAGAAGAGTCTTCTCTCCCATTCTTGCAGCAGTCAAAGCAGCCTCTATTCCGGCATGCCCGCCGCCTATTACGATAATGTCGTATTTCACTCTCTAAAATCCTTTTTAAGCGCGATTTTTTCGCTATTATATCAAATTTGATATAATTTATCTTATCTTCCTAAAAAAGGATACTGTTTTGTTTACCGGTTTGATAAGAGAGTTTGCCGAAGTTAAAAGTTTTAAAAACAACTTTTTATCCTTAAAATCTTCATATACCCCGAAAATCGGAGACAGCATTGCCGTAAACGGGGCGTGCCTTACCGTAGTTGAGGTTAAAAAGGGCGAATTTACTGTGGAATTGTCTTTTGAGACGATGGATAAAATAGCGATAGAGAATTTAAAAGGGCTGGTTCATATGGAGCCGGCTATGAAGTTAAATGACAGAGTTGAAGGGCATATTGTTCAAGGGCATATCGATACTATCGGAATTATAGAGAAAATTGAAAAAAAAGATAGAGCGTTTGATTTTTATATCTCCTTGTCAAAAGAGTATATGAAATATGTTGTTGAAAAAGGAAGCATAGCGGTGGATGGAGTAAGCCTTACGGTAAATGATGTTTTTGAAAGCTCTTTTAGGCTTACTATAATTCCCCATACAATGCAAAAGACTCTGTTTAATTCATATTTTGCGGGAAGAAGAGTAAATATAGAAACCGATATGTTTGCAAGATATATTTATCATATCTTT
>Ga0256832_1003088_pt1 | contig 11342 bp, 11 predicted proteins | sample 134614metaG_FD_190534 | JGI IMG/M metagenome (GOLD analysis project Ga0256832, IMG submission 190534) | Hydrothermal vent microbial communities from Lau Basin, Pacific Ocean - 134-614 | ecosystem: Environmental > Aquatic > Marine > Hydrothermal vents | place: Pacific Ocean: Lau Basin | collected...
CGAGTACGTGTGCATTCCCTGTTCCGGCTGGGGCGGCTGAGCGCGCGCCATGGACAAGCTGCTGGTGCCGGTGGATTTCTCCGCCACCGCCGAGGAGGCCCTGCGGTATGCCGTGGACTGGCCCTGTGCCGCGGGGCGGCAGGTGGTGCTGTTGCACGTGGTCGATCCGGTGGACATCGCCGAGCTGGGCCTGGTGGGCCTGGCGGAATACGAGCCGCGCATGGCCGACGAGCTGCGCGCCGAGGCCGAACGGCGCCTGGCCGGGCTGGCCCGCCGCCACGCCCGCGAGGGGCTCGCCCTGACGACGCGCGTGGCCGTCGACCGGCCCTGGCGGGGCATCATCCGCACCGCCATCGAGGAGCGGGTGGCGGCCATCGTCATGGGCGCCCACGGGCGGGGCGCCCTGGCCGAGACGCTGCTCGGCGCCACCACGGAGAAGGTGGTGCGCAAGGCGCCCATGACGGTCGTCGTGCACAAGCCGCGCGCGGTGCGGGAGCGGCTGCTGCGCCACTGGCGGGCGCTGGAGGCCGGTTGAATGGCCCCGCTGGACCCGCAGACCTACGCCATCGCCACCGGGCTGATCTTCGTCGTCTCCTTCCTGTTCGCCATGCTCGGCCTGGGCGGCGGCATGCTGTACGTGCCCATCTTTAAGTGGCTGTCGTTCCCGGTGAAGAGCGTGGCCATCCCCGTGGGCCTGTTGCTCAACGGCCTCAACACCCTGCTGGCCTTTGTCCGCTACGCCCGCGAGGGCCTGGTGGACTTTCGCGGCGGCATGCCGGCCGCCGTGGCGGCCCTGGTGCTGGCGCCGGTGGGGGCCTGGACGGTGCGCTTCGTGCCGCGCGACACCCTGCTACTGCTGTTCGCCCTGGCGGTCATCGTCGCCGGGGTGCGCACGCTGGTGACCTCGGGCCGAGGCGAGCCGACCGCCCGCATGCCGGCCCGCAAGCGCATGGTCGTCGGCGCGGCGGTGGGCGGTTTCGCCGGCTTCATCGGCGGCCTGCTGGGCCTGGGCGGCGGCTTCATCGTCGGTCCCATGCTCATGGAGATGGGCTACCCCACCAAGGAGGCGGCGGCCACCACGGCCTTCATCGTCACCTTCTCCTCCTTCTCCGGCTTTCTGGGCCACATGGCCGAGGGGCGCATCGACCCCCTGCTGGCCGGCCTGACCATCGTCGCGGTGGTGCTCGGCTCCCAGCTGGGCGCCTGGTTCATGGCCTACCGGGCGCGGCCCGGCTGGGTGAAGCAGCTGTACGGGGTGGTGCTGCTGGCGGTGGCAGCCAAGCTGTTGTACGGACTGTGGACATGAGCAACGGACAGACCTACCGCGTCACGGCGCGCCGGCTCGACGCCCACGGCAGCGTGGCCCGCTGCAAGGACGCCGAGATCACCCTGGACACCGACGTGGCCGGGCGCGCCGACGCCTTCAACCCGGCCGAGCTGCTGCTGGCGGCGCTGGCCGCCTGCATGATCAAGAACATCGAGCGCGTGGCGCCGCTCATCCACTTCCGGTTCCGCGGCGTGGAGGTGCGCCTGACGGGCCACCGGCGCGACCGGCCGCCGGCCATGGTGCGCATCGAGTACGAGCTGCGGGTGGACACGGACGAGAGCGATGCACGCCTCGAACTGCTGCACCGCAACGTGCGCCAGTTCGGCACGGTGTACAACACCCTGGCGGCCGGCTGCGCCCTGGACGGGGTGCTGCTTCGCGCCGACGGGCAGGGCGATGCCTGACGGCCCCGTGCTGGCGGTGCGGCTGGTGGGCAGCGGCGAGGCGGCCCTGCGCATGGAGAAGCGTCTGCGCTGCGCCGGCCGGGCGCTGGGCGTGACGGTGGCGGTGGATGTGGAAGGGGCGCCGTGGGGCGAGGGCGGTCCGGAGGTGTGGCTGGCGGGGCGGCGCATCGCCGACCGGCTGGTGGACACGTCCACCCTGGAGCGGCTGTTGCGGCCCTACGTGGGCCGGGCGGGGAGCGGAAAATGAACGGGGCGGCCGGGGCCGCCCCGTGGGGGTGGGGCCGCTCAGCGCGCGGCCACCTGCACCTCGCGGGTGACTTCACGCATGGGCCGGTCCTCCAGCTTCCAGCCCTTGCGGTCGGCCAGGGGCTTGAAGGCCCAGCGGTACACCAGGCGCGCCTTCACCTGCACCTTGTCGCTCCCCTTGGGCAGCTTGAAGCGATAGGTGGTGGTGTCCGACTGCTGCGGCTTCAGGCAGGTGTCGAAGGCCAGTTCCTGGGCGGCGAAGCCGCCGACGCCGACCATGGCCCGGCCCAGCTTGGGGATGACCTTGGTCTTGTACACCTTGGCGTACATCTTGCCGGGCATGCCGGCCCAGTCCTGGGCGTCACGCTTTTTGGTCTTCGGGTTGCCCATGCCGGCCAGCGGCGGCAGCAGGCCCTTCTTGTCGCCCACGTAGGGCAGCGGCTTGCCGTCGCTGTCGATGGCGTCGATCTTCAGGATGACGTTGCGGATGGGGCCGGCGCCCGGCACCTTGTGGCCCGCGCCCACGTTCTTGACCGTGGTGGTGATCACCAGCTCGTCGCCCGCCACGCGGGTCTGCACGTCCAGCGACAGGGCCTTGGCCAGCATCTCGGGGTCGTGCGCGCCGACGAAGGTGTGGGCCCGCACGCCCTCCCGCTTGGGACCGCCCACCGCCAGCTCCACCGGCTCCTCGTGCAGGGGCATGTGGCAGCCCTGGCAGGTCTGCCTGGTCTTGCCGGCCTGGTAGGCGTCCAACCAGTCCTTGTAGGTGGACATGGACAGGAACTTCTCCTGGTTCAGGTGGCAAATGGCGCACAGCTTGCTGTCGCGGTGCAGGGCACTGTACCTGGTGGGGTGGGCCGGCGACTTGGCGTCCTTGAAGGGGCCCAGCTTGGCGCCCGACTTGTCCTGCGTGACCGTGTGGGTGATGCGCGTGTCGAAGCGCCCCTGGGCGTCCTGGCGGATGTGCACGTCCGAGACGGTGTGGCAGAAGTTGCAGGAGATGCCGTGGTCCAGCTTCTCCTTCATGGCCACGCCCAGGTCCACGGCCTTGCCCTTGGCGGCCTCGTCCAGCACCAGCTGTGGCACGTGGCAGTCGGCGCAGTCGCCGGCCTCGCCGGGGTGCATGCCCTGGAAACCGAGGCCGTCCTTTTCGCCCTTGCCGTTGGTGCCGGTGTAGAACTGGTAGACCACGGGGTTGTTGATGTCTTTGGCCATGGTCGAGCTCTGCCACTCCTTGTAGATGCGCGTGTGGCAGCCGCCGCAGTAGGCCGGGCTGGTCTGCGGGTTGGTGTCGCCCCAGGCCAGGCCGGCGCCTCCGGCGGCCAGCAGGGCGGCGAGCAGAATGGAACGCATGTCGGTCTCCTCTCAGAAGGTGTAGGTGATGTTGAAGTTGAGCTGGTTCTGGTGCATCTCGATGGACTGCTTGCCGTCGGTGGAGGTGACCTTGTTGTTGAAGGCGCGCGTGTAGGCGATGTTGCTGCGCACGTGCTTGCTCCACTTGTGGGTCAGGCCGATGGCCAGGTGCTTCTCCACCACGGCGGTGGAGCCCAGGTTGAAGGGCACGTCCTCCGGGCCGATGGGCGACTTGCCGTAGTTGATGCCGGCCAGCAGGGTGTTCTTCGGGTTCATGATCTTGCGCACGCCCAGGGCGTACACCGTCTGGTCGGCCCAGCCGAAGGGCAGGGCCGACGGGTAGGGCGCGCCGGGCGAGCTGACCTTGACGGTGTCCATCACGTCCGAGAAGAGGATGCGCTTGACATCGAACTCCAGCAGCAGGTCCGGCCGCGGTTTGAAGGCCAGGCCCACGCCCCAGGTGGCCGGCATGTCCATGTCGAAGCGCACCTTGCCGGCGCTGGTGTTGAACTGCATGTCGTCGATGTCCAGCTTGCTGATGTAGGTGAAGCCGGCCTGCAGGCGGTCGTTGATCTTGAAGATGGCACCCAGGCTGGCGCCGAAGCCGAACTGCTGGTTCTGCGGCAGGGCGAAGGCCGGCGTGGACAGGGCGATGCTCTGGTAGCCGATGTTGAGCGAGGCACCCACGGTGAGCCGGTCGGTGGCCCGGAAGCCCACGGCAGGCGACAGGCGGAACACCTGCTTGGTGGTCACGATGGGCTGGTTGCCCGGCGCCGGCGAGACGTCCGGCACGTTCACGCCCATGCCCGACACGCCGCCCATGCCCATGCCCACGAACAGGCGCGGGTTGACGTGGAAGACCACCGCCCCGGAAGGGATCATGTACAGGTCCGAGTCGCTGTCGGTCCCGTTCACGCTGCGCGGCGGGTTGAGCAGGCCGAAGCCGAAGTCCATGCGGATCTCGTTCAGGCCGCCCGTCTCGCTGGCGCCCACCAGCTCGGCCACACCGGCCGGGTTGTAGAGCACGGTAAGCGCATCACGCGGGGCGACGATGGTGGCCCCGCCCATGGCGGCGGTGGGGGCGGACAGGGCGGTCATCTGGTCGCCGTTGGTGGCCAGTGCCGACTGGCTGGCCAGGCCCAGGGCGATGGCGGCACACAGGCCGGTGGTGCGAAGCTGCAACATGGGGCGCCTCCTTTGGTGATTCGTTGTGGTGACGCAGCCATTCTGGGACAGCGCCGGCGGGCCGCCCCATGATCGCAATCAGTTTTGCCCCCTGCCCTGGCCTATACTCGGGGGCAGGGCACTCGCCCCGCCAGGCAACACAACATGACGATCGGGAGGATATGACATGCCAGCACCCCAGCCCCCACTCTGCCCGCCGCCGGACTACCTGCCCCCGGCCCTGCTCGACCAGGCCCGCCCGCTGGCGCTGGCTCGGGGCGAGCACCTGTTCCGCCAGGACGACCCGGTGCGCCACCTGTATTTCGTCCAGGCCGGCGAGCTGAAGGCCATCCGCCCCCAGTTGGACGGCTCGCAGGCGGTCATGCTGCGCGGCCGGGCGGGCGAGTTCTTCGCCGAGTCCGCCCTGGCCACCACCCGGTATGTCTGTCACGCCGAGGCGGTGTGCCCCAGCCGGGTGCTGGCCTTTCCGGCCGACGCCTTCCGCGCCGCGCTGGCCGAGGACGGCGAGCTGGCGCTGACCTTCGCCCTGGCCATGGCCGCCCACGCGCGGCGCCAGTGCTCGCGCCAGGAGCGGCTGCGCCTCAAGCGGGCGCGGGAGCGCGTGCTGCACCTGCTCACCTGCGAGGCGGACAACTCCGGCCGGCTCGTGTGGCGCGCCCCCCTGGCGGAGATGGCCGAGGAGTTGGCCCTGGAGCCGGAGACCCTGTACCGCACCCTGGGCGAGCTGGAGCAGGAGGGCATCATCGAGCGCGAGCGGCGCGTCATCCGTCTGCGCCAGCCCGGCTGTGCGCTGCTCAGCTGATCTCGATCATGGCGGCGACCGCCGCGTGTGCCCACACTGCGCGGCCCGGCGGCACGCCGTCCGTTCCCCCCATCCCCCGTTCCATCAAATTGAAAGGAAGGCCATGAACCGACCCCGTTTTCTCGCTTCCCTCACCCTGCTGATGCTCACCCTGCTGCCCCTGGCGGCGCTGGCCAGGCCGCCCTTCCTGGTGGACGCCGACTGGCTGGAGGCGCACCAGCACGACCCCGGCCTGGTGATCCTGGAGGTGCGCTACCACCCCCATCGCTACTACACCGTGGGCCACATCCCCGGCGCGGTGCAGGTGCAGCGCTTCAAGGACCTGGGCGACAACTTCGCCGACCCCCTCATGCGCTTCCCGTCGCGCGAGGCCTTCCAGGCCACCCTGCGCCGCTGGGGGGTGAACAACGACTCCACACTGGTGCTGTACGACGACTCGCGCACCGCGCTCGCCTCACGGTTGTACTTCCTGCTGGCCCTGTACGGCTTCGACATGCGCCGGGTGAAGGTGCTCGATGGCGGCACCATCGAGTGGACCGCCTTCCACGAGCTGAGCAAGGAAGCGGCGCACCCCAAACCCGGCAACGTCACCCTCAAGCCGGCCAACCACGAGCTGTACGTGGAGTGGACGGACGTGTACGACGACGTGGTGTCGCGCCGTGACCCGCACATCGTGCTGCTGGACGCGCGCCCCCACGACCACTACACCGGCAAGGTCATCAAGCACGCCGTGCGCGGCGGCCACATCCCGGGCGCCATCAATATCGTCTCGCTGGACGGCACCGACGGCGAGAGCCAGCAGTGGCTGCCGGACGAGGAGCTGCGCGCCCTCTATGCCGACCTGCCGCGCGACAAGACCATCTACGTCTACTGCCACGACGGCTTTCGCATGAGCCTGGCCTGGATGCAGCTCACCTACCTGGGCTACCGCGACGTGCGCCTCTACAACGGCGGCTGGGGCCACTGGGGCAACCGGCTGGCCCTGCCGGTGGTGGAGGGGGAAGCGCCCTACGACGAGGCCTTTTCCCTGTAGCCCGTCTCGCTGGCCCCGGACGACGGGGCCAGGCCCCGCCGGCGCCGCCTCAGCGGTTGCCGCGCCAGAACCAGTGCTGTATCTCGGGCATGTCCTCGCCGTGGGTGGTGATGTATTCGCGGTGTTCGACCAGCTTGTCGTGCATGGCCTGGTGGATGTGGCCGGCGCGGTCGCGCAGTTTGTCCACGCGGTCGGCCACGTCCATCACCAGGTGGAAGCGGTCCAGCTCGTTGCGCACCACCATGTCGAAGGGGGTGGTGGTGGTGCCTTCTTCCTTGTAGCCGCGCACGTGCAGGTGGGGGTGGCAGTGGCGGCGGTACATGAGGCGGTGGATGAGCCACGGGTAGCCGTGGAAGGCGAAGATGACCGGCACGTCGGTGCCGAACAGGGCGTCGAAGTGGCTGTCGGGCAGGCCGTGGGGGTGTTCCTCGCGCGGCTGCAGGGTCATCAGGTCCACCACGTTGATGACGCGGATGCGCAGGCCTGGCGCCACGCGGTGCAGCAGCTCCACCGCCGCTAGGGTCTCGATGGTGGGCACGTCGCCGCAGCAGGCCATGACCACGTCGGGCCGCCCGCCCTGGTCGTTGCTGGCCCATTCCCAGATGCCCACCCCCGCCGAGCAGTGCTTGATGGCCGCGTCCATGTCCAGCCACTGCGGTTCCGGCTGCTTGCCGGCGACGATGACGTTCACCAGGTTGCGCGAGTTGAGGCACTGGTCGGCCACGTACAGCAGGCAGTTGGCGTCCGGCGGCAGGTAGACGCGCACGATGTCGGCCTTCTTGTTCACCACGTGGTCGAGGAAGCCCGGGTCCTGGTGGGAGAAGCCGTTGTGGTCCTGCCGCCACACGTGGGAGGTGAGCAGGATGTTGAGGGAGGCGATGGGCGCCCGCCAGGGGATCTCGTTGCACACCTTCAGCCACTTGGCGTGCTGGTTGAACATGGAATCGACGATGTGGATGAAGGCCTCGTAGCAGGAGAAGAAGCCGTGCCGGCCGGTGAGCAGATAGCCCTCCAGCCAGCCCTGGCAGGTGTGCTCCGACAGGATCTCCATGACCCGCCCGTCGGGGGCCAGGTGCTCGTCGTAGTCGTGGCGCTGGGCCAGCCACACGCGGTCGGTGGCGTCGAACAGGGCCGACAGGCGGTTGGAGTCGGTCTCGTCCGGGCCCATGACGCGGAAGTTGGCGCGGTCGGCGTTGAGGCGCAGCACGTCGCGCAGGTACACGCCCAGGCGGCGCGTGGCCTCGCCCAGCTCGGCGCCGGGGTGCTTCACATCCAGCGCATAGTCGCGGAAGTCGGGCAGGCGCAGGGGCTTGAGCAGCAGGCCACCGTTGGCGTGCGGGTTGGCGCCCATGCGGCGCGGGCCGTCGGGGGCCAGGGCGGTGATGTCGGGCCGCGGGTGGCCCTCGGCGTCGAACAGCTCCTCCGGCCGGTAGCTGCGCAGCCACACCTCCAGCAGGCGCAGGTGCTCGGCGCGGGTGACGTCGGGGATGGGCACCTGGTGACTGCGCCAGAAGTCCTCCACGCGCTTGCCGTCCACCCGCTTGGGGCCGGTCCAGCCCTTGGGCGTGCGCAGGACGATCATGGGCCAGGCCGGCAGGCGCAGGTCGCCGCCCCGGCGCGCCCGCTCCTGGATGGCGCGGATCTCGCGCACCGCCAGGTCCAGGGTGGCGGCCAGGCGGCGGTGCACGGTCATGGGGTCGTCGCCGGCCACCACCAGCGGGCGGTAGCCGTAGCCCTCGAACAGGCGGATGAGGGCCGTCTCGTCGATGCGCGCCAGCACGGTGGGGTTGGCGATCTTGTAGCCGTTCAGGTGCAGCACCGGCAGCACGGCCCCGTCGCGGGCCGGGTTGAGGAACTTGTTGCTGTGCCAGGCGGTGGCCAGGGGACCGGTCTCCGCCTCGCCGTCGCCCACCACGCACAGCGCCAGCAGGTCGGGGTTGTCGAACACGGCGCCGAAGGCGTGCGCCAGGGAGTAGCCCAGCTCGCCGCCCTCGTGGATGGAGCCGGGCGTCTCCGGCGCGCAGTGGCTGGGCACGCCGCCCGGAAAGGAGAACTGGCGGAACAGCCGCTTCATGCCCGCCTTGTCGCGTGACACCGCCGGGTACAGCTCGCTGTAGGTGCCCTCCAGCCAGGTGTTGGCCACCAGCGCCGGGCCGCCGTGGCCGGGGCCGGTGACGTAGATGGCGTTCAGGTCGTACTGCCGGATGACGCGGTTCATGTGCGCGTACAGCAGGTTGAGGCCGGGGCAGGTGCCCCAGTGGCCCAGGCGGCGCGGCTTGATGTGCTCGGGCTTGAGCGGCTCCTCCAGCAGCGGGTTGTCGAGGAGGAAGATCTGGCCCACCGACAGGTAGTTGGCGGCGCGCCACCAGGCGTGGATCTGCGCAAGCTGCTCGTCGCTCATCGTGGGGCTGGCTGCCTCGCTCATGTGACTCTCCTCGGGCGGACGGGTGTTCTTGACCGGGCCGTTTGCGGGAATGCTCCTGCATCCGCCGGCCGAATGCCAGCAAATAAGCTTGTCAGGCGCGGCGCCGCCCTGCCTTGCCAAAGGTCAGCAAAGGGGCGGCGCCGTCCTTGACCGGCGTCGTGGGCGGCATCCGTGGGGCGCGGTACACTGCGCGCCCGAACCGGGCCGCGCGCCCCCAGCCACGAGGTGAACCCCCATGCAGTACGGACCCCGCGAGATCGTCACCCCGTTCCGCCCCATCCCCCTGGAGGTGCCGGAAGGGATGGCCCCCAACGAGTTCTTCAACAGCACCGAGAACCTCAACGACCTGGTGCACAACAACGGCCTGCTGGTCAATCCCGAGAACCTGCTGCTCTACCGCAAGGCCCTGGGGCACAGCACCACCTTCGACACCTCCATCATCTACAACACCTCGCAGACCATCCTCAATCCGCTCGGCCGGCCGGTGCGCCGCACGCAGGTGCCGGACAACGTCAAGCACGTCTGGAACCGCATGAACCAGATCCTCATCGACTACATGCTGGAGCAGTTCCCGGACCCGGCCGAACACCTGCTGCTGGCCGGCGAGGCCAGCCTGGACGCCACCTGGCCGCTCACCTCCCCCGGCGTGCCCAGCATCCGCATGCTGCACAACCACTTCATGGTGTTCGAGATGGACCGGCTGGCCTCGGCCAAGCTGGCCGACCCGGACAACCCCAACCTCACCGACGGCGGCCAGCACAGCCTGTTCCAGTCCTACATGCGCGATGTGTACCGCGAGTTCTTCGACACCCTCAAGCTGGAGGTGCTCACCCCGGCCAGCGACGAGGAGGCGCAGATCCGCCTCACCGGCTACCCGCAGGGCCTGCCCAGCTGGAAGATCCGCGACGGCGCCGCCATGCTGCGCAGCGTCCACTTCTGGCGCGAATACGACGAGATCCTCAAGGGCTTCATCGACTTCTACCGCACCTTCTTCACCCAGGTGTCCAGCCGCAACGCCCCCATGCCGGAGGGCGTGTACTTCCCCGACCAGGTGGAGGACAAGCTGCTCTACAACAACGACTTCATGGCCGCCGCCAAGAAGGTGCGCGACCGCTGCATCCGCGACCCCAAATACGCCAACGCCATCCGCTGGCAGCCCGCCTTCAAGCAGCTCATCTACCGCAACGACAGCGGCGACCTCATCGTCACCATCAGCCAGAACTCCATCGGCAACGCCATCACCGAACTGCTGGGCGTGGTCGTGCGCCGCGAGCCCGACGCCGCCGCCTACGAACGCTTCGAGCCGGCCCTCATCCGGCACCTGCTGGAAGTGCGCCGCCGCCTCATCGAGGCCGACCTGGGCGAGGGCATTGCCACGGCGTATTGGGACAAAGAGTGACGACCGCCCTCCCATCACCGGGGACGTATCGTTGCCCTGGTTGTGCAGCGGCGTCCCGCCATCACCGCGCCAGTTTGCACGGGTGTCGATAGGGCAGCCGCATCGGGCTGGGACTGGGGCTGGACGGCGTGGCGTACACCAAGCCTTGGAAAAGCTACGAGGAGCAGCTCGACCTGCTCATCTCCCGTGGTCTGCAGGTGACGGACCGCGCCAAGGCACTGGCGTATCTGCAGCGTATCGGCTACTACCGACTGAGCGGCTATTGGTATCCGTTTAGGGAGCGCTCCGGGCCGCTCATCCTGCTGGATGGAAACGGGCGCAAGCCCGCCAGAAAACGGCGCAAAGTGACGACTCTCGCGTTGGACGAGTTCAAGCCCGGCGCGACTTTCGAGCAGGCCGTCAAGCTGTACGTCTTCGACAAGAAGCTGCGGCTGTTGGCCCTGGATGCCCTGGAGCGCATTGAAATCGCCTTGCGGGTCGACATTGCCCATACCCTGGGCAGGCTTGATCCCTTCGCCTATCTGCGTCCCGAGCTGTTTCACGAATCCTTCAGCCGGGCGTTGAGCAACGACCGGGGCGTCACCTTGCACCATGAGTGGCTGAGCAGGCACGCTCGGCTGATCAACGAATCCTCCAGGGAGGAGTTCATCCGGCACCACAAGGAGAAGTACGGCCTGCCTCTGGCCATCTGGGTGGCCTGCGAGGTGTGGGATTTCGGAGCCCTGTCGCGGCTCTACGCCGGGATGCGTGAAGGAGAGCAGGATGCCATCTCCGCCAAATATGGGGTCAGAAACGGGCGCATCTTTGCCACCTGGCTGCGCAGTCTCAACTACCTGCGCAATGTATGCGCCCACCATAGTCGCTTGTGGAACCGGAACATCACCTGTGAGCCCAGACTGCCGTCAGCAGCCGAGCTCCCCTGGGTCGAGCCGTTCGTGGACGACGCCCGTCTCCGGGTTCGCTGTTTCCTGCTGTTGCGCATGGTCCGGCAACTGCTTCAGGTGGTGAATCCCAATTCAAGCTGGCCGGATCGCATGCGGGCGCATCTGCAGACGGGGTTCCCCGATGTGGACCACCTGGGGCTGAATCTGGCAGGCATGGGGGCGCCCGATGGTTGGGAAGAGGAGTGGTGAGGATCGCGTGGGAAAACAAAAAAAACCCCTAAGCA
>Ga0256832_1003089_pt1 | contig 11340 bp, 11 predicted proteins | sample 134614metaG_FD_190534 | JGI IMG/M metagenome (GOLD analysis project Ga0256832, IMG submission 190534) | Hydrothermal vent microbial communities from Lau Basin, Pacific Ocean - 134-614 | ecosystem: Environmental > Aquatic > Marine > Hydrothermal vents | place: Pacific Ocean: Lau Basin | collected...
GACTACCTATAAAATAGATTTTACAGACAGAAGAAATCCTATTACAACAGTTGTTTCTGAAAAACCTACTCTTTCAGAAATATAGGAAGCATTCGCTTCTCAACTTGATTATCATGAAGAGATAGATAAAAGTGATATTATTGATTTACCTAATAATACGAAGTTAGTAAGAATTAATACAAGTTCTATGCACATATTCTACTGTTGTAAAAAATCCGATAAGAAATCTATAAAATAGTAAAAAACAAATCCCCATTTTATATGGGGAGGCTCTCAAAAATATACCAAATTAGATTTATCATCATGAGGGGAGACTTCTTAATCTTTTATTTACAATTCCACTTTTTTATATACATCTTATTGAATAAAGACACTCTTCAAACACTTTAGAAGTTTACAATACAAAAGTGAAAAAATAAAAAAAGGATTAAAAAATGATAGATAAACGTTTAGTCGTTATTACCCCTGTTTATAAAAAAGAGTTATCTGAAAATGAATATTTGTCTATCAAATCTTCTCTTTACCATTTAAAAAATTATAATAAAGTTATTGTTGCACCTAAAAAATTTTCAGAAGATCAAAAATTCATCAATATGTGGAATGACTATGGCTATAGAGTAGTTTTTTTTGAAGATAAATACTTTATCAATGTAGATAGTTACAATAATTTAATGTTAACGAAAATGTTTTATAGCCATTTTACTGATTACAAATATATGTTGATTATACAGTTAGATGTTTTAATTTTTTCCAACTCTTTAGATTATTGGATGAATAAAAATCTTGATTATGTGGGAGCACCTTGGATAAAAAATGATTTGAATGGTATACGTTTTAATTTTTCAGGTAATGGAGGGTTGTCTTTACGTAAAATAAAAACTTTTATTTCAGTACTAGAGTCTAATCAACTTATAAAAAAAGAAGACTATTATGATGTGTTACCCATATCAGGGAATCTCAAAATTATTTTACTTTTGTCACTCCTATTTAAATTGAATTTTAAATACAATGCAACTGTTTTTAGATTTTTCTATAAAAAACAAGAAGATTTTTTTTGGGTATTCTATGCACACTTTTTTGTGAAAGAGTTTAAAGTAGCCAATATAGAAGACTCCCTTGCTTTTGCCTTTGAACGTTACCCAGAATACTGTTTTGAGCAAAACAATCATTGTTTACCTTTTGGAGTACATGCATGGGAGAGGTATAACCCTAGTTTTTGGGAAAAACATAAAAAAAATCTATTTAATAACTCAAAGAATAAAGAGAATTTTTATTATAAAATCTCTTCATCAAAAGAGAGATTAATAACAGATTTAGTTCCTGGGATGGTATAATTAAAAGTAAAATCAATGCAAAGTGAGACAGATGAAAAAAGTAGCCATCGTAATACTCAATATTTTATTTATATCAATTTGTTCTGCTGAACCTCTACCTGAACTGCAAACTCAAAATAGAGGTTTAAAAATAGTCCATAAAGTGCAAGAAGTAAAACAGCAAGAACAAAGGGTTGCACTTGTAATAGGAAACAATAACTACTCAGGAATGCTCTCTAAACTCCATAACCCTGTTAACGATGCACTGGCTATGAAAAATGTATTGGAGCAGAAAGGCTTTAAAGTTATTTATGGTGAAAACAGTACAAAAAAAGAGATGAATAAAAAACTAGAGATGTTTTACTCTACCATTAAAGAAGGTGGCATAGGCATGTTCTACTTTGCAGGACATGGAATAGAAGTGGAAGGAATAAACTACCTTATTCCTACTGACTCTAAAATAAAAGAAAAAAGTGACACAGAATATGAAGCCCTTAATTTAAACAAAATTACCAAACGTATGCAAAAGATAGGAAATCGACTCAATATTATTGTTTTAGATGCTTGTAGAAATGACCCTTTTAGCAGAGGTATAGGTATAGGTGGACTAGCAAAAACCGAACCCATAGGTATGTTTGTTGCCTACTCTACAGGGGCTGGAAGTGTTGCAAGTGATGGTAAACTAGGAGAGCATGGTCTTTTTACTAGCTCTTTAATCAAATATATAAAAAGAGGTCTTAGCTTACGAGATGTGTTTCAACAAACACGTGCAGAGGTCTATAAAAAGTCGAACAAAAAACAGTTTCCTGCCATTTATGACCAGACCATTAATGGTGATTTTTACTTTACAAAAAGTGACAAAGAAACACCCATAGTTAGCAATGAACCAACTCGAAGCACTGCTGCAAAGAGTACTGATATAACGAACAATATAGTAATAGAGTCAAAACTAAAAGAGCATATTAAAGTATCATTACAGGGCAGTAACATAAAAAACGGAATGCTAGAGATAGTTCTAAATATTCAAAATCTTAAAGCTAAAAAACAGACGCTACACTACCGAGTAAAATGGCTAGACAGTGAAGGGTTTGAAGTAGGTGAGAGTCTTTCTATTTGGCAACCTCTATTTATCGACGTTGATGAGTCAAAAAAAATCAAAGAACTCTCTATGGTACCCAATGCTCATAGTTACAAAATTTACTTTAAATAGGAGAATAGATGACCATAAAAAAAACAGTAACTACTCTAAGCCTCATTCTCCTACTACAAGCTTGTACAACCAACCGTGGAAAAGTTATACGCATTGACCCAAAGGAAATAAGGGATAGCAATGCCGACTACGGTTCTGAAGATTTACACCTCTTTACAAAAAGCATGATTCAGTCACTTTTACATTCAAATGTATTGGGTTCATCGACTCCATACCTAACATTAGGAAAGATACACATGGGAAAAGGTTTAGATGAACATGTCGATACAGGTCTTATAAAGAATAGCTTACGTAACCACCTGTTAAAAACCCAAAAAGTTCATTTTTTAGATGAAGAACTTATGAAAAACAACCTACAAAATATAGATTATGTGCTAAGTGGAGAGCTACATGCCATCAAGAAAAATACCCCTACTGTCATAGACAACTTTTACAGTTTAAACCTAAAACTAACCAACAAGAAAAATGCTCATGTGGTTTGGTCAGAAGAGAAAGAGATACGAAAAATATCTCTGAAATAATGAAGTTACTTTTAATATTTTTATCTCTATTTAGTATTGCTTGTTCTCATAAAAGTTCTACAGTTCATTGGGGGAGAGAAGAGCTAAAAGAGATGAGCAAGAAAATGGTACAAGAAATTTTAAAGTCACCTCCTATGGAGTTATCAAAAAAAAGAGTTTACTATTTTGGAAACATAAGAAATGATAGTCATGACCAAATAAACACCAAAGCCTTAGCCCAAAAAATTACCCATGCCTTAACAAAAAGTAAAAATTTTACTTTTACAAATGACAAAAATAGCCCGTATGATTATATATTTAAAGGAAAAATCTCTAGTATTTTCAAAAAAAACCAACAAAGCAAAGAGATGTTTTTTAACTTTAATTTAATCCTTATAGAACAAAAGAGCTCTTCTATAGTTTGGAGTCATAGTGTAGAGATACGTAAATTCTATACACGTCCTCTACTTGACTGGTGAAATAGAAAGATAGTACCCCTCACCTCTTCTGTTGTGAAACAGCTCATAAGGAAGTTTTCGTTTAAGCTTTTGCATAAATGATTTTACTGCATTTTGACTTGGGGGCTTACTGTAGTCCCACATGTACTCCTCTATCATTTCATAGGTAACCATGCTATTTTCTGCTAAAAGCTTCATAAAAACTCTCTCTTTATTGCTTAACTCTATCTTTTCACCCTCTACATGTAAAAGGCTCTTATCATAGTCTAACTCTATATCATCACTCAGTTTAATATAACTGCTCAACTCAAAATACTCTAAAAATTTATCTAAGAGGGTTAAGGTTTTTTGCGTCGTAAATGGCTTGGTTACATAGGTTAAAATATTTAAGTTTATAGACTCTAAAAGATACTCCGTCTCAGTATAGGCAGATATAACAACTATAGGAAGGTCTCTTCTATACTTTCTAATATGCTTACCCAGTTCTATGCCGTTTGTATTTGGCATGTTTATGTCTGTTATAACGATGTCTATACTGTTTTGATTTTCAATATAGATATCATAAGCTTCATCTCCATCAGAAGCGAGTAAAACTCTATCAAAAAAATTAGCGAAAATCTCTGCTACACTCTTTCGCAGTGCTAAGTCATCTTCGACATACAATATGCTTTTACTTTTTAATTTACTATATTTATCTGCTATCATCGTACCAACCTTATGATGAAAGTAGAGTTTTCATTTTCACTTGTAACCTCTAACTTTCCATTAAAATGCTTCTCTATAATTACTTTAGAGACATAAAGACCAAGTCCTAAGTTTTCTAATTTATTGTCAGATTTGGTAGAGAAGTTTGCTTCAAATATTTTATCAATATTTTCTTCATTAATCCCCCCTGCTTCGTCTTTTATACTAATAATATACTCGCTCTCTTTTACTTCTGTGCTAATATAAATAGAAGCTCTATCCTTAGAAAATTCAATAGCATTCTTAAGAATGTTTACAATAACTTGTATGAGTTCATTTTCATAAACCAAAACCTTAACATCTTTGTCATACTTTTCTTTAACTACTATCTCTTTTTGAGCTATTTCATTTTTTAAAAACTTTATAGACTTAGAGACAATAGGCAAAACAAAAATAGCATCTTTAACTTTTTTAGGCTTATAAAACTTTTGAAAATCATCAATGGTCTCTGATGCAAACTCTGTATAGTTTTCTATCTCTATAAGCTTTTTATCAAGCTCTTCACGGCTTATCTCTTTACCCATCATCATTTTCAAGCGTAAAGTAGAAGCTGTAGAGGCTATTTTCCCAATAGGCTGTCTCCATTGATGAGAAATCATACTCAATAACTCTCCTGCTTGAGCCAAACGGGATTGAGCAAACATTACATTATTATTGTCTTCTATCTCTTTTTCATATCCTATTATAAGCTTATTTAAAACCTTAGAAAAGAGTAAAGAGAAAATTATCGAAACAAAACTAACCAGCAAAAGTAATTTTAAATTTCCAGACATCTCATCATCAAGCTTCTTTTGAAAAAGTTTTTTCTTCTCCTCTATCGCAATATATCCATCATTTTCAGAAATAACAATAGCGTAATTTGTTGACTTAATATTTTGAACTATTGCAATCTTATTAATAAAAGTATCAGACTTACAGTCTGTACCTTTATAGTGAATAAACGTACCTTTTTCATCTGCACTTAATAGTTTAGAAACAATGCTGTTTTTATTTTCAGCTTGAACCAAATCGAAGAGTTTCTCTCCACATGGATGTCCTACAATATTAATAATATTACCTTGTTTTTGGTAAAAGTAAATAAAACCATTATCATACTTTATAGAGGAAACAAGATTAAATGTCTCTTTTACAAGTTCACTCTCTTTATTTTCTTTATAGATAAACTCTAAAAAAGACGCTATATATTTTGACTTCTCTTTTAAAGACTCTAGACTTTTTAGACGAAGCTCCTTTTCATAATTTTTTAACTCTTTTTTACTGTACTCTTCATGTTTGTACTTAAGTATAAAAGAGACCGCCTCACTATAAAAAAGTATGAGAAAAAGTGGAAAAACAATAGTAATGACAAGAAGATGTTTGATGAAAAATTTTTTAAAGCTCTTTTTAGTCAAACGTTTCTTAGAGTTATTTTCTTTAATTTTCTTTTCCTTTACAACTATTTTTATAAATTATATAAAGGCTAAGTGTCTTGAAAGTGTTATTTTTTATTAATTTACTAAAAATTCTATTTTTTGAACCAAAACATTTCCATCTTCTAAAAATAGACCTCTGCTTTTTGCCTCTTTTGACTTCTTACCTAAATCTACCAAATCATCTTTATTCATGCTTTTTATCTCTAAAATAGGGTCTTTGCTCAATAAAACATACACTGTAGTCTTCTCTTCCTTGCAATTATTACACTCTTTTGTGGCAGAAACATCAACTCCAAAATCTTTAGGAAAAGAGAAGTTACCACGAACCTTATTTTTACTTGGTGTCATAACCTCTTTTTTGCCCTTTTTATCTAAATAGACCACATACAAGTACCCTTTATCTTTCCCTGTGTCAATCTCAAACTTAACAGCTTCATTTTTCTTATAGTTCTTCTTTCCTTTAACCAAAAGCGAACTAGGAGAAACCTTTACCTCTCTTGTTTGTGGCTCTACCTTTGTAGCTGAACAACCAACCATCAGTAAAGAGACTATAAATAAAATGCTTATTTGAAATACTTTATTCTTTTGCATTACTCTTCCTTTTTTAATTTACAATAAAATACATTTTAATAGAATTTAACTTAAATGGTGGCTATATACATAAAGATTAAATTTAAATAGTCATTAAGGAGATTAGTTTAAAAAGTGGTAGTAAGAGGGGGACTCGAACCCCCGACCTCCGGCTTATGAGACCAGCGCTCTAACCGGCTGAGCTACCTTACCACACATTTGTTTTGAAGTGGCGAAATTTTAGCTAAACAAGACTTAGATGTCAAGTATATTTCTAATTTTACATATTTTATTTTATTTTCACTAAAACTTTAGTGCAAATGACTAAAGTTTATTGATTTTTTTACTATAAGTTATTGACATTTCTCAAAAAAAACATTATTATTCCAAAAAAAATTATATAAGGAGAAACCAAATGTCATTTCAGCCATTAGGTAATCGTGTTCTTATACAGAGAGAAGAACAAACAAATCAAACAGCATCTGGTCTTTATATTCCAGATTCGGCAAAAGAGAAACCATTAAATGGTAAAGTTATAGCTCTAGGTAAAGAGGCTATAGAAGCTGGTATCAACGCAGGTGATACCGTAGTGTTTCCAAAGTTTGGTGGAACAGAGCTAAACATAGATGGTACAGACTATCTTATTATGAGTTCTGATGATATTTTAGGAATCATGAACTAAATTAGTCATAATAAATTTAAAAAGAACGAAAAAAGGATAAAAATTGGCAAAAGATATATATTTTTCAGATACAGCAAGAACAGGACTTTTTGCAGGTGTTAGTAAACTGGCAGACGCAGTAAAAGTAACCATGGGACCTCGTGGACGTAATGTACTTATTCAAAGAGCTTATGGTACACCACACATTACCAAAGATGGTGTAACTGTTGCACGTGAGATAGAACTTGAAGACACAGTAGAAAATATGGGTGTTCAAGTAGTAAAAGAGGCAGCCGCCAACACAGCAGACGAAGCTGGTGATGGTACAACTACGGCTACAGTATTAGCCCACTCTATCTTTAAAGAGGGTCTTAGAAACATCACAGCTGGGGCCAACCCTATAGAAGTTAAACGTGGTATGGACAAGGCATCAGCTTCTGTTATTGAAGAGCTTAAGGCAATGAGCCAAGAGGTTCAAGACAAAGAGAAGATAGCACAAGTTGCAACCATCTCGGCAAACTCAGATGAGACCATTGGTAACCTTATTGCAGAAGCGATGGAAAAAGTAGGTAAAGATGGTGTTATTACTGTCGAAGAGGCAAAAGGGATTGAAGATGAACTAGAAGTGGTTGAAGGTATGCAGTTTGACCGTGGTTATCTTTCACCTTATTTTGTAACCAACCCAGAGAAGATGACTTGTGAACTAGAGAACCCTCTTTTACTATTGACTGATGCAAAGATTACATCTCTTAAAGATTTAGTTCCAGTGTTAGAGCAGATTCAACAAACAGGAAGACCTCTTGTAATTATTGCTGATGATTTAGAGGGTGAAGCATTAGCTACTTTGGTTCTGAACAAACTAAAAGGTGTTCTAAACATCACAGCTGTTAAAGCTCCTGGTTTTGGTGACCGTAAAAAAGCAATGCTAAATGATATTGCTATCTTAACGGGTGCAACACTTATCACTGATGAACTTGGACTTTCGCTAGAGAAAACAACATTAGCAGAGCTTGGACAGTGTGCTAGAGTAGTTATTGATAAAGACAATACTGTTATTGTTGATGGGAAAGGTGACACAGAAGCAGTAGAGGCTCGTGTAGCAGAGATAAGAGTACAAGAGCAAAATACTACAAGCGAATATGACAAAGAGAAGCTTCAAGAGCGTCTTGCAAAACTCTCTGGAGGTGTTGCTGTTATTAAAGTTGGTGCTGCAACAGAGACAGAGATGAAAGAGAAAAAAGACAGAGTTGACGATGCTCTATCTGCAACCAAAGCTGCGGTAGATGAAGGTATTGTTATTGGTGGTGGGGCTGCACTTATTAAAGCTGCTGCTAAAGTAGAGCTTGACTTAAGTGATGACCAACTTATTGGTGCAGAAATTATCTTAAGAGCTGTTCAAGCTCCTATGAAACAGATTGCAACCAACGCTGGATACGATGCTGGTGTAGTTGTAGATAAAGTTATAAACTCTACAGATGCAAACTTAGGATTTAACGCAGCAACAGGTGAATATGTAGATATGCTTGAAGTAGGAATCATTGACCCACTTAAAGTAGCACGTGTGGCTCTACTTAATGCAACTTCTGTATCAAGCCTACTTCTTACAACTGAAGCGACTATTTCAGATGTAAAAGAGCCAAATATAGATGTTCCAACTCCTGCTATGCCAGACATGGGTGGTATGGGAGGAATGGGTGGCATGGGAATGTAATTTTCCCCCTTTTCTCTTCTTCTAGTGGTCGGTATATCCGACCCTACTCCTTTCTTTTGACAATTCTATTATATATTTATAAATTAGAGTATTATTTTTTAATAGTATATGCTATATATTAAATTAAGATTAATATAATAAATTAAATATTATAATTAATTTATAAAAAATAATAAAATATAATATATAGGAATACATTATGAAGAAAACTCAAAAAAATATACTAAGTACGTTAACCCTTCTATCATTGTCCATTATGTCTAATGGCTGTGTTGCTAAAAATGCTGATGGTAGTTACAACAGTGCATATAGCTATCACCCTTATGTTAAGTCTACAAAAAAACATCAAGCTTCTACTCAAATCAATCGTAACGTTAAACATATTCGTAGTAAAATAAAGATTAATCCCCCTATAAAGCATGTAGTAAACAATATTCAGTTAAATAGATTTAACAACCCCCATCTCTCTTCCACAAATCATATAGCAACGAAAATCAACTTCAATAGATTTAACGACTCTGATTTCTCTCCCAAAAACCATCTAGCAAACAATATTGAAAGCGTTGCAAAATCTTTACTCGGAACTGACTACCAGTATGGAGCAAATGGACCTTACCAATATGACTGTTCAAGTTTTACTAAATATGTATTTTCAAAAAATGGCATTACCCTACCACGTGTCTCTCGAGACCAAGCAAAAGTTGGTCAGCTTGTTAATGCATCAGACTTACAAAAAGGTGATTTAATTTTCTTTAATTCTAAAAAATCTACAAAAGTTGCTCATGTAGGTATCTATTTGGGAGAAGGTAATTTCATTCATGCCAGTTCAGCAAAAGACCAAGTGACCATTAGCAATCTAAAATCAAACTACTATAGTAAACATTTCAAATGGGGAAGAAGAGTAACCAATATGCAGCATTATGCAAGAAGATAAGAGTAGACGAATTGTCTACCCTTTATAATTAAAAGTCGTAAGTAATACCTGCACTTACAGCATCTAAATCTGGTGAACCACTTTTATAGTAAAGTCTTTCATAATCTACAAAAACTCCAAGACCCTTCTCTTGGTCTCCCTTTCCATCAAACTCTCTATCATATTTAGCATCTTTTTTCTTATCATCCGATAGGTCATACTCAACACCTGCACCAAAAGCTAAACCTGTAGCATCAGTACGACGTAAAGTTCCTTGAGTTGTAGTTTTAGCCATACCTACCAAGCCATAAACATTCGTAGCATCACCTACTGGTAACATTGGCTTAACAAACACACCTGCATGTTTGACCTCTCCACCATCACCTTTTTGGTTACTTAGCATACCTCTTGCTTCAAGACCTACATACTTGTTAAAGTCATATCCAACTCTTGCCATAACACCTGCTGTTTTATCTACTCCACTTTTGGCACCTTTACATCCACAGTTGGTATCGTAACGTGTAGCTGAAATACCAAGACCAGCATAAATACCAGAAACATTTGCAACAGGAACAACGGGTACAGGAACAGGTGTTGGAGTAGGTGCAACCTCTTCAACTACAGTAGCTACCTCTTCCACTGGTTCAATAGGTACTGCGTCAGCCTCTATAACTTCTTCTTCATAGGCTACGGGGATAATGTCCCCACCAGCCATAACAAAATGTGAACTTGCAATCAATGCGATTAAAGATAAGTGTATTCTTTTCATTATATATCCTATATATTAATTTTTTATATCTATAATATTAGCATAAACAGTATATAACTTAAATTAAACTTTAATTAATTATTTAAATTAATAAAATTATTTTTTATATAGAATCTAAAAGTAAATAAAAGAGAGATTTCTAAGCTCAATTGAGCTTAGAAAGATGTTATTTTTTAGTCAAACTCCAAGTCGAAGAGCTGCTGTCCCACTTAGCACTGTAGTGATTTCTCTCACTCCCCTCGGAGGTTTGGGCTATAAGTGTATATGAGAAAGGAATGGTCTGTAGCTCAAGCAAGTTTTGACCACGTACGTTAATTTTACGAATATGCTCTTGTGCAGATGGAAGTTCTAAAATTCTCTCTGCATTTTTAGATAATGTTTTATTCTCTATGGCATAAGCATACAGAGCATTCTCTCTAGCTGACCCAGCCAATAAAAACTTACCCTTTTCACTTTTGAGTAGCGTAATGGTTAACGCATCAAATCCCTCTACACGTTGAAGCACTCTTTTACTCTTCACATCCACATGGTAAATAACACCCTTTTGACTTTTATAGTCACTCTCATCTATGGCTGAAACCCATAATGTGTGGTCATCACAGTCATAAACTAAAGAGATAATCCCATAAGGGTTAGAAGCACTGGGGTGAACATCATCAAAGTTCATAAAAATATCTAACTTACCTGTTTTGCTATCAAGTCTATATATGTTCTTCTGTAAATTAAAGGTAGTAGGCTTTATGGAGATAAATGGCATAGGAGCCAAATAGGCATTGCCTACCTCATCTAAAGCATAGGTAGAAAAATGCTCATAGGTCTCCCAAGCCTTTGGGTGAATAACCTTTGAGAAGTTCTTTCCCCATAAAAAAGCCAAGCCTTTAAACTGCTGTTGAGAGAGGTCTATGGTAATGGGTTGCGTTACTTTTAACTGTTTTAAAAATTGTGGATGTCTTGCACAGCTTTTTTGTTTGTTGAAATTTTCTATGGTGAATTTCTTTTCCACTACAGCTTCTTTTGTTTGAGTGTTTTTTTTGTTTATTACAACAAATGCCACCCCTGCTACTACTAAAAGTGAAATT
>Ga0256832_1003090_pt1 | contig 11337 bp, 9 predicted proteins | sample 134614metaG_FD_190534 | JGI IMG/M metagenome (GOLD analysis project Ga0256832, IMG submission 190534) | Hydrothermal vent microbial communities from Lau Basin, Pacific Ocean - 134-614 | ecosystem: Environmental > Aquatic > Marine > Hydrothermal vents | place: Pacific Ocean: Lau Basin | collected...
GCGGAAGGCGGGCAGGTTCTCCTGCAGCAGGGCCAGGCGCAGGGCCTCCAGGCGCAGCTGCAGCAGCTGGAACTGGTAACGCTCCACGGTGTCGTGGGCCAGGGCGTTGAGCGGGGCGTTGCCGCGTGTGATGCGGATGCGCTCGCTGAGCAGGTGGCCGAGGCGGTCCATCAGGCCCGCCGGCCGTTCGGTGGTGGCGGCACCCGGCGCCTCGGCCGGCTCGGCGGGGGGGGGCGCGGGGCGCGGCCGCAGGCCGGCCAGCAGGCCCTCCAGCCGGGCCAGCACGCGCGCCGCGTCGGGGCGCGGCTGGTTGTCGATGCGGCGCAGGTCCGCCTCAAGGCGGCTGCGCAGGGGGGCCAGTTCCGGGTCGGCCAGCCGGTCCAGGCGGCGCAGGGCGGTCTGCAGGGCGGCGCGGGCGGTGGCCCGGTCGCGCAGGAAGCGCAGCCGGTCGTTGGCCAGCTCCACCAGGTAGGCGATCTCGGCCAGCTGCCACTCGCGCCGGCCCCACTGGGCCTGGTTGCGCAGCAGGGCCAGGTGGTCCTCCAGCCCCTGCAGGCGGCCGAGGCCCTGCTGCTGGCGTTCCTCGACGGCGGCCAGGCGCTGTTCCAGGGCGTCCAGCCGCTGCTGCAGCGGGGCCAGGGCCGCCTGCTGGCCCTGCGCCTGGGGCGCCAGCCGCCGGTCGATCTGCTGCGGCAGCGCGGCCAGGGGCTGGAGCTGCTGCCGGTACAGCCAGTAGCCGGCGCCGACGCCGCCCCCGGCCAGCAGCAGGGCGAGCAGGGCCAGGAAGATGGCGAGACCGCCGCCCCGTCGCGCCGGCGGCGGGGTGGTGTCGGTGGCCTCGGAGGGCGGGTTGGCGGGGGTGTCGGTGCGGTCCTGGGCGTTGGCTTCGGGCGCGTCCGGGCGGTCGGAGTCGGTCATGACGGGTTCTCTTGTTCTTGGGCCCACTGGCACAGGGCGTCGAGCATGGCGCGGTCGGCCGGCGAGGCCGCCTGCAGCGGGGGGTGGCGAAAGCCCAGCTGGCGCGCCGCCTCCGCCATGCGGGCGCTGCCCACCAGCAGGGGCCGGGCCAGCAGCTCGGCGCGGGCTAGTTTACCAGCCATGGCCAGCAAGTTGTGCAGGGCCTCCACGCTGGTCACGGCGGCCACGTCCACGCCCGGCTCGGCCAGCAGGCGGGCCAGGGCGTCGGGGGCCACGGCGGGCCGCGTGCGGCGGTAGGCGATGAGGTGGTGGACGCGGGCGCCGCGCGCGGCCAAGGTGTCGGCCAGCAGGGTGCGGCCCCCCTCGCCGCGCACGATGAGGACGGTGCGGCCCGTCACCTCGGCCAGGGCCGGCTGGGCCAGCAGGGCCTCGGAGGTGTGCGGCGGCGGCGCCACCAGGTGCACGGGCTGGCTGGCCTCGTCCAGGCGGGCGGCGGTCTGGCGGCCGATGGCGGCCACCCGCGCGGCGGGGAAGGCGGCCTGCCGGCGCAGCCAGGGCAGGCCGTGCCGCACGGCGTTGGCGCTGACGAAGATCACCCAGTCGAGGCGCGCCGGCAGCGGTGGCGCGACGGCGGGCGGCAGGGGTTCGATGGCCAGCACGGGAAAGGGCACGGGCCGGGCGCCGGCGGCGCGCAGCAGCCGGCAGAAGGCTTCGGCCTGCGCGGCCGGGCGGGTGACCAGCACGCGCAGGCCGCGCAGGGCGCAGGGCACCCCGGGCGGGGCCTCAGTCCGGGACACCGAGGCCGAGCCGGGTGAGGATCTCGCCCGCGCCCTGGGCCAGCAGGGCGGCCGCGGCGGAGCGGCCCAGGTCCTCGGCGTCGGCGGCCGGACCGCTCACCTCGCAGCGCAGCATCACGCTGCCGTTCGGTTCGGCCACCAGCCCGCGCAGCAAGATCTCGCCCCGCTCGTCCAGCACGGCGTGGCCGGCGATGGGCACCTGGCAGCCACCGTTCAGGGCCTGGTTCATGGCCCGCTCGGCGCGCACGCAGGCGCCGGTGTCCGGATCGTGCAGCCGCGCCAGCAGGTCGCGCAGCGCGCCCGGCTCGTCGCGGCACTCGATGCCGATGGCCCCCTGGCCGATGGCCGGCAGGCTCTCGTCGGGATCCATGAGGTGGCGGATGCGCTCGGCCAGACCGAGCCGCTTGAGGCCGGCGGCGGCCAGGATGATGGCCTCGTAGTGGCCCTCGTCCAGCTTGCGCAGGCGGGTGTTGACGTTGCCGCGCAGGTCCTCCACCTGCAGGTCGGGGAAACGGGCGCGGATCTGCGCCGCGCGGCGCAGGGAGGAGGTGCCCACCACGGCGCCGGCCGGCAGGTCGTCCAGGCGGTCGTAGCGCAGGGCGACGAAGGCGTCGCGCGGGTCCTCGCGCGGCAGGATGGCGCCCAGGGTGAGCCCGGCCGGGAATGCCATGGGCACGTCCTTCATGGAGTGCACGGCGATGTCGGCGCGCCCGTCCAGCATGCCCTGCTCCAGCTCCTTCACGAACAGCCCCTTGCCGCCCACCTTGGCCAGCGGGCTGTCCAGGATGCGGTCGCCCTGGGTGACCATGCCCACCAGCTCCACCTCCAGCGTGGGATCCAGCCGGCGCAGGGCCTGGGCCACGTGTTCGGCCTGCCAGACGGCGAGCGGGCTCTTGCGAGTGGCGATGCGGATGGTGGGCATGGCGGACTCCTGAAGACGGGACGCGGGGTGGGGATGCGTGCAGCGACGGCGCTACGCGCCTATGATGCCGCTATCGATCGCACGCGAGGGCCTATCGATGGCGCGACATTATAGCCCCAAGCCCGACCGGCGCGGCGTCCGCGGCCTGTGGCTGTGCCTGCTGTTGCTGCTGGGCGTGGCGCGGGCCGGGGAGGAACTGCCGCCGGTGACGATCCCGCCCCTGGACGACCTGGCCGCCACCGCCGCCGAGGCGACCGCCCGCCGGCTGCCCATCGTGCTGTTCTTCGCCGCCGAGCACTGCAGCTACTGCGAGCAGGTGGAGGAGGACTTCCTCAAGCCCATGCTGCGCAGCGGCGACTACGACGAGCGCATGATCCTGCGTCGCGTGGAGCTGGACGTGGAGGTGCCGCTGCGCGACCTGGACGGCAGCGAGGTGACGCCGGCGGCGCTGGCGCGGCGCTACCGGGTGTTCGTCACGCCCACGCTGGTGTTCATCGATGGTCGGGGGCGCCAGCTGGCGCCCCCGCTGGTGGGCATCGCCTCGCCCGACTACTACGGCGCCGATCTGGACGCCGCCATCGAGCGGGCGCTGGCGGCGGTGCGGCGCCCGCCGGCGGCCGGGCAGGACGGGCTCAGTGTCCCTTCAGGAAGCGGCGCACCTCGGCCACGTGACGGCGGCTGATCTCCAGGGTGTCGTCGATGTCCTTGAGCAGCAGGTGGAAGCGCCCCTCGGGGGTCTTGGCCATGCCGGCCATGCGCGCCTTGGCCACCAGGGCGTTGCGGTGGATGCGCATGAAGTCGTCGGAGAACTCCTCCTCCAGCGACTTGAGCGGCTCCTCGATGAGCACCTCGCCTTGGGTGTGGCGCACGGTGACGTATTTCTGGTCCGCCTGGAAATAGTAGATGTCGGTGAGCGGGATCAGCTCCAGATTGCCGCGCACGCGGGCGCAGATGTGGGTGCGGGTCTTCTTCTCGCCGGCGCTGAGCTGGGCCAGCTGGGCCTTGTTGAGGCGCGAGGCGCGGTCCAGGGCGCTCAGCAGCTTCTCCTGGCGGATGGGCTTGAGCAGGTAGGCCACGGCCTGGGTCTCGAAGGCCTCCAGGGCGTGCTCGCCGAAGGCGGTGGTGAAGATGACGGCCGGCGGCTCGTCCATGTCGGACAGGTGGCGGGCCGCCTCCAGGCCGTCCATGCCCGGCATGCGGATGTCCATGAGGGCGATGTCGGGCTTGTGCTGCTGGGCATACCGAATGGCTTCCAGCCCGTTGCGCGCGGCGGCGCACACCTCGTAGTCGGGCTGCTCGTTCAACATGCTGGCCAGACGGTCCAGGGCCGGTGTTTCATCATCCACGATCATTACGCGCATGTCTCTTACCTCGGTATCTTGAAGGAAACGATGTACCTTTCCTCGGTTGCTTGAATGTTCAACTTGCCCTCGTCGCCGTAGGCGAGCTGCAGGCGCTGGCGGATGTTCTCCTGCGCCATGCGGTTGCCCTTGTGGCGCTGCTGGTCGGAGCGCGCGCCGAGCGGGTTGGCCACCTTGACCTCGATGGCGTCGGGCAGGTTGCGGATGCAGATGTGCACCGTGCCGCCCTCGGTGAGCGGCTCGATGCCGTGATAGAGGGCGTTCTCCACCAGCGGCTGGAGCATGAGGGCGGGGATCTCGGTGCGCTCGTCGATGTCCTCGTCGATCTGCCACTCCACCTTGAGGCGGTCGCCCAGGCGGTGCTTCTCGATGCTCAGGTAGCGCTTGGTGATGTTGATCTCTTCGGCCAGCGTCAGGAAATTGCGCGAGGCCAGCGACACGCGGAACAGGTCGGCCAGGTCCTCCACCGCCTGCTCGGCCTGGTCCGGGTTGGAGCGCGTCAGGCTGGCAATGGTGTTCATGCTGTTGAAGAGAAAATGGGGGCGGATGCGGGCCTGCAGTGCCTGCACGCGGGAGCGCGCCTCGGCCTCCATGTTCTTTTTCCACTGATACTGGATATAGAAGTAGCGCAGGATCAGGGCGGTGACAATCGCGCTGATGATGAGATTGCGGGCCACGAAGGGCGCCGCCTCCACGCCGCCCGGCTCCAGCCCCAGGCGCGAGATGACCCACATGGACAGCAGCGAGAAGAGCAGGGTAATGGCCAGGATGGTGGCGTAGGCGATGAGCGCCGAATGCAGGGTGTCGAGGCGGTTGAGGCGCTCGCGGGCGTAGCACAGGGCGGCCACCGAGCCGAGCGCCACCCACTGGATGAACAGCGACACCAGCGACAGGCGGGTCCAGAAATCGGCCCCGAAGCCCTGTGCCAGGGTGAGGATGACGGACAGGAACTCGGCACCGACCACCACCAGAAACACGTTGTGGCCGTTGCAGAAATCCGGGAGGAATCCCTCTCCCGAGCCCGACGCCGTGCGGGGCGGGTTGGTCCGTCTGTCCTGAGTCAAGGCGTGAACTTCCTGTCAGCGTGTGGCCCGAAATTACGCGAGATGCCGGGGCCGCTCAAGCCGGAGTGCTATACTCGCGTCACATTTTTTCCAAGTACATCAACCCATTCGCCAGCCCTCCATGACCGCCCGCACCTCCAAGACCTGGGGGGGCCGCTTCAGCGAGCCCACCGACCGCTTCGTGCAACGCTTCACCGCCTCGGTGGACTTCGACCGCCGCCTGTACCTGCAGGACATCGCCGGCTCGCGCGCCCACGCCCAGATGCTGGCGCGCATCGGCGTGCTCACGGCCGAGGAGCGCGACGCCATCCTGGACGGGCTGAACCGCATCGAGGCGGAGATCGAGGCGGGCGAGTTCGAGTGGTCGGTGGAGCTGGAAGACGTGCACATGAACATCGAGGCGCGCCTCACCGAGCTGATCGGCGAGGCGGGCAAGAAGCTGCACACCGGCCGCTCGCGCAACGACCAGGTGGCCACCGACATCCGCCTCTACCTGCGCGGCGAGATCGACCGCCTGCAGGGCGAGATCCGGCGCCTCATGAACGCCCTGCTGGACCAGGCCGAGCGCCACGCCGACACGGTCATGCCCGGCTTCACCCACCTGCAGGTGGCCCAGCCGGTGAGCTTCGGCCACCACATGCTGGCCTGGCTGGAGATGCTGGCGCGCGACGCCGAGCGGCTGGCCGACTGCCGCCGGCGGGTCAACGTCATGCCCCTGGGGGCGGCCGCCCTGGCCGGCACCAGCTACCCCATCGACCGCTTCTACACCGCCGAGCTGCTGGGCTTCGACCGGCCGGCGGCCAACTCGCTGGACGCCGTGAGCGACCGCGACTTCGCCATCGAGTTCTGCGCCAGCGCGGCCCTGCTCATGACCCACCTGTCGCGCTGGTCCGAGGAGCTCATCCTGTGGACCTCGGCCCAGTTCGACTTCATCGCCCTGCCGGACCGCTTCTGCACCGGCTCGTCCATCATGCCGCAGAAGAAGAACCCGGACGTGCCCGAGCTGGTGCGCGGCAAGACCGGCCGCGTCAACGGCAACCTGCAGGCCCTGCTCACGCTCATGAAGGGCCAGCCGCTGGCCTACAACAAGGACAACCAGGAGGACAAGGAACCGCTGTTCGACACCGTGGACACCCTGCGCGACTGCCTGCGCGCCTTCGCCGACATGGTGCCGGCCATCGAGGTCAAGGCAGACAACATGCGCCGCGCCGCGCGGCAGGGCTTTGCCACCGCCACCGACTTGGCCGACTACCTGGTGCGCAAGGGGCTGCCCTTCCGCGACGCCCATGCCGTGGTGGGCCAGGCCGTGCGCGCCGCCAGCGAGCGCGGCTGCGATCTGGCCGACCTGTCGCTGGACGAGCTGCGCGCCTTCTCGCCGCTCATCGACGCCGACGTGTACGCCGTGCTCACCCTGGAGGGGGCGCTGGCGGCCCGCAACCACTACGGCGGCACCGCGCCGGAGCAGGTGCGCGCGCGTGTGGCCGAGTGGCGCGAGTGGCTGGCCGCGGCCGATTGAAGGTCCGGGATTCGCATTCAGCCTGTTGCAAATGCCCATACATATCCTAGACTGAAGCAGGCGGGCTGACCCGTCAGATACCGCGCAAGAGCAGGGCTCGTGGTCGAGGCTGGGGGGCCACGGCCGCGGTCGGTCTCCGGCCGCCGGCCACTATCGACCCGCAGACCCAATCCATTCGGAGGATGGAATATGCACAAGAAACACTGGCGTCTCGCGCTCGCGCTGGGCGTGCTGGCCGCCTTGCCCGCGGCCGCCCCCGCGGCCGAGCCCAACCTCATGGGGCGCAATATCGGCGTGACCTGTTTCGGCTGCCACGGCACCGACGGCAAGAGTCAGGGCGTGGCCCCGTCCCTGCACGGCAAGAAGGCGCAGGAAATCATCGACAAGATGCACGCCTTCCGCGCCGGCAAGGACCCGGAAGCCACCATCATGGACCGCATCGCCCGCGGCTACACGGACGAGCAGATCCGGGCCGTCGCTGACTATTTCGCCAATCTGCCTTGAGGAGGAGCCGAGCATGAGCAAAACGACGCGACGTAAGTTCCTGGGCCAGGCGGCCGGCCTGGCCGCCGGCGCGGGCCTGACCCTGGCCGGCTGTGCCACCAGCGGGAACAAGCCCGCGGCTTCCGCCAAAAAGGCGCGGGTGGTGGTGATCGGCGGCGGCTTCGGCGGCGCCACGGCGGCCAAGTACCTCAAGCGCTTCGGGCCGGAGCTGGAGGTCACCCTGGTGGAGTACAACAAGAAGTACTACACCTGCCCGGGCAGCAACTGGGTGCTGGGCGGCTTGCGTGACCTGGAGTCCATTTCCTTTACTTACGACGGCCTGCGCAAGCACGGCGTCAAGGTGGTGCACGACTGGGTAACCGCCATCGACGCCGACGGGCAGAACGTGCGCCTGGCCAGCGGCGGGCAACTCCCCTACGACCGGCTGGTGGTGTCGCCCGGCATCGACTTCCGCTGGGATACGGTGGCCGGCATCAGCGAAAAGGACAGCAACACCATTCCGCACGCCTGGAAGGCCGGGCCGCAGACAGCCATCCTGCGCAACCAGATCATGTCCATGCGCCGTGGCGGCACGTTCGTCATCGTGCCGCCGCCCAACCCGTTCCGCTGCCCGCCGGGGCCCTACGAGCGGGTGAGCATGGTGGCCCACTACCTCAAACAGCACAATCCCACTGCCAAGATCATCATTCTCGATCCCAAGCCCAAGTTCTCCAAGCAGGGGCTGTTCACCGCCGGCTGGAAGAAGCTGTACGGCTTCGGCACCGACAACAGCATGATCGAGTGGATCGGCGGGGACGACGGCAAGGTCAGCAAGATCGACGTGGCCACCCGCACCGCCTATCACGGCCCGCTCGAGGAGGCGGTCAAGGCCGACGTGCTCAACTTCGTCCCGGCGCAGAAGGCCGGCCGGCTGGCGGAGGCCGCCGGCCTGACCGACGCCTCGGGCTGGTGCCCGGTGAACCAGGCCACCTGGGAGTCCACCCGGGTGCCCAAGGTGCACGTCATCGGCGATGCCGCCATCCAGAAGCCGCTGCCCAAGTCCGGCTTCGCCGCCAACTCGGAGGCCAAGATGTGCGCCGCGGCCATCGTCGGCCTGCTGCGTGGCGAAGACGCCGGGCCGCCCAGCTTCATCAACACCTGCTACAGCTTGGTGGCGCCCCACTACGGCATCTCGGTGGCCATGGTCTACACCCTCAAGGACGGCAAGGTGGCCAAGGTCAAGGGGGCCGGCGGGCTCACCCCGCCCAACGTGGACGTGTCGCAGGAGGCCGCCTACGCCCAGAGCTGGTGGCAGACCATCACCGCCGACGTCTGGAGCTGACGGCGGACCAACCACCCTCCACGGGCCCCTGCGGGGGCTCGTGTCATTTGCACGACAAAGCGTGATCCACACCACGCCTCCCGCCCGCCCATCGTCTATAGTCAAAGGCGCCAGTTGCGGCTCGCCACTCGCATCGGCGGCACGTCACCCCGACAGGCGGCATGCTCAGGTCGAGTGTTCTCAACGAGTTGCGGGCTATACTTCATGAATAACACCAAATTCGGGAGGGCGACATGCGGTTCAGCGACGGGCGGTTCCTGTTTCTTGCGCTGCTGCTGTGGGTCTGGCCGGCGGCGGCCGGCTGGGCGGCGGGCGGGGCCGAGGCGCGACAGACGTTCCTCGACGCCGAGCAGGCCCTGCGCGACGGCGACCTGATCCGCTATCGGGCCCTGGCCGGACGGCTGCGTGACGACCCCCTCTATCCCTACCTGGAGTTCCAGCGCCTCAGTCGGCAGCTGGATGACGACGCCGGCGTGCGCCGCTTCCTCGCCGAACAGGACGGCAGCTGGCTGGCCGAGCGGCTGCGCAAGCGCTACCTGTTCCATCTGGCCAAGGCGGGCCGCCACCGCGACTTCCTGGCCCTGTACCAACCTGGCGACGGCGTCAAGCTGCACTGCCTGGCCCTGCGCGCCCGGTTGGCCACCGACCGCGCCCGCTTCCCGTGGCAGGAGGCCATCGACCTGTGGCTCACCGGCCGCACCCGGCCGCCGGTCTGCTCGCCCCTGTTCGACCGCCTGTACGCCAGCGGGCGCATCACCCCCGAGCTGCTGTGGCAGCGCATCGAGCTGGCCATGGCGCGCCGCAACCTGCGCCTGGCCCGCTTCCTGGCCCGCAAGTTGCCCGACGCCCAGCGCGCGGACTTCCGGCGCTGGCTGCAGATGGACAAGAAACCCGCCGCCACCCTGGCCGCGGCGCGCGCCTGGCCGGACACGCCTCGCAACCGCGCCATCGTCCTGCACGGCCTCAAGCGCCTGGCGCGGCAGGACACGGTCGAGGCCTGGCGCCAGTGGCGGACGGTGTTCGCCGACCGCTTCGCCTTCAGCGAGGACCAGCGCCACGACATCGAGCGCAGCCTGGTGCTGCGCGCCGCCTGGCGGCACATGCCGCAGGCGGTGGAGTGGTTCGCGCAGGTGCCGGAGGCCGCCCTGGACCGCGAGGCGCGCGCCTGGCGCATCCGCAGCGCGCTGCGCATCGGCGACTGGGGCGAGGTGCTGGCTGGCATCGACGCCCTGCCGGACGAGGAGGCCGACGATGAGCAGTGGCGCTACTGGCGGGCGCGCGCCCTGCTCGAGGTGCCCGGAGGGCGCGACGAGGGGCGCCGAGCCCTGGCCGAGCTGGCGCGCAACACCAGTTACTACGGCTTCCTGGCCGCCGACCGGCTGGGGCGCGACTACACCTTCACCGACGAGCCGGTGGTGGACGAGGGGGCGGCGCGCGCCGTGCGCGCCCTGGCGCGGCGCCCCGTGTTCCGCCGCATCCGGGCCCTGTACGAGCTGGGCCGCACCGGCGAGGCCTACGGCGAGTGGATGCACGAGATCGCGCGTCTGTCCGACCATGACAAACGCCTGGCCGCCCGCCTGGCCCACGAGTGGGGCTGGCACTTCACGGCCATCGTCACCACCGCCCGCGCGCGCCACTTCAGCGACCTGTCGCTGCGCTTCCCGCTCGCCTACAAGCAGCCCGTGCTGCGCCACGCGCGCAGCCGCGACCTGCCGCCCAGCTTCGTGCTGGGCGTGGTGCGCCGCGAGAGCGCCTTCAAGGAGGACGCCCGCTCGCCGGCCGGCGCCCTGGGGCTGATGCAGCTCATGCCGGCCACCGCGCGCCACGTGTCGCGCCAGCTGGGCATCGGCCGGCCCAGTCGCGCCGACCTGCAGCGCGCCGACAGCAACATCCTGCTGGGCACCAGCTACCTGCGCGAGCTGCTGGACCGCTTCCAGGGCCACGAGGTGCTGGCCACCGCCGGCTACAACGCCGGGCCGCACCGCGTGCGGCGCTGGCTGCCGGAGGAGGGGCCGCTGGCGGCGGACGTGTGGGTGGACACCATTCCCTTCGACGAGACGCGCAAGTACGTGCGCGCCGTGCTGTTCTACAGCACCGTGTTCGACTGGAAACTGGACGAGCGGGTGGACCGGCGCCTGCTGGCGCGCATGCGCCCGGTGCCGCCGGCCACGGCCCTGCAGGTGGCCGCGCGCTGACACGGGGGCTTCCCTGTGACCGACGCGGCGGCCTGTCGGGAGCTCAGCCGCGCCGCAGGGTGGACAGCAGGCTGCCGGCGGCGGCGGCGAACAGGGCCCAGCTCAGCCACGGCACCTGCAGCCAGGCGGGCGAGAGGGGCCGGTCCAGCACCAGCACCCCGGCCAGCAGGCAGGTGGCCGCCAGCAGGCGGCGGCCGCCGTCGCGCTGCTGGCGGCGCAGGGTGGCGGTCAGTTCCGCCAGCTGGTCGGCGCGGTAGTTCACCTGCAGCCGCTCGCGCGCCAGCTTGGCCACCAGCTCCTGGGCCAGCACCGGCGTCTCCGGCGCCATCTCCAGCAGGCGCGGCATCTGCGCCTGCAGGCCCTTGAGGAAGGCGCGCACCCCCATCTGCTCCTGCATCCAGTCCTCGATGAAGGGCTTGGCCGTCTTCCACAGGTCCAGATCGGGGTAGATCTCCCGCCCCAGCCCCTCGATGTTGAGCAGCGTCTTCTGCAGCAGCACCAGCTGCGGCTGCACCTCCATGTTGAAGCGGCGCGCGGTCTGGAACAGGCGCAGCAGGAAGTGGCCGAAGGAGATCTCGCGCAGCGGCCGCTCGAAGATGGGCTCGCACACGGTGCGGATGGCCGCCTCGAAGTCGTTCACGCGCGTGTCGGGCGGCACCCAGCCGGACTCCACGTGCAGCTCGGCCACGCGCAGGTAGTCGCGGTGGAAGAAGGCGTGGAAGTTCTCCGCCAGGTAGCG
>Ga0256832_1003091_pt1 | contig 11334 bp, 11 predicted proteins | sample 134614metaG_FD_190534 | JGI IMG/M metagenome (GOLD analysis project Ga0256832, IMG submission 190534) | Hydrothermal vent microbial communities from Lau Basin, Pacific Ocean - 134-614 | ecosystem: Environmental > Aquatic > Marine > Hydrothermal vents | place: Pacific Ocean: Lau Basin | collected...
GATGCCCTGATGCCATGATGCCCTGATGCCTTGATGCCCTGGGCGTTGTTCCGGAGGAGCGATTGCAATGCCCGAACAAACTTTTCAAGATATTTCCGAAATGACCTACGAGCAAGCCCTTGCCGAGTTGGAAAGCGTAGTGCAGGCTTTGGAGCGCGGCGAGGGCACCCTTGAAGAGACGCTGACGCTTTACGCCCGCGGCCAAGCCCTGCTTCAGCATTGCCGCCGCTTGCTCACCGAAGCCGAGTTGAAGGTGGAGCGCCTCACCGCCGCGGGCACGGCCGAATTTCCAGCCGCGGGGGAGGTGGAATGATGCCCCGCCTTTCTTTGCGCTTTGCTTTGGCAGTGGTGTTGGCTTACTTATTGGCGGCGTGCTCCCTTTCTTCGCCCGGCTCTCATTCCGCCTCGCTGCCGAGCGACTCGGCGCCCTCACCCAATCCTGTTCAAGCCGTGGATGCGCTTGGGCGTGTGGTTTCGCTTGGGGCGCCGCCGCGCCGCATTGTGCTCGCTGGCAAGGCCTCCCTCCTGCTCGCCGACGCCCTCTACGCTTTCCCCGATGCACCGCAGCGCGTGGTCGCCCTTACCAAGGGCAAACAGAGCCTTGATTTTCTCAAACTGCTTGACCCCGACGTGCAGAAGAAGGCGGTTTTGGCGCGTGAGGTCGGTCCCGAGCAAATTGCGGCCTTGCACCCCGATTTGGTCATTATCAAATCCTTTCTTTATCCAAAACTCGGCAAATCCTTGGAAGCATTGGGCATACCGGTTTTTACCATGCGCTTGGAAGCGCCCGAGCAGTATCCGCGCGAATTGCGAGAATTGGGCAAATTGCTCGGCGAAGAAAAGCGCGGCGATGCCCTTGCCGATTACTTTGCAGGGAAAATGGATTTTCTCCAACAAACGCTTGATTCTGCCAATGGTCTTTCTAAACCGCAGGTGCTTGTTTTGCGCTCCGGAATTCGCGGCAATCGGGGCGCTTTTGCCGTTCCCCCTAAGAACTGGATTCAGACTCGCATGGTCGTTTTGGCGGGCGGCCGGCCGGTTTGGGGCAGTGTGCAGGGTAGCGGCTGGACGCCGATCCCATTGGAGCAGATCGCGGCGTGGAACCCCGATGTTATTTTTGTCGTTTCGTATCAGCGTCCCCCTGCAGAGGCGGTGAAAAAGTTTACCTCCCTCAGGCTCGCCAGCGCCCTGAAGGCCGTGCGCGACGACAAGGTTTTCCCCATCCCCGCGGATTTCATCTCGTGGGACCAACCCGACACCCGCTGGATTTTGGGCGCTCAGTGGATGGCAAAGAAGATGCACCCGGATTTGTTTGCTCCGTTGGATATGCGGGAGGCAGTTTCCGAGTTTTACCGAACCTTGTACGGCTTTGACGAAAGCCGTCTGAAGGCAGTTTGGGCGAAATTGGGATGGTAAAGCGCCGCTCGTTCAAATGGATTGTTTTGCTCGCAGCGGTGTTTTTGTTGGGGGTGGCTTCGCTGTTTATCGGCCGTTATCCCTCCCCGCCTTGGATGCCGCCGCGAGCGCTTTTCACCGACCGCTTGGCGTTAGACCTTGTGCTCACGCTGCGCCTGCCGCGCGTTTTGGCGGCATTGTTGGTCGGCGCGGTGTTAGGGGCATCCGGCCTTGCTATGCAGATGCTTTTCCGCAATCCGTTGGTGGAGCCCGGATTTTTGGGAGTTTCGCAAGGGGCGGCCTTCGGCGCGGCGTTGGCAATTCTTTACTTTGCTTCCAACCCCTTTGCCGTGCAGGCTTCGGCGGCGGTGTTTGGGTTGGCGGCGTTGGGGCTTACTTATCTCTTCGCTCGCCGCTTGCGGTATGGCGGATGGGTGTTGCGCATGGTGCTCGCGGGCATTGCCGTTTCGGCACTTTTTTCGGCTGGGGTTGGGCTTTTGAAATACCTTGCCGATCCTCTCACCCAACTGCCCGAAATTGTTTTTTGGCTTTTGGGCGGGCTTTGGGCAACACGGTGGAGCGCTTTGCTGGCTATTTTGCCTGCCACTTTGTTGGGGCTTGCGGTGCTTTTTCTCGCTCGCTGGCGGTTGAACGTGTTGGTTTTGGAGGACGATGCCGCCTTTGCTCTGGGAGCGCGGCCGGGGCGTGAACGGGCGCTTTTCCTTGTGGTGAGCGTTGTCGCGGTAGCCGCCGCCGTTTCGCTTAGCGGAATTGTCGCTTGGGTGGGGTTGATGATCCCGCATTTAGCCCGCCGTTTTTACGGCGTTGATGGACGTTCCTCATTGCCTGCTTCGCTGTTGTTGGGCGGGGCGTTTACTTTGCTATGCGACGATTTGAGCCGTACAATCACGGTGGGCGAAATCCCGCTTGGCATCATCACGGCGTTGTTGGGTTCTCTGGCTTTTGTTGTTCTGCTTGCCTCCGAAGGGCGGGAGGTTGAACTGTGAAATGCCGCTTTGCCTTAGAGGCGCACGCATTGACTTACCGTTACCCCAAAGCCGCCGTACCGGCGGTTTTGAATGCTGACTTTGGCCTTTCCCGCGGCGAAGTTGTTGCCGTGCTCGGGCCGAATGGGGCGGGCAAATCAACCCTGCTTCGCCTTTTGCTGGGGTTTTATCGCCCGCAAAGTGGAGAAGTGCGCCTTTGCCCTGCTTTAGGTGCGCGGCGAAAGGCTATCGCGTTTGTGCCCCAACGGGAACAAACGCCGTTTGCGTTTCGTGTAGCCGAGTACATGCTTTTGGGGCGAACACCGCATTTGGGCTTTTTGGCTTCACCAAAGCCGGAAGACCTTGCTGAAGTAGCCCTTACCCTTCGGAAGTTAGGCATAGAACCGTTGGCCGATAAGCCAATCACTGCTTTGAGCGGAGGCGAGCACCAATTAGTTCTAATCGGCCGCGCTTTGGTGCAAAAAGCGCCCATTCTTTTGCTTGATGAGCCTACCAACCACTTGGATTTGGGCAACCGTTATCGGGTGCTAACCCTGCTACGCTCGCTCGCCGACGAAGGTCGTGCTGTGTTGTTTACCACTCATGATCCGCAATCCGCTGCTGTGATTGCCGATAGAGCGGTTTTGATGAAAGAGGGGAGTATAATCGTAGATGCTCCCGCAAAAGAGGCCATAAGCGAAGCAAATTTAAGCCAGTTGTACGGCGCTTTTGTGCGGGTTGAGTCGGTAGAGGGATTTACCGTGGTTTTGCCCCGCCGCTGAGGAGTTTGTTTTATGGAACATCTGCACACACTTGCCGCGCTGCCGCCCTCATTGCGCTATGCCTTGTTCAGTGCTTTAGTTTTTGTGGAAGGGCCTACTGCGACGGTGGTGGGCGGTGTGCTGGCGGCAAGTGGGGGCTTTTCGTTTAAGGGTGCTTTTGTGGTGGCGGTGCTTACAAATTTAGCCGCGGACGTATTCTGGTATCAGGTAGGAGCGTGGATAAAGCGCAGTGGTCGTTGGTTTCAGAAAATAGAACAACGTTACCCTTACTTACCAGCACTGGAAGAGTACATTCGCAAAAGGGCGGTCGGCTTTGTGCTTTTAGCCAAGTTTACCTTCAACGGCGTGCCTGCTTTGCTGGCGGCGGGCATTGCGCGCGTTCCTTGGCGTAAAATTTTGGGCGCTGTTTTGCTCGGCGAAACATTGTGGATTGCCCTCTTGCTCGGGGTGGGCTATTTTCTATGGACGCGTTCTGGAGCGTTAGCCATGAGCGTGCGCGTTGCCGGTGTAATTGGGATGCTTGTGTTTGGAGCATGGGTGATACACAAGGTGCGTCAAGTAGCGCGCCGTGCCTTTGAAAGCGGAGAAATGAGCATGTAAGGCAAAAAGGTCGGCGCTCAGCCGACCTTTTCTGTTGTTGGTTTGGGGGGTTATAGTTGAAACCCCTCTCTGGCAGGCACAATTTTGTAGCGGTAATCGGTCACAAATTCCAATAGCCTTTGTTCCAGCCGCCTCCACCGCTCAGAATGTAGCACCGAGCGTGCGGCCTCGTATGAAGGCGCGAGGGCGGCTGTCAACACCTGCGGTGGCTCACCATAGGCTGTGAACCACGCGTCGGTTGGTTGTAGCCCCAGCCTTTGCATTTCGGGCAAAAAACGTTTTATCAAGAATTCAAAATATTCCCTATCGCGTTCGGGGCGTATGTTCCATGTCAAAAGCACTTTTACTTCCGTCACCGTCGCCCTCCTTCTTTGCTACGGCAGGTTTACCTCCAACAGGATTACCTTGACCTCCTCCGGCAGGTCGGATTTGTTTACCTTGAGCGACGGAAGAGGCTCTAAGTTTTCTGCTCCCATCTCTTTGAGGAACGCGTCCACCTTTTCCAAAGGCATTTTTTCTTGTGGCGTGCGGTAGTGCATGGGAATCACAATTGAGGGTTCAAGGACGCTAACGACTTCTGCGGCTTGAGAAGCGTTCAGCCCGCCTCCGCTGCCTACCGGCACTAATGCTACATCCACACGCCCGAGCGATTCTAATTCCGCTTGGGTGGGCACTCTCTTGAGGTTGCCCAGATGAGCAATAGTGATATCCTCATAATCAAACGCAAAAATTATGTTTCGTCGCGTTTCTTTGTCGTCTATTCTGATAGCGGTTATGAAAACGCCGCCTATTTCGTATTCCCCCGGGCTGTTTAGGATGTGGCGCGCGCCCTTCACCGCTTTGGTGTAGTTGTGTCCGGGGGCATCGGTGCTTACCGTCACCACGTCCGCTCTCAATTTCAAAGGGGCGTAACCCACGGCTTTGTGGTCGTATGGGTCGGTGACGATGGTGCTTTTGCGGCGCTGGGTTAGTCTAAAACATGAATGCCCGTGCCATGTTAGTTCCATTTAACTCTCCGCGTTGCGTTTTAGCCTGAAGGATTGCACTTTGTTGCTGGAGATTATATCATCAACCATAGTTGGGTAGTGTATAATGGATGGGGTTCGTGATGCCATGTGCAGGCCGAGATTGCTGTGCGTGGTGGATTTTTTATTCAATTTTGCGAAGGTACTGCTATGTTTTCCAGACTGTTACCGCGTCGCTTTGTGACCAATCCCGCGTATACCGACCTTTTACAAGCCTTAGGCGCTACCATAATTGGCTTGGCAAGTGCCGCCGGAGTGTTGTTTTTCAAGCAAACCATTCGCTGGATTTACGCCCTTTCGTTTGAGGACTTGGGCGGCTACCTAACGTCTCATCTTGGGCGTTGGGGTATTGCGCTTGTGCCGGTGCTTGGCGGTGTGATAGTTGGAATTATAAGGCATTTTTGGCTGAGCGAAGAGCGCCGTCACGGAGTCTCGGCAGTTATGGAGGCAGTAGCCCTTGCTGGTGGCCGGATTCGCTATCAGCAAACGCCGCTCAAGGCTTTGGCTTCGGCCATTTCGTTGGGGATGGGCGCGTCGGTTGGGCCTGAAGACCCGAGTGTGCAGATCGGCGCGAGCGTGGGCTCTTTTTTGGGGCAAAAAGCCCATGTTTCGGATCAAAAGACCCGCGTTTTTGTGGGGGCTGGTGTTGCCGCTGGCATAGCCACTGCTTTCAATGCGCCGATTGCAGGGGTGTTTTTCGCTGTTGAAATTATTTCGGGCGAGTTTTTTGCCTCTTCTTTTGGGATGATGGTGCTCAGCGCCGTGATGGCTGCGGTGCTCACCCGCGCCGTCGTCGGCTCTATGCCTGCTTTCCATGTTCCACTGTATGCATACCACGGCCCGATTGAGTTGATTTTCTACCTTGGTCTGGGGCTTGTTGCGGCTCCAGTTGCCGTCTTTTACATTCAAGCCATTTACTGGGCGCACGATTTTTTCCACGAATTGCGCTGGCCGCGCTGGCTCACTCCCGTGCTTGTTGGCGCATTGCTGGGCTTGGTGGGCGTCTATTTCCCACAAATTTTGGGCGATAGTTACGAAGCCGTTGGCGATATTTTGGCTGGTCGCAACCTCATTGTGAGCCTGCTTTTACTTTTGGTGGTTTTGAAAATAGCCTTTACGGCCTTGAGTTTGGGCGCTGGTTTTATCGGCGGCGTGTTTGCCCCATCGCTGTTTTTGGGAGCGGCGTTGGGAGGGGCTTATGGTGCGGCCATGAATAGCATTTTCCCGGGTTTGGGGCTGTCGCCCTCGGCATTTGCTTTGGTGGGCATGGCCGCGGTGCTTGCGGGCACCGTTCGCGCTCCCGTCACCGCTATCATGCTCCTGTTTGAAATGACCGATGATTACCGCATCGTGCTTCCCCTTATGTTTGCCGTAACGATTAGTATTCTCATCAGCCAAATTTTCCAGCCGGAATCTGTGTACACCCTCAGCCTTGTGCGCGATGGCATCCGGCTTGAGCGTGGCCGCGATGTGGATGTTCTTGAAGCCATCAAAGTGCGCGAGGTGATGGAAAAACTGCCTGCTACCGTGAGCGCCAACCTTTCCCTGCGCACCGTGGCGGCGATGTTTGACCAATTTCACGTCCACGGCTTGCCAGTTGTGGACGATGAGGGACGCTTGATCGGCATAATCACCTTGCAAGATGTGCAACGTGCCGCCGAGAAAGACCCCGCCAATCTTGATAAGCCGGTTGGGGAATTTTGCCAGCGACATTTGATAGTGGTGCATCCCGACGACAGCATCAAAGAGGCTCTCTATCAGATGAGCGCACACGGCATTGGGCGGTTGCCGGTGGTTGACCCTGTCCATCCAGACCGTTTAATCGGCTGGATTAACCGCTCTTCCATCTTGCGGGCATACGAACTTGGCTTGGCGCGTCGCGCTCGCTTGCGCCACCGCGGCGAGCAGGTGATGCTTGAAGCCTTGGCCGATGCCCCGGTGTTAGAAATTGTGGTGGCAGAAGGTTCTCCTGCCGCAGGCAAAAAAGTTTCGGAGGTGCAGTGGCCTAAAGGTGCGATTTTGGTGCGCATTCAGCGCGGACACAAATTGATAATCCCGACCGGCCAAACTGTGCTGTTGCCGGGCGACCGCTTGACCGTGGTTGCCGAAGCGAACGTGGTGGACGACCTGCGCTCACTGCTGGAAGTCTCTGCCACTGAGCAGGTAGAACGGGCGGCACGTGGCGACAAGGAAGGGTAGAGAAGCCGCATTTGGCCGTGGCAGGGCATGGCGAAGCGCCTGCCCTGTCGGCCGCGTTTTCTCTTTGCTTGGCAAAATTGTTTACCTGTCGTAAACTATGGGCACTATGGACGCAGTTTCTTTGTTAGAACCCTTGCGCGAGGATTGGCTAAAGGCGGTGGTTGCCGCTTTGGCAGATGATGAAACTACCGCCCTTGGTTTGCGCCCTCAGATGGAGCGTTTTTATGCTCTTTTGCTCCAGTCGGTGAGGACGGGGGACCCTACGGTAGTTGATCCCCTCTTGCACAATTGGGTTTGGTCCCAAACGATTACCGATTTGGAATCCGAAAAGGCGAGTGTAATTGAAGTATTGCAGAGGATCTTAACGGCTACGATAGGGTTTCTGCATGCTCATTTTCCCCCGAGCGAGGCTTTTGAACTGTTGATGGTGCTTCAGCCTTATTTCGTGCACATGGTGGAATACGCCGCGGCCCAGGAAATGCATGCTCACCTTGAACATTCCACCGCCCAGTTGGAGCATTTGCAAGAGGAACTTGAACGCCTTGAGCGCTCCAAGTCGGAGTTTGTTTCGCTTGCCGCTCATGAATTGAAAACCCCTCTTACCGTGATAGAAGGGTACTCGGCTATGCTCAAAGAGGCCATTCTTGAGTCGGCACCTGTTGAGGCGCAGGAGCGTTTGCTTGCTTTGCTTGAGGGCATTTCGCGCGGCACCGGTCGCATCCGCGAAATTGTGGATGATTTGATAGATATTCTGCTGATTGACAACCGTATGCTGAAACTGGCATTTCAGCCTTTTTGGCTGGACCAGATTTTTAGATCGCTTGCCGATGAATTGGCACCTGCGCTTTCCGAGCGCAACATCACTTTGCAAATCAGGCCTTTCCCCGGTATTGAGCGCGTGATGTTCGGCGATGCGCTGCGGCTGCGGCAGGCGTTTAGGAATTTGCTTGTGAACGCCATAAAATACACCCCCGATGGCGGCAGAATAACGGTGGATGGGAAACTGTTGCCGGGGTTTGTGGAAGTCGTGATCAGAGATACGGGCATTGGTATTGCTTTGGAAGACCAACGCCGCATTTTTGATAAATTCGGCCACGGCGGAAGCCCGCTTACCCATTCCAGCGGCAAGATAAAATTCAAGGGTGGTGGCCCCGGATTGGGCTTGCCCATAGCCAAGGGCATCATAGAGGCGCATGGGGGCTCTATTTGGGTTGAATCTCGCGGCAGAGATGAGCATACTTTGCCCGGCTCTACTTTTCATGTGTTGCTTCCCTTGCGCGATGAGCCGCCGGGAGAAGGTGAGGAGAGCGGAGTTTTTATGAAAATTGCTTCTTATTTGAAATCGCCACCGTGGAAAGGAGGCAAATCGTCGTGAACATTCCCCCCGCTGACCGTTTAGCCGGTTTTGGCGCTTATTTTTTTGCCCAATTGGGGCAACGCATAGCCGCTTTGCGCGCCGAGGGTAAGGACATAATCCGCGTTGACATCGGCGCACCCGATATGCCACCGCCCGATTTTGTGATTGAGGCGCTTGTGGAAGAAGCCCGCCGCCCCGACACGCACAGTTACACCACTTACGGCGGTACTCCCGAATTCAAGCAAGCGGTTGCGCAGTTCTACAAAAAGCGCTTTGGTGTGGAACTTGACCCCGCGAGCGAGGTTTTGGCTCTCATTGGCTCCAAAGAGGGCTTGTTCCACCTTAGCCAAGCCATCCTCAACCCCGGCGACGTGGCGCTTATCCCCGACCCGGGCTACCCTACCTACCGCAGCGGCACGCTTCTCGCGGGCGCTGAGCCTTATTTCATGCCCTTGCTGGAAAGCAACGGCTTTTTGCCCGATTTGGAAGCCATCCCTGCCGATGTACTCGCCCGTGCTCGCATCCTCTGGCTCAATTACCCCAACAATCCCACCAGCGCGGTCGCTCCCTTTTCCTTCTTTGAGGATGTAATCGCTTTTGCCCGCGAGCACAACATCCTCGTTGCCCACGACGCCCCTTACGCCGATGTTACCTACGATGGCTACCGCGCCCGCAGCATTTTGGAAGTGCCCGGTGCGAAAGATGTAGCCGTTGAGTTCAACTCACACTCCAAAGCCTTCAACATGGCGGGTTGGCGGCTGGGTATGCTGGTTGGGAACGCCGATGCTGTCCGCCATGTGCACGTTTACAAAAGCCAAGTTGATACCTCTCACTTTCAGCCGGTTCTCAAGGGCGGCATTGTGGCTTTGACCGACGACCGCATTTGGGATTGGATTGCTCAGCGCAACGCCATTTACCAAGAGCGGCGTGATATTGTGGTGAACGCTCTGCGGTCGGCCGGCATCAAAGTCTCGCCGCCGCAGGCTTCGCTTTATGTGTGGTATCCGCTGCCGGAGGGCGAAACCGACAGCAAGGCGTTTTGCTCACGGGCGCTGGAAGAAGCCGGTGTGAGCATGACGCCGGGGACAGTTTTCGGCGCTCACGGCGAGGGCTATGTGCGTGTTTCGCTTGGCACTAAAACCGATGCCTTGAAGGAGGCAATGGAACGGCTGGTTGCATGGCTGAAAAAGTGACCCATCCTACCAAGCCGCCTCGTGAAAAGGCTTTTTTGGTCGGCGTATCGCTGCGGTCGCGCCCTCAACTTTTGCCGCCCGAAGAGTCGCTGCGGGAATTAGCGCGCCTCGCGGAGACTGCCGGCCTTGAGGTTGTGGGCGAGGCAATTCAGCGCCTTGACCGCCCTTATCCCAAAACCTTCATCGGCCCCGGCAAACTGGAGGAGGTGAAGGCGCTGGTGGAGGAACTTGAGGCGAATGTGGTGCTGTTTGACGATGAACTTTCGCCTCGCCACCTGCGCGAACTTGAAAATTATTTCGGCGATAAGGTGCGGGTGCTTGACCGCACGGCGTTGATTTTGGACATTTTCGCCCAGCATGCCCACACCCGCGAGGGCGCTTTGCAGGTTGAACTTGCCCAGTACGAATACCGCCTGCCGCGGCTGACCCGCGCGTGGACTCACTTGGCGCGACAAACCGGCGGCGGTGGCGGGCGCGCCGGCAGGATGGGCGGCGTGGGTTTGCGTGGCCCCGGCGAGCGCCAATTGGAAGTTGACCGCCGCGAAATCCGCCGCCGCATGGCGCAACTGCGCGCCGAATTGGAAAAAGTGCGCGCTCACCGCCAACGCTACCGCGCCCGTCGTCGGCGCAACCGCTTGCCAGTAGTTGCACTGGTGGGCTACACCAACGCGGGCAAATCCACCTTGCTCAACCGCCTTACCGACGCGGGTGTTTACGTCGCCGACCAACTTTTTGCCACGCTTGACCCGACCACGCGCCGCGTGGAACTCCCCGGCGGGCATCTTGCGCTTTTCACCGACACAGTAGGCTTTATCCAAAAACTGCCAACGGCGCTGGTCGCTGCCTTCCGCGCCACGCTTGAAGAAATCACCGAAGCCGACCTGTTGCTCCACGTGATTGACATCACACACCCGCACGCCTCAGCGCAGGCCGAAGCCGTGCTCAAAACCTTGCATGAAATCGGCGCAGACCATATTCCCGTGCTTACCGTGCTCAACAAAATTGACCTGCTTCCCTCGCCGGAGGAGGCTAAAAAGGCTTTGGAAGCCTTCCCCGACGCGGTGGCAATTTCCGCCTTGCGTGGTATCGGCATCCCCGAACTGCTAAAAGCCGTTTCGGATAAACTCTATGCCACCTACACGCCCGTTACAGTTGAGTTGCCCTACTCGGAGGGCGGCTTGATTGCGCTCTTTCACGAAATGGGGCAGGTGGAGAGCATCCAGCATCATCGCGGCGGCGTGCGCATCACCGGTCGTCTCCCCGGCCGCCTGCTGGCGCGCTACGCCCCATTTATCGTGAAGGACGAACAGCCGCGGACTTCGCATAGCCTTGCTGAGTGAGGCGAGAAACGCAGAAGCCTCACAGAACACACAGCAACATCTAAAAATAGTAACTGCCTACCCGCTCTGTAAGCGGGGGCAAACACTTCGGTACGGTGTGAGCAAGAGTCCACGCAGGTGGACTTCGCAATTTGTAGCCCGTGACTTTAGTCGCAGGGCACAAGGGGCGGCGGTTGAAACTGCACCTACCGCTTACGAAGTCGCTGGGCGAACAGCCGTTCGCCCCTACAGCCCCCACACCAAAAACACCTTGTAGGGGCGCACGGCGTGCGCCCCTTGTTCCGGAGAGGGCAAGGCGGCACAACCACCAAAGCAGTCTCCCACGGTCAGAAGGGAGATTGCTTCGCCGCCTTCGGCGGCTCGCAATGACACCATGCGGCGGCGGTTGAAACTGCACCTACCGCTTGCACCCGCACCAGCGTAGGTAATTACCAACTCACGTTACGCAGCGGTAATT
>Ga0256832_1003092_pt1 | contig 11333 bp, 10 predicted proteins | sample 134614metaG_FD_190534 | JGI IMG/M metagenome (GOLD analysis project Ga0256832, IMG submission 190534) | Hydrothermal vent microbial communities from Lau Basin, Pacific Ocean - 134-614 | ecosystem: Environmental > Aquatic > Marine > Hydrothermal vents | place: Pacific Ocean: Lau Basin | collected...
CGATATTATCAAACGCAACGGCACAAAAACGGTCATCGTTAATAATAATCCGAATACCGGTGTACCCTTAGATCCGCCGATGATTAAAAAGATGAAAGTTTGGCAAGATGCTTACATCAGTGATTTCGGATTTTTTGCAGAAGCCAATCATAAATTATCAGACCACTATTATGTTACAGCCGGTTTACGAACCGATTATGTGGTTTCGGAATCCAGAGATCCTGCACAGGGCTTTGTTGATATTTACGGTAACACCGGTCAAAAAACCGATATAACGGTGGGCGGTAATGTGTCTGTTAAATATAAAAAAGATGATTACCAGTTACAGTTGGCTTTTGGTCGTGGCACACGAACACCGTCAATGCTGGAACGCTATATTTACCGTTTTATCGTAGGACGCGATAGTCGAGAATATATTGGGAATCCTAATTTGAAACCGGAAATCAATAATCAGGTGGAAGTATCGGTTCAAAGAAAATGGACAAAATTCCAAGCCGGTGGTAGCATCTTTTATTCCTATTTTCAAGACTATATCACGCCTGTTTTAACTCCGGCGCTGACGTCATCGGAAGGTAGTTGTGGCGCACCGCCAAAGCCCCCCAAAGTGTTTAGAAATGTCGATGCTTATCAATACGGTTTTGATTCGTATGTTGCTTACCAACTGACTGATCATTGGTTGATTAAAGCCGATATAGCATTTACCAAAGCTTACGATATTACTTTGGATGAGCCGTTGGCGCAAGTCGCCCCGCCCAATGCACATTTGGAAGTGAAATACGACACCGGAAAATATTGGGTAGATGTTCGCGGAGAGCTGGTTGCCACACAAACCGATTATGCTCCGAGTTTCTTGGAGACCGAAACACCCGGACATAATACCATTGATTTGCGCTTAGGCTGGAAACCCTACAAGGGTTTGTCTGTTGGAGGCGCTATTCTCAATTTGACCGATGAATCGTATTATAATCACTTAAACTTTGCTTTTAAAAATGCCGATGACCTTAACGGTCGCCGCATTTTTGAACCCGGACGTAGTTACAGTGTGTTTTTAAAATACAAATTTTAACCTAAACCTGTTAGGTCTTACAGTCCTGATAGGTTTTGAACTAAAATCAATAAAAAGACCTAGCAAGTCGGCAAGACCTACTAGGACTGACCTGATAGGTTTTGTAAACCTGTTAGGTCTAAAAACAATAAAAAGACCTACTAGGTTTTGAAAACCTAGTAGGTCTGAAAAAGAATAAAATAATAACTAACAATTAAAAACAATTTAAAAATGAAAACAATAAAACAAATCACTTATTTATTAATCATAGCCGGTTTATTAAGTGTTACAGCTTGTAAAAAGAAAGACGATAAACCCGTTAATACCCACGACGATGCTTACGGTGATGTCATCACCAAAAAAATGATGATGATGGGTAATGCCAAATACTTGCCGATGTTTTTTGCAGGTGCAGAAGGAATTGTCGCTGATGGGAGTAGCGTTAAAGCACCGGACGGCACCGTTTACGATTTAAACGAATTTTGGGCAGGTCCCGGCAAACTAAAAGGTCAAGGAACCGTTGGAAATACCTTGCCTCAAGCCGGCACTTATACTTTTACATTAAAGTTTAGCGACGGTTATGTCAAAACCGTTACGGATGAATTGGAAGGCGAAGATACCACCGTGCCGCAAATTACGGTCAATTACAATACCAATACCAATCCGCAAACTATTGATGTCAGTTGGACGCCATCGCCAGAAGCAGATTTTTATTGTATCAAAATGACAGATCTGGATATGGCACATAACAAACCTTATTTTAAAGTTCCGATGATTGACAAATCGCAGACATCATTTACCATTACTTTAGACGGTAGTAACGGTTGGTTACGACCGGTTTCCGAATTGCAAAACGATACGGAATATTATATCGTTATTTCTGCCAAAAAAGTAGAGAATGGCACACCGGTCACCGGTATGAGCAAGGATTTTGAAGTGAACGGTTGTAGTAAAACGACTTTTAGGTATCAACAATAAGATGGGGATTAAAAACTAAACAGCGAGCCTTTGCTCGCTGTTTATATTTAATATTATTAGACTTTTCCTATAATTCTCACACTTCCAACGTTCTAGCATTCTACTATTTTATTTACGATTTTTCTTCTTCAACTCTTCCTTCACCTTTTTCTGATAAAGAATAGCCGATTTACGAGCGGCATCACTGATTTTATCCATTAAGACATAAATGGTATTTAAAGCCCTGCCGCCTTCAAGATTTTTAACACTTGATTTTGCCATTTGCCAGTCGGCTTGAACGGATTTTAATTCTTCGGAAATATCGATGGTATTTTCACCGGAATAAAAGGTTTTATTTAAATCTCTTTGAAAATCATTTTGACATTGATTGATTTCATGTCCAATAATAGGATCTTTGACGCCGGCAACCTTCATAGCATATAAAAAAGCCAATTGTTGCGCTAACAATTCCATATTATTGGCAGCTTCCTGATATTTAAGGGTGGATATGTTTTCCGAGTTATTGATGGTGCGAATTAAGTCATTAGAAGTTTTTAAAAAAGATTTCAACGTATTTAAAAGCCCGTTCATCTTCTCTTTTTGAGGTTTTTGAATGGCCAAAACCCGCAAATTTTTCCACTTATGCACTAATTCTTGAACTTGATCTTTTATTTCCGGATGATCTTTGGCATAGATTTCCAATCGTAATAAACTAAATTCGCCGTTTGACAAATTTTCATCGTTTTCTTTGGAAACATAATTGACTTTTAAGCCTCGATATAAATAATCTTTGACAATTTTAACCGCAGCGGTTCTGACATCAACCGCACTTTGCAAGGCGTCACTTACATCAAGCATTTCGTCATACTGAGCTTGTGAGGTTTGCCACAAAAGTATCGTGGAAAGTATCAATAAATATTTTTTCATCTGTTTATATATTTTTATTTTAACGTTATGGTTCCCGACCGTCGTCGGGATAACCTTTGATGATTAAAATAATCATTAGGTTGTGTGTTTAATGATTATTTTAATCATGTCGGTTTCATTATTTTATAGTTTGAATGATAAATTTAAGTAATTTAAAAGTTTTATTGGTATAAACATTGTCATATGCATACATCATCTTTGGGTTGTATTTTTCTTTGTCTAACAATGTTTTAATAGATTCAAGGGTTGTTTTTAAATCGGTAATTAAATTTTTGGCTTTTGGATTTAAAGTTTTGAGTTTCCCGGTTTTTTTCAAGTTCTTTTTCATACTGCCCATATCGATATCAAAATATGACGCAGCATCTTTAATATGGAAAGCTTTTTTTAATACATAAATCGCAGCAATGGCATCAATCTTTTTGCCATTTGAGGCATTGAGTTGTGCTATTTCTATAGATTTTTTATTTTTGGAATAATCAGGGTGTTTATTAAAAATATCTTTGTTTAATTGTTTGATGTATTTACCGAGACGATAGGTCTTTTTTACCAGCGACTCATAATTATCTTTTTCAAAATCGGTTATATTGATGCGATAAATATTCCAAAAATTTTGAAGTTTTAAAAAATCTTCTTTGACTTTTCTATCATAAGGCAAATGCAAAATAATATAAGACAAATTATCGTCAAACAAAGCAATACTTTTATCCATATCCGCCAAAGCTTTTTTCTTAAAAGTATTGGTTTTGACAAACACAAAATTCTTCAAAAAACGGTTGGTCAACAACTCGTTTTGCAATAATTTTTCGCTTAAAACGTCAATAGGATTTTCGCTAATTTGAGCAATAGCATTTGATGTATTGAAGCCTATGATTAAAGTTAATATAAAAATTTGTAATTGTTTCATAAGTCGTTTTTTATAAGATAAATAAGATTAAAAATCTTTTAACCATTCTTTGACATAGGTATTTTTGATATTTTTCAATTTAAAATCTATCGCAGTAACCAGACTAAAAACGGTTTTCGGATTTTTAGACATTTTACTTAACAAATTGGCTTTTAAAAAGTTCCAATCGACAATGATGTCAGCAAAACTTTGTCCGGCAACAGGATCATTTAAAAATTCGTTGCTCTTGGATTTTATAAATTGACTGACACTATCTATATTTTTTTGATATTCATGCTGAAAACTTTTGCTCAAACCGAGATAATTGGCATAGTAACTCAAATTAATCTTTTGAATTAAGCGACGCAAATTTTGAATATCATTGTATTTGTCCAGATTTTTTTCGGGCAAATCATAAACTTCACGCATTTTTAAAACCATATCCGAAACCAATCTGTCAAAAGTATTCACTTCAAAAAACAAATTGGTAAACTCCTTGGGGGTCAATGTTTGAGTTAACTTGTTGTTGAGTTTAAACCAAACCTCTTTGATTTTATTAAGCTTGGACACAATTTGTTCGTTATCTTCATTCAAATCGATATTACTCAAATTTTCGGATATCATAGCCATGGCATAATCCAGTTCATTGCCGGCTTGTTCTTTTTTAAGGTTATAAATCAAATACAATTTGTCTTTGGCAAGCATTTGGGTATAAATTTGAATATCAACGGCATTATCATACAAAGCAGCTTTGGGCATTTCGTCATCAAACTGAGCTTGTAGATTTACCGGCAATAATATACCCAGAAGTATCAAGTATATTTTGTTCATGTTAATAAATTTGTTTTAAGTGTGTTTGCAAAGTTACTTAATTTTATAATATCTTTATCAAGTCTAAAAAATATTACAATTGCAACCGATACGAGAAATAACAAAGACCTTGCCAAACAGTCCCGGCGTCTATCAATTCATTGATAAAGAAGACATTATAATATATGTCGGCAAAGCTAAAAATCTCAAAAAACGTGTACGCTCTTATTTCTCAAAACAGCAAACCGGAAAAACTAAAATTTTAGTAAGCAAAATAGCCCGCATAGAACATATTGTTGTCGAAACCGAAACCGATGCCCTTTTGCTTGAAAATGTACTCATTAAAAAACATCAACCCAAGTATAATGTCATGCTCAAAGATGACAAAACTTATCCTTGGATTTGTATCAAAAAAGAAGCTTTTCCTCGTGTTTTTTTGACACGAAATTTAATCAAAGACGGCTCGGAATATTACGGACCCTATCCGTCAGTCAAAACCGCACGCACTTTGTTGGATTTAATCCATCAGTTATATCCCATTCGCAGTTGCAAATTAAATTTAAGTCAAAAAAACATAGAAACCGGCAAATTTGATGTTTGTCTCGACTATCATATCGGCTTATGCAAAGCGCCTTGTGTCGGTTTGCAAACCGAAGCGGATTATTTAGAGGCCATCAAGCAAATCAGGCAAATCATCAAAGGAAATTTTAAACCGGCAATAAAATATTTCACGGAACAAATGCATTCTTATGCTGCTAATCTTGAGTTTGAAAAAGCGCAAGAAATCAAAGAAAAATTAGCATCTCTAGAGAACTATCAAGCGCGTTCTACCGTGGTCAATCCGGCTATCAACAACGTGGAAGTTTATAATATTGTATCGGATGCGGCTTATGCTTATGTCAATTTTTTACAAGTCGGTCACGGCGCTATCATCCGCTCGCATACGCTTGAACTAAAAAAGAAATTGGACGAAACCGATGAAGAATTACTTGAAATGGCAATAGTGGAAATGCGTAAACGATTTGATTTGCATGCCAAAGAGATATATGTGCCATTTGCGCTGGATCATCTCAAAGATATTAAACAGACCATCCCCCAAAAAGGCGACAAAAAACGTTTGTTGGAACTATCCAAACGCAATGCCGTCTATTATAGGCTTGAAAAAATCAAACAACTACAACTCACAGACCCCGACAAACACGTAAACCGCTTGATGAAACAAATGCAACAAGATTTACGTCTGCCCGTAGAGCCGCGGCATATCGAATGTTTTGATAATTCAAACATGCAAGGCACTGATCCTGTCGCGGCTTGCGTGGTGTTTAAAAATGGTAAACCAAGCAAAAAAGATTACCGGCATTTTAACATTAAAACCGTTGAAGGTCCCAATGATTTTGCTTCTATGAGCGAAATTATAGAACGGCGTTACAAGCGACTCTTGAAAGAAAAAGCGCCTTTACCGCAACTCATCATCGTGGACGGTGGTAAAGGACAATTATCTGCCGCCGTTAAAAGCTTGAAAAAATTGGGACTTTATGGCAAAATTTCGATTATCGGTATTGCCAAACGACTGGAAGAAATTTACTATCCAAACGATCCCGTGCCTTTATACCTCGATAAAAAATCTGAGACATTACGAGTAATTCAAAAAGCCCGTGACGAAGCCCACCGGTTTGGCATTACTTTTCATCGTAAAAAACGCAGAAACAGCACTTTACAATCGGAATTGGAACAAATTCCCGGTATCGGTCATAAAACCGTATTGAATTTATTAAAACACTTTAAGTCGGTTAAGCGGGTTAAGTCAGCAACTTTAGAAGATTTGACAACAGTGGTCGGTAAGTATAAAGCTAAAATTTTGCGGGAATGGTTTGGTAATATTGATAAATGAGGAAGTGACAAGTAGGTCGTTGAGTGTCCCCAACTTAAATCGGAATGTAACGAAGTGACCGGGTTCTCTAAGAAAATGATGTTTTATGCTGATTTATAGTTTGTTTATACGTTTCTGGTATTCTTCTGCTTTTAAACTTCACATCCAACCAAACCGATTTATTCGTATTTTTGTCCAAAATAAAAAATCATGATAAAATTCTTACACGGTTCCTGGGCATATTTGGTTATGCTGTTGTTTGTCATCACTATAATCAATTATGTTCTGGCTTACATAAAAAACAAAGTTTTTGATTATTCCAAAGAATTTCGTTTGGCAAGTTTTACCTTAATTGTATTTTCCATTCAAATTCTCTTAGGAATAATTACTTGGTTCAACTCCCATTATTTTGAAGGCATCAAACACGGTCAAATGGGATTGTATATGAAAAATTCTGCCGACCGTTTGCTGGTTATGGAACATCCGGCAATGATGCTTATTGCTTGGCTATTAACTTTTTACGGATTTAACCGGATGAAAAATGCCATGACTTCCAAAAAGAAATATATGGCGATTATCATGCTATACGGGCTGGCTTTTTTGTTAATTTTGATGAGAATCCCGTGGCAAAACTGGCTGAAATAAATTAAACTCAGCAACTCGATACAATTTCACTCTTAAAGTGACAAAATATATCGGAGCCTCATCAAATCACAAATCTGAAATCACAAACCTAAAATCTGAAATCAATAGATGTTCCTATCCATAATCATCTGCACCTACAATCGCGACAAGCATATTAGAAGGGCTTTGGAAAGTTTGATGCATCAAGATTTTGACCGGTCTGCCTACGAAATCATTGTAGTAGATAATAATTCGACCGACAAAACCGGTGAGATCATCCATCAATTCAAACAAGAACACCCCCAATATCAAATACAACTGACTAAAGAACCGCGTCAAGGTTTGTCTTATGCCCGTAACAAAGGTTTAGAGTTGGCAAAAGGTGATTATGTATCATATATTGATGACGATGGCATTGCCCGTGAAGATTATGTCAATCAAATTAAACATTATACGGAACAGTTCCCAAACGATGTGGCTTTTGGCGGTAAAGTTTTGCCCAAATATGAAAAAGGCAAAGCCCCCGAATGGATGAGTCCGTATATTGAGCGGATTATTTCTATTGTCAATTTAGGCGATGAGGTCAAAGTTCTAAAAAAAATCTATCCGGTTGGCTGTAATATGTTCTTTAAAAAGTCTGTATTGGAAGAAATCGGCGGTTTTAATACGGCTTTAAAATTGCGATCGGACGACAAATACATCTTTTTAAAAATCAGAGAAGCCGGATACCGTGTCTTATATCTACCAAAAGTGGTTGTTTGGCACTTTATAGACGATTTTCGCAATACTTTAAACTATGTCAAAAAAGTCAGCCGGCTCAATGGTAAAGCCGAACGCACCCGTATTGGAACTTTAAAAAGAAATCGGCGAATTACGTATTTTTTACGATTGTTTGATTACTTGTGGAAACTGGCTGCCGCAATTATTTTGTGGATGATATTTACCTTAAAAGGGCAAAGCATCAAAGGAAAAGCGCTTTTTTTATCAGTTTGGAATGCATTAAGCGGCTTTTTATCCCGCGCCCCTCATGATTGACGTTTTTTCCAATCTTGATATACCCGCTCTTTTGCCCTCCAGAAAATAAATCGATAAATGATAATACCCGTTACCCAATAAATCAAAAACATGACAACCAAAGCGGGAATATTGTCAAAAGCACGATTAAAATGTCCGAATGAATTGGCAACAAACACAAAACAAGCTACCACAACACCCCAAATCGTGCCGTATTTTAAGGCATATTTCCAAGGACCGTCCTTACGGATTTCTGTCCACTTTTGAAATTGTTTTTCTGTCATAAAACTACATTTTCCGGTAAAGTTAAATCATTTTTTCAAAACCCGGATATTTTAGTATTTTTATGCCCAAATTTTACATGATGACCCAAACCGACTTAAAAGCCCTTTTTGAAAACTATCTGGCCAGTCAAATTTTTGATAAACAACCCGTTAATTTATATGCGCCCATTACATACACTTTGCAAAATGGTGGTAAGCGGATACGTCCCTTATTGGTTCTGTTATCGGCAAAAAGTTTTGGAGCGGACATAAAATCTGCATTACCCGCTGCTGCTGCCATAGAAATTTTTCACAACTTCACCTTACTTCATGACGACATCATGGATCAAGCCCCTTTGCGACGCGGTAAACCGACGGTACATCAAAAATGGGACGAAAATACCGCTATTTTATCCGGTGATACCATGTTGGTTTGGGCTTACAAAATGCTGGAAACTTATGATGGCAATACGTATAAAAAACTTAATATGCTATTAAATAAAACCGCTATTGAAGTCTGCGAAGGGCAACAAATGGACATGGATTTTGAAACCCGTCAAGATGTCAGCATTGAAGAATATATTGAAATGATACGGCTCAAAACAGCCGTTTTACTGGGAGCTGCTTTACAATTTGGCGGTATCATTGCCAATACTACCGGTAAAGCTTTACAAAATATGGCAGATTTTGGCATAAAACTCGGATTGGCATTCCAAATTCAAGACGATTATTTAGACACCTTTGGCGACAAAACCAGTTTTGGTAAACGTATTGGTGGCGATATCCTCGATCGTAAAAAAACATTCCTTTACATTACAGCTATGCAACAAGCCAATGCTGATGACCGTCAAAAACTTATACAACTATTTGATAATCAGAATATTGATAACCAACAATTAATCTCAGAAACCATAGCACTCTACAAAACCTATCAAGTCGACCGAATTGCCCGTGAAGCAATAGCCTCTTATACACATGCGTCCTTTCAGGCTTTAAATCAAACCGGATTGCCTGAAACGGAAAAAACTTTTTGGCAAAAATTTGCCTTAAATTTAATGCAAAGAGCTTCTTAACCAAAATACATATTTCATTTTTCCGGATATCATATCAATCAAAATAAAATCTTTTCAAAAAAATTGGCATTCGCAACAGTGTTAAAGTTAATACCTTGCATTCGAAAAATATACTTCGTTTTTACAAGCTTTTTACATTATTAAGATAATTATTTTTTTTACAAAACACTTCACGCAAACACATTAGCCGTTGAATTATAACGATTTACGACAAAATACTACAAATTACATTTTAGTTTTTTGAGTACATTTTGATTATTCATATTTTTTGGTGGCAGGCTATACCTTGCTTAATTTTGAAACAAAAAACAATGCTTTTAGCTTATGCCGTTGACAGAAACATCATTGTTGCTTTGGACAACAAAGTTTCTGAAATAACCATCAATTTCAAAAATAGCAAACAAAAGCTTTTGAAAACATTTACATTTTTTCAAACGGATTTTGTCAGTATTGATTTTGAAACAACAGAAAAGATATTGATTCTTGAGATTCAGATAGCAAAAAAGATAATTCGGAGAAAAATCATTTTCAATTGAATTAAAAAGCAAACTTAAAGTTTAACCTAAATATACATTATGAAAAAAACAGTCTTATTATTCATTTTTTTGTTGGCAATTAGTTTCAATAACATGAATGCACAAGTAGGCATTAACACCGACGGCAGCCAACCGGACAACTCAGCCATGCTGGATATCAAAAGCACCGACAAGGGAGTTCTGATTCCCCGTATGACCCAAGCCCAACGCAATGCCATTAGCTCACCGGCTACGGGATTGATGATTTATCAGACGGATAATACTGCCGGATTTTATTATTATGACGGTAGTGCTTGGCAACTAATACAAACAGGTGATAGACTTTGGCAAGATAACAATCCAAATATATATGTAAATACGGATAAAAAAGTAGTCATCGGAAAAAACAACACCACCGGAACTTTTGAAGTTTCTACTCAAGTTGCTAGCGGCACTTATACCGCTGACCAATGTACGGGCGGTACCGCCACTGCTCAAGAATATCAAAATCCTTATACACCGGATAAGTTATTTGATAACAATACAGGAGGAAGCAGTCTTTGGCGAAATAACAACAACCTGCCTGTTTGGATTCAATATGATTTTGGTGCGGGAAACGAAAAAAAAATCAGTAAATACCGTTTGTATTGGGCCGGCGGCAATACGGATTTTACACCATATTCATGGCAATTTCTCGGCTCAAACGACGCCACTAACTGGACCACACTCGATACCCAAACCGGACAAAACAACTGGACAAGCGGGCAATGGCGGGAATATACTTTTACCAATACCCAAGCGTATCAAATCTATCGTTTAAACATTACCGATAACAACGGTCAAGGCAGCACCGGTGTGTATCTCAATGAAATGGAAATGTTGGAAGAAATATATAATGCCCATTCCGCCTTGTATGTTAAGGATAATCATACCGGTATAGGGACGGATACTCCTACGGCAACACTGGATGTAAACGGCAGTTTCAAATATACGGACGGTACAGAAGGCAATGGCAAGGTATTAACTTCCGATGCCACTGGCAATGCAACATGGACAGACAAAAACACCATAACCAATACCTTAGACCAAGCCTATGACCAAGGTGGCGCAGGCGCCGGCAAAAACATCACCGCCGATGCCGGAGCAGTACGCGTGGACGGTACGGATGGTTTTTTAGTCACAGGAACCTACGGTTCGGGAAGTGCCATAGATTCCGAAGTAACCGGTGCGGGAACCCGCATGTTTTTTAATCCTAGAAAAGCCGCTTTTAGGGCGGGTTATGTCCAAAGTAATGGTTGGGATGATGTTAATATTGGCGATTATTCGGTTGCCATGGGATATAATGTAAGGGC
>Ga0256832_1003093_pt1 | contig 11331 bp, 9 predicted proteins | sample 134614metaG_FD_190534 | JGI IMG/M metagenome (GOLD analysis project Ga0256832, IMG submission 190534) | Hydrothermal vent microbial communities from Lau Basin, Pacific Ocean - 134-614 | ecosystem: Environmental > Aquatic > Marine > Hydrothermal vents | place: Pacific Ocean: Lau Basin | collected...
AAAAAAGAGAAGATAAAAATACCTATACTAAAAAAGAAAGCAATGATTAGTAAAGAGTGTATCTGTTGTTTTAAGAGCCACTCCTTGGTTGAAAAACTATTACGTGACTGAAAAAAGTAAACTAAACGGTTGAGTACTTTTCTCATATAGTTTCCTTCTTAATCCTATATTATCAATATTATAACTGTTGATAATGTTAGTATATAAGTAATTTTCATGATAGAACTATACAATAGAAGCGTTTAATAAAAGTTTAGAGATTCATTCCCAACAGTAGGGAGAGGGGACAATATTTTATTATCTCTCCTCTATTTTAGCTTTTTCCACTGTTTTTTCATTCATCATTCTAAGTAAAGCAATTTTAGCTTCAAGCTCACTCTTTAAATACTCTTCATTTTCTCCATAAATAGTCTGTAAAAGTTTGGCAAAAGAGTTTCCTTTTCGTATCTCTTGAATCTCAATAGTGAGTGTATAAGGAGTTTCGCTATCTATTTGGGGTTTCATCCATGCTGATTGGTAGTTGGCATCGTAACCTTCTTCTTCATTACCAAACTCATACTCTGTATGGGCTGTTAAGTTCTCAAAGGTTAAAAAGGTTTGAAACGTTGGTTTTGTAGCATGAAGCGTACTCTCTTCTACAGGTACAAAGGAGACAGCAAGAACTAGCTCATCTATGACATCTTGTTCTCTATCTACTCCGTTGTAGTAGTATTTTTTAGCTTGAAAGGCTATAGATTCATTATCTTTAGATGCTATAACATCAAGTTCTAAATATAGCTCTTTAGCTCCTATAAGTGTGGTCTGATGATTACCATTGTCTCCAAAAGCTTCACCTCTGTTATAGTCTACTTTTGGAGCAAAGTCACCACGAATAATAGTAATACTCGTTGGAATAGATATTTTATCTTTGTTAATAGTATCTATATTATGTTTTACAACAGTCTTGGTAACATCTTTTTGGGCAAATTTATTAATAGTTCCAGATAGTAGTTCTAATCCCTCTTCTACAAGCTTTGGCGCAGCATTTAGGAGAATGGTTGTAACAGGGTCTCCTATAGGAGCCATTTTTGACATATTTCTTGTGCTTTCAACACTTTTTGCTTGTGGAATTACTTCTGGAATAGTAATAAACATTTTTGTTTGGCTTTTGCTTTCAGATGAAAAGAAACTCATGGTAACTCCTTTTTGTTGGCTTTCTTTATTATAACTCATATATTTTATGTTTATAAAGTTTTTTAGATTATTTTGAAAAAAATATAGTAATTTAATATAAAATAATAAAAATAAACTTTAATTATATTTTAATATTAATTTATAAATAATATTTTATTATTAGATAATTTTATTTGATTATAATAGTAATAAGGGCAAAGAATAAACTCCTCTTCTGCTTTAGGCAGAACTCAATCAGATTAGACTAATTTTTTAGGAGTTAATCATGAAAAAATTAATTATAACAAGCATGTTTTTACTATTGGTTATTGGTTGTAATAAACCTAATCAAGGTGTTAGTATCGCTTTTGAAGAGTTGGGTGGAGAAGTTGGTTTGAAAAAAGGTAATGAGCAAACCAACTATCGTAGTTCTGTCTCTGTAAGTGGCTTAGGTCAAAATCAGATAGTAGGTAGTATTTTAACTGTACCTGGTCGAAATATACCCGATACCTACTCTATTCCTATTGTTACTGGTTGTTCTAAGGTTGCAGAGACTATTTATGGAACAGAAGCTACTTTAGCAGATGTGAAAAAGGTTAGAAAAATTTTAGATAATTTTGTAGAGTTGAATACTAAGTTAGTTGTTTTAGAAAGTGAGCAATTTCTATTGAAAGAGCTTACTCATAAATTCAAAATAGCAGAGACTAATAGTGAAGATGAAAAGAGTATAAAAAGAGGAATTGTTTATCTTTATCCTTTTGATATAAAAAATAGTGATAAAAAAGAGGAGATATTAAAAAAGTTAAAAAACAAGTCTTTTGCTTTAACAGATGAGATAGGGAAACTTGATAAAAATATTTCACTAGAGACAAGCAGGTTACGAGATGCACAAAATAAAAATGGACTTATTATTACCAATTGGAGTAATAGTTATGAGAGCAGAAACTCTGGAATATTAGGAACTTTTAGTAGCGTCTCTGGTAGTAAAGAGAGAGAAAAGGGTGGATATTTGGTCTTGGCTGGTATACGAAGTGCATCGTTGTGGTTGGGTGATGATTTTGCTGCATATATTAAAAAGAGATATAATCATGTAAGTGGTTCAGATTCTATTATGTCAGACCATGGATATATAGTAACTTTTGCACTTATGGCAAAACATCGTGCTTATTCTGAGTCGTTAGATTATAAAAAAGCACTTTTTTCAAGACTAGATGCAAAAATAGAAAATTTGGCTAAGTTGATAGGGAAAGATTATAAAACATACTTAAAAGAGCAATCAATACATTTATCCAGAACAGTAGATAGTGCGATTAGAAGTACCAATAGTGGATTACTCTCTAATCCTAAGAAAAATGTTTATCCATTTAGATTTAGAAATGATGAAAATTTTTCAAAAATGATGGAAAAAGAGTATAACCGTTCAAATGGCTATCTTCCTGTTTATGCAGTTAGAAGTGATATTGCAAATATAGCAAAAGGAGTTGTTACTCCAAGTGATGAGTGTTGGGAAAAGTAATGATATCGTTTAAAGTATATTAATACACCATCTGAATATTATCAACCTCATCCCACGACATAGATTCTTTTCTATCTCTATGTTGCAAAATATGGTCGATGTATCGTGCAAAAACATCGGTCTCTATATTGAGTTTGGTTCCTATCTCATAGTCACCCATAAGTGTTTCTCGTAATGTATGGGGGATGATGGTTAGTCTAAAGCTCTTTTCTCCCACATCGTTAACTGTAAGTGAAATACCATCTATGGTAATGGAGCCTTTTGGGATGATGTGAGCTATGAACTTAGGGTCTACTTCTATAATAAAATCGGTAGCATTCTCTAGCTGGTTTATCTCGACAACTGTCCCCACACAATCTACATGACCTTGAACGATATGACCTTCAAAACGGTCACTCATCTGCATAGCTGGTTCTATGTGTACTCTTCCAGATAGTTTAGACTCATCTATAATAGAGCGTGTTTCATCGGCTAGTTCTAGGTCAAAACCATCTTCATTTACCTTTATGACAGTGAGACAGACACCATTAATAGCAATGCTGTCACCCAGTTTTGCTTTGTGTTTTGATTTGATGGTTAGAATGTTGTTAGAGTAGTTTTTAACGGTGGCTATCTCTCTTATAAGACCTGTGAACATGATACCTCAATTTACTTTGATATAATTGCGATAATTATAGCGAAAAGAGTTTGAATATGAATTATGATGTAATAGTAATTGGTGGTGGTCACGCAGGAATAGAGGCTTCTTTAGCACCTGCACGTATGGGGGTTAAAACCCTTTTAGTGACCATATTGGCAGAGCAGATAGGAGCTTCATCTTGTAACCCAGCCATTGGTGGTTTGGCTAAAGGGCATTTGGTTAAAGAGTTAGATGCCATAGGTGGTCAGATGGGATTGGCTACCGATGCAACAGGTATTCAGTTTAGAATCTTAAACGGTTCAAAAGGTCCTGCCGTTCGTGGGTCAAGAGCTCAGATAGATATGGACAGATACCGTATCTATATGAAAGATGTGGTTTTAAACACAGAAAACTTAGAAGTTAAACAAGAGATAGTAGAAGCACTCATTATAGAAGATGGTGTGGTAAAAGGGGTTGAAACTCAACTTGGAAACAAGTATATGGCTCCTAAAGTTATTATCACAGCTGGGACATTTCTAAATGGTCTTATACACATTGGTGAGAAACAGCAGAGTGCAGGGCGACAGGGTGAGTTTGCTTCGGTGGAGTTGGCAGAGTATTTGCGAACATTAGGCATTGAGATAGGGCGACTAAAAACAGGTACTTGTGCTAGGATAGATGGAAAATCTATAGATTTTTCTGTTATGGAAGAGCAGGGGGGCGATGAAGTACCGATTCCTTTTTCGTTTAGAACCGACAGAAAAACATTTAACCCAACACAGCTTCCTTGTCATGTGACCTATACCAATGAGACAACGCATGAGATAATAGAGAGTAACTTCTACCGAGCACCTCTTTTTTCGGGGCAGATAGACGGAATGGGACCTCGTTACTGTCCAAGTATTGAAGATAAGATAAACCGTTTTCGTGATAGACCACGACATCAGATTTTTGTAGAGCCTCAGACTTTGGAGTCAAATGAGTTTTATATTAATGGAATGAGCACCTCTTTACCCACAGATGTGCAGTTAGAGATGATTCATTCGGTCAAAGGGATGGAGAATGCAAAGATAGTTCGTTATGGTTATGCCATCGAGTATGATTATGTACAACCAACAGAGCTAAAACATACACTTGAAACTAAAAAGATAGAAGGACTCTACTGTGCAGGTCAGGTTAACGGTACAACAGGTTATGAAGAGGCAGCAGCACAAGGGCTTATGGCAGGAATAAATGCAGCGTTAAGCATTCAAGGAAAAGAGCCACTGATTTTAGGTCGTGATGAAGCTTATATAGGGGTGCTTATTGATGACTTGGTGACCAAAGGAACCAAAGAGCCTTACCGAATGTTTACGAGTCGTTCAGAGTATCGTCTACTTTTACGTGAAGACAATGCCGATGTTCGTTTGTATAAGTATGGAAAAGAGCTTGGTTTGTTAGATAGTGACTACTTAGCAAAAGTGGAACAAAAAGAGAGAGATGTCAATGAAGCTATAAGTTACTTAAGAGAGAACTATGTAACCCCTACCAAAGAGTTTATAGAACTACTTTCAACTATTGGTGAGAGCAAGATAAATGATAAGATTTGTCTTTTAGACCTCTTAGGTCGTTCAACTATGACTCAAGAGAAGATACTTACTTTAGTACCAGAGTTTGCTAAGTATAGTGATGAGGTGATGGAGCAGTTGGTTATAGAGACTAAATATAGCCGATATATAGAGAAGCAGCAAAAGCAAGTAGACAAAATGAAAGATATGTTAAAAGTTAAGATACCTAAAAATTTTGAGTTTGAAAAAGTTTCAGGTTTAAGTAACGAGATAGTAGAGAAGTTAAATGCCATAAATCCTCCGACACTTTTTAATGCATCAGAGATTTCAGGGGTTACCCCTGCTGCTTTAGAGATTTTGCATATCTACATCAAAATGGCTCAAAAAGCACGATAGATATTTATGCAAAGAGCTTATTTTTTTAAAGCTCTTTTATAGTAAAATTTAACCTCTTTACCACTTTTGAGTTTGTTTATCATATAGAATTCATTTGCGTCTATTAACTTGATTTCTTTTGAACCATTAAGGTTATAGTTTCCATTTTTACTATATGTCCAAGAGCTCTCATCATCGCCTTCTACTTTTCCATTTTCAAGAAATACAAATTTATAGTTAGAGCTTAATGCTTCTACTACTTCAGCCATTTCCTCCTCATTGAGTTTAGTCTCTTCTTTTGTTTTTGTGAGGTTTGCGGTCCATGTACCTATAATAGAACGAACTTTAACAGTCACTCTTTTTGCTTTGCTACTTACTTGCCCATTTTGGGCAATAAAGTCAAAATAATAGGTTCCTTGTTTATCAGCTTTAAAAGAGATATCTGTTTTTGTCGCATCGGTTAAAGAGAGTTTACTCTCTTTTGGTTTTGCAGCTATTCTCCATTGATAGGTTAATATCTCTTCTTTATTGTTACTTGATACAGTAGCATGTAGCTTAACTGTTTCACCTATATTAACAATTTTATCATTAGATACTTTTACTATAGGTGGATGGTTTAAACTGGGGTCTTTTTTGCATCCTGAGATACTCAATATTGCTATACTAACAATAGCAACAGTTGCGAAGTTCTTCTTAAGTATATTCTTCATTTTTATCCTTTGAGTAGTATTATAGTATAAAAATAAAATATTACAAAAAATAAATATAAATAAAAAGTATTTATCTTGGAGTCTGTAAACTAATATAGCTTGAGTGTAACCTATCTATTAAAAGGAAAGAGTAGTAATTAGATTAGTAAATAACCGTTGCTATGCAGGTTACAGACTCCAAGATAAATTTTATGCTAAACCTCCTTATGGAGGTCTATAACAGAGATTACTCTGTTAATCCCTTTAGAATAGTTGTCATACGTTTTTGAGCATCTTCTAAAACATCTAACTCTTTTTTATCGGTAATGGCTAAAGAACTCATCCAGTTATAGACAGAAGGGAATCCAAAGTTTAGCTCACCTTCACCTTTTTTCTTTTCTAAATAGAGAGAACAAGGAGCAAAAGCACCAGCTTCTGGTCGACTTTTTGCAATAGTGTAGATAACAGGAAGTTTACAGATAGAGTAAACTTCATAGATATCAAAACCATCATACTTTGCCTCTTCAAAATCATCGCCTAAATTGTTATGACCTGCAATAACAAAGCCATTGGTTACTAAGTCTCCTTCAAATCCCATTTTAAACTCTTCAAGTTCATCATCCCAGTCACCTTTATCTATTTCCATAGAAAAATGTGTGACCAATTCACCTTTAGGTTTCACCATTTTATAGCTTGGTTCTTCTACTTTTCCATCAGGAAGAGCCTCTTTAAGTGTTTTTTCTACCAAAGCTCGTAGGTCGGTTAAGAGCTTCTCATCAGCTGGAATTTTCATGATTTTTTGCATGGCTTCTGCTGAAAGTGAAGCGACAGAAATCTTTTTTTCGCCTTTTTTAGTGTAGATAGACATACTCATAGGTGCAAAAAGTCCAACATTTGGGTATTTTTTTGCCAATTCCAGTACAGTATCTTTTTTATAAAATGTAAAAAGATTGTAGACTTCAAAACTTGACTCTTTAAACTGCTTTTTAAAAGGTCCATTCATATCACGGTTCGCAGAGATAAAGAAACCAGCTTTTTTAAATGCTTCTTCTATGCTCTTTGTTGTGATTTTCCCATCTTTGTTTTCAGAACTAAAGATAACAACATCACTGTTTGTTGCTTTACTCTCCTCTTTTTTTACTTCAGTAGCTTTTTTGACTGGAATAGGCTCTTTTGCCTCTTTTGTACTGTTGGTATCTTTGGCTATACCTGTTGTGACAAGTAGTGAACTTAGTAGTAAACTTTGCATGATTAGTTTCATGATATCTCCTTTTGTTAATTTAAATTTATTATGGTCTAATGTAAATATAGCCACGAAGTTGTCGCTCTATGAGTTCAACAATTCCTGCTGTGACTACTTCTACACCATCAAGTAAATCTTTTTTCTTTATATCTAGGGTTGTCATGGTATTTTGACAGGCGATGAACTCTACATCATATGTCATGAGTGATTTAACACGGGCAGCGATTTTGCTATCCCGTGTTTTTAGTAAAGCATTAATTCCTTGTGCATAAGCAACGATAACCACTTCAGTGTTGTCCACACCATAAAATTTAATGACATTGTTTGCTGAGCCTAATATATGATTTACTTCATCTCTCTCCCATTTAGTAATAGGAAATATAAACTTTCTAGGATTTTCCATAGAGGGTTTAGGTTCAGCCATCTCAGTCTCTGCAAACATAAATGTACTTATTATAAGAAACAGCATTAAAAATTGTTTCACTTTTTCTCTCCTTTCTCTTTAGCTTTAACAGCCTCTTTTAAAATCTCTAAAAAATCTTTTTTTGACCAAGAACCTGGAATTTTTGCCATAATCTCTTCATCTTTATGTACAAATACAAAGGTAGGTGTCATCCCTTTTTTGAGTTCAAGAGGAAGTTCCTCTTTTCCAATGTCTATCTCAACAACAAGGAAATCTTTATTGAGTGCTTCTCGAACTTCAGTATCAGAAAATACTTCTCGGTCCATTTTTTTACAAAAGTGACAATTCTCACGTGTTAATTTCAAAAGGATAATCTTATTCTCTTTTTTTGCACTCTCTAAGGCTTTTGTGTAGCCCACAAACTCTAATTTTTTTTCAACATGGTCATCAGGATTATAGTCATATAAAAAAGTTGATACGGCATCAATTTCATCCACGGATATTTCTCCTTTCATGCTGGGCATGGTTTTAAAATGTTTTAATACCTTAGGGAGACAAATTGATTTTGATTTGTCAGGATTCATAAGGTAATCAGCTACAAAACTATCTACCTCCATACGATGTATATCTTTATCGCCTTTTGGGTCACCAATGCGGGTTTTAAGTCGAAACACTATTTGGTTAATTGTTGGTGCAGAGAGCTTTAAAATGGTGTTATTATGCTCCATAAAATTCTCAATGAGTTCAGAAGCTGGAATGTAGAGTTTATGGCAAGAGGCACACTTAGTTTCATAGACCTCTTTACCTGTTACTTCTGCTGCAAGTAGAGAAGAAAACAGTAATAATGGGGTGAGATAAGCTCTCATATAAATCCTTTTTCATTCTCAAATTTTACTCAGACTATTGAAATAGTCTCAATAAAACTTAAATATATGTGTGCAGATAGAAGTTGAAGGAGGGAAAATGTGAAAAAATCTCCTTAACCCTATCTGCACTAGCTATTTAAAACTTAAATTGGTATTGTGCTAAGATTGTATTGTCTTTAAACAATGCACCTACACCTTTAAAATTATCATCAACATCAGCAACAACATAGTTTAACTGAACTCTATGTTGGTTTCTTGAACGTCTATTTTTTCTATCCATCTTGTTGTTTTTAGGATTAATATAGTAGTTCACACCAAGATAGGTATTGGCAGCATCTGCATCATTCCCTCCTCGTGTTTCAGTACCACGAATATCTTTAATGGCTAACTCTACAGTATCACTCACATAGTAAGTACCTGTAAGTGCTAGAGTATTCATGTCCCAACCATCAACTCCTTTGATGTTTTGTGCATCATAATACTCTGCTTTAACATTTGAACCTTCAAAATGAGAATCAAGACCAACGTTGATAAGTTTATAATCTTCGGTTCCGTTTGCACCTATTACTGTATTATCTGCTTTTTTAAAACCAGCAATACCCCCAGCATTTTTAGAGATACCATACCCTGCTTCAATGTGTAATTCTTGACCTTTATCATACATAATACGACCTGTATAAGCGTTGTCATCTCCCACTTTAGCATTGGTAACAGCACCTGAACGACCTGTCTGACCTGATACCATAATATCATATCCAAAACCAGTCCATGGACGCTCATGACCCATCTCTAAACCATTTACTTTTCCACTTCCACCAATGGCACGTCCTGAAAGCATAATCCCTGAGGCTCTTTCAAATGCTAGTTTTTTGTCAAATCCACGTTTAATAACATCTAGGTTCCAACCTGGAATGGTGAATCCCATACCTACAGGAGTTTTAATCATACCAGCTTTAATAACAGCTGCATTGTTTATCTTATAAGAGATAAATGCATCTTTAATTATATTTGGCATACCTGAACCTGAATCACCTGTTTTAGCAAAATCTAAAAATACTTTACCTGCTAACGGACCAGAGAAGTACTTCCAACCAAGACGAATACGGTCTGCATCCATTCTAAATTTAGCATTATCATCTTTTTTAGCACCATCACCTGCTTGTAAACCAATTTGTGAAAAACCAAAAAACTTATGTTTACTAAATGGTTTTTTTGAATCCTCTGCTGATGCAGTGCTTGTTACTAAAAGTAGCGTTGCTAAACCTGTAGCGATTTGAATCATTGTACTCTTTTTCATTTGACATCCTTTGTAATAGTTATTATCTTTATAAGATAAATTTATGTATACTAAGTATGTGATTTTTATCACAACCAATATTTTCTCACCCTAGAACTTGCAGGTTAGGGGTGAGAGACTCTCTAAATGCTCATTAACATTTAGCTCCTTTTGCTGGACATCCACAATCATAATCTAAAACTTTAACGTTAGACTCTAGTGGAATATCTATTACTTTCTTTTTACGAATATAGTCGGAGACTACTTCATAAACAGCTGGTGTCTCTTTGTCAAGATTTTCACCTGCACTTTGTAGGTTCCCACCCCACGAAGAGACTCGATACGTTTTTTTAACATCAATCGGTTTACCTCCTATTTTGAAGTCAGAAATTCTTTTTCCTGATGGTGCGTCAATCTTAATGCTATAAGTAGCACCTGTTAAACGGCTCATGTCTCCACCTTGTTGAAGCAGTGGATTAGCATTGAACACATTGTCAGCAATATCTTCCATAAGGTTTGCAATTACCTGACCTTTTAAGTCAAAAGTGTAAACTTCAGGGTAGGTAATGGCTGTCATCTCATAGACATTGTCTTTTAAGATGTCACCACCTGGAAGAACTGTTGTTCCCCATCTGTATCCTGGAGTAAAGACAATATCACTCTTCATTTTCTCTTGAATGGCTTGACCAATTAGAGCATCAAATGTAGAGTAGAATGTATCTCTTTTGTAGAGAAGACCTTTGGTTGTACCCAACACTTCGTTTAACTCTTTATCGAATGGCTTATACTCTTTAGCTATTAACTCTTCCCCAGCTTTGTCAGCAGGAATAAGGTTTGAAGCCACAGGAATAAGTTTGAAGTTGTACCCTGCTACTTTTTTATCTTTAATATCAAGGTCAAGTCGTCCAATGTATTTACCATGGCTCCCTGAGATAATAATCACAGTGTCATTAACAATAATAGGTTCAGGACTTGGGTCATGTGTATGACCACTTAAAATAAAGTCAACACCTTTTACCTTTTTAGCCAACTCTTGGTCAACCGAAAATCCATCATGACTTAGCACAACAACACAGTCAACTTTCTCTTTTTTACGAAGATGGTCAACGTGTTCTTGCAGTGACTCATGACGCAGTGCAAAACTCCAGTTCTCTGTAAATCGTTTTGGATTTGCAGTTGAGGTAAACGGGAATGACTGCCCAATGATACCGATTTTTGCTCCACCTATCTCTTGAATGGTGTAAGGCTCAAATACTGACTCTTCAAACGTATCAGAGAATGGGTCGTTGTCTAGTACATTTTGAGAGATAAATTTACCATCCAACTTCTCAATAAGCTCCATAACACGTTCTTTACCATAAGTAAACTCCCAGTGACCGACCATTACGTCAACGCCCAAGTAGTTTTGAGCATTGACAATGGCTTCACCATCGGTTTTAAGTGCAACGGCTGTTCCTTGCCATGTATCACCAGAGTCAAGAAGAATAACGTTCTTTTCCCCTCTCTCTTTTTTTACATGGTCAATAATAGGTTTCATGTGTGCAATTCCACCCATTTTACCAAACTTTTTTGCCAGTTCTGAAAAGTCATTGTAGGTATCAAAATACTGGTCTAATGAACCAGCTTTAATATTATAATGCTTCAT
>Ga0256832_1003094_pt1 | contig 11329 bp, 8 predicted proteins | sample 134614metaG_FD_190534 | JGI IMG/M metagenome (GOLD analysis project Ga0256832, IMG submission 190534) | Hydrothermal vent microbial communities from Lau Basin, Pacific Ocean - 134-614 | ecosystem: Environmental > Aquatic > Marine > Hydrothermal vents | place: Pacific Ocean: Lau Basin | collected...
TCTTCATAGATCAATGATTGTAATACTTTATAAAAATTATTGCGCAATTCCCTGTCTCTGGTATTTCTGATTTCTTTAATAATAGAATCTATTTTGTCATTTGAAAAACCCGATACATTGGAACCTCCCGGTCCTGTATTATCACTATGCCAGTCCCAATAAGGATCTACATCTGCCAAATCTTCCGGAATCACCGATGGCGCCAGATCAAATTCCCTTTTTTTAATAATTTTCCTGAATTCCTTGCTGCTTTTGCTTACAACTTCAATAGATATTCCGGCTTTTTTGGCATTTTCCTGCATTAAAAGTCCAATATTTTTTCCAAGTCCGTTGCCCTTTGCTACAAAAGTCAAATTTAATTCAATCCTTTTTCCGTTTACTATCTTATCCAAAACACCATTGTTATCGGTATCTTTCCATCCTGATTTATTCAAAAGCTCTTTGGCTTTTGCAATATCAAATTCAACAGGTTTTAGTTTTTTATTATAATATGGCTTTGAAGGATGAACAGGAGAAGTTAGTCTTTTTTCTCCGCCTGTTCCGAAAGTTTTTATCAAAAAGTCCACATCGGTAAGATAAGCCAATGCCTTTCTTGTATTTTTGTCCTTCAATACGGGATTTCTGTTGTTGATTATTACATAATAAAATTGCATTGAAATCGGATTGTGAAAACTGAATTTGTTGCGGTAAACGGAATCGTTTTTCATTTTCTTAAAATTATTTCCCGATACACCTTGAAGAACATCTATATTTCCGTTTTTCAACTCGGTAAGAGATGTTGTTTTATCGGCAATAATCTTAAATATTATCTCTTTAGGGTTGTTTTGAAGATATGGGATACCGGTGATTTTTTCTCCCCAATAGTTATCTTTTCTTTTGAGTCTGATAAAACTATTTGCTTCCCAATCTGCAAGATAGTAAGGTCCCTGACCCGAAATATGCTCCCTCATAAAATATGCGCTATTGATCTTTTCTGCAAATTCTTTACTTCCGGGCAATGTATCCAATACAGCCGAAAGCTTCTTTTCGTCCAAAAAAGTTTCAAAATCTATTTTTCGCATTATTTTTCCCGGATCATAAAAGTATTCGGGAAATATTTCCATGTTGGTAACCAATTCCCTTGACAACATATAATTTTTGTCGACATAAATGCTTATTTTTTTCGGATTTTCTTTATCGACCTCGACACCTTTGACTTTTTTGTATAGATTTCTGACTGCCGGGTGAACTTCCACCGATGGATTGAGGATTATTTTTATGGTAAAAAGTTGATCAAAACCTGTAATATCGCTACCATTATCCCATTTAGCTTCTTTTCTGAATGTGAGATCGTATCTATATGTATTTGCATATTTCCCTGAATCTATGCTTACCTCCTTTGGGAGATTTTCTATAAATACCGGTGTGTTTTGAAGTGTAAAAGGATTGTAATCAGCTGCCTGAATGAATATATATTGATTTACCTGACGCTCGATGTTTCCGTTTCTTTTGACCGGGCACAATGCACGGGGTTCCCTCAACAAGCCGATTTTTACTGAAAAATCTTTTGCAGAATCAATATTTCCTTTATCTTGATTTTTGCATGAAAAAATCAAAAAGCTAATGATTAATAATAGGCTGTATTTTTTCATTTAGATTGATATTAAATGTTATTTAATACCGGCAATAATGGAGATCTAATGATTTTCCAAATGCAATTCCACAAATTCCCATTTATCTATTTGGGGATTGTAATCATAAGTATATATTGTACGCATGGAATTGCTTGCCGCAATTAAAGTATAACTGAATTCTCTTGCTTTTAAAGTCATCCTGTTCTCATTTATCTTGATGCGGTGTGCTTTAAGATTGCTGCCTCCCGGCACATCTTTTAATGAAAATTCAAATCTAAAATCATCTTTGAATGCACCCTTTTCATCCAGCCCAACCGACCAAATTTCCGGTTTGCGAGCCATTCCCATATACAATCTTTTACCGTTTTTACCACTGAAAATAGCCACTCCCATGATATCATGATTATCAAAAGTGCTTTTGATTTTTTTATTGGCAGGGTCAATCTGGAATACTTTACCGCTTTCGTCACTAAAAGTCGAACCGGCAATGCTCGTTGCATAAAGACTTTTTGTTTCACAATCAAATGCCAAACCGATTACTCCAAACGGATTTTTAGGAGTAGGAGGGTTTTTAGAAGGTAAATTCATGAATTCTGACATTCTGCCTGTTTTCCCTTCAACTATCAGTATTTTGTTTTGTTCTTTCGGAGGATTAATATCAATGCTTACATAAGGCAGTGGAGAAGTATAGATGTTGCCGTGGTCATCCAAAGTATATAGTCCGAGATAACCGAATTTTCTCCATCCCGGCAATTGAAGGCTTCTACCTGTTTTCGCTTCCAGTATTTTTAATCCCATATTTTCGGCATTCTGACGGAGATCCACTGCGTAAGGAGCTTTTAAACCGTATTTCATGGGAAAAACCGGACTGCGAAGACATGATTTTATGGTTTTATTGCTAAGAGTTGAAGTTTTATTATGTTTTTTGGAAGAGTTGTTGTCCGGAATCAAATTATATGCGATAAGTCCCAGCAAAGCGACAATCAATATTATAACTATATATATTGCAATTTTTCTTTGTTGCTTTGATTTTGTTTTCTGCTTTTTAATTTTTTGCAGATTTTTCTTTTTCAATTTAGCTTTTCTTCCTGACATATTCGATTGTTATTTTTTAATGGGAATAAATTTTGGTCCGACTATACCGGGCCAGGTTTTAATCCTGGATTTACCATTCTCAACCACCTGAGTAGCCCAGCAATATTCTTTTCCCGGAGTATTATCGTTATGCATTCTGGGGACATACCAAATAATCAAATGCTGACCGGACAAATCTTCCGGAGGATTCAAAAACTTTTCAGGTCCCTGTTTGTAATCGTAACTACCCGGAGAACCTATTGTGACCATGTCCGTATCTCCTTCATCAATATCATCATGCCACACCGATGCATATACAAAAGCAGAATCACCCCTGTTTCTTGTCCATTGTCCGTTGCCCGGCTCCATATAATAACCGGTACCGGCAGGAGAAGTCAATTTCATCCAATATCCTTCTTTTGTATATTTTGCATTTTTTTGATCAACCCATTTTTCTTTTTTCCATTTTTCCCATTTTTCCCCGGTCCATTGTTCCAATATTTCTTCACCATCATTTACTGCCAAATCCATTCTGAATACGGGTTTGTAAACTCCCTGTGTATTGCATCCGCGACCATGATTTACTCCCGTAATTCTGAAACTTCCGTTATCATAAAACTCAAACCGGCTCTGATATCTGTAATTACAGGGTGCAGGCCATATAGGACTTCTGAAATCCTGTACCAATGCATATCCGGTTTTCTTACCTTTTTTGTCAAGGATTTTTTCAACATAAGGTCCGTTAAAAGCAACAACGGCAGAAGAACTAAACATCGGACAACCGGTTGCATCACTGTAACCCATTCCTTCTTTGTACAAATAACTCACGTGCCAGTCAACTATTTTTGATGACCGTATTACTTTTTTATCTTTATATTTTACATCAAAGACTTCCAGTCCGTCTGAACTTGTAAGTCTGTAATTTACTTTCCAGTCTCCAAAGGTAGTATCATTGTTTTTTTCACAGAAATTTTCCATTACAAATTCATTTTGTAATTCGCTTTCAGTGGTTTTATCCTTTGGTATAGTGCCTTCAAAATCTCCCAATTCTGTCCAGGCGACTCCAACCAGTTTCCAGTCCGTAAGGTCCACTATTGCCCACAATGCTCTCTTGTTTATATGATTCAAAAATGTAGGCGCTACGCAAAGATGTTTTGATCTTTCACATTTGGTACCGTTCATAGCGGTTTTCACATTTGACATAGTAGCTTCTTTTTCATTGGGATTGATACCCAATGCTTCTATGACTTCGGGGGAATTAATGGCGATAGTGATAGCAAGGTCTGTCAGCCTTTTATTCAATTCCGCCTGCCCGTCAATGATATGTTTTACCTTAATTACTCTATTTTTTGATATATCTGTTAATGCAATAGTTGTACTATTGAAAAAATAGTTGTACATCGATACATAATAACAATCCGAGCATTTTACATTTTTGGGAATATCACTCGGCAGTGCTTCCCTTACAATCATAATTTCATTTCTCAACGGCTCTTTTGTGTCAGGATGATATACGTCCCTGATGAAATCCTTGTTTTTAATCGCAATTTCCTGTGCTTTTTGTTGTTTTTCATCTCTTATTTCACTTTTGTCCAATAATAATACAGGTGGATCATTTTTTAGAGATTCTATTAATTTTTTATGATAATATGCCAGTTCCGGTATTTTTGAAATCAATTCGGTAACAGGTACGGGTTTTGCCAGTACTACATGTTTTTCAGGTTTCTTATCCCGGACTTTGCTTTTTTTTGAATCTCCATTGCATGAAAATAAAAACAATGCTAAAAAAACAAAAATAATAAATTTGATATTATTCATTTTGGTATGTGATTTATTTATATTTGCGAAATTAAGACTTTTTAATATAAATGGTAATAGATATTAAAATAAATTATGAATTATAGTCAACGAAGAATTTTTATGGATTTGGTAGGACAGACAAGTCCTGTTCCTCTTGGACTGGAAGTTGAAAAAGCTGAAGGGGTGTATATTTATGGTAAAGATGGTAAAAAGTATTTTGATATGATAAGCGGTATTGCTGTCAGCAACCTTGGTCATAACAATAAGAGAATAGTAAAAGCAGTACAGGAACAGGCGGGAAAATATATGCATACGATGGTTTACGGTGAACATATTCAGTCCCCTCAAATCAGTTTTGCTAAAATTTTGACTAAATTGTTGCCGGAAAATCTAAATAGTGTTTTTTATGTCAATTCCGGTTCGGAAGCTGTGGAGGGAGCTATGAAACTGGCAAAAAGATATACAGGCAGATATGAGATCATCGCTTGTCGCAATGGCTATCACGGCAATACTCACGGCTCTCAAAGCCTGATGGACAATGAATATCTTTCTCAAGCCTACAGACCATTTGTTCCTGGTATAAGATTTATTGAATATGACAATATTGATTCGCTTAAGGCGATAACGAATAAGACAGCTGCTGTGATCACCGAAACCATTCAGGGTGATATCGGTATTAAAATAGCAAGTCAGGAATTTATGTCTGCTCTAAGAAAAAAATGTGATGATACCGGTACTTTGCTTATTTTTGATGAAATACAAACCGGTTTTGGACGTACCGGTAAGTTATTTGCTTTTGAACATTATGATGTGGTGCCTGATGTGCTGTTGATAGCAAAAGCTATGGGCGGTGGTATGCCGACAGGTGCACTTGTAGCGGACAGGAAATTGCTTCAGGTATTTACAAATAATCCGATATTGGGATATATCAGTACTTTTGGAGGTCATCCTGTATCTATTGCAGCTGCAGTTGCTTCACTTGAGGAGTTGATAGATTTAGAGATAATTGATCAAATGGACAGGAAAGAAGAACTTTTTCTAAAGCATTTACAACATCCAGCTATTAAAGAAATAAGGCATAAAGGTTTATTTTTTGCAGTGGACCTTGATGATGCTGATTTTGTGAAAAGAGTGATAAATACCGCGTATGAAAATGGAGTTTTGATGGATTGGTTTTTGTACAACGATCAAGCATTCAGATTGGCTCCACCGTTGATTATAAGCGAAGAAGAAATTGTAAATGCTTGTAAAATTATAGTTGATGCTATTGAAGTGAATAGATAATTATTCTTCAAATCCTAATTTCTTCAGTTTTTCTCTTTGATTTTTGGGTACAATTACGTCAAGAAAATCTCCTGTACGCCTGCAGTTTCCGCATCCTAAAAAAGGCTCTTGTTTAATAAAACCCAGATGATGTTCTATTACCTCAAATCCTTTAGAATTAAGACTGTCTAAGACTTTGTCTTCCCATTCTTTAGGAGAATCTTCTTTGTAGTCAAAATCACTTCCGCAAATAGTCAAAGCCCACAAACGCATATATGGATATTCAACGGTTTTTGTTGCATGATATTCTTTCTTATTGCATGATGCAAAAATCACTAAAATAAATAGGGTTGTTATTAAATATTTCATAATCTATATTTTAATTTTCTTTGATAAATAAATAATCATAACAATCATTACATTCAAAACACGGTTTCATATATATTGTGTCGCTTGTATAAAATGTATATTCAAGATTTGTATCAAAATAAAAGGAACTTGATTCTGATGTAGTGTTAAATTTTATGCAGTCTTTTCCTTTTGATGAAGATAAACTATACTTCCCGGATGCTACGGTATTATTTAAACTATCCAGCCATTCCCAATGTTTTTCATCAATAATATTCAGAAAATCAAAATTTGCATCATAACCACCACCTTTAAATCCTCCTGAAATACCGATTAATTTCCATTTGCCTATAAGGTCGGGTTCAGTTTCTTTATTGCAAGCAAATAAGCCTGTGATTAAAATCAATAAAAATATTTTTTTCATCTTTTAAAGTTTTTTTCGTAACTACTCAGGTAGAGTGCTTTTGAGATGAAAAAATTCGATTTTTTTGCCAGATGAAGCTTATTTTTTGAAGGCATAACTTGTCCCGCAAAAAGGCGGGAGTGGTGCTACGTCGAAAAAAATAGCTGAAATATGGCGAAAAAAGAAATTTCTTTAATTAAAATGATTCTACCTGAGTAGTTACTTTTTCCTAAGAAACAATTATTTATGCCTATTTAATTTCTTGTCTGAGTATTTTACCACTAAAAACACATGAGTTTGCAGTAAGAAACACTAAGAATAAAACTCTGCTTGCAAATATCCCATTTACTTTGCGCACCTTTGCGTGTCCTTAGCGCGCCTTTGCGGGAAAATCAATAAAAATCAATTATTGTTTTATATCCCGCAAAGTGCCTCAAAGATATCGCAGAGTTTCGCAAAGGTGAACTTATACCAAAATAAATCAAAAATGACGCTTATGTTTTATATTAATTTTCCTGTTTAACATAACATTATTTAAATCGTACGCTGTCGCTGAAGCTATAGCGCAGAGGCAAAGCTCTATATAGGCGATTCAATATTCCAACATTTTCAATCTCCATCAATCTTTTTCAAAATTATCACACACATTTCAAAAGATTAAGATTTTTATTTTAAATTATAGACGATATAGAATTAAAAATAGTTTGCCATTAATGAAAAAATTAAAATAAAGCCAAAGAAGCTAATAGTAAAAAAATTGGTCTTAAATTTGCATTTCTTTTTATTTTAGGAGAAAAGTAAGACATTTATGAAGAAAATCACAGAATCAGATTCATTGTACAGACATTTGGAAAAAATGTCCACAAGAGAATTATTGGTAAATATCAATAGTGAAGATAAAAAGGTTCCACTTGCAGTAGAAAAGGTCATTCCAGTAATAGAAAAAACAGTCAATGCAGTGTATGACAGGATGAAAAACGGGGGCAGATTGTTTTATATCGGTGCCGGTACATCCGGTAGACTTGGTATTGTGGATGCTTCGGAGATACCGCCAACTTTTGGAGCTCCTTATGATTTGGTGATTGGGATCATTGCCGGTGGTGATGAAGCTATCCGCAAAGCTGTAGAATGGGCTGAAGATGACAAAGACCAAGCATGGAAAGATTTGTCAGCTTATGATATTGATGAACAGGATTTTGTTGTGGGAATTGCAGCATCAGGGACAACTCCTTATGTGATAGGAGGGTTGCGAGATGCTCAAAAACACGGACTTGGTACGGCTTGTATCACCTGCAATCCCAATGCTCCCGTATCCGAATTTGCTGATTTTCCAATAGAAGTTATTGTGGGACCGGAATTTGTAACGGGTAGTAGCAGAATGAAAGCCGGTACTGCCCAAAAACTGGTACTGAATATGATTTCCACTTCTGTAATGATAAAAATGGGGCATGTCGAAGACAATAAAATGGTCGATATGCAGATAACCAACGAAAAGCTTAGAGACAGAGGCGCAAAAATGATAATGAAAAAAACAGGTATAAAAAATTACCAACTCGCCAGAGAACTGTTAAATGAATATGGCAGTGTAAGGGAAGCAGTGAAGCATTTTGTGAAAGGTTCCGATTAAATTTTATCTATCAAAATCATAACAAAACAAATGTTTAAAATCCGAACAGTATAAATATCCTGTTTCTTTATCAATAGAAAAATTTTCATCAAATACTAACTTATAATTTTTACTTGCATAAGGAGCATTAACTCTTTCAATAATGGCACCCGAATCAGAGTCAACAATAAACATTTTACCATTTCTGGCAATCATAAAAATTCTGTTATCTTTTTTTCTCATCATATAAGATTGATGACCGTCCAAACTAATACGCCATATTTCTTTCCCCGTTTTCATATTTACCTTTACAAATTTATTAGTAAGGTTGTTGTACATAAGATATACATAAGGATAGTCATATATACTGGTATAAAAACCTGTCATCACATCTTCTTTAAACTGGTTTAAAAGTTTACCGGTTGAAAGATCAAAAGTAGAAAAATAATATCCATTAGCATAAATTATATTCTCATGAATATAAAATACATTTATTCCAATTTTATGATTAAAACTCATATTAAAAATGAATTCTTTTTTTGTGATATTGTAATTTATAAGATTGTATTTTTTTATTTCATTTGGTTTAAATGCATTTTTTACATGATAAATTCCCAATAGCATGCAAATATCATTTGTATTATTTTTGAAAATATGCATCCCTTGATTATGAATAGTAAAACCGGAATACATTGATTTAATATCAACAACATTTTCTATATTTCCTGACGAAGGATCAATTGCTATAACATTAATCATATTATTTTCAGTATTTCTTCCCATAAAGTATATTTTTTCATTATACAAAACGGATCGTTCATCAATTTGATAATCAAATTTATTTTCCCATAAAGTTTTTCCTGTTTCCAAGTCAATACCAACCATATATTTAGAATCAATACCTACTATTACATTATTATATTGCCGAAATCCCCTTAAAACATGTTTAAACCTTGCATTTGATGCTGAAATCAAATATTCTTTTTGCCATTCCCAAAGTTTTTTGCCGTTTTTCTTGTCAAATGCAACAAGAGCACTTTCCTGACTTAAAAAATCATCTCTTGAAATAATCACTTTATCTTTGGCTATCAAGGGGAAATCCACAATTAAAGCATCTTTCTCTCCTGAATATTCTGATTCCCAAATGATTCTGTCATCTTTGAGTTCATTATGATTTTTCAAACAGTTCAGGTTTGATATTAATATTAGAAGTAAAAATATTGCTTTTTTCATTTTCTTTGTATTTTAATTTAGGAGCGCAAAATATTTGCGCTCCTTATATTCTTTTTTTTAATTATTTTTCTTTTAGTTTAAAATAAGAGAATTGATCATCCTCAAAATAACGTCCTTCATGTTTGAATAGATTTTCTAAATGCGTTCTGCTCAAATCATCACTTTTTAATTCCTGATGGTTTAGATGCAATAACTCTATCCAGGCTATTCTATCTGGTTCTTCAGTTGAATTTGCCGGAATAAAACCGTCATTATCACTATTGTAATAAATATAGGTACAACTTTTGATAGTCTCAATTCGTTCTACATAATCATCACAAATGTCCGGTCTTCTTACTGTGATGGTATCGGTTTTTCTATTTTCACGATCTTCTTTGTACTCAGTATTAGTAGAATCACATGGCATATCTTCCAATACAAGTTTTACTGTATCGGATTTTTCAAATCTCACATATTTTCTATATAAGCACGAATCTCTGATTCTTATATCGTCAGGGTCATTATATTCCCCGTCAAAATCATAATCATAACCTGTTACAACTTCTATATACTCACAATCTTCTTGTACGTCTTCCAAGGCCCCTATTAATGCAAGCCAACCCGCTTCTGACTGTTGCAATGTATTGATAGCCTGATTCAATTGGATAGCAAGTTGAGTTGCATACAAAGCAACAGGAATGCATGTAGGATTAAAAAAACTTGCTATTCCACATCCGATAGCAGTAGCTGTTGCAACATAATAATTTACAGTATAAAAGGTTTCCAAATATTCCATAGCATCCGGTAAAGTTGTATCATCTTTCAATTTTGAAAAACTTCCGATAAATCTCCAATGTACGGGAGAGTCTTCTTTTCCATAATAATTGATTTTGGGTAAGTCGGGATGAACTAAATTATTTATAAATGGATTATTCTCTTGTAAATCTCCAATAGTGGCATCATCAGCACTTTCTTTCACATTACTTTCTATGAATGCAAATATAATCGATGCAAAAAATTCCGGATCGTCTGAACCCAAAAGATCATAAATCGTACCCATGATAAATTGAAATTTTGGTAAGAAAATTGCTCCAATAACATCAATAAAAACCTGGTCAATAAAATTATCAACATAATCGTCAACATCTCCATTCATGTAACTATTAGCAAAATAGGCTCCATTATGTGGAGTCCCGAATGTAATATAACCTGTAAATTTAGTATCATCATCTGAATACATTTGTCTTGTTACAAGTCCTCCCATTGAATGTGCTATAACAAAAGGATTTTCTTCTTCACTAATCAATTGCTCCTCTGCTATTTCAGCTGCATTTTCTATGCCTCCTTTGCTGGGATATTCTACTCTGGTAGTTGTGATATCAAATTGGTTTAAAAAATATTCATCGAATTCTTTCCATGCATCCTTGTTGCCAACAAATCCATGTACCCAGTTAATATCTCTGTGATTTTCTCCGTTTTGTCCTGTTAATGAGATGGTCATCATAATGAACAAAAATAAGTTAAATATTTTTTTCATAATTATTATTTTTAATTTATTTCAATGTTAAAATTATTCATAGTTGTTACAGAATTGTATTCAATATCTACTTCAGGGTTGACTTTCTTTATTTTGGTTCTTATTAAAACCAGAACCCATTTGCCATCTATACAATCGAATTTATAAGTTATATTTGAAATTTCTTTAGAAGTTTTAACAATCAACTGTTTTGGTAAACCGGTCAGTTTGTTAATGAACATTGTGATATCATTTTCTTCTTCCTGATGTTGAATTCTAATTGTATTGTTAATATGTTTTACATTCCAGCCTTTATCGATAGCATTTACTAAATATTCTTTAAATGCTTTTTGCGGATCCAATTTTTCAATTAAAGCGTCAGCCAATTCTTTATTCCCTGTTTTGTCATTCGAAAAAGAAATTATTTTTTCACCCTTATCATCATAAGAAGTAGTGTTCTTTCCTTCAATTACTATTTTCCTAACTTCTTTTTT
>Ga0256832_1003095_pt1 | contig 11324 bp, 11 predicted proteins | sample 134614metaG_FD_190534 | JGI IMG/M metagenome (GOLD analysis project Ga0256832, IMG submission 190534) | Hydrothermal vent microbial communities from Lau Basin, Pacific Ocean - 134-614 | ecosystem: Environmental > Aquatic > Marine > Hydrothermal vents | place: Pacific Ocean: Lau Basin | collected...
AAGATATAAGATTAAGTGGTCTGGAAACAGAAGGAAATTTTAGTGATTTGAGGTTGACAAGTGACTTCATAGAAGGCTCGTTTTTACCCACAGCGCCACAAGAATAAGGGTTGTTCTACTGTGGATAAAAACGAGAATGATCCTCAGAGCAAGATATAAGATTAAGTGGTCTGGAAACAGAAGGAAATTTTAGTGATTTGAGGTTGACAAGTGACTTCATAGAAGGTTAGGTTAGATACGCATAAAACAAAAGTTTAAAATCATTACAATATTCGCGCGTATCGTAATCCAACTATCGTAACCAACATAGTGCCACAACATCGCCGGATTACGCTGCGTATGCGTTCCCAGGAAAACAGCACCGTAGCCCGTATGCAGCCCTGCGGAATACGGGAAAAATATATAAAAAACAGGGGGGATGGGTATGTCAGAGGACAGAAGACTGAAGCCAGTTGAGTAGGCGAAATGCAGGGTTGCACTTAAACAATGCGCCCAAATCCCCAGGAGAATGACAGCCTTAGTTTGTCTGTTCCACCCATGCGCACTCCGTGAAACATGGTTTCTGCCATTTTGGTGGAGCCACGAATGCGCGCCACATCAATCATCAGTTCGGCATCTGCAATCAGGCGTTCGACATCTTCTCCGGGGTAGCCTGCCCAGTATTTCAGATCGTGCAGAAAGCAGGCGGGGTAAATATCCTTGCCGCCTGTCCTGTCTGGCCACAGGGTGCAGCCGTCGCTTTTAAAGGTTGACGCGGGCGGGTCTTTTTCGATTTTTTCCCAGAGTTCCGGGAGATTATAAAATTCACAGATTTCGCGTATTTTTGCGAGTGGCACTTCTTCATTTATGGCGGGTAGTTTCATTTTGAATCCTGAGTCCTAAATGAGTAACTTGACGATTCCAGCAGTGAAATGGCTGGCTACCTGTTCTATAAAACGCGGGAAATCAATCACTGCGTCATGGTTTGCCTTGTCCGAGATAACCCGTATTACGATAAAAGGCAAGTCGTATTCGTATGCGACCTGGGCGACGGCGGCGCCTTCCATTTCCACTGCCAGCAACTCCGGGAGTGCCTGAAGCAGTTCCGCCTGTTTTTGTAGCGAGCTGATAAACTGGTCGCCACTGGCGATTAGACCGCTATACACCTTTGGCGTTGATATGCCTAATGCGCCCAGTTCACTCGCGTCAACGTCATTTTTCAAGTGTTTTGCAAGATAGCTATTGGCGGCATTTTGCGCTTTTTGTTGCAATTTTGTATCGGAGGGAATTTCGGTGAGTGATAGCAGCGGTATTTCAAAGCGCTTGATACCCAAAACTCCCGCGCAGTCCATGTCATGCTGTACAAAAGTGCTGCCAATAACAATATCACCAACATTGAGATGTGTCTGGGTAGCTCCTGCGACTCCGGTAAAGACAAGCTGTTTGATGGCATAGCGTTCAATCAGCATGGTGCTGGTCATGGCAGCAGCGACCTTGCCCCAGCCGGAGAACACTACCACCACTTTTTTTTGATTGAGTGTTCCCAGATAGACCTGTTTGTGCCCCACGGATTCTTCCCGGACATTTTCCAGCAGGGCAACAATGTGCCTGAGCTCTTCGTGCATGGCTGCCATAATGCCGATCATATTTTTTCCTTATTTAGGAACTGTTTGCTAATAACTAACCCTGTATTTGCTGACTTTCCAGATATTCATCATAGGTGCCATTGTATTGAATAATGCCTTTGGGGGTCATTTCAATAATACGGGTTGCCAGCGAGCTAACAAATTCGCGGTCATGGCTGACAAAGATCAGGGTGCCAGGGTAGTTTTCAAGCGCCAGGTTGAGTGATTCGATGGATTCCATATCGAGGTGGTTGGTGGGCTCGTCCATAAGCATGACATTGGGTTTTTGCAGCATCAGCTTGCCAAACAGCATTCTGCCCTGCTCTCCACCTGAAATAACCTTGACCGATTTTTCACTGTCCTTTTTTGAAAACAGCAGGCGACCAAGCACCGAGCGAATTGCCTGCTCGTCATCGTCTTCGCCACGCCACAGGTTCATCCAGTCATAAAGCGACTGACCACCTTCAAAGTCCTCGGCATGATCCTGGGCAAAATAACCCAGTTTGGCATTTTCTGACCATTTCACAAAGCCGCTATCTGGTGGCAAATCTTTTGCCAGGCAGCGTAATAGTGTGGTTTTACCAATCCCGTTAGGACCGATAATAGCGATGCGTTCGCCTACTTCGACCATTAAATCAATATCCTGAAAGATTGGCTGCTCATAGCTTTTGCTCAAGCCCTTGACTTCAACCGCGTTGCGATAAAGTTTTTTCTCCTGTTCAAAGACGATATAGGGATTTACCCGGCTGGAGGGTTTTACCTCTGCCATATTTTCCTTGAGTTTTTCCATCTGCTTCTGGCGTGATGTTGCCTGACGTGCTTTTGAGGCATTCGCCGAGAAACGACTTACAAACTGCTGCAATTCGGCAATCTGTGCTTTTTTCTTGGCGTTATCAGATAACAGACGTTCACGCGCCTGGGTTGCCGCGAGCATGTACTCGTCATAATTACCGGGGAATAAACGCAATTCGCCATAGTCCAGATCAGCCATGTGGGTGCACACACTGTTCAGGAAGTGACGGTCATGGGAGATAATCACCATGGTGCTTTTGCGGGCATTGAGGAGGTTCTCCAGCCAGCGAATGGTGTTGATATCGAGGTTGTTGGTTGGCTCGTCGAGTAACAATAAATCAGGGTCGGCAAACAATGCCTGCGCCAGAAGAACACGCAGTTTCCAGCCTGGTGCAACGGCACTCATTGGTCCAAAATGCTGTTCTTCGGGAATTTCCAGACCGAGCAGTAATTCGCCAGCACGCGATTCAGCGGTATAGCCATCCATTTCGCCAAACTCGATTTCAAGATCGGCAACCTTGATGCCCTCCTCTTCTGTCATTTCCGGCAATGCGTAAATGCGATCCCGCTCCTGCTTGACCTCCCACAGCTCTTTGTCTCCCATAATCACGGTGTCGATAACACTGTAATCTTCAAAGGCAAACTGATCCTGCCCCAGCACTGCAAACTTGGTATCCGGATCCAGCGACACACTGCCCGAAGTTGGCGTCAGTTCACCGCTTAGAATTTTCATAAAGGTAGATTTGCCGCAACCATTCGCGCCGATGAGACCATAACGGTTGCCGTTACCAAACTTGACAGAGACATTTTCGAACAGTGGCTTTTCGCCAAACTGCATGGTGATATTAGATGCTGTAATCAAAATTTTTTACCTGATTGTTTTAAGCGCGTAAAATCAGCGCACTAGAGAGAGACACTGCATTATAGATTTATCGCGCGTCTAATCAAGGGTATCAGCCCAAAAGTCTCTGGAATAATTATTATTCAAGTTTCGGGTTCAAATCTATCGTTACGCAGAGGAGCACAGAGATATTCGCAAAGATATTCGCAGAGATTCTGGATCAGCCATCATTATTTACTATATTATGGATATGCACTGCCTTGACTGCTGCTTCGGCATCCTTGCTATAACGATACGCCTTGTTTTTTTGTTTAAGCAGCAGCTCGTTATACATATTTGCCATTGCTTTTAATTTCGTCTGTTTTAGCTGTTTTTTGGTCGCCATGCCAAAAAATAATAACGCAATTGCCAGTCCAATCAGAATGCCACTCAGCACAAAGAGAAATACATGTAGCATAGGTTTGATCTCCTTATCTTGCCCTTCTTTTTGTGTGTAGCTCAACAAGCTCATACAGGCAAACAATAATTATTTATGTTGGTCTATAAACAATTATAATGATAATCTACCCAAAAAAACATCAAACTGGCTCAAGCCCGCATCACACAAGACATTGCAATTACTCATAAAGCTATATTGAATGTCCTCCTGTGGCACGGTATGGTTGCCGTCATGGATAATATTCAAGCAAGCACTTTAGAACAAACAGAGGTTCAGAGCTACCCCGATACCATTGCCGCTGTTGATTTAGGCTCCAACAGTTTTCACATGATAGTCGCTCGTGTGGACGCACACGGCAACTTTTCGACGGTTGACCAAATCAAGGAAATGGTACGCTTACGCGGTGGTCTGGACAGCCAAAACAATATGGACGAAGCCGTTGCGCAACGTGCTCTGGATTGTCTGCAACGCTTTGGTGATCGCGTACGGCATCTGCCCAAAGGATGCGTGCGTGCCGCCGGAACCAATACGCTGCGCACCATGAAATCCTCAACTGAATTTCTCCGCAAAGGTTCTCAGGCACTGGGTCACAAGATAGAAATCATTCCCGGACATGAAGAAGCCCGACTGGTTTATCTGGGCGTTTCGCATACGCTTTCGGATGACAAGGGCAAGCAGCTTGTGATTGATATTGGAGGTGGCAGTACCGAATTTATTATCGGCAAAAAGTTTGAACCGAAAAAACTCGAAAGCCTCAATATTGGATCTGTAAGTGTCACCCAGCGGTTCTTTGCGGATGGCAGTCTCAGCGAGCAAAACTGGCAGGCTGCGGATACCGCCTTGCGCCTGATTATTATGCCGATTGAGCGTGCCTTCTCGGCAAAAAACTGGAAACGCGCGATTGGCTCATCCGGAACCATAAAGGCGGCGCGCGCCATTATCCAGGCATTGGAGCTGGAACAGTTTGGCATCACACTAGAGGCACTTTACGCCATTCGTGAACGCATGATTGCGATGCAGCACATCGATAATCTCAAACTCGAAGGCTTGAAGGATGACCGTGCGCCGGTGTTTGCCGGTGGTCTGGCGGTTTTGATTGCTGTTTTTGAGGCACTGGAAATTGAGCGCATGACCGTTTCTGACGGCGCACTGCGTGAAGGTCTGTTGTATGACATGCTCGGGCGTATTCAGCATGAAGATGTGCGCGACCGCAGCGTGCGCGACCTGGTGAAACGCTTTAATATTGATAAAAAACACGCCAGTTGTGTGAAGAAAACCGCACTGCACTGTTTTGAACAGCTTAGAAAGGACTGGGGCATCCCCAAAAAACGCCAACTTTCGCTGGGCTGGGCTGCTGACTTGCATGAGCTGGGCATGAGTATCACCCATGACAAGCACCATCTGAGAGGCGCATACATTCTTGAATATGCAGATATTCCGGGGTTTGCACGACGTCGCCAGCACTGGTTATCACTGCTGGTTATGGGGCATCGAAAAAAACTCGAGGCAAGTATTTTTCAGACAGTACCTGAAGAAGAGCAACAGATGTTGCGCTATATGGTGATTATCTTGCGCCTTGCTGTTTTGCTGCACCGCTCCCGAACCAATCAGGAAATATTACCCAGCGTAGAAGGAAGTACCGACAGCCTTTTTATCAAGTGTCATCGTGATATAAAAAACCACGCACTCCTCGAAGCAAATCTGTTACAGGAAAAAGCATGGCTGGCAAAACTTGGCTTTAAGCTTTATTTTTAGTTCGATACCGGTTTTACTGAAAATATGTAAAAAAAGGGGGGGATGGGTATGGCAGAGGGCAGAAGACAGAATCAAATAACATCAGAAAATAAAAACATTATTGAATCTTTATTGCTTGCATCAATAGCTTCTTATTTAAGTACCTATACCATATTGGATAATAGTTTGCGTCATATTGCTGAAAATAAAAAACCCGAACACCTATGCCTGCCAGCATTATCACGATATAAATACCGACACTGGCAACAATGTGTAGCCCGATGTGGGTGATTGAGTATTCGGTCATATTGGGGTGAGCAAAAGCAGCACTACTTAAGCCAGTGCTCAGTAAAAAGGTAAAAAATAAGCGTATGATTGGATTTTTCATATTGTCTCCCAGTGATGTTGAAAACGAATTATAACGGCTAAACAGTTAAAAACTTTTTGACTAAATCGTCGTTGAGTTCGGATATTTCACCCGTTGCAACATTCTTCCCCCACTCCATAAGGCAAAAATAATCGCCTACACGCCGCGCAAAGGCAGTTTTTGCTCAACCAGCAAGACAGTAATTCCCATCTCGGTACCCAGTTTTATTATAATATCGCCAATTTGCTGAACAATATTAGGTTGTATGCCTTCCGTAGGTTCATCCAGAATGAGCATTTTAGGGTCAAACAGTGTTATGCAGAGGAACACGGAGGTATCGCAGAGATTGTATTGTATTATTAAAGAAGAAAAGGTGCCGGGTTACTCAGTGCGCAGATTGGATTAGTCAATCCCGGTTCTCGCTAGTTAACCATCATCCTCCAGCTCATCATCGGCTGTATCATCAGCTAGACTTAGAAACAGGTCTTCCAGTTTTCGGAAAATAATATAGCGACGCAATTTGTATTCAAGTTCCAGTAGTGGTGTGCTACTGTCGCTTTCAATAATATAATCCAGATCTTCACCTGTTGCGAAGTAAGTGTCGGTCAGTGCCATGGCTGGAGATGCTCCAAGCCAGATAGATATAATCAGTGTAATATTCAGATAATGTTTATTCAATGTCTACCCAAGATTTGTTCGGTTAATCTATGAAAAGCCCTACTTATCGACTTGAGAATAAAGTCGATAAGCATAGCTATCAGCACCTTCACCAAAATAAAAACAAGTTATTTTGAGCTTAAATAAAGATTGGCGAAGGACTTGAACTTATTAATTAGTATTTTTATATCCCTGAGTTCTGTAGTGTTTCACTGATTCAGGTGATAGTTCTAAGTATATATTAATTGGGTTAAAATGTGAACAATGGAGGGTAAGAATTATTCCCGAAGAGGCTCTTATTGTTCAGGTTCAGTCACAACGTGTTCACCGTATTTGTCTTCATCAGGATCAATATTCAAGTCTCTGGTATTCGTGAACAATGCCTGAAGGTCACGGAATAAGGAAAATTGTTCAAGTTTGTCTTCCAGTAGAATCAGCGTTGATGCTTCTTCGTTATTGATAATACAATCAATATCTTCACCTGTTGCAATAAAAGGATCAATCTGTGCCATGAGTTGGACGGGATATGTAAACGCAAACAAAATACCAGCGTATGCCAGTGATGATAATTTATTCATTGAGCTTCCTTGCTTAAAATTTGCTTTCAAAAACGTGTGCATTGGGAGCACACACGAATATACCCGGCATACCGCCGAGTCATTTACATACATTCCATGACGGGATTACTTCATTAGTCTTTCTTATGGTTGGTTAGCTATTTTGGTATAAATCGTGAATCTGAGCCCATGAGATATAACAATATCAGAAAGCCGCCTTGCTACATCTGGGAGTATTGGTGTACTGAAAATTCTAAGCGGTTCAAAAAAAATGTACCTGACGCCTTATTCAGCTAATATATTCTCAATACTTAACAAGTACTACTATAGCTACAGAAATACTATAGGGAAGGTACAATACTGGTTTTTTTGAACAGCACACTACTGATAATATAGCATCATTATTCAATAAAATAAATAACAGATCTGCGTAAGCTACTGATAGATCTGCTTAATTTGTAAACATGTAACTAATTGGTCTTTACCTCGCTTGCCTTGTTTATTTGATGCTCCTGGCGTGCCAGGTTCTTCATAAAATCTTCTGCCAGGGCGCGATAAATCGGCTGCGGGCTAACCAGTTTGGACATACCATCCGCAATCAGGCAGGTTGCCATAAGTGGCAGCAAAATATCCTGATTGCCGGTCATTTCCATAATAATCACAACGGCAGTAATAGGTGTTTGCACCACGCCAGTGAAATAGGCTGCCATACCCAGAAGCGCTACCGTAGAAATACTTGCCAGCGGTAGCCATTGTGATAACCAGTTGCCCAAACCTGCACCCACAGACAAGGATGGAGCAAATATACCCCCCGGAATACCCGTCCAGTAAGACAGCAATGTAGCCAAAAGTTTTAAGAATGGATAACTGGCGTTAACGTGCTCGACTCCTTCGAGTGCAAGTTTTGCTTCATCATAGCCAGTTCCCCATGTCTGTCCCGCAGACACAAGCCCAAGTACGGCAAGTAGCAAACCAACCGTACCCGCCAGAATATAGGGGTGTTTCTCCCTGAAAGGTGAAAGCCAGCGACCCACATGCACCAGCAATGAACTGAAAGTGCCGCCCAGCAAACCACCAATAACGCCACAGACAAGCACAACCAGCAAGATTGAAGGTATCTCAACCGTTGTCTGCACCGTTCCAAAATAACTGTAATTGCCATTTATAGCCAGTGCGGTCAAACCAGAGACAATAACAGCAGTCAGCACCGTGCCACTGGTTTTTGATTCAAAGTTTTTTGCCAGTTCTTCGATGGCGAAGACGATACCCGCCAGCGGCGTATTAAATGCGCCTGCCAGCCCTGCCGCACCGCCAGCAAGAATCAGCCCGCGCCCGACATCATAATGCGGAAAACGGGCAAAGCGTGTAAGTGCAAATGAAATCGAAGCAGCGATATGAATTGTAGGACCTTCTCGTCCGATCGAGGCACCACTGAGCAAGCCAAGAAAAATCATCAGTGCTTTACCGATAGCAATACGAATTGAAAGCAAACGATAACGCAAATGCTTTTTGCGGTTTTGGCGCAAGGCGACGATGGCTTGCGGGATACCACTACCTTCAGCCCCCTGAAAGAAATTTCGGGTAAAATAAATAATGAGCATTAAACCCAGCGGTGTAACAATGAACGGAAGCCAGTCTCTGCCTGCAATCAGTTTTGCAAAAAAGTGTGTTGCATAGTCACTGCCAATAGCAACCAGAGTTGCTGACAAACCAACCAGTAAAGCCCCTGTAAAAAATACAATACGGGTTCGCCAGATGCGTTTTGAGGTTAACTGTTTATGTGAGCGTTTTAATTGTTTTCGGTACATAAGCGTCTTCTATGATTTGTTTCGTTATAATGCCGTAGATGCGGGAATCTTCAGTTACTTTATCTTCCTGAAAAACAACATAAAGCGCCTCAGCCCCATTCACAAATGTCTCATGCGCCTGAATCAGGTTTGCCTGCAATGAGATCGGTGTTAAATGTAAGCGTTTTGCGGGTATTTCAAGCAGATTGATAACCGCCTCTTCCTCTTCAGATTCTTTCTGTGATTCTTGTGATTCGTCTGCGGGTGCTTTTCTGTGTAAAAACTTGGCTAATTCCGAAATCGGCATAAGTGATGTCACCATGCCCCGCTTATCATTAATCAGAATCCAGTCAGTATCCGTATCTAAAATCATCTCGGCTTCTTCTTTACTGATTTCGGCATGATGGCGTTCAAAATTTGTATCCAGCACACTGGCAACACCGATTGAACGCAATACCTGCAAAACCGGATCAACTGAAAAATCAAGCCCGTTAGAGCGCAACATGGTGACAAAAAGAGACTGTTTATTAAAAACTTCACTGGCGGTCAGTTGGGCAACCACGATAACCAACATGCCCGGCATGATAATTCCGGGGTTATAGGTAAGCTCCATAATCGCAGTTAATGCCGCCAAAGGCGCCTGCAAACTCGCCCCCATCATTGCCCCCATGCCCAGCAAGGCATAAAAACCGATATGTGAAATATTGCCACCGTTGCCGTCCCCATAAAGCCATGTAGCAATCAGCCCGATTGCGCCCCCCAGTGTAGCCCCAATAAAAAATGCCGGACCAATCATGCCCCCCGGAATACCCAGACCCACACTGATACTGGTTGCCAGTAACTTGAGTAACATCAAAGACACCAGTGTGCCCAGAGCAAACTCGCCAAGCAATGTCGCATCGACCGTATCATAGCCGATACCCAAAATCACTGGCTGGATATAGCCCAGGATACCCACCAGCAAGCCCGCTATTATAATCCGCCACCAGATCTCAATAAACTGTGTTTTGCTGGCAATCAAGGTCAAAACATGGTTAAACATTGCGGCGCAAGCACCCGTCACCACACCCAAAACCAGAATCACAGGCAACTCAATAATCGAGGTAGCGTGAAGCTCGGGAACAACAAAAGCAGGTTCACCACCTAATACCGCATTTGAAAGCGCAGTTGCCACAACTGCAGCAAGCATAACAGGAATAAAACTGTTAAGAGCATATTCCATCATAATCACCTCAAGCGAAAAAATAACTCCCGCAAGTGGTGTATTAAAAGACGCAGCAATCCCCGCAGCAGCACCGCTGGCAACCAAAGTCCGGATACTGTTATTGGGCAATCTGAATAATTGCCCAAAAAGACTGGAAGCCGTTGCCCCCAGATACGCATGAGGACCTTCACGACCAACCGAATGCCCGCCAATAATAGCAATCGCAGCCCCAACAAACTGAATCACAAAGCCCCGCAAGGTAAGATGCCCCTGATGATAGGCAATTCTTTCCATGACTCTGGCAACACCAAGAACACGAATACCCTTTGCCCACTGGTAAAAAAGCAGTGCAATTAAAATGCTCGCCACAATGGGGAAAATAAAGTGCATTGATGAAGGCAATTCTTCATAATTTTCTGCACCTCTCCCCGGCAATAAATAATCCTGGGTATTTTCCACAAATAAGCGGAACAGCACAATCACGCTGCCAGAGAGGAAGCCGGTAATCAAGCCAAAAAAAGCCAAATGCAAAAGCGCATCAGGACGCGCCAGACGAAAACGTAATGCTTCAAGCCCGTCAGAGATTTTTTGTTTTATACTATTTCTCGACATTCGAGAATCTTAGCATCTTTTTGCCTCTATGAAAGCGACTAACATCAAGCCCAAAATACTTATCAGTGCCTGCCTGCTCGGGAATCAAGTCCGCTATAACGGAACAGGTTTGCTGCTTGAACATCCCCTCATAAAAAAATGGCAAGAAGAAAACAGACTTGTTGCTGTTTGCCCTGAAGTTGCAGGCGGCATGACTGTTCCACGCGCACCAGCAGAAATAATCGGTGGAAACGCTGAAGCCGTTTTGCTAAACCGAGCGATGGTAATGGATAACACCGGCAAAAATGTAAGCGCTGAATTTATACAGGGCGCGCGTCAGGCACTGGCACTTGCCCGGGAAAATAACTGCGTCGCCGCGATACTCACCGAGCGCAGCCCCTCGTGCGCTAGCCATTATATCTACGATGGCAATTTTACAGGCAAAAAAATCAGTGGAATGGGCATCACCAGCTTTCTGCTGGAGCAAAATGACATCAAGGTATTTAATCAGGAGCAACTGGAGCAGCTGGCTGTGTTTCTGGCTTCAACACAGTTTGCGCAAAAACTGCTTCGCTGGTATGACCAGCAGGGGCGCAAGAATCTGCCCTGGCAACAGGATATCAGTGCCTATCGTGTCTGGGTTTCAGAAATCATGTTGCAACAGACGCAGGTAAAAACAGTCATCCCCTATTACCAGAGATTTATGCAGCGCTTCCCTGATGTGCAAACTCTGGCGGAGGCAGATCTGGAT
>Ga0256832_1003096_pt1 | contig 11324 bp, 9 predicted proteins | sample 134614metaG_FD_190534 | JGI IMG/M metagenome (GOLD analysis project Ga0256832, IMG submission 190534) | Hydrothermal vent microbial communities from Lau Basin, Pacific Ocean - 134-614 | ecosystem: Environmental > Aquatic > Marine > Hydrothermal vents | place: Pacific Ocean: Lau Basin | collected...
CCTGTCGTGCTAGCTGTGGCTCTACATGCGCCAGTTGACTAAATGGCCATTCAGGATATAGACGGGTACTATGTAGCGAGGAGAATTTTTGATCATATTGTGGGTTAATAATTTTAATTTGTTCAAGATCAATCGTTCCTGCATAACTCATACGCTCTAAAATATCGGTGCGGACAGTGCCTACATCTATTTTTTTATTGATCACCGACATCACCACATCATCATGAATCCCCCCAAATTCAAGCCGTGAAAAATCACTATAAGGATCAATATCTTTTGCATTTAGCTCACGCCATGCCATTTGGAATCCACCTAAGGAGGTTTCATCCACCGCCATGAAAGACTTACCCTTAGTGTCCTCTAGCGTTTGAATATCATCTCGATCACTGCGAGTAAAAATAACCCCACCAAAAATACTATAAGGCGTATCATTGCGTAAATTAATCATAGTCGCCAAACGAGTAACATTATATTTAGCCTCTAAATTGACATAAATACCTGAATTAACCAAAATAAAATCAACTTTTGCATTTTTTACTGCTGATTCCACCTGATCAAAATTCAAGGGTACAATCTCAAAATCATACTGAGGCAATTTAGCAATCAAATAATTTGCAGTAGGATTCCACATTTTGAGTGTTTTCTTATTACCCCGATGACTCAATACACCAATTTTTACAAAAGGAGTATCATTAGCGGCTTGAATTTCTGTCCAGCTTAAAAAACTGCTGAACAATAAAAATAGAAGACTAATGACTTTAAAATACATGGCAGAAGGAAAGTCTCGAAGTGGGATCTTTTAAATCATGGCATTTTAAAAAAATATTGTCCACTGCTAAGAAAACACTCAACATAAGGTGAAAATTTTAATGCAATTATCTGGTTATAAAATAGGCGCTATTATTGGTAAAGGCGGTATGGCAACGGTTTATCGAACTGAGCATATTCTATTAAAACAAGAGCGTGCGCTTAAAGTTATGTCACCTGAGCTAACTAATCAACCGGGTTTTAAAGAAAGCTTTATCCGCGAAGGACAGTTTATTGCTGCGCTTCAACATCCAAATATTGTGACTATTTATGATATTAGCGAACAAAATGGCATTTATTTTATGGCAATGGAATATTTGCACGGAGGTTCTTTGGTAAATAAATTACCTTTATCATTAGATAACAGTATAAAAGTTTTAAAACAGATAGGTAGTGCTTTGTACTATGCACATCAACAAAAAATCATTCATCGAGATATCAAACCTGCCAATATTTTATTTAATGCTCAAGGTGATGCCATTTTAACTGATTTTGGCATTAGCAAAATAGAAAATACTGATAGCGACCTCACACGAATGGGCTACGGTGTGGTTGGCACAGCGCGTTATATGAGTCCTGAGCAAACAGGTGGTGAAAAATTAGATCATCGCTCAGACCTGTATTCTTTTGCGCTACTTTTTTATGAAATACTCAGTGGTGAAAAAGCAATTAAGGCAGAGACACAAGCCGCCATAATGCGCGAACATGCCATTGCTCCACCGCCTACTTTACCGACTGAATATTCCTTTTTACAAACCGTCTTAAATAAAGCGCTAGCAAAAAAAGCAAATCAACGTTATACCGATATACGTGCCTTTGTTGAAGCCGTCGTGATTGAAAAAACAAAACATGAGGTGATGCTAAAAGCAAAAAAAGACCAGCGTACTCTATTCATACGTGTTTCTGCTTTTATGTTACTAGGCGTTGCAGTCGTGATTACTATTATGCTTAATATGGAAGAAAGGGAGAAAGTAGAAGCTAAAGCCCCATTATCTCCTCCTAATCTAATTGAGCCTAAATCAGTAGCGACTGTTTCTTCGCTCAAAAATATACCAAAACAAAAACTTTCTTCTGAAAAAGATGTAAACACTGCTCCTTCTCTTAATATTGCAACAAAAATCTCCCTTAATAAATCAAATATTAGCCCTCCGCCTAATAGCAATGAGAACCATAAGAAAGAGAAAGTATTAACTAATACAATAGACTCTAAATCCCCCCTTCTGCTTAAAAAAGATAAGGAAGAAAAAGAAGAAAAAATACTAGCAAAAACCACCCAAACTGAGCCTGTTACATTAAAGAAGGCAGATAATGTAAATGATTCAAAAATAATGAATTATACAGCATCATTTGCAGATAAAGACGCTCCTAAAGTGACTAAAAAAGTAGTAGAAACTCTTCAACCTGATCCCATCAAAAAAACCGATGATTTAAATATTAATGAAATCGACCCTGTTTCTAAAATAGTACGCGTCTCTCCCTATCTGTTTATCTATGAACAACCGAATAAAAAAAGAATAGGTCAATTACAGCAAGGAACTCGCATTGAGGTTACAGCAACTGTTATCACTGAGACAGGTAAAAGCTGGAGTAGGATTAGCTTTAATGGCAAACAAGCTTATGTAAAAACATCACAGTTGAAATAAGGCTTGAAAAGCCATTCCAAATATCACGAAGAAAACTAATAAGAATATGTTCTATAGTTTTTCAGATAAATAATTTCCAAATATTAGATAATTCAATGGTTCACCCAAGCCTAGGCTTGGACTCCTATGGAAATTTAATATCTGAACATCTATATCACTTTCTATTTTTATAAAAATTACGTTTAGCCTCTCGTTTTTTCTTAGCTTCATATTTATCCACAAAGCCTTTATCTAATTCTAAATCTACTTTTTTATACAGTGAAATCATTTGTTTTATTGTCATTTCCTCATAACGACCTGCACGTAATGAGCGAGATAAACTGACATCGCCATAGCGTACACGAATCAGGCGACTCACTTTTACTTGTTGCGTTTCCCATAAGCGACGTACTTCGCGGTTACGCCCTTCTTTTAAAACGACGTGATACCATTTATTCGCCCCTTCTCCGCCTGCAAAGGTAATTTTATTAAATTTTGCTTTGCCATCTTCTAAAATCACACCCTGTTTTAAGTTATCAATCATCTCGTCGGTCACTTCACCAAGCACTCTTACCGCGTATTCACGTTCGATTTCATAGGATGGGTGCATTAGGCGATTGGCTAATTCTCCATCGGTGGTAAAGAGGAGTAAACCATCGGTATTGAGATCCAAACGACCCACTTGAATCCAGCGTCCATTTTTCAGTATTGGCAAATTTTCAAATACCGTTTTACGTCCCTCTGGATCTTTTCTTGTAGAAATTTCTCCCGCGCTTTTGTGATAGAGTAAAACCCTTGGTGTTGCTTTTAAACGTGAACCAAGATGCAAACGTTGCCCACGCAAAATCACTTGATCATTTTCATCAATTGCTTGCCCTGTCGTTGCTTTAGCACCATTAACTAAAATCTCACCTGCTGCTACCCAGCGCTCAATTTCTCGACGTGACCCATAACCTGCACGGGATAATATTTTTTGAATTCGTTCTGCCATTTTTTATTACTTCTTTTTTTTAGATAATTAGCTATCTGTAGATATTCATGGGCTAAATTTCGAGCTAGCAACTTTCAGTATTACTGCCCTATAATTAGCCAGCGATAGATGCCAAGGGAATTAATACCAATAAAAATCACATTTTGTAATGCAATTGCATAAGCACCACTGCACCAACCCCATAAGGTTAAAATTAAACTAGAAATAAAATAAAGCACAAATGCCCAAGGACTAATGGAGATATTAAGTGCCAATATAATAGCTGCCACAACGGCAATCATAGCACCACTCCATTCCATTAATTTTAATGAGAAAGTAGAATTATAAATGCTTGTAGGGGGAGATCGTTTCATAAAATAAATTAGTTTTTTACAAACTCTAATGTTAAGGGGAAATCTATCACTAATTTTGAACGCGCTAATTGTCCCTGATTATCATAAAAACTCATGACACCTGTTGCATCGCAAAGCCAAAATTCTTTAGCACCTTGGGTAAAATAAAGTATTTTTTTATGTTCCATTTCAATCAAAGTATTACTCGGTGATAACACTTCGATACAGACTAATGGAGCAACTGACGATGCAATATGATCTGCAACTAATAGGATTTGTTCCTCTGTTAATAGGGCAACATCCGCAACTTTTACGCCCTCTTTTGTTGCAACAGGAAACTCAGGCACAACTAACCCCTTTATTTTACAACTATTTAATAACTCAATAATTTTACCTTGAAAAAGAACATGCTTAACACTTGCGGGACTCATAATAATCTGACCTTGATGATTCAGTTCTATTTTATAGGGTAAATTTTGAAGCTCTTGACTTTCACAAACTTGTTGCCAATTCATTATGCCTCCCTTTATATTTTAAAGCATTTCAGTGTACATTAAGCCATCCTTAAGTTGAAGAATAGTTTAAACTCTGGTTCTTAATTTAAACTCAATAAAAGACAGATTTTATGAGCAATATAATCAATAGCATCACTCAGTTTCTTCTATCAGGAGAATTTCAATACCGTGTTTATGATTTAGGACGCAAATTAACCTTATTGCCTAACTCCCTTTTCCAACGTATTGAAGCACAAAAAGAGCTTTATCCTTATCCTTTTCAACAAAAGGCATGGCTAGGTTTATTATTCTGGTCTGAAGCGGATAATACGGAAGCCACTATCTGGTTTTTACAGTTTCCTATTGATGAGCTAGGTTATTTAAAACAAGCTTCTCGTGATACTTTTTTACAAGAATTGCTAATGCATGTCGGTACTAATTTGCAAGCACAGCAATCTGGTTCGAAAATGCAAGATTCACTCAAAGAAAGTGCTTTCGCTTTTAAACCACGCCAAGATCGTTTAGCTATTTTTCATGCTTTTGCTACGCTTGAATTAAAGCAACAAGCTTCTAAATACTACCAACCCGCCCGAATATATTTACAGGGAAAAACAGGCTATGATCAATGGAAATCTTTAGGTTTACAAGGGATTGCGGATATTATTGCTCGTTTGCATTTAGATAATAATGAACATCTTCTCATCACCGCATTACCCCACTTACCCATGACTCCCTTAATCAGCTTTGCAGAGAATTTAGAGCATAATAGCATTGGGGTTGAGTTAAGTTTTACACTTCATCAATGTTTACAGCAAGCTCTTGAAGAAGAAAATAGCAATAGCCAATTGATTGCTGCATTAATCCGTGCCATCTCTAGTAGTCCCGATAAAAACGTTCGCCAACAAATTATTTTGCAATTATTACAAACAAATTCTGCCAAAGAGATTGAAGTCATCGCTGCCATTGCAAGTCGTGCATGGCAGGATATTACGACGCAAAAATTACTGCCTTTCTTTATGCAAGCACTCTCCTATCAACACCAAGATGCATTTAATATTATTCTTATTGATCTTATGGGGATACCAAAAATGAGAGAGCCTATCTTAAAATCACTTAGAGATCCTGAACGTTCCGCTTTATTATCAAAGCGAATCGGTGGATTTTTAGGAGGGTTTGCAAAGAAAAAAACAACACACTAAGGAAGTTCCAAGCAATACCAATTTATTATTTCGCACAATGGAATGTAAATGCTTTCATTATATGCATCTTTTATTTTTTTCTTCTATCTACCTATCTTTTTTTGTTTATTCATTATACAATCCAGCCCGCTATTTACTTTGAGAAACCAACACCTTCAAACTAGGGCTACTCCAAGGAAATAAACACGCAAATAACGTTTATTTCCTTGTAGTTACCTAAGCTTTCATAGTAAAAATAAAGGTAATGATAGGGTTGATTGGTTTAATTTTAGGGGAGAAACTGGGGTTTTATGAGAGTTTTAGTAATAGAAGATAACCGTGAGATTCTGAATCAATTATCAGAAGTACTCAAAAGAGCTGGCTTTGTTGTCGATGCAGCTGAAGATGGTGAACAAGGACTTTATTATGCAACAGAGTATCCTATTGATATCGCTGTGGTCGATTTAGGTCTCCCTAAAATGGATGGCATAGAAATTATTAAACGTGTCCGCAAAAAAGGGCTTAATTACCCTATATTAATTCTTACTGCAAGAGCAAGTTGGCAAGATAGAGTAGAGGGACTAGAGGCAGGTGCCGATGACTATCTTGACAAACCTTATCATAAGGAAGAATTGCTAGCCCGATTGCGTGCATTATTACGACGCACGGGACGCTGGTCTCAGTCTGAATTTAGCTGTGGAGCAATTCGTCTTAATACCTCTGAACAGCGTGTTTATCTTAATGATAATGAAGTTAATCTCACCGCTTTTGAATATAAAGTGCTTCAACATCTTATGCTTCATGCAGGTGATGTTATTTCAAAAACCGAACTAACAGAAAGCATGTATGATGAAGAATCAGACCGTGATAGTAATGTTATCGAGGTTTTTATTCGACGACTTCGTATAAAATTAGACCCAGATGGTACACTCACTCCAATAGAAACACTGAGGGGACGTGGATACCGCTTTACTCTTGCAAGAAACAATAGTTAAGGCAGAGAAAGCATTATATCAATATGTCGTTGTAATCAAGGGTTAAACGACATATTTTTTGTATCTATTTTGAAATACTCAGGAAGTTTCAAGTAATAAGCCCACCCCAAATCGCATAGATTTTTTGCTTCTGGTACCAATTGAAACTTCCTTAAACTCAAGAGCAAAAATAAAATGAGTTCAAACGGAACTTTCCCCGCCTCTAGGAAAAAAGACAATAATGAAACCTGTTCAGGGATAACAAAGTCCTTATTTAGCAGACAATTATTGAGTTCATTCCTGATCACTATTCTTGGCCTATCAATCCTAAGTGGACTTTACTACTTCTCAAAAAAACAATCTTATCTTGAAGATGTCCTTATGAGCTCACGCGCTATAGATGATTATATTGTAGGGTTATTAACCTATAATAGTAATACAGGACGCTATTATATAGAGCCCGAATATCTTAAAAAAGCTAAAGAGCAGTTTAAAAAATATAAATTAACCCAAAATATCGACCAAAAATTCGCTTATATTATCAATGCAGATAACAATCAATTAATTTGGCACAGCCAAGCAATGGACAGCGTTAATTATAAAGATCCTAGCCAACCTCCTTACCCAGCAGACAATCTAAATGCATTGCCCACCTTAAAATCCATAAAAAAGATTAACAAAGGTAAGAATAAGTTAGAAATTCTCCCTTCAAAAAATGCAATAAGAGGCAGGAAAAATACAGAAGATCATTATTATATTACCTATCACAGCGTTTTTTCACAAGATGGGCAAAACTTTCATCTTATTATTGCGGAATCTACCCGAGAAATGGATGAAAATAAATCAGTGCTTCTTCAGCATGGTATTTTAATTCTAATTACCTCATTTTTAGTATTTATCGCACAACTTGTGAGTGGCTATTTAGTCATTACTCCTATTAAAAGATTTGAGAATGAAATAAAAGATATAGAATCGGGTAAGCAGGAGTTTATAGAAGGTAGATTTCCTACTGAATTACTAAAGGTAAAAGGTGCAATTAATGCATTAGTTCGTGTTGAAAAAGGGCAAAAGAAACGTTATCGAGACTCCTTAGATAATCTTGCTCATAGTCTAAAAACACCATTAGCAGTGCTACAAGGGTTTGCAGAAAACAATAACTCATTAACTGAACAACAAAATGCTACACTTATCAATCAAGTCAGTCGAATGACTGATATTATTGCTTACCAACTACGCCGAGCAACGATCAATGACCACAACTCTAATATAAAAAGGCAACGCATACGCCCTATTCTCTATCGCTTAAAAGCAACCTTTTTGAAGGTTCATCACAAATCATTCGAGATACAAATAAATGTTGATGAAAATGCGGAATGCCGTATGGATAAAGATGATTTAATGGAAGTTTTTGGTAATCTCATTAGCAATGCCTGCCGTTTCTGTGAAAAAATAGTTTCTGTGACTGCAACACAAAATGGCGAGACCATCACTATCGATATAGATGATGATGGACTCGGTTTCCCCGATAAAAACCCATCAGATCTTCTTAAAAGAGGCATGCGAGCTGACAGTAAAACAGAAGGCCAAGGCATAGGGATGGCGGTCAGCAATGAAATTATTGAAGCTGCTGGTGGAAAGATAGAACTACGAGTTTCCCCTTATATTGGAGCACGTGTCCGACTGCATTTACCTATGTAGCAATCAACCTTAGTCATTCTCAAAGACTGTGCAAATATTCTAGGACAATTTATGTTCCACGAATACTTGCACAGTCTCTTAAGTACTATCCTTTTAGTTTTCCACAAATATTTAATGTTTTTCTCTCATCATCTTTAGTTTTCAATACAACTCTACGACAAGAAGATTTTTTCAATCCATACTTTTTTGTAATAGAGCTTTTTAAAACTCTATTTGAAAGAATATTAATATTTCTACCATACTGCCTAATAGCATAAGATTTAGCAGCCAACCAAGTTACCTTTTTGACAAATTTAATTTCTATATTATTGTCTTTTTTAGTATTTCTTCCAGAAGGCGTTGCATACACCAACGAACCTCCAATAATAAAAAAGCTCATTAATAAACTAAAACCAAAAAATTTAAACCCATAATAATCCATGACAATATCACCATAAACTAAAATGCTAGACTCTAGCCTTTGCACGAAAAACAATCAAACAAAATATCTAATTCAGTAAAAATAATTAAGTTATAAATAGAATATGAAAAATTGACATTAAGAATAATGCCGTTTAGAAAGGCATGAATGGCGTCCCCACGGGGGTTCGAACCCCGGTTACCGCCGTGAAAGGGCGGTGTCCTAGGCCTCTAGACGATGGGGACGTAGGACTTCATAAATAAAAAAAAGTAAAATGGCGTCCCCACGGGGACTTGAACCCCGGTTACTGCCGTGAAAGGGCAGTGTCCTAACCGCTAGACGATGGGGACACTGTTTAGTGTCATTTTATATCAACGCTATTTTTTACTTTCTTTCTCTTGAGTTGCTTTCAACTCACTTTCTCTAGGAGAGAATATAATCACTGTCGAAAAACCAGTAAACAATATAACAAAACCAAAAGGTATACTCATCAAAAAAGTCTTCGCTAAATCATCATTACCGCCTTGAAACATTAAACCAAAACCGAACACAAGTCCGACAACACTAATGACCAAGCCAATATACGAAACTATTTTTCCAACAAGAGCAATCATATGATTCTCAACCTTGCACTTTAGTGGTGGAGCTAGGCGGGATCGAACCGCCGACCTCTGCAATGCCATTGCAGCGCTCTCCCAGCTGAGCTATAGCCCCAGTGCTAAAAGAAGCGCGCATTTTGCTTCAATATGAGAATCCTGTCAAGCTTATTTAAAGTCTTTTTAGAAAAAAATTAAACAACAAACCTCCTTCTTCAATATTTTTTCATTTAAACTGCTCATACACATTTGCCATTAGTCGGCATTAATACAGTAAGAATCTATCTAAGCTATAATACCTCCTACTAAAGATAGCTTTAAGCACAACCTCTGAGTTAAAGAGACAGACGCTTGGATCGTAAGGCTTAGGATAGGTCTTCGGATTAATAGATCAGGACATTAAAGACTGAAAAAATAATGCCACTGATCAGCTAGATGCAACTTATTTGACACCCATAGGTTCTGAGTAGATTACACTTAATAAAAATCATAACCACTAATAATAAAAATAAAATAATTATGTCTTATAAAATATTAAGTAAGCTAGGGCTAGCATTACTATTAATAGCACAAATGACTGTCACTACTGCGGCGGATAATAACCAATCCCCGTTGGGTATTAATAGCAATGAAGTAATGGATGATGATGCTAGCGTCCCCTTTGTTGATGTCTTTAGAGCTTCTGTCCCTTTTGAAGAAGCAAGACCTTGGCTTACAAAGGGAAAGGTAAAATATGATGCTGAAGGTTGGCCCACCTATATCCCTAAAAATGGTCAAGTAGGAACACGTTTTATTAATAAGCTTCCTGCGGGGACAGTACCCGATGGCTTATACACTGTCCTCTACGACGGTAAAGGCAAACTCATCTATGGCAATGATGCAAAACTAGTGCGCCATAGCGCAGGTAAAGATATTATCTCAATCAAGGCAGGCCCTGATAAAGAATTACGTGGCACACTTATTATAAAAGAAACAGACCCTAGCGATCATATCCGCAATATTCGCATCTTAATGCCAGGAGGTATCTGCTCTAATAATCCTTATAAACGTGTTTATAGTGCTAAAAGTTGTTCTAGAGGATACTTCCTATCCTTTGAAAAGCATTATGCTACGATTCTATTCAATCCTGATTATTTGAATTATATGAAAGACTTTAAAGTCATTCGTTTTATGAATATGGCAGGGATTACGCGTAATCCTATTACTTCATGGAGTGAGCGCAACACCATCAGACAACAGACATGGGGTGGCAAACCGACTGTACGAGGTGCGCCACTTGAAATTATGGTGGAACTCGCTAATCAAACAGGCGCAGATCCCTGGTTTTGTTTACCACATAAAGCAAGTAATGATTATATTCGCAAATTTGCGTCCTATGTCCGTAAACATCTGCGTCCAGGGCTAAAAGTCTATATTGAATACACCAATGAAGCATGGAATACCATCTTCAGTCAGGCGCATTATATGAAAGATAAAGGCGGTGAGTTACGACTTGATCCTGATAGAGCTAAGGCAGGGTATAAATATTACTCCATGCGCTCAGTGCAAATGTTCGATATCTGGGAAAAAGTCTTCGGTGGAACTCAACGTATTGTACGTGTGATGGGAAGCTGGACGGGTTACACGCGCATGTCAGAAATGTTACTGAGCTATCAAGATGCCTATAAAAAAACCGATGCACTCGCCATTGCACCTTATTTCTATCCTAAATTAACAACAGTACGTCGCGCTAAATCAGTGAATGATATTTTCAAAGCGTTATACGACAAAAAAGAAATTTACTCCATTCCTGGAGTGATAAAATTAATTGCTAAACATGCCAAAATTGCAAAAGATTATGGTGTCGATTTAATCGCTTATGAAGGAGGACAACATTTAGTTGATTGGAAGAGTCGTTCCATCCATAAGAACCCAACTAAACTGCTTATCGCCGCGAATAAAGACTGGCGTATGGCAAAAGCCTATAAAGATTTTTTACGTGGATGGAAAAAAGTAGGAGGTACATTATTTGTTCATTTTTCTGCACCTCGAACATCGCAATGGTTTGGTAGCTGGGGAACGAAAGAGTACTTGACCCAACCACTAAGTAAAGCACCGAAACACCGCGCCATACTACAATTTATTAAATCTAATCGGTGCTGGTGGAAAGCCTGTGCAAGTACGCATATTGCTAGAAAACCCAAACCTGCTAATAATCCTGGCACAGGTGTTTTTGCCAAGGTAAAAAATGGT
>Ga0256832_1003097_pt1 | contig 11320 bp, 8 predicted proteins | sample 134614metaG_FD_190534 | JGI IMG/M metagenome (GOLD analysis project Ga0256832, IMG submission 190534) | Hydrothermal vent microbial communities from Lau Basin, Pacific Ocean - 134-614 | ecosystem: Environmental > Aquatic > Marine > Hydrothermal vents | place: Pacific Ocean: Lau Basin | collected...
GGCTCGAAGAGCTGGGTTACGAGACCGAGGTCCACGCCCGGGAGCTGATCGGAGATCATCTGCTCTTCAGATCTCCGGTCAAAGCGGGGCAGCGCATTCTGCTGCTCGGGCATCTCGATACGGTCTTTCCTCCGGGAACCTTCGAGGGATTCCGTGAGGACGAAGAGTGGGTCTACGGTCCGGGTGTCTGTGATATGAAAGGCGGCAACCTGGTGGCGGTGGAGGCGCTGCGGGAGATCCGACGGCGTTTCGGAGCGATCGAAAACATCGATTTTCTGCTGGTCAGCGACGAGGAGACCGGCAGTGACGACTCCCGGAGACTCACCTCGGAGCTGGCGAAGGAGTACGATCTCTGCTTCGTCTTCGAGGCGGCGGGACCGGACATGAACGTGGTCGTCGGGCGCAAAGGAATCGGGACCTTCGAGATCGAGATCGAAGGCAGAGCGGCGCATGCCGGCACCAGCTACGCCGAAGGGATCGACGCCAACCTCGAAGCGGCCCGCAAACTCGAACGACTCGTTGCACTGACCGATCTCGAGAAGGGAACGACCGTCAACGTCGGCAAGATCGAAGGGGGCATCGGCGCCAACACCGTCAGTCCCCGTTCGCGGATTCTCCTGGAGATGCGTTTCGCGAATCTCAACGAGAAGGATCGACTGCTCCGGGCGCTCGAGGAGATCGTACAGGCCGATTATGTCAAAGGGACGAAAGCGCGCCTCTCGGGCTCCATCCAGCGTGATGTCATGGAACCCGACCGCCGACAGGAGGAGCTGATCCGGACGATGGAGCGTCTCAGCGGTCACGCCCTGCCGACAGAGAGACGCGGAGGGGTAAGCGACGCCAACATCGTCGCCGCTGCGGGGACCGTGACGCTCGACGGGCTTGGGCCTTACGGCGACGGGGACCATACGGAGAAGGAGCGGGCGCTTAAAAAGAGTTTCGAGGAGAGAATCGGGCTGATGGTCGCCGTTCTCTCCCGTCATCAGGAGAAAGGGAGGATCGAATGAGTACGAAGAGAAGAGTGGGGATCTGGCTCTACCAGAACGGAGGGGGTGACATCATCGAGGCCAAGATCGTCGCCAAACTGGCCGAACGCGGCATCGAGGCGGTCACGGGACTCAACCTGCGCAACGCTTATGTGGAGAACGGCTCGATCCTCTGCCAGGACCGCAAGGGGGAGACGGTGCGGATGGAGGAACTGGATGCCTTCTACAGCTACAACGCCGGCGAACAGACCCAATATCAGATGTATCTCTACGAAGCACTGGACCGGATCGTTCCCTGTGTCAACAACTACCGCTCCTTCGCCCTGACGGAGGATAAGTTCCAGACTGCCCATCTGCTGCGCAATCACGGCGTGCCGACCCCCGACTTCCGGCTCTGCCATCGCGACGACGCCGATCGGCTGCGGCAGTTCATGGAGGAGTGGGACCAGATGGTCTACAAGCCCACCGACGGCTGGGGCGGCGTGGGACTGACCAAGATCGACTCGCGGGAGACGCTGGATATGCTGTTGCCCTTTCTCAATCAGATGGACCTGCGCTTCTTCTATGTGGAGAAGTTCATCGACTACGACAAGACCGACTACCGGGTCGACATCGTCGACGGAGAGTTCATCGGATGCTACGGGCGCAAGGCAGGCGGCGGGGATTGGCGCACCAACGTCACCAGCGGCGGCAGCGTCTTTCTGCGCGATCCCGAGCCCGAGGTGATCGAACTGGCGAAGAGGGCGGCGGAGGTGACGGGCCTCGAGATCGCCGGCGTGGACATCATCTACGACCGGGGTCGGGAAGAGTTCGTCGTCCTGGAGGTCAACGGCATCCCCGCGTACGCCACGCCCGAGCAGGAGAAGATGGGAGTCGATTTCAACGACCGAAAGATCGAGAAGGTCGTCGACATCCTGGACCGAAAAAGCGCCGAAAAAGAGAAACTGAAGTAAAAACACCAAAAAAGATCAAGGAACAGAGAACCATGGCCAAAAAACAGAAACTCCCCAAGATCGGACTCCTCTATCTCGACTATGTCCTGCGTTTCTTCGACCGCTCCAATTTCAAGGGGTGGCCCGACAGGATCGAAACGGTGGTCTACCACTGGGGCAACGACAAAGACCGCTTCATCGAAGAGGTCAAACGCAAAAAGATCGACATCCTGGTGGGCAACATCCCCGCCACCGCCTACGAAACCTTCCGGGAGATTGCCAGAGCGCTGCCCCATGTCCGTTTCGTCCCTTCCATCGAGACACAGTTCGCCAACAAGTCCAAAGAGAACGTCACCCTCTTCTGCGAAAAGCACAATCTCTCCCACCCCGAAACCCATATCTTCTACGACCGGGAGGAGGGGTACAAATACCTGGAAGAGTGCGAATACCCGATCATCGTCAAGCGCAGCTACGGCCCCAGCAACTACGGCGGCTACTACGTCCACAAGGTCAAGAGCAAAGAGGAGGCGAAAAAGCTCTTCGACGAGAAGAAGTATCTGCCGATGTACATCCAGGAGTGCATTCCCCTGCGCGCCGACATCCGTGTCATGCTGATCGGCCACAAGCCCGCCTGCGCCTTCTGGCGGGTCGCCGGAGAAGACATGGAGCTCACCAATACCTCCCAGGGGGGCTACATGACCTACGACGGGGTACCCATGGGGGCCCTGGAGCTGGCGGTGGAGGCCTCCAAAGCGGCAAAGGCCGAATACTGGGCCTGCGATATCGCCGAGTACGACGGCAAATACTATATCCTCGAGTGCGCCACGGCCTTCGCCGCCTTCCCCTACTTCCGCGACTGGATCGGCCAGTATCTGATGTGGGATTTCAGCGACGGCTATTTCAAGAAGCCCCACATCCCCCTCTACAACTGGGAGGAGCTGGGCAAGATCAACCCCTCCCTGCTTCGGACGATGCGGCATATCGAGTTCAGCCGCTACATCCCCTCCACCGACGGCGCGTATTACCTCAACGACAAAGAGGCCGACTGGGACATCGAGTTGACCGAAGAGAGTGTGCCCGAAGACATTCCGGATGATTCACATCTGCACAAAGCACCTCTGAAAAAGGAGGAGGAGATCCCCGAGCCGGTGCTGGAGGAGGCGAAAAAGGGTGCCGAGGTGCATCAGGAGCCGGAAGAGGGTGAAATGGACCTGGAGAGCGTGACGCTGACAGAACTGATGACCCTCCACGGTATGGAGGAGGCGATCGCCGTGGAGGTGATCCGCTACATCAAAAGCCACGACATCCAAGGCCTGGACCAACTGCTGGAGATCGAAGGGATAGACAGGCAGACGCTGAAAGTCTGGGCCGAAGAGCTCCATAGCAAAACGCAACATGATGATGTAGTCATCTGAGGGCGAAGGGAGTCTCACCCCGGGGATCGGCCATCGGGGAGCAGCTTCGCATAGACTCTATCGTTCGAATGGCAGGCTGTGAAACGCCCATTCCGAACTTTTGATTTTCACTATTTACCAAATAAGGACACTGACTTTGAAACAACTCTACCACTCCTACGACGAAGCGGTGGCTCTTTTCCGTGAACTGGCCGAGCGGCGGCCCGATCTTTTCGCCGTGGAGGTGATCGGCCAGACGTGGGAGAAGCGCGACATTATCGCCGTGACCATTTCGCAGAACGTGGAGCAGGCCCATGAAAAGCCGGCGCTCTTCTACACCGGAACGATCCATGCCAGAGAGTGGATCGGTCTGGAACTGGCGATCGGTTTCGCCCAGTACGTCGATCGCAACATCGCCTACGACCACGATGTCCGGCAGGTGCTGGCCGATGCGGCCATCTACATGGTCCCCTGTGCCAATCCCGACGGCTTCGAGTACAGCCGCAACCACTTCAGCTTCTGGCGCAAGAACCGCCGCCAGAACGCCGACGGCAGCTATGGAGTGGATCTCAACCGCAACTTTCCGATAGGATTCGTCAAGAGCAAGAACCCCGCCTCCAACGTCTACGGCGGGCCGGAGCCTTTCAGCGAACCCGAGACCCGGGCCCTTCGTGATTTCGTCGAGAGCCATCCCAATATCGCCATCGCGCTGGATTACCACAGCCAGGGGAACGTCTTCTTCCCGGCCCACGACTTTCGCCACGAAGATACGACCGACACCACCGACATGAACGTGCTCTGCGCCAACATGGCCGAAGAGATCCGAAAGATCAGTGACCGGGAGTACGGCATCCACCAGGGAAAGCCCCCGACGAAGCTGATCTCCGGCAGCGGCCGGGAGTTCTACTACTCCAAAGGGATCCTCGCCACCGTCGTAGAGGTGGGCACCCGCAACATCTCAGACTATCTCGACGACATGATCGAGCATATCCGCGAGCACATCCCCGCCCTCATCGCCGCGCTGAAAGAGGTGCCCAACTATGCCAAAGAGGGGCTCATGCCCCGTCCCGAAAACTTCCGGGCCACCTTCGTGGGCAAAGATACCGTGACGCTGGAGTGGGAACCCTATCCTTGTGGCGAGGGTGAGGAGATCTATTTCGAAATCTACCGCAGCCGCCGGGAGAAGAGCTACTGCCGCCCCTTCAACCTGATGGGGCTGACCCAGGCCAACCGCTACGCCGACGCCAACCTCTGGAGCGACACCGCCTACTTCTACCACATTCGCGCCGTCGACAAGCGCAGCGGCCGCAAATCGCCTTTCGCCCCCGTGCTGGCGGTGCGCACGAGCGTCAGCGAAGACGAGTTTCACCGCACCTACTTCCCGCTCCCCGACAAGACCGGCTACGTCGCCCAGAAGGCCAAGGACAACGCCGCCCATTTCGGCGTCAACTCCCTCTTCGTCGGTGTCAACGAGACAAAGGGGATCAGCTACGCGATGCTCAGTTTCCCTCTCAAGACGATCCCCGAAAACGCCAAGATCAAGCATGCACGGCTGCGCCTCTACCCCCTCAACCGCGTCGGGGTGACGGTGGAGAAGTACGGCGAGTGGGACGCCGGCATCGTGGAGCCCGAAAGTGTGAGAGACATTACGAAATTCGATGAGGTGGACAAGGCCCGAATCCGCTCCTACGTCGGCCGTCCCACCCCCAGCAACCACCTGACCCAGGGGATCTGGCGCAGCTGGGATTTCAGTGAGATCGAGTACCGCGAGCTGCAGAAGTGCATTGGGGACAAAGCGGTGATCTTCCGCATCGAGGGGCCCAAAACGCTGCCCGTAGGCCGGACGTCGCAGATGATGCAGTGGGACCTGGGATACGGCAAGTTTGGCGGCGGCCTGGCCTTTCGGCCGCAGCTGGAGATCACCTACACCCTGGCGCCCAACACCATGGAGCTCTTTCCGCGTCAAAGCTACACCGTCAGTGCAGAGGGTGTGGAAGAAGGGAAGATCCTCGCCGGTTTCGACGCCAAGGGGCGCAAGATCTACGCCACTTTCGACGTGGAGCTGGGGTCGCTGCCCGATTGGGAGTTCATGCAGATCACCCGGGCCTACGTGATCCTCAAACCCGTCAACGTCTACGCCAAAGAGAACATCCGCTTCCATCTGGAGATGATCGATGCCAATACCGAGCGCAATTACGAAGCGATCAAAAACCGGCAGATCATCGAAAACATCGGCTACGACGTGAGCGTCAGCGAGCTGAAGAACCAGGAGCAGATCTTCCTCTTCGACAGTTACGCGATCCAGGAACTGGGCAACCGGTTACGGGACAAGAAGTCGATCGCCTTTCTGCTGCGCCCCAGTGCCGCCCAGAAGCTGGTGAAAAACTCGGTGGTGGAGTGGCACAGCTCCCATCCCGAATTCACCCCCAAACTGGTGATCGAGTATCTCCACAAACGCCGCCGTCCCGTGGCGCCGGTGAGTGACCTGAAATACAAAATAGAGAATGGCAAGATCAAACTCACCTGGAAGAACCCGTCGGACAAGGATTTCAAAGGGGTCTTCGTCATCAAAAACCCCTTCCGAAAGCCCATCAATCCCTACGACGGCGACAAGCTCTACGGCGGCCCCGACAACTGGACTTTAGACGACTTCGGGGCACTGGACGTGAAGAAGTATTACGCCGTCTTCACCTACGACGACGTCCCCAACTTCAGCGAACCGGTGATATTGGAGTACCGGCCCAGGAAGTAGCGCCCAGTCCCTCTTCAGTCTTTTGAACAGGAGAAAGAGAAGCAGCCGCCGGGAGGCGACGAGACCTCCTGAAAGTATATTTTCCATTAGATTCAGCTATCATACCTCCACCATAAAATTTCCAAGGAGACTTCATGAAGAAAAAACTGCTGAAGACAATGGCGTTCTGTACCCTTTTGTGCCTCGGAGGCACGGCTTTGGCTGAGATGCCCGCTACTGCCACCGCACCTGAAGCCACAGCAGCGGCCAAGGTCGATCTCGCCGCTGTGGCAGAGGCCCAGAACCTTTTCAAGAGCATGGAGCTCTCCAAGATCTATTCCCAGATGGTCGATCAGGCTACCGAGGGGCTGGTGAAACGCCAACCCGCCCTGGCCGCGGTCAAGAAAGAGATCCGGGACTTCTACGCCAAATATATCGGCTGGGACGCGGTCAAAGATGATCTGGCCAAAGTCTACGCCAAATACTTCACCCCCAGGGAACTCAAAGACCTTGAAGCTTTTTACAGCACCCCCACCGGCCGTAAAGCCCTGCACCTCACCCCCCAGATCATGGCCGAGGGACGGCGGATCGGGATGGAGAAGGTGATCGCTCATCGGGACGAGCTCAAAGAGCTGGTGGTGAAAGCACTGCAGAAGCAACAGGCCTCCCAAAAGTAAACGCGACATTTCCACTATCCTCCCATCCTGTACCCGCTTCGGCGGTGTGCATCCCTTCACACGTTTCCCCGTCACAAAGGTGCTATAATATCTCCCAAAAATTCCATCGGGGATCCCCGGCCGAAGAGCCGAAGGAGTGCCCGGTGATACCATAATCCTGGACAAAAGAGAGAACCATGCAGCTTTTTGACGATGACGATTTCATGATGACCACCCCCAGAGAGAACTTCTTCCAGATCCTCCATACCGCCAATCGCAATATCGTGGATCTGGAGATCGAGCGCCTGATCGAGCGGCTGGCCGTAGCGGAGAAGATGCTGGAGGATCAGGGACTGGAGGAGGCCTACGAGCGCAACGTCCAGTCGATGGCGGCCACGGAGCCTGAAGAGTTCGAGAACCGCAAAAACTCCCTCTTCATCGAGACGGTGGGCAACATCGTCACCCAGTGCGAATAGGACGATCCGGTGCTGGAGGCAGTTGAACGCCGGATCGGACAGTATATCGCCGAACTGGAGGATCGCGACGCGCAGGAGCTCTATCGTCGTTTACCCGCCGGCAAGCGCCTGCGGGCCCGGCTGATCCTCACCATCGCCGGGAGCGGCCCCGCGGCGGTGAAGACCGCGGCGGTGGTGGAGATGATCCACGCCGCGAGCCTGCTGCACGACGATGTGATCGACGATGCCGACCTGCGCCGCGGGCGTCCCTCTCTCAACGCCCTCTACGGCAGCAAGACCTCCATCATGTTCGGCGATGTCCTCTACGCCAAGGCCTTCCACGAACTGGTGGATATCGACCGGCAGGTGGCCAGGGTCCTCTCTCATGCCGTCATCGAACTGAGCCTGGGGGAGCGGCAGGATGTGCTCCTCTCGGAACAGTTCAATCCCGACCGTGATGCCTATCTGAAGATGATCTATCAGAAGACCGCCTCCCTGATCGAAGCCTCGGCGGAGGCGGCGGCGATCCTGGCCGGGAAGAACCGGGAGGCCTACCGCACCTACGGGCGCAATCTGGGGATCGCCTTTCAGATGATCGACGATCTGCTGGATATCACCCAGAGTGCCGAAGCCCTGGGCAAGCCGGCGATGCACGATTTCGAGGAGGGGAAGACCACACTGCCCTACATCTACCTCTACGAAGCCCTCTCAGAGCCTGATCGCCGTCGGCTTCTGGCCCTGCATCGGTGTCCGGTCACGCCCGAGAGTGCGGCATGGATCCGGGAGAAGATGGAGGAGACCGGAGCCCTGGAGCGCTCCAAGGCGGAAGCACGGGGGCTGATCGAAGAGGCGATCGCTCTGATGCGTCGCGAGGGAGAACCGGAGCTCGAAGCAATGGCCCGCAAGATGATCGAAAGGAACTACTGAGCATGCACTACCAGGTGGTGAGTTTCAACTACAGACACTGCGATCTGCAGCAGCGGGAACGGCTGGCCTTCAGGGACGAGGAAGAGATCCGGGAGTTTCTCCGGACCCTGGAAGCCTTCGATTTCCTGCTGGAGGCCTTTGTGATCAATACCTGCAACCGGATCGAGATCGTCACCGCCAGCCGGGACAACTTCGCGACCTTCCATGCGGTGCTGGGACTCCTGAGCCGGACACGGGGGATCAATTTCTACGAACTGGAAAAGAGCGCCAGGCGATTCGAGGACAAAGAGGCGGTTTCCCATCTCTTCAGCGTGGTCAGCTCCCTGGACTCTCTGGTAATCGGTGAGGCCCAGATCACGGGACAGGTCAAGCAGGGTTTCAAACTCTCCTACGAAAACGGCACCGCCGGGCGGGAGCTCAACCGGGTGGTCAGCTATGCCGTCAAATGCGCTGCGGAGGTGCGCAACGCCACCAACATCTCCGAAAACCCCGTCTCCATCGCCTCCGTGGCCGTGGCCCAGGCCCAGGAGCTGATGAACGGCTCCCTGGCGGGAATGACGGGGATCGTGGTCGGTACCGGCGAGATGGGACGCCTGGCGGCCAAACACCTGCTCCGCGCCGGAGCGGACGTACTCCTGGTCTCCCGGACCCGGGAGCGTGCCGAGGCCCTGGCCGAGGAGCTGGGAGAGAATGTCCGGGTTGGGAGTCTGGAGCGCCTGCCGATTTATCTCAACCGTTACCGTCTCCTCTTTACCGCCACCGCCTCCCCCGAGCCGATCATCACCCCCGAGATGATCGAAGAGAAGGAGCTGGATCGCCTCTGGTTCGATATGGCGATCCCGCGGGACATCGCGGAGATGCCCGAGTGCGACGTGCGGATCTTCCGTATCGACGATCTCCAGGCGATCTCCAAGAACAATCACGCCCTGCGTCAGGAACAGGCCCTCCGGGCCGGGGAGATCGTTGAGCGCTACGTGGAGGAGTTCTACCGCTGGCTCCAGGCCCTCTCCGTCGAACCGGTGATCAAGCAGATGCGGCTGGAGATCCGCGAGATCGTGGAGGAGGAGGTGCAGCGGGCCCTGCGCAAAGGCTATATCCCCGAGGAGTCGGCGCCCAACGTCCGCTACCTGGTGGCCCAGGCCTTTGACAAATATCTGCACCGCCCCACGAAAAATCTCCGCCTCGCCTCCAAAGAGAGCGACGGCAGCCGGGCCATCGATGCGATCAAGAAGATCTTCGAGATCGATACCAGTGATGTGGACCCCAGAACCTACAAAACCCAGACAAAGGACACCCAATCATGAGATTCTCCAAAATGCTGATCCCCACGGCCAAGGAGGCGCCCAGCGACGCGGTGCTCCCCAGCCATATCTATCTGCTGCGGGCCGGGTTCATCCAGAGTGTCGGCGCGGGACTCTACAACTTCCTCCCCCTGGGAAAACGGAGTCTGGACCGGGTCCGGCAGGTGGTCAAGGAGGAGCTCGATGCCGCCGGATGCCTGGAGGTGGATCTGGCTTTCGTCACTCCGGCCGAACTCTGGCGGGAGAGCGGACGCTTCGAGAAGTACGGCAAGGAGCTGCTGCGCTTCACCGACCGGAAAGAGAACGAGTTCGTCCTGGGTCCCACCCACGAGGAGATGATGGTCAACCTGGTGCGCCAGAGCGTCAAGAGCTACAAGCAGCTGCCGCTGCACCTCTATCAGATCAAGACCAAGTTCCGTGACGAGATCCGCCCCCGTTTCGGTCTGATGCGGGGCCGGGAGTTCCTGATGGAGGACGGCTACAGCTTCCACAAGGACGAGGAGGATATGAAGCGGGAGTTCGACCATATGGAGGCGACCTACAGCCGGATCTTCACCCGGCTGGGGCTCGATTTCCGGGTAGTCGAAGCCGACAGCGGCGCCATCGGCGGCAGCGGCTCCAAGGAGTTCATGGTCCTGGCCGACAGCGGTGAAGACACGATCGTCGTCTGCGAAGGGTGCGACTACGGCGCCAATATCGAAGCGGCGGTCCGGGCTCCCAAAGCGGCCCCGGAGTATGAGGAGGGGGAGGCCCCGGAGATGAGCGAAGGGGAGTTCCACACTCCCGGCGTGACCACCATCGACGCCCTGGCGGAGTTCTTCCATCTCGATCCTCACCATCTGATCAAAGCGGTGGCGAAAAAGGCGCTCTATGACGAGGGGAAAGAGGCGATCGTGCTTTTCTTTATCCGGGGCAATGACGAGCTGGAAGAGACCAAAGCCTGCAACGCCGTGGGAGCCAACGAACTGACCGACGTGAGCGAAGAGGAGCTCCGGGCCGCCGGACTGACGCCGGGGTATATGGGCTTTGAAAACCTGCCTGAGGAAATAAGTTATCGCATCGACAAAGAGCTCAGAGGCGAATCCAATCTCGTCATGGGGGCCAACCGGGAAGAGTACCACCGTATCGGCGTGACGGTTCCCGAGTTCGGCGAGAATTTCGCCGATCTGGTTGCGGTGCAGGAGGGGGACCGCTGTGCCCGATGCGGCGGCCGGCTCCACTATACCAAGGGGATCGAAGTGGGACATATCTTCCAGCTGGGGACCCGCTACAGCGAACCCCTGGGAGCTACTTTCCTGGACGAAAACGGCAAGAGCCGCCCCTTCGTCATGGGGACCTACGGAATCGGGGTCTCCCGGCTCCTGGCCGCGATCATCGAACAGCACCACGACGACCGGGGGTGCATCTGGACCCGGGAGAGCGCTCCGTTCGATCTGGAGATCATCGTCTCCAACATCGCCAACGATGATGAACGGGAAGCGGCGGAATCTCTCTACCGGACCTTGAGTGCCAAGGGGGTGGAGGTTCTGCTGGACGACCGCAAGGAGCGCTTCGGCTTCAAGATGAAGGATTTCGAGCTCATCGGTATCCCTCTGGGGATCGTCGTGGGCAAGAAGCTGGCGGAGGGGCAGGTGGAGCTGATCGTCCGGGACGGCCTGGAGCGTATCGATGTCGCGGTAGAGGCTGTGGCGGACGAGGTCCTCAAACGGGTCTGAGATGATCTTCCTGGTCCTGCTCTTCTTCGCCGAACTCTTTGTCTCCCTGAAGGTGGGGATAGTGATCGGCTTCGGGTGGAGCGTGGTCTGGATCCTTTCGACCATGGTCGTCGGCGGGCTGCTGCTGCGCCTGTCGCCCTATGCCCTCTGGAACAACTTCCAGACCTTCAACTTCGGCCGTTTCGATATCCGGGATGTCCACAACGCCTCCATGGCCTATCTG
>Ga0256832_1003098_pt1 | contig 11318 bp, 5 predicted proteins | sample 134614metaG_FD_190534 | JGI IMG/M metagenome (GOLD analysis project Ga0256832, IMG submission 190534) | Hydrothermal vent microbial communities from Lau Basin, Pacific Ocean - 134-614 | ecosystem: Environmental > Aquatic > Marine > Hydrothermal vents | place: Pacific Ocean: Lau Basin | collected...
CCAGTCTACGGCCTTTGGCAATGCCCTTTATGTGCCGGCTCATGGCGCTACAGGGGGTAGAGGACTGCCTGGTGCTGGCGGTGGTGGCGGTGGTTCCGGTCCTGGCTTCGACACCAACAATGGCGGCGGCGGTGGCGGCGGCGGAGAAGGTGGAGAAGGCGGCTATGGCGGCAAGGGAGGTCGTGGGGCCGGGGGTTCATTCGGCCTGGCCGTCTCGGCCGTGGACTTCGTCTTCATCGACCAAAGCACCATCCGCAGTGGAAACGGCGGTGCCGGCGGCAGTGGTGGCAGTGGCGGCAAGGGCGGTGACGGTGGAGCGGGTGGAAAGGGCTACGATACCAGTTTCCGCAAAGGCGGAAACGGGGGAAGGGGCGGCCCCGGCGGTTATGGCGGTATTGGTGGCGGTGGCGCCGGCGGCCCGGTCGCGGCGATCCTGCTGCTCGATTCCTCCCAACTGGATGTGACGAACAGCCAGCTCATCACCCTCGATGCCGGCAGCGGCAACAACGGGCCGAACCGGGGTATCGGCGGCTGGAACTACGGCATCTTCAGCCAGAACAGCAATGTCACGCTGGATCAGGGCAATACCTATCAGCTGGGCAATGCGGGCAATGGCTCGGACCCGGCGGCCAATATCAACCCGTAACCTCGAGCTCTTGCAGTAAAACCCTCCTCGTGGGTTTTGAGGGATGTCGGCAGCTTATGCCGGCATCCCTTTTTGGTTTGGGAATCAAGGTCAGACCCTAAATACAGCTCCTTCCTGGACGGATCAAGAGCTGGATCTTTATTGAGAATAGGCGGGTTTGATCTGGCTGAATCAATGAGCCGCACCCACCTGATTGGACAGTATTTGGACGCAGATAAGTGCTTCCTCCATCATGAGTGATAGGCTCTGGAGAGAAGCAATGAAACGGAAAAGACGAACCCATTCCCCCGAGTTCAAGGCCAAGGTTGCCCTGGCCGCGATTCAGGGAGATCTGACGATGGCCGAGTTGGTCAAGAAGTTTGACGTACATGCCAACCAGATCACCGATTGGAAGAAGCAACTGCTGGGCAGCGGTCTTCGGTAAAGGGGCGAAGAAGGCGGAGGATGCCGCTGAGACGATCCAGGAACTGCATGCCAAGATTGGCCAGTTGACCATGGAAAATGATTTTTTAGAACGCGGGCTCGAACGGATTCTCGGACCCAGAGGAAAGAAATGGTAGACCGGAAGGATCCACTCCCGGTAACCCGCCAGTGTGCGTTGTTGGATCTGCCTCGCTCGACGTTCTATCACATTCCCAAGCCGGTCTCCGAGGATGAGCTGGAGCTGATGGCGCTGATCGACCGCTGTCACCTGAAACATCCCTTTTACGGCAGTCGTCGTATCCGCGACTGGCTCGAGGACCAGGGGTATCGGGTCAACCGCAAGAAGGTCCAGCGCCTGATGCGGACGATGGACCTGATGGCGCAGTATCCGAAGCGCAACCTCAGTCTGACGAGCCGGGCGCACAAGGTTTATCCGTACCTGCTACGGAACTTGGTCATCGATCACCCGAATCAGGTCTGGGCCACAGATATCACCTATATCCCGATGGCCCGGGGATTTGTGTACCTGGTCGCGATTATGGACTGGTATTCGCGCAAGGTACTGTCGTGGCGTGTATCCAACACGCTCGACACCGGCTTCTGTGTCGATGCTCTGGAGGAAGCCATTGAGGCCTATGGTGCCCCGGAGATATTCAATACGGATCAGGGCAGCCAGTTCACCAGTGACGAGTTCACCGATGAGCTCAAGCGGCACGCTATCCGCATCAGCATGGATGGCAAGGGACGGTGGGTCGACAATGTGTTTGTGGAGCGCCTGTGGCGCAGCGTGAAGTACGAGGAGGTGTATCTGAAGGCCTATGACAGCATGGCTGCTGCTCGCGCGTCACTGGGGCGGTATTTCGCCTTCTACAATGCCGAGAGACGACACCAATCGCTTGACCGGCGCACGCCGGACAGCGTTTACTACGAATCTGCTGCCAAGATGGCGGCTTGATCCGAGGATGCACTTATCGCGCTGTCCAAATATTGAGGTCCACTTCTCAACTCGCATTTTACAATTTTTCTAGACTTTATCAGGGTTCAATGGCATCAAAATGTCTTCGCGATCACGGGGAAGGAGGCTAATGTCAGAATAATATTGGATTCTATAGGTATCATTAGGTTTAAGTGAACTATCTCGTCTTGGTGCCGAAAATGCGCAGTACTATCCGGGAGGGCGAGTTTAAGTTGAATTGTAAGATGATCTGCCGCGTGTTTCCATTATGAATTTTACGTTGTTATCTTGACTAATAGTTATGAAAGTTAATTTTATTCAGATATGATTTTTTATTTCTTGCTGAGTTGTTTAGTAACACGACTGTTTGTCGCCGCTTCATTCGGTGTGAAGTTGGATAATGTCTGTTTGGTTAGTAGGAGTATTGATGTTTCTGTAGCATTGACACGGTACATATTCTTAGAAATGCGGAGTGCTGTTCGCGTGGCTTATGGTTAGTGATGATACTTGTTCTGGTTGATGATCTATCTGTTCTTCTGATTTTATGGCTATGGGGTAAACTTCAATAGTTAAAGATCTAAAAGGTTTGGATTATGTATAATAAAATTTTCTCTATTATTCTATTTGTGGTTCTTTCGGCAGGCTATCAGAAGCATTCTTTTGCGCTTATTTATGTTAGTATACCTAACGATAGTGCTTCGAATATATACGGGCTGCAAGATGTTTCGGATATGCCGGGAGTGTCGGAGTATGAATCTATGCCGGTAAAGGTTTTAGGGGGCGGAGGACAGCTGGTTCTGGTTGAAGAGTATGATAAGCCAAAGTTGTTTGCCGTAGTAAAAGTATTGGATGTTATCAAGAATTCTACTTACTATTACCACGACACAAATTATGCGCTTGGGGAGAAGGCAGGGTTTAGTGCAGAGCTTTATTTAAAAGGGTCAACAGCAATTGATTCTGTGGGGCTTTCGTCTCCTGGTAAGGCGCTTTATTCGTTACATTCTTTTTTGGGCGTTATCGTTGATGCCGGACTAAGAAATTACACATTGCAACTGGCATTAGATACAGCTTCGGAAGCGCTTGGAAAACAGAAGGCTTATTTGGACTTATCCAAATCAATTGTATCCCAGGGCGAGCAAAATGGCTATATTTCATATAACAGCCTAAAGGCTGCATACATCTACTATTTGGCTTCAAATATAATGGGGGATATAGCGTATACTGTATTCCATTTGGTTGTAAATGATGCCAATGTGGCAGATCTAAAAGCAGCGAGAGATGGTTTGATTGCATTAATACCGATTTTAGGGACAATGTGGTCAAATGCCCTTGCAGGATATGATGTTGGTGTTCTTTTAGGTGATCTGATCCAAGCTATGTTCCGTGCCTCAGATAAGTTTGAAGAATTGATGGTTGGTAGTAATATCTTTACTTTAATGGAAGATAAGCAAGGTGTATTCCCTAAAAAATTCTTTTTCTATGATCCTATCAATCCAGTAACCGCTCAGATTAATAATCCTCCTGCGCCGACTTTTGTATTCAGTAGTAGTGCGATTGATGCAAAAGTTGGCGTAAGAATCGATTTGGATGGGTCGATTTCATCAGATTCAGACGGAGATCAATTGTCATATAAATGGAGCTTAATTAAGCCGACAGGAAGTTTGGCTGAAATGATTAATCCAACAAGTTCGACACCTTATTTCATTCCTGATGTAGAAGGAAGTTACTGGGTAGAGATGGTTGTTTTTGATGGTATTGATTCTAATTCAGTTGGTGGTGATGTTTCTGTGACCCTGCCAGTTATTGTTCCTCCAAATAAGCCTCCTGTTGCAGTGATTGCGCCAGTTTCAGGTGTAAGCGTTAATTCCATGGTGACGGTGAATGGTTCTGGTTCGTATGATGCTGATATAGGTGATGGTATTATTTCCTATCAATGGACTTTAATAAAGCCTCCAGGAAGTAATTCTTCTTTGTCAATTGCTACTGGAAATACCACATCTTTTACGCCTGATATGGCAGGGGCATTTGGTATTAAGTTGACAGTAAGTGATGGAAGCCTTACTAGTTCACAAACAGCAACAATATCTGTCGTAGATGTTTACCCGAATGTTGAGATTGATTATGAAGATGATCAGAACCACGTCTATATAACTAATCTTACATTGGGAGCATGTACAATAAAGCAAATTGGTAGCTTTACTGTTCCGGCTGGTGAGAAATGGAAAAATTCGAAGTTTGCGGCTAGCCAGGGAGACTTGATTCTTCTAGTGCGAAGAAACTCCCAGCCAACATTAAGAAATGGTGATACATGTTCCGGCGGACTGGCTCAGGATTTTTATGCCGATGGCGAATATGATTGGTATGGTGGCACGAATATTTATAACTATACCGCTGACCTTATAGAAGGGGACACTCTTTATTTAGCGGCATTTAGCTACTCAGGCGTATCAAATTTTTCAATTAACTCGATTATTCGGGTAACAACTGATTTAGATGGTGATGGTGTTCCTGATGCAGTTGAAGATCCTGCATGTAGAAATAATCCGGCAGAGACATTTGATTCTGATGCTGATGGTGTTTGTAACAATCAAGATAAATTTGACAATGATCCAGCAGCATCAGCTGATAGTGATGGGGACGGATACCCTGATAGCTGGAACCCTGGAAAAACATCAGCTGATTCAACAACAGGGCTAGTTTTAGATCATCCTGCGTTTGTTAATAATGCTGCTGAGTGGGCGGATACAGATAATGATGGTGTTGGTGATAATGCTGATAAGTTTAGTAATGATCCAGCGGCATCGTTGGATAGTGATAATGATGGTTATCCCGATAGTTGGAATACAGGAAAATCACAAGTTGATTCAACTACTGGACTTATCCTTGATCAATTTATCAATGATCCAGCAGCATCATTAGATAGTGATGGTGATGGTTATCCTGATGGTTGGAATCCCGGTAGGACATCAGCCGATTCTACAACCGGTTTGGTCCTTGACTATTTTCCAGAAGATGCAAACGAGTGGTCAGATAGTGATGGCGATGGTGTTGGGGATAATTCAGATTGGGCTCCAAATGATTACACTGAATGGGTGGATACAGACGGTGATGGTGTTGGGGATAATGCTGATGCGGCTCCTTATGACCCTGGGCGAACTACTAATACTGCGCCAGATGTTCCCATTATATCTGATCAATCAGTATTAATTGACGAAGTAGCCACGATAAATCTATCAATCACAGATTCAGATGGAGATGACTTTCTAATAGAATTATTGGGTAAGCCTGAGTTTGTGATCCTCACTGGTCAGCTTATTAGTATCTCACCGAAGAGTTTAGACGCTGGCATTTATACACTTGTTGTCCGGGTAGATGATGGTTTTGGCGGAGTGACATCCCGGCAGTTCACCATTTCAGTAACTCCTCCAGACAATCCTCTCATGCAATACAGCGTAAGCGCCGTAGTAGGCACAGGAGGCAGTGTCACACCCAGCAGCCGGACCGTGGACAGTGGCACGAGCGCCAGCTTCACGGTAACAGCTGACAGTGGCTACAGCACCGACAGCAGCGTAGGCGGCACCTGTCCTGCGGGCAGCTGGAGTGGCACGACCTATACCACGGGCAATGTCACCGGGGACTGCAGCGTGAGCTTTAGCTTCACTCAGGCTGCACCGACGCAATACAACGTAAGCGCCGTAGCAGGCACAGGAGGCAGTGTCACACCCAGCAGCCGTACCGTAGACAGTGGCACGAGCGCCAGCTTCACGGTAACAGCCGACAGCGGCTACAGCACCGACAGCAGCGTAGGCGGCACCTGTCCCGCGGGCAGCTGGAGTGGCACGACCTATACCACGGGCAATGTCACGGGAGACTGCAGCGTGAGCTTCAGCTTCACGAGGTCAATTACTGGAAAGGCTTCAACGGCATTACTTGTTCCAGATAAAACAAGCCTTGAAACAGTTGAAAATGAGTTCTACAAGATAATGACCGCCAGTGGTTATGCTGTAGATCTTGTGGATGCCCAAGATGTAAACAACTCAACTGTGGACCTAATGAACTATGACACAGTTGCTTGTTTTACTTATGGGAATGAGAGCGCGGTTGCGGTATTGGATCAATCAGTAGTCGATATACTGATGAATGCCGTCTCTGCAGGCACCACTTTTGTTACGAATGGCAACGCCTGTGGCGCTAAAGTCATGTCCTTGGCTGGATACTGGAATGCCGGTGTTGCCAATACTTGGAATCCTGCACTCCCAGACTCCAATTTCTTGACCGATGTGACGCCTAATGAGCCGTTGTTCTTCGGGGTTGTGCCATACACGGGTGATCCGCAAAGTCATACGGTTGATTTCTGGACCAGTGAAGATCATGAATCACTGCAGTTCCGGGTTGATAACACCCTTTCCTATACCGGACGCTATTCGCGCTCGGGTCAACCACTGATTACCCCGGATCGGTATCTGGCCAGCGGATTTGGCACGGGATTCTCCGTGGGGTCTGTTAGCGATACCTGGTATCCCGAATGGGTGCGTGGATCCGGAAGGATAATTGAGCTTACCGGATTGAACTGGACCTTCGATCAGGCGAACGGGACGGGAGGCTATATAGGCATTGCCGGAAGGCAGATTTTGCAAAATATTGCAGAGGGAATCGGCAATGGTGACTCGTCATCGGATAATGATGGCTCATCTTCTGGTGGAGGTAGCTCGTCTTCCAATGGAGGTTCTTCATCATCAAGTGGTGGCGGACAAATAGATCTTTGGTTTGTGCTTCTTCTGCTCGGGCTGTGGTGGCAGGCTCATCAACTCAAAAGGATTAAAATGTTATGAGTGAAGTGTGAATCAGTTGGTTCGAATGAAAATTTCGGACTTCCCCGGTAAGACAGGCTGGATGGCTTGCCATCCAGCCTGTATGCAAGCTAAGGAAAATAATTTGTAGTCTGTATACATTGGCGGAGGGGGTTGATCCTGTAAATGATTCTTTGCTGCTTATCAGTTTACTCGTAGTCTGCGAATCGGCCTCCAAGTTTGATCATAAAGTTCAGCATTGCCTCCCAATAGTAGAAATATCACTGCTGTCCCATAAACTTTCATGAAAACTTGAGGGTGGTTTGTAGCTGTGGAGACAGAGGTTCTGGAGGACCACTGGAAAGTAGTTCGAGCAAGTCTCTTCGATCGAACAGATTCAGCTGAAGCAAGCGCAGGATCTGCTGCATGCTCTGTCCGATCTGGCTGACGAATTTTAGGTAAGCGAGCAGTAGATAAATACAGATGGCAATCCATATCTGGGTCATGACGGCGTTCCGTGAGGTACCCAGGAAGCTCTTGATCTTCAGGTTCTGCTTGATCCACTTGAAGAACAGTTCGATCTGCCAGCGTGCTTTGTAGATCTCGGCGATGGTACTGGCGGCGAGCTTGAAGTTGTTGGTCAGGAAATAGTACTGGATGCCAGTTTCGACATCTTTGAAGCCGATGCGACGAAGCGCGATGGTGCAATGGGACGCCTTGGCACCGGTTAGTTGAATGGTCTGGTCGCTGGTCAGTCCTTTTGATTTGGAGACGCTCCGGCGTTCGATAACCCGGTATCGGGCATTTTTACGCTGGCGGGTCACAAAAAATATCCCCTGTGTATTCAGTTGGTTATACCAGGCATAGTCGGTATAGCCACGATCCATGACTACGATGCTGCCTTTGGGCAGTTGTAGCGCCCTGGCGGCGGTTATATCGTGGGTTTTGCCATCGGTAATGGTCAGGAAGGACGGCAGCATGCCGTCGTGATCAAGGCCGACATGAAGTTTTACAGCCCCCTTGGTCGTGCGAAACCGGGCCCAGGGGAAAACGCTGAGGCACAGGTCGATGGTCGAGGCATCGAGGGAATAGAGCTTGTTCTTGAAGCGGAACCCGTGACGTGGTGCATGTGCCTGACATTGAGCCAGCAGTTTGCCGGCCAGTTGCTCATACAAAGTGTAGGGCTGCTTTTCATTGACCCTGGCCAGAGAGGATCGACTGACGAGGGCAGCCCCCAAATGGTAGAGCTTGGCAATCTGGGCCGAGAGGTTGGAAACCACATCCCGCAAACTGGAGCGCCCCGCCAGTTGAGCCGTCGCCATGGCGACGAACTGCGACCAGCGGGTTATCTTGCGCAGTTTTCGGCCCTCATGGTGCCGATTTGCCAAGGTCTCGAATTCATGTCTCGGGACCAGTTTGAGTAACTGTGAAAACACGGTATTATGATGAGCCATGGCCTGAACTCCTTCTTGTTTTTCAATGACTTTTGGCGATTTCATTGTATCAAAACAAGTTGGCTTTCAGGCCTTTTTCATGCGCCATTTATGGGACAGCAGTGTAGAAATATATATTTAGTCGTTCATGGTCTAGGAGGTTCGGATGGCCCACAAAGCATTTTCTATCTCCTCTTTGGTATATCCATCTGCCTTCAGCTGATATTTAAAGTCATTGATAACTTTGTTGGCTTTTATTGGTTGACCTTTTTGAGTGTATAGCTGGTATAATTCCCGTGTTAAATCTTCATCCCATGGCGCTATGGATAATGCGATTTTCAGTGTATGTTCGGCATCTTCGTGCATGCCTTCTTTCCGGTATAGGCTTGCTAATGATAGACTGATTCGAAGGTAGGTTTGGTAAGAGCTATTTCGGTAGTCATTAAGGTCGTAGAAGCCAGCAGTGTTAGGAGTTATTTTCCCCTTAAACATTTGGAAAGCCCTTGATAGATAGACTCTAGACAACCAAGGTCTGCCTTTATAAATTAGCTCTAGCCCTTTTCTGGCGTTGGAGTTGAAATCCTGCAAATCAACAGTGCAGTTATTCAGCATGATCACGCCTTTTCTTGTGATTATATAATTGTCTATATTGTGAGGTGAGATAGAGTCGGTAATTGTTTTTCTCATCCTTCGTAGCAAGGTGTCGAGCCTGGGGCGAGATTTTTCCAAGGGGGTGTCTACCCATAAAGTAGTTTGTAAATCATGTACTCCAATCTGTAGCTTTGGCTGGCATATGAGTAATGCCAGCAAATTTCGTTGGTTTTGAGTCATGTCCTCACAGCGCAGTACTGTATCTCCGGCAATCCGAAGACTCAGTTGTCGCTGAGTTTCTATGTGCAGAACAGGGAAAAATTTGCCATCATCTGAGATTCCCTGGTCTAGAAGCTTTGCGGAAAGTTTGCGAATGAGTTCGGTGTGAATTCCTCGAATAACGCATTGAGAAAATAATTCCTTGGCTAGATCGGGAATAAAGTAATAAAAGTAATCTTCCTTGGTGCGCTTTGTGATTTTATAAAACTCATGAATTTGTTCTTTGTAATTGTTGGTTTTTGAGTTTCTGATATAAAGAAGAGCCAAATAAAATCTTGCGGAAGACTCTACATAGCTTTTCCCGATATCTTGGGCCAGTAGCAATGCTTTCGTTAGGTATTTCTCAGCTTCGGGGCTCTTTTGGAGGATAAGGTAGGTTATGCCAACAGCTAGGAAGTTGTAAATTGATTGATTTTTTTCTCCTGCTATAGATCGAAGCTCAAGAGACAGCTTTGCGTTCGATATGGCTTCTTCCCTTTTGTTTGTTATTGCCTGGGATATGGCGAGGTTTTGCAAGAACTGGCTGCGCATATGATCGCTTGTCTCAGCTTTTGAAAATGATCTATATTCCATGAGTTCAGAAGCTTCGTCATAACGGCCTTGTGAAATAAGTAGGTCTGCCTTCCATCGCTGTATAAATGCGCCAATCGTACTGTTGCTTAGTATATTTTGAATTTTCTCTATATATAGGCTGTTTAGTTCTCTTTCGAAATCTTTGTGCATACCTTTGATGGCAAGATAGTTTAATTTCGCGCAAAGGCAAAAAGATTGATTTATTATGTCGACGCCGGGCTGTTGAGAAAGTTGATGTAATTTCTCTAGGGTAGACTCGGCCTCGTTGTAATTTCCTGTAGCCATGGATATGTAAAACTGTAGATATAGCAGTCGAATTGTCTTGTTAATGAAGCCCGCTGTGTGAGCTATTTCCAATGCTTGCTTCAAGTAGTGGGTGGAGTGCTTTAAGTCGGCGTCTAGGAACATTGATCCCGCCGCTAGAGATGTGCATATCTGGAGTTTCAGGGTTGCAGGAATCTGTTTCTCTAATTGTTCAAAAAGATTTAATGCTCGTTGATAAATATGGCGTGCTTGCTCGTAGGTGGCGAGTATGGAGCCATAAAAAAATATAAGTACACTAAGGGTCAATAATTCGCCCAGTACTTCATGTTGGGAGTTAAATATAGAAATGGCTCGATCTAGTGGCTGGAAGGCATTTATGGGTTTTAACTCCATTAAAACCGCACCGTGAAGCAAGGATAGCCATCCAGACTTCTCGATGATCTCTTTTGGGAACTCATCTAGAATTTGTGCAAGCAGGACATATTGCCCTTTGTTGTACAGGTCTATACCGTGATTAGTTAAAAGTTTTTCTGCGGTAGGGTAATCCTCTGCGGAAATAGATGATCGTATGGCGTTGGTTATTTGGCCAGAATGCTGATATATGTCAGATAGTTCAGAGTTAAACTTTTGGTATTCAGTATGACCTAGAATAGAGGAAGCATGGTTTTTCAGATACTGCTTTAGTACAGGGTGAAGACTGAACTGATTGTTGCGGTGCCTGCGAATAAGCCTATTTTTACGAGCTAGACCTTCCAACTTTTTCTTTGCGTCAATCTCATCCCAAAAATGGTTTAGAAGTTTCAAGTTGACCTGATCAATCAGTGCTATTTTTGTCAAGAAGCACTGATCTCGATAATTGAGCGAAGAGAACACTATGTTTTGTATATACTCTTCTAACTTACTCCATGAAGATGGGCCTTTATTATCAAGAAAATCTCCTGTTAAGGCGACAGCAGCAGCCCATCCCTCGGTTTTTTGGTATATCTGATGTAACTGGTTGCTGTTTAATGCGGATGAAAGAACCGTCTCATGATAATTGCAAATCTCTTCCAGAGTGAATGCTAACAACCGTTCATCTACTTTGTATTTAACGAGGCTTATAGGTTCAGGGACTGCGTTGCTAAAAATCGATCGACGGGTAGTGATGACTAGGGTCAATCCCGATTGAGTCAGGTCAAGAAGGTGGTTCAAGAAAGCTAATGAATAGGGGGAGTCCAATAAGATATGAACATCATCCAAAATAAGGCAGAGATGTCTTTTGATTTCCTTCTTGAGGCAATTTGATAGAAGTCTTATCGGTGTGGAGAGATCCTGGGCCGAAATTTCTCCATGTTGTAGTAAATCTTCAAGTATTGGGCAGTGAA